>JAABUV010007967.1_pt1 | contig 10896 bp, 11 predicted proteins | sample 5559971 | NCBI WGS metagenome assembly JAABUV01 (sample SAMN10711881, study PRJNA513362) | rock metagenome | isolation source: Antarctica rocks | place: Antarctica: Victoria Land, Knobhead nord | collected 2015-12-19
AGGGATTGAGAAGAGGTTTGCTGAGTTGACTTCTTGAGGGATGGGAGAGAGGGGGTGGAGCGTTTGGAGGGGTTGTTGGTGGGGGTCTTGGGGGCAGGGGCGTCGGGCGTTGGTCAATGGGCGATGCATGTACCTTAGTGCGAAAGTTGTGGGAAGGGAAATTTTGGTTATGAGAGCACCTGGAGGCCTGACATGTTGAGAAAGAGTCAGTGAGTGGGTTGTGCGGAGCAGCTTGAGATCGATTCTATGTTCATACTAGATATCGGTATATGTACAAACTTCCGCTTGACCAATTGGAGCGTCCAACAGCGCTTGCCCATAGTGGCTGAATCATAATCTGCTTCCTAATTTCCATGTTTCCCGAAGTCGTTCCTTGGGGGCAGATAAGGTGCTCGTAGTCACCGATTCGTGAAACTGCAGGGGTTAGTTGACTATGCTAAATATACCGAAACGGCCAGCGATGGAACCCACCTGTACGCGGTGCCGTCGATGACTGATCTACGACCGCGTATGAGGAGTCGAAAGGTGCGGGTAGATCTGGAAATTTAGCAGGATCTGAAAGTGTTGCATGCCATGAACCTTCATCACGCAATCAATTTCCGATCTTCTTGTATCCGTAAAACAAGGTTGCCGCACTTACTTCGCTCTAGCCTCTGTCGAGACCTAGGCCGCCACGCCCTCTAATGTTCTGTGTAACAGTAAGAGCTCCGTCCCTGGTTACAACTCTGGCATCTGTATGTTTTGTTCAGCCAACCTCCCAAGTCAACTACCGAAGTGAGGTGCGCAAGGGTGAGGAATTGAAGGTCTCAGACAGCAGTTGGTACAAAGTGTATCCACATTGAAGTTCAGAACAGGTCTGTGTGTGATGTTTGTGTCATCATAGAAATATGAAATGTGAGGGAGGTGGAGCGATAAGGGAAGGAATGGAGTCATACCCGACTTGAGGTCTTCGGGAGTAAGATACTATGGGGTTGAAAGGGGTTGCAGCTTGGGCTTGCGAATGCCAGCAATTGCTAAGTAGTCCTGTTTTATGTGCTTTATGAATATTTGGAGTCGCCCTCCATATTCTCATAGACGTTGGTCGTTAGTCTTATAAAGCTTGTGACATCTCTGGTCATGGTTGATAGCTTGCAACAGATGGAATGCTGTTAACCAGAGGGTATGTAGTTAGCGAATGGTAGAATCCTACGGTCCACCACCGTAATACACCTGTCTGAGCATGCGGGTGTGCATTTGTCTGTGGCTGCAGGTCTTTATGACCAACCGTGGATGAAAATTAGAAGTCCTGAAGTGGGAACAGCTGTGTTTGTCTAGCCTACTTTCACTTTCTTGAAGAATGTTTCGATCTTCTTCTGCCCTTCATCGTACTTGGAGCTTCCAACTCCTCTTGTACGTTTGAGACCTTTCAGATGCTCTTTACCATTCACAGCTTTGACGATCATCTTCAGCGCCGGAATACCTGATTCCTGAGACTCCGCCGTCCCGGACTCGGTCTCGGAGGCGGCTGTAGAGGATTGATCAATTGGTATGATCTCTACTGGCAGTGTATTAATAATATCCAGCTCCAAGTATCCAGTATTCGACCATCCGCCAAGATATTCCAAAGGCTTCACACCTCCGCTCCCCACAGAAATTCCAGCGGCCAGCGTCACAGTATCTTTCCCAAAAAGCTTCAATATACACCTCCAAAGGTGCGATAGTATTATCCCATGAGAAACCACAGCAATGACTCTCTCTCTTCCAGGCCTCTCATCTTGTATTAGCGGCAACAGTTGGTCTTTCACAAAATTGTCCATTCTTGCATTCATCGACTCCTTGGCCTCAACATCCCTGAAGTCCGGGTCATCGACATGCTGAGATCGATGGTTCTCTTTGCCTGACTTGCTAGAGTCTCGCGACCGGACGTAGAAGGGTTTGCCTTCATAGAAACCAAAGTCTTGCTCCCTTAGTATTTGAAGTTGTGTAACCTGTACCTTCTCTGCTACTTCCTCTCCACCTTTGTTGGCTTGTGCCAAACGTATCGCCTCCGCCGTTTTATACGCTCGCTGTAGGTCAGACGAAAAGACCTTGGTAAAACACAGACCATTCTGTGCAAAGAATTGTCCCAGACGGTCGGCTTGGAGGCTGCCGTGAATTGTAAGTGCAGAATCTTTGACCCCGGCACTGGATAGGATGTTAGCAGCCAGAAAGCGAGTGAGAAAATGTTTGGGATTCACACTAGACCTGTGCCACATTATCGACGGTCTCGCCATGGCGAACGAGAAACAATTTCATCGTTGGATGGCCCACCCTTTCAAAGGTGCAGGGCCCATGTGTTTGACAGGCCGAGAGTCGTTTTCGAAAACTTGCCCCGATTTGCAAAACGTGGCTTAATCATCAAGTCACAAGGTAATCTCACCATCTTATCATATCTTAACCCTAACCCTATTCTACCACGGTGCGCGCCTCCGACAGCTTGCAACATGATCTCATGGTACGGAGTACTGCTTGCTACTTTTCTGGTACAGCACTCTATCTAAATCCTGATAAGAGGATTACACTCACTCGCAGTCATCTTCTGGGCAACAAAGAAAGAGCTGGCCCGTGACTGTTGCCATTACCAAGGTCTTAGAGTCTTTCGGTACCGACATCGCCTCCAAATGAGTGCATCACGATTACAACCTTACTACAGTATCTCCACCGATAGGCCGGGAAGCTTAACCACGGATTGCAGCTGCAGTACATCACCGTTGAAGTTTATGCTAGAACGTGGGCACCGACCCAATGAGTGCGATAGTTGTTAACCGGCAGTATCAAGCACTTCCTTGAGGGGCAGAAAGGAGTCGATCGTGTGCCGGGCCCCGGCTACGAGGAGGATGGTTGGCGACTCACGTCGAGATTTAAGTTAGGAGAACCTTCAGCGATGGTGGGTAGGTCAAATTTTCCCTTCTTGATCCTCCAGCTGTGAATTGCAAAAATACCTAAGAATAGTACACTATTGAACCCATGTGAGTGAGCCCACTGTCATTCAGAGCCTTGAACCAAGTAAGAAACAAAGACGGCATGTATTGTAGCACCTGAAGACCCCTCACTTAAGTGATTTGTTGTCAGACATTCTAAAAGTTTCGATGCCTAGTAACCTTTGCTCTTAAAGGATGACAACGATCAAACCGTCGTCAAAACCTGGTAACAATGGGATTTTTCGTTTGCTTGTCACAATTGTACGTGACAGCAGTCCAATACACCAAAAAGGAACGTGCGTTAATCTAGATACCAATATTTGCGGTATAACTTAAACCCCATTTTGGAACTCTTTGTGTGATTACAGCGGTCAAGTCTGAGACCGCCTCTGAGACAGAGACTCATTCCAGAGTACGCCACATAGGTTCAATTGAAGACTCTTGAACTCCACAATAACCGATCAGCAAGCTGAGACCTTTTTTGACAATGGATCGCAACTTTACCACTTGAAATAGCTAAGAAGCATGATTTCTCTACGTTATAATCATGTTTTACTAATAGAGTCTGCGTCGAAACCATCTTAGCAAATCGCTTTGAACGAGAGAAACAGAGTCATCCAGAACCCAAAACAGAGCAGTGTATAGAGGCACTACTAGAACAGATCAAATAACAACAAAGACCGGCACAACCTGTCTTGCCTCTGCCGACTGTAAATATGATATATAGGTCCTAAGAAAGATAGAGGTCGAGTAGTCAAAAAAATCTACAGACCTTATTTTCGTGGATCACTAACAGACAAGCTGGGAATTGTAACAGAAAAGCATTTGCCGAATCGACATATTCCCAAGAACATCAACATCATCAAGCAATGACTGGCTCTGCTCAATCGAACGAGCACCTTACTGAGCAACGGCCGAGTCTCAAGAATGCCGAGAGCATCTTTTTCATTGGTAAATGCCTATTCAGAACCTGTGATAAGATTAACGACATTGTGTGTGCCATACTCTAACGGTATCTCTAGGTGCGCCGGGAACAGGTAAAGGAACACAGTGTACTCGCTTGGCCGAAGAGCTTGGTTTCGTTCACATCTCTGTCGGCGATCTCCTTCGAGATAGGGAAAAACATCCATCCTCATCGCCCCTCCTCAAAGCCTTGATCAGAAGCCGCGCTGAGTACCGCACTCCATTGCCCAACGATTTCTACGTCGGACTTCTCCGCGCCGAATTGGTCAAGAACATGGAGCATGGAAAATCCCAATTCCTGGTTGACGGTTTCCCGAGGAACATCAAACAGCTGTGGCTTCTTGAACAAGACGTGAGACAGATTTAGCCTAGCCGTATAATGAATAGTGCTAACTATGATACGCAGTCACCGCAGCTTAAGGCTACTCTCTATTTCTTTTGTCCCTTGGAAATCTCACGCTTACGCGTTGCGAATCGAGCTTTAACTTCTGGCAGATACAACGACAATGCCGAAGAGTTCGAGAAACGGCACCAAAAGTTCTTCAAAGAAGGTGTAGATATTTTCTTTCGCAGAATGAGCGAGCTCGAATGCCATGAGGTTTGAAAGCGTAACATAATATTCTGGAAGTCTAGCGGTTAACATGATCTAGATTGAAACAAACAGAACATTGGACGAAGTGTATCAGAGTATCCGCACAATTGTGAAGGTGAGAACATTATTCAAGAGCGTGTGATTTTCTAATGGTCTAAAGGATACTTTCTCCACAACGGCGTAGTCTTGGAGTAGATTACTTACAAGCCTCACTGCAAAAGATGGTGAGACGTGATTTAATTAGGCATGGAAGGTATTGTGAGTCTGCGGTTATTGCGCTAGCAACCTTTCGTGCGCTTTGTAAGGTTTTCCTGTTTCGTTATTCTCAAATCTTGCTATTCGATCTTTTCGGCCATCCACAAGCTTGTCTAAACCTTTTACAATGGAATTCGATGGGCCGGTTCAGAGTTTAAAGGCACTGGTGGTAGATATTGCTGCTTTATATTGGTTTAAAACGAAATGAAAGGATAAGTCTGTATTAGCGAAAGATCTTCGGATCGCACAAGCCCCAGCACATAGAGCGGGTAACGCACAAATCTATTAACTCAAATAAGTTCAAGTTTTAATGTGGTTGACTAACGAATTTGAACACATATCGGGTTATATACATACAAGGTAGGCCTGCGAATATTTTTCAAAATCGCCGACGACGTCATCGAGAATCGAACTCCTGACCTGCACCACAATCCTGTATGGGGGAGGCAATGGGGAAGGCAATGTGAAAGTTAAAGGGGGTGTAAATGAGGGTGTAAAAGACCTGTTATGAATTTAAAACCCGTCTCCATTTGAAATAATTAATTAGATTCCTTCCTCTGTGTAAAACAGGCAAGACAAAGGACTCGATGGGAGTTTGAAGAGGAGAAGCAAACGGAGGTGTAAACGGGGATGTAAAAGACCGTGTTATGGATCCAAAGCTCTTCTCTATTTTAAACAAGTAATGTGTTCTCTCTATGCAAAACATGTAAGGTAAAAGGACTCGATGGGGGTTCACAGCGGAGAAGCAAATAAGGGTGCAAGTGGGGAAGTTAAATGGAAGTGTAGAAAGTCTTTTATCGTTATTTAAAGCTCTTCGAGTCTCATTGATCCAGACAACAAGCAGCTCGAGAAGCATCTTCAAGAAAGTTTCTGCCTTCCTGAAGGAACAGCTAAGCGCTGAAGTCGTGATTTGCTACAACTATCGAGTTTGAGTGCAGCATTGCATTCTACAGTATGCATGTATGAACAGCCCTGAACTTCCAGTTCCGCAAGCAAAAAAACCTCACAACAGTTCGACGAAGCGAAGGAGACACTATTGGCACCCTATCGCGACCAAGACAAGCCAGTGCTCACGCCTCATACTGGTGATGTCAAGCGCCAGAAAGTGGGTCGGCATCAGTTGCTAATGGAACCGTAGATCGAACTAGAGAAGGCGGCCCCCCCAGACGCACCAGATACCACTTGACAGATGAGGAGTCGGCCAAGTACCTGGATGGCAACTGGCGCATTCGCATCTTGAACTGCGGGCGTCCACTCTTCCATAATGCAGACGAACGACCGCTTGCTGTGTGCGACTACTATACTGTCAACGAAGAGGAGTTGATATCTGCAGATAGGGCGTCCCGGGAATATGTTGGTGAGATCTACTATATGCAGTACAATGAAAGGCAGCAGTGGTACTGGATCAGTGGCCAAAAGCCCGACGAAATACAGCTCTTTGTTAACTACCTTACGACTCGGATTGCCGGCAGGGACCGGCTTGTCGGTTCTCCCGAACCCTCACTTCCAGAAACGCATCCTGACAGAGCATTTAGGTATACCACATTCTTCATTTTTGAACAAGTCGCCTGGACCAAACGTGAAGCCAAGGCAGAGCCTCGAGATCGCCATTATTGTGATCACGAAGAAGAACGAGGTGTGAATGCAAACGTTACGGAAGTTCACTCGTGATGGGCATAATGTCAAAGTACTATTATAAATAAACCTAAGCTTCCAAATCCCTCAAATTGGGTGATCTTAAATCTGCTTTCGTGGTACTCGTTTGCACTAGGACTCATTGGCTGTCTTTCTTTCTTCGACTGCTTCTTGCAATGCCGATGGAGGTTTCCTTGCGGGGAAAGTATCTTCCCATGCATTCAATAGCAGTGCTTCTTTATGAGCAGGGGCAGCTATAGTCAGTCCAGAAGGTCTTCCATCGTAATCGAGGTATGACATGGGTAATGTTGCAATTGGAAAGCCTATGTAGATTAGCCGCCTAGATGAATCTGCTATTGTGGGGTTCTTACCACGGGCGGCAGAAAATTGGCAGAGCCCGGAGTCGCTCGGTGCAACTATAATATCAATGTCATATCTAGTAAAGGTATCTTCGAGTTGTTGTCTAATTTCCTGAATGTGCTCCAGGATTCGACGACGCTTCTCGTTGGAATCGCTAAAAGTTAGGCTAGACACGACTAGGTTTTGGTTAGGATATTCTGTTTTTTGATAAGCAGCCGAATCACTAGGTTCATTTGAAGATGTACCTGTTTTAAGTGCTTCTTCCCAATGCGAGAAATTCCAGTCGACAAGCTCTTTGAGGCTACGCACTCTCGTCCTTTTTAGGCTATCAAGATAGCTACCCATATCCGCCTTCAGATCAGCGGCTATTGATCATTGAAATCTGTACAATATCCAAGGGAAGTGATGCTGACCCATCATCGATTCCAAAGTATCCCTTCCCTCAAAGCCAAACTCCTGGTAAGCCTGTACGGAGACATTCTCGTGATCGCTTTTGGCAAGGCTCTTAAATTTGGAGTAGACAACGCGCGTCTCCTCCAACTGCAAAAGTCACTATAATGGATGTTTGGATGAAGCTGGAAAGGAACGAACTATTTGCTTGGTAGCATCCGGCACCGGCTTAATTATTCCGCTATCCAGCGTCCAGATTTGAGGACCTAAGGTTCCTACCCTAATATTCGCCCACTTGCCGTTAAATGCTGATGCATAACCATCAGGCGGTACCTTTGATTTTGTTGGATCCACAAGCACAGTGAGCAAATCGGCGACATCCTTAGGGCTTTTGACCATAGGTCCAGAGGTATCATAGCGCTTGCTGATCGGAATAATGCCCTCTCCAGATACGATTCCGAGTGTTGGCTTTATCGTATACAACGAGGCTCTGGTCGCAGGATGTACAAGGGATCCGAAGGTTTCCGTTCCAATGGCAAGGGGCGTGAGGCCAGCGCTGATAGCAATCGCAGACCCTGAAGAAGAGCCAGATGGACTATATGATGCTTAGGCTAATACTTCAAAGTTTAGAAAGGTCAGAGTACACTGTGGCCAACAACGCTATCTTCCATATCTAGAACTCCTCGTACATAGGCAGACTGGGCTTGCCCAGCCACAGCGGACCATCCACAGCGAATTCCGGTACCTCTTGGTACAATGAGGACGCGTTGATTTATCTTTTGCGAAGTTTTCGAGGACCTTACTTGAAGTACCCTAATTCCTATGCACGAGTAAGTAAATCAACTGGCTTGATCGCAGTCTACTCACCGACATGGTTGCTTTCCCTTGAATGATTGCACCAGATTGTAGTAACTAAAGATTGTGAGCTGGCAATAGCTAGGCTGTAGCTTGCTTCAGAAGCTTACTTTATCAACAATCGTGGCTGATGAGGCCGGTTCCGCCCCAACAAGGGCCATAGCTCCCCCGGTACGCATACTCGGATGTACGTTGATGTTGTCCTAGAAGAACATGAGCACGAGCATTCCTCTTTCAATTAATACGGGCCGTTAACATGCCTTGATGTACAGGAATTCCATGTAGAGGCCCCAAAGACACTCCTTTCGCTCTCAAGGCATCCATTTCTTCCGCTCGTTCCATGGCTCCTAGGGCTAACTCATATACGGCGTTCAGGTAGCCGTTGTATGCGCTGATGGTGCGCTGATACTGTTCCACAATCTGTGTGCTTCGAAGCTTACCGGCAATAACTTAATGCTGCAGGCTGTCTGCTGTTGCTGTTAAAGCATCGAAAAAGGAAGTATGACGATCGGTATCGGTAAATGTTGGTACCAGGCCTTTCAGATTAGAATTCGCGACAGACCGTAATACCGGTTGCGACACCAAAGCCATATTTGGCTTTGGACAAAAAAATGAGTAGCTTGCTGAAAAATGGAGATGCGGCCGAGAATAGCGGCCGAGAATAACTATGTAGAGCAACAATAATAATGTGAGGCACGTTCTTACTCGAATGATAAGGTCGGGGATTCTGTCTTGGTTCCGGCAAGTCTGGCAGACGTGCATTACTTTCCAGAATCTCAATCAGAAATAAAGAATATCAATTTCGTTTAATAATGATGTTGAGGTTTCATAAATCTTCATTTATTTTTAGAATGAACAGAATGAATGAGAAATACAAGACTTTGCTAGAAGTAATAAATTTCTTAGAAAGATTCTTGTTCAAATGTTTCATTATCTTCTAAAGCTTGTTATCTTGTAGAAGAGCATTCAATATGCTCAACATCAAGATGAAACAACATCACTCGTAAGTTTTATCTTATGATCACAAAAGCAATGAAAGAATGTGTGCGCGTAGTAAGCTGAGAACCTGAGGCAAATGATGTAGAGCCGTAAAATTGTTGTAACTCTTCATATAGTGCTTCGTTATCTTTGACTATTGTGCGTGTCATTCTTTACTGATCTCAGAATTTGTCCCTCATCTTAATTTGTTGCCTAGAAAATGGAATCAGATTCTTGCTGGGACTGGATCAACATGTTTGAAAAGCAGCAGCTATGATATAGCTCGTCCTACAATCAATCACCCAAAAAGACCATTACAGCTTTCATTTCTAGCATTTTCTTGGACATAAGAAGTGTCCATCTTTCCATGTGTGACAGTATTTGAGGTCTTTAAACCTCGATTGCAATTAATGTGGCTCCGGACGAGAGGTCGGTCTTTTGTGCGATCTGAGAAAAGAAAGATAACCACAACACCATTGTACCAGCGCTGTTAGGAATCGAACCTAATATAATATAACTCTCCAACGACTATCTGTGGTTCATCGCTAGAGCTACTTGATAGTAGTGTCCTGCGCAATTACAATCTGGGAATACTGGCCAAAGATCCAACAGAGGTTTGTAGAAATGCCTTTGAATCATAGTCCATTTATCTCGAAGCATCAAATACTCGAAAAGCTGAGATGTGTTCGAAACTGTAGTGGCTCGGAAAGGTACGTCTTGTGGGCAAACCGTAAGCACTCACTTGGCATTTGGCGCTCCCCCTTGTTGGTCTTTAGAGTGACAGTCTTGGCCTAGAACTGGAGGTCTTACCTCAGATTCGTCTGTATCTATCTTTTCACCTACAATATACAACGGAGGCGCTGAGTTTAGATTCGATGCTCGATTCTCTATGCCTACAGAGTGGAGCCGTCTCGATACGTGGGCGGTGTCTACCTGGCGGGTGTTTGAGCCGGACCAAGATTATGGCCTAATCTACCCATTACACGAGTCATGCTTGGATATTATACGCCAACTTGGACTGCGACGGTCTCTTCAAGTCGAGAATGGTTCAAGGATTCCCTCGGGCCTTGGCGACTATTTCGAAGCACTGCTACGTCTTCACGTGCGCAGTACAACAACACCAAATGGGAGGGATATCTATCCCGGATATACCGCCAACGGGTTGGAGTGGGAACATTACTGCTATGGCGCTCGAGAAATGTGGATGGGGCCATGGGGCGTAGAACGAGGATGGGAGGTCAGTGGTCGCTCCGCTTGGTCTTGCCTACATTGTTATGCTCTAAAAGGATAAGCTGCAAAGTACTGATACTATAATCTGCGTATGTGACAGTGGTTGGTCGCAGATCCCCTTAAGATTCCTAATCTCACCTCCTATATTTTGTCGCATTTGCAGCCTCTCTTTCAGGACTCTTTTTTTAAAAAGCATGCAGTTCGCCTTCTACGGTCGGTGTAGCTTCGCAGAGACCGTCCATAGCAACACTACCTTGGGAGATACTTCACAAAGTCATCTTCTATCTTCCTACCACATCAATCTTTTATTTGCACCGCTGCAGCCAAGCTCTCTCCGCTCGCATCCCCATAGATCAACGGTTTTGGCGCGACCAACTCATTTCCGGCAAGCTCGTTGGGTATCTTTGGGACTTGAATGCTTGGGAATGTCACCTGAGAAAGGTCGAAAGTCATGACAGGAAATTCCTGGCCAAAACATTGATAGGAGAAAGGTTTCTCGAACAGGCATTGCACCAAACACTACATAGTTTAGATAGCAAGTCGATTATTCCATATTACGGTGAATTGGAACGCTCAATCTTCATGACACTGACCAGAAGATGGCGGATCCTCCGATTGGATTGGTGAACCGCTGCAGAATAGTGAGGATTGTGCAAGATATCGAAAGGATAGATAAGCTTGAAGCAGATGAGCCGACCA
>JAABUV010007969.1_pt1 | contig 10894 bp, 11 predicted proteins | sample 5559971 | NCBI WGS metagenome assembly JAABUV01 (sample SAMN10711881, study PRJNA513362) | rock metagenome | isolation source: Antarctica rocks | place: Antarctica: Victoria Land, Knobhead nord | collected 2015-12-19
AGTATGCAACAGATGCACAGAGGATTTTGACCATCACTGCATGTGGCTCAACAACTGCGTGGGCAGAGCCAACTACCCATACTTCTTTGCTCTGTTATGCAGCACACTCCTTCTGACAACCATGCAGTTTGGTGTCAGCCTTTACCTCTTCATCCAGAGCTTTGCTAACAGGCCTCTTATTCAGCCACTGCAGCAATCCAGATATCATGGCCATATCAGCATGAATGGCTTGCGTGTCGTCTGGTCACTGACAGTGGGCACCGCAGCCATTCTGGAAGGTCTCTTGCTTGACCTGCTGTCGTTTCATCTGGTGCTTCAATGGAAGGGCATGAGTACGTATGACTATATTCTAGCACAGCGGGAAGCTCAGGAGACTAATCTGGATTTAGATGCCCAGCATCATGCATCACTTAAGCAGCAGCTGCAGCGGAAGGTGAGCTGCTTCCATGTTGGCAGAAAGGCACGAGTTACGCCATCTGAGATCTCACTAGCAGCACTGGCAGACCTGCCTGAGAAGCCAAAGAAGAAGCTGAAGGTCAGGCTGAACCCAGTCACAGCATGGCGTGTCAACTCCAAAACCTCCAATCCGCCTGTTGCAAAGGCTCGCTTTTCCAGCATGGCGGCGTACATCATGCCATCAATGTTTGCTGGCAAGGTTCCGGAAGCTTCAGCTGTGGCACAACAGCAGAATGAGCCAACGGCGCTTCCGTCTGCAGTCAGTGAGCAGCCGTCTGCCAGAGAAAACCCAACATTTGATGTTGAGGCTCAGCAGCCATCACCCAGCCAGCCATCCACATCCTCGCGGTTGCCAATCCTGTTGGGGCCCAGCACTGCTTGGAGCCCCAGTGCAACCGGCAGCACCAACACAACATCACAAGCTGCATGGGCAGAGACAGATTCATCGGCAGCAACGCCTATTCGGCCACAGCTGTCTATAGACAACGCCCTTTTTGTGCAGCCGCTGCTGTCTGCTCCCTAGGGCAGGTGGTGTTTTCACAGGTCAAGTCAAAAGCATGCTCAGCTGCTGCTGTCTTGAAGTGAACATTAAACCATATATTGGTTTTTTTGTCACATATTGGGTTTTTTGTACTATTAGGCATATATAGCAACTCTTGAGCAAAAGCTGCGGCTTTAGAGCATGTTCATGAGGGATGGCAGCATTGCAAATGCTGCATCCTACCCTGTTTTGTATTACATTTTTTGCTTGGTGGCTTCAGCCATCTGGAAGTAATTATAGTCAAAGCACTTGATCGCCTCAAGCAGAGCTTGTTCTAATGCAGCTCTGACTATTCTTTTCTTCGATTTGTTTTAATGCACTCATTACATTCGACTGCATGTTGTTCAATCGCGCAAGCAGCTTGTCGTCATGTGTGCGAATTGTGCGCACCGAAGATCTGGAAGTTTGGCCTTGCGTCTGAAGTGCATGCTGGTTAGACTTGGCTTGTCCATCGCCAAGCTGTGCACAAAATTTCACCTAAAAAAGCAAAATGCATTGAACAACATTGTATGCATATTTGATGATTCACATACAACTGACTGGCAAATATATATATCGGGTGATGCAAAGAAAACAGCTAACGATGTTCAAAGGAGGTGGATGCATGACGAGTCACTAGTCAGCATGGTACTTTTACGTTTGCCACCAAGGGTGGATTCGCTGCTGCAAGAACCTAACAAGCTAAACAATATACAACCAATCAGTCACCAACATCAAGTGAACGCTATCATGATCAAAATGACTAGAAGGAGGATCAGGATGCCTATGATCATTAGTTGACCTCTCAAGCCAGCTTTTTGGAGCACGGTATTGATCTTCTTCTGAGCTGCAGCTAGCCTGGTGGTGGTGCCTTCTACATCCTCGTCAAGCCTTTCAAGTAAAATATTCTGCCCTTGCAGCTCATCATGTATTTGCAACCCCATGTGCCCTATTCGCTGAACATGATCTCCAAGCTGATCCAAGTCCTCATCTTGCCGCCTGTATGACCAGAATTGCAAAGTTGTGCACAACGGTATAGTGCAAAAACACACACATCAGCCACGCATTGGTACGAGTTGCTTATATATAGCCATGCAAATAACACATGCACTTGTTTGCAGCCATTCTCCACTTTGAAAATTGGCTCATCTGGCTAACATCAGACGTATTTCGACAGCTGAATCGCATGCATTGTGCCTAAAGCAACTTGCAGCAGTTCTTGTGTCTTACACAATGCTGGTACTGTCAAGACCAGGGCATCTAGATCATGAGACGGCTCACCGCATAACCATTTGCTGTCGGTCAGTCTCTGTGCCAATAAACCTTTCGTTGTCTTGTTGCATGGCAGAGCTGAGTTTGGCCCCAGGCGTGGCATTTGGCTGAGTCATCTTGGAAGCAATCTGTTTTGCTGTTTCTACTGAAGTTGACATGCCCTCAACCTGCAAGTCAAGTCAAGCCTGCAGCTGCTCAGCCAAACACTGCAAGATTGCATTCAGTGCTGCTGACCCATGAGTGGTGATGATGTCATGCATGACACAACATGGCTTATTCTAGTCCAAAACCTCTGTATTCTTGTGCTGCCTCACCGTTCTTCGAGTGTCATGCACCCATGACCGTCGACTTCTGATCTCTTGAGTAGTGAGCCCAAATCTGTTCATGTTCTTCTCAGCCACATCAACCGCCTTTTCCATTTCATCAACCTGAATGACAAAAGCATCCATGTAGTGGAGGTATCTGGCAGTATCCCTATGCATGCCGCAACATCGGACTGGACATCATGAAAAAAGCAGTCATGCTGACTACATACTTGCATGTTAGCAACACCATGCAAAAGCTTTGTAGAATACCTGCCAGGCAATGCTTTTGCACTCTTCCTCTATCTCAGGCTGTAGTCTTCTACGTTCTGAGCTGCCTTTACCAGCGTTTTGCCAAGCAATGAACGCATCCTGTGCTTTGTCAAGCTGCAACACAGGAAAATGTTGTTGTGAGGTGTGCAGCTGCACTCGACCAACTGAGCATGTCATTGCTTGCAGCTGTGTCAAAAGAACGCTGCAGTTGAGGATGATTTCATGTATCGCTGCAGACGAACGCCTGTTTTGGGCAGACACGTACCGACGTCTGTATATCATCCTTGACCAAGTAGAAGGGGTCTTGTCCAGCCATGATCAGCTCAGTAATTTCACTGTGTCAAGTCGTTGTCGGCATTAATGACAGCAGCCGAGATCAGGGCGGGTATGCCGGCCGATTCGTACTCGCAGATCGAGGTCGTAAGCTCCAAGGTTGGTGGCAGCAGGTGCTGAGGGTGGGCAAACGTATACGACAGCTTTGCTGACAGATTTCAATATCCTCAGCCTTGTTCAGCAACGCCGGTCCCCTGCCTTCAGGTACTTGGGCCCTGCAGTTGTATGGTGCTTTGCACTCAAAAGGCAGACTGATGACTAATGTGGGCATGAATCAGAGTCTGTGTGTGCTCGCCCTCATCATGAAGCTAATGAATCTTCAAGCACATCATGGTCCTCACCACCAGCCACAATGCGTGTGGCTGCCATTGAAACAGCGTTTTGTTGACTCAATATGGTGACCAGCACAGCATCCATTTATTGCTTGATACAAAGGTGGTCTCCCGCATGTGCGCACATCAACCCTTTGCTTCGAATACTGGCAGTATCAGGAACTAGCAGGCCAACAGGCAATCATCTGCTGTCCCTCCGGCTCTAATATGCATGGCCACTTCACATCATCATTGCGAGCAATTGCAAGTCATTATCATAAGCACTTTCAACTTACTTGCAAGTTGCAATGTAAGCAGCAAATCCTCATATTAATGCTGTTCATACAAAAGGCCGCTCACCTGACGCCCAGCACATGTCTGGGCGTTGTGAACAAAACTGCAGTTGCTGATGTCCGTCTGGCTCTTGACCGATTTGGTATCAGGACATGATGAGAACTGTTTAAAGCGCATGGTATGAGCTGTCTAGTGGTACACGACATCCTCAAATCATTCTGCTGAGTCTGTCGCCATGTGACTCTGCTGCCACATATGCTGACACCATTGCTGCAATATCTTGGAACCTTGCAGCTTGCATGCTGCCCAAGACTTCCTAAAACTACTGGGCGGAGCAGTGCTCCTGCTCTTGAGCACAGCTTTGCAGAGGTGGTAGTATCATTGCTGGCAGAAGGTGCTTTTGGTGTGGAGGGCCTGCTTCCCAGTAGCTTCAAAAGCTGCGGCTTGAGGTCTTGCGTGCTGAAGTTCCAGGGGATAGAGATGCCCCCCGAGCCCCACACCTCGTAGCAGTCATCAATGGCAACAACAATGCCTGCAGTACACACAGGCAGAGGCGCTTCCTGAGATGCTGACAGAACTGCTCAAACAGACTGGTAAGACCAACTTTGCAGGTGAGCAGTGAGAGTTGAGCAGGAACAATGACATGGCAGCATCAGCTACCTGTATGGCAGCTGCATCTGGCATGTCAGCAATGCTTAACGCAGGATATTTGCTGGGTCAGATCTGTGGACTTGGGTGCATACCTGCAAATGTGGATCTTGCAAGACCTTGTGATCCTATGTGAATGCATTCACGGCACTTGCACGCTGTATGCACTACACAAACAGTATCCATCTGGCCCATGTATGTCATACATGCCTGTTGGTGTTGCTCAAGACAGCACTTCAGACTCACACTTGAGCGCCCACCTGACAAGTCAAAAGACTGCTTGACAGCTTCTGCATTCTGGATCAGCTGCTGCAAAGCCTGATTGATCTTGGGTTGTTGGTGGCGTGAGCACATCCTCATTACAAACTTTGCCCCGAGAGCCTCACCGGCCGCATCCAGCAATGCCTGCTCCTCTTTTCTGGAGTCAGCGTGGGCATCAGCTGCTATGCTAGCTGCTGTGGCAGCTTCACCCTGCAGGTACTCCAGCAGCTGCTCTGGCCTGCAGTCTGTCGTCACCTGGAGCACAGCCTGTCTATCAGAATGCAAGACTGCATAGCTGAGGTCTAACCAAATACAGCTGTATCTGAAATTAGTCAAGCGCATTCTCATCAACTGGCTCACATGACCATCTGACACAGGTAATGGTCAGAGTTAGCCATGAAGCCATTTCAGAAAGTAAGAAAGACTCTAGCGGCCTTGCAAGGTGCTGAGGATGTATGATATATTCTTGAAGCACAGAATATGACCACGTGCTATACTTTGAGCGCAGACTACTTCACACTGCTTGGTGTCTCAAGAGCTGGTGACTGCAGACACAGGGAAAAAGCAATGATAGCAGTGGTGATGATGACAACGGTCAGCATGCATTGCTGGCAGTCAAAACATACCTGTTTCTTGGGGACCAGAACTACCTGTTTCCTGGGGACAAAAAATACATGTTTAACAAATCAGCATCACCCTTGCTGCATGATACAGCTGTGCACTACTTTTGCAAGCAAGCTGTACGCACCTGCAATATCCCATTTGACTTGTCAAACTCCAGCTCAGGTGATGATAGGTCACAGTGCACCAGCAAGTTGAATGAGTGTCTCTGCTGCATCCTTGTGCCCTGATATGATTCCCTGCACAATCACACATTCACACTACAAATGGGCATGCAAACCCTTGCTACCTGTGTCAGCCCAGTTTCTAACTGCCCTGTTTTCACTTTCACTCGCAGAACTGCCCTGCATTTGACTGGTGAGACAATGGCTGACTGCGTGGGTAACCTCCTCAGAGATTAGAACAGTGCGATGCATGCATGGCTAACATAAAGCAAGTCTTCTACAGAAGGCAGCCTGCTCATAATGATGACCTAAAGCTCAGCCGTGTCAGGCTGATGCAGACTCTGTGACAAACTTGCTGCCTGTGAAGTCCCATGATGCCACCATCATGAAGACCAACGAGCATGGTAGGTCTGCGAACATATATAACCGCGTTCCTACTCTGAGAGATGCAGGAGTGATGATCACGAAGAGACAGATTCTTGTAACCAAACACCCATCAGCTGCTTTGAGGCATGTGTCTGTGCACTGGAAGCACCTGTGTTCCAGCACCCTGCCTGCCCACTGCACAAACTCCTGTTTCTCAGCTTGCTGTGATGACCAGAACCATACATCACTTGTTCCTAGCATGTCTGTCAAAGCTGCTGCGGTGTCCCTGCAGGCAAAAACACCCAGAGTCAACATCATCCCTCCTGCGTCGTATAGCACTGACAGGTCAACCAGTGACATATGCTTGCAACTGTTGGTTGCCTTTGATGCGTCTGTCTAGACTAAGGTTGGAGCTATGCAGCCTATCAAATCAGATGTGGCACAGCTTGCCTGCAGCCCATAAGGCAAAAACATCCTGTGAGTAGAAGGACCTCAGTTCAATCAAACAGGGTGGTTCATGAAGTGGTTCACTTCACTCACACAGGACACGTAATGACTCGAATCGAGCACATCCACAACGTAAGCGTATTGCAGAAGAAAGCAAGCAACTGGGGTGCACCTCTCTGGATACAGCCTGTTTACACCTCTCTGACATTAAAACCACACTCATAATGTGCGCACACTTCTGCAAATGCTCAAAGATGTGACAATAACCAGCTGTGCGTGCATTGCATGTGTGCCACTGTAGTGACAAGCCTTGTACACTTGAGGGAAGCCTAATCAGACCAGGGTACATGCATTACGTGCTTGAAAAGTGCTGAACGCTTGTTACCAGACACTGGAGCAGCTGATGCCTTTTAGCAATCCACAGATATGCACAGGTATTCTGCTGCAACAACACAACAGGTAGTGACGTACTTGACCTGCTCACGCCACGAGTTTGATAGCTGAGTACGCTGGTGCGCTGCCTCCAAGTCAAGCTGCAGGAGCTCATCACGGATGGTCTTTTGGTCTGCTACCAACAGTAGATTACCGTTGTCTTCAACATGGCTCTGCATAAACATGTGTGTGCTGCTACAAGTAGTGACTTTGCATGTCCCTCAGGCAATAGCTCAGCAGCAATGCAGCAAGCAGGACTTCCATCGCTGTTGATGCATAGTGTAGCGCTGCCAAAAGAAGCTTTATTCTACCTATGCAGCTGCACAGGTCTGACAGCAATGCAAGGGCAGTTCTAAGCATGAAGCTGCAAGTCCTCTGTCTACAGCTGTGGAAGGTCATGCATGGGAACTTCAAGGTAGCTTTCTGCCTGAATCCTTATCTTCAGCTGACATAGGATGATGAAATTCCACCAGATGTCACAGTGAACAACCATTGGGATTCTACAATGTAGGCAGCATTGGCAATGTTCAAAACTCAAGATCAAGCAGTGTGTAAACACATCTTGCTTGATGAGCAGGGCCTCCCTGAGGTTGCTATCTCAATTAAAGTGCAACCGGCATTTGAGCGTGCTTGTGAACCAATGAGCATGCACGGTTCTTGTCATCATTGCACACCTGTTATCTGTAATCTCCCCCAGAGATTAGAAATCCCATCGAAATCCGTGTGTACTGTCCCCAGGCGTTTCCTAGTTTAAATCACACTGCCAAAGGCACGTTTCTCTACAAATTATGACGTTTCTGAATCCCAAAGAGATCTGAAATCCATGCAAGCGAGGCAGGGACAGGGAAAGATGGCGTGCGCTCACCTTAGACTCATGCATGGATGCACTATCCGGATGGTGCAGGAAGATGCACAAGCCCTTAAGCATATCTTGCTGATTACAGCAGACCTCTGTCAAACACTGTTCCAGTAGCTTGAGAGCGTCGATGTGCCGTTCCAGGTTGGTGATGCTCAGAGAGGTTCCTGCTGTTGGCTGCAGCATACCAAAACACAATGGTTTGGTGTTAGCTACATACAGATCCCATTATGAAATGTGATCCAAAGGTTGTGCAGTTTTTCTAAACTTTTGACATTTTAATCAAAATACACCAATGCATAAACACCAATACTGTTGAACACACCATGTGATACAGACAGCATACTGCAGCTGATGCTTGTGATGCACAGCATAGCAGATGTTGTAGGACTTGGTGTGATGCTGATTGTGTCGTGGCAGGTCATGGTTGTGGCAGGTCTATGCATGCTGGCATGGACAAGTTGGACAAGACAAAGCACTAACGTGGCAGTTGCCATAAGCATTAGGGTGTGCTAGGTTTAGGACAACATATGCGTTTGCAGGCCTCTTTCTTCATGATAGGTTGGAACAGCCTTACGATAATGTGTTGTAGCTTGAACTGTTTCTCTATATCAGCAGCTAGGGCCTCAGCTTCTGTGCTGAGCGCCTGGTGCCTTTCAGCTGAATGTGTAGCTTGTGACGCGACGCTAGCAAGCCAGGCAAGGAAGTCAACATCGACCACTCCTGCAGGTCCTACGCCAAGCAAGCGCGTGAGACCATGACATTGTTACTGTGCTCTGATAAAATGCAAGAGTCTGGAAGTCTTTGGTTGTTGTGCATCTGCTGCTGTTAAGTCATGCTGTAAGTAATCATCTCATCATTGCTGCTGCATAGCAATCGCATGCCACACACAGGCAGGGGCACAACAATCCAGGTGAATGCACTTGCATCAGACCTGGCCCAGCACACTGGTAAGTGCTAGCATCTTCTTCGGAAATCAACCCAAAGGCATAAAAGAGTGCAGCAAGATTTCCAGAAGCTGGCAGTGTAACTTCAACTGTGCTGAGATGGTCGCTGTTGAAGGTCCAAAATTGCAATCTTTGTTGGGTCAGCGGCTTGCCGTTTGTCACTTGGTCAACATAGTTGTTCAACAGCTGCAAAGGGAGCAAAGAATAAAGTACACAGCACGAAGGGTCGAGCAGGTGGCAAGCAAATTACCTTCAAAGCTTCTGAGTTTTGCAGCTGTTCTTGGAGATGCTTGGCAAACAAATCCGGGTGGACTTGCTTGATCACTGATCTGATGAGTTTCCTATGCTTGGCATCCATGCAGTCTCGGCCGCGCGAACAGCCTGACACGACGTAGAACAACGCTCTATCATAAAACACGTTCACAGTAAGAACAGAGGGTTTCACGACGTGCTCAATAGACGCATTCTGTTGCGCATGGCGACCGCAAAAAAAATGAGATGCACTGTCACAATTAGCACAGATCTGTAGAGTTGTCGAGCTCGAGCGGGAAGCAGCTTCGGTCAAAACGCTCCGAAGCCAAAAGCTACCGTAGCGTGTATGCAGACCATGAGTGTGCTGTGTAACAGCTCTCTCCAATCCAATGTTCATGTGCTGTTGTTAAAGCAAAATGATTGTTGCCAACAAGCAGGACTGCAGCAAAATCCCAGACGCTGTAGGATCTTGTTTTGCCATAATTGCATCATCTGCACACGCCTTTCAGTAGACAAAGTATGAGCACATCCCTCACACTGGCTTCACTGTCAGAACCGTAAACTTTCCAAATCTAGCTGCATCAACTTTCATTTGGTGCGCTTGTAAATCTTATTCAGCAGCATAGTAAAGACAGCTGGAGGCAGCACTTCTTGCTGATGGATCATTTTCAGCAGCTTGTCATGGCTATCAGCCTCATACTGCTTAAACAAGGCCTCCAACTCCAACTCATAGTACAACTTCTTCACTCTCTGTACAGCCTCTAGGTTCCCTCGTCCATAGTTGTCCTGCAAAGTGTCAAAGCCAACAGATGTGTTGACAGCATTTGCAATAGGGTGATCACAGTGGGCACCATTCCAGAGCTAGATCAAGGGAAGAAGTTTGGCTGCATCTACAACAGAGCAGGTGTAAACACAGGACAGATGCCAATATTTGGTTCCCAGACATATCAATAAGCTTGTGGTGCTAGTGCTGCTGAATGCATCGCCTATTAGTCTGTGTGTTCTGTACACACATGCTTACTGATGAGGTGCTCAAAAAGCACATTCAGAGTCAGGCATGCAGCATCACTGGGGTCATTGCTTGCCTTGATGATTTGCTGCTGACTTGAGGAGGCTTTCTGCAGCGCTTGCACCACCAACCAGCCGCATTTGTTATCCTGCCAATTGCACTCTTGTTGACTATGACCACTAAGTCAGCACCGCAGTTGTGGCACAAGCATTGCTGTGTGGCATCCATTGGTCACTTGCATACCTGAATGTCTGTGCCAATCTTGCCAATCACATCTGGATCGCCAAAGCAGTCTAGGTAGTCATCTTGTATCTGCAGCAGAAAACATTGTCTCATCCGTAGCACAGCATTGTTGTGTACATACTATCTAACGTGATGTTACTATCAGGTAGTGTGCAGACTGCAGGGATCCAAGGCTGGGCCAAGAGCACGCAAGCATTCTGAGTGTATCAATGCAGCTCATGCACAGCTGTCCTATGCCATACTACAGTACCACATAGCTTGTCTCCACTGATCCATACCCCACCCTTCAATCTGGGCCTTGCTGCTATACTAGGAAGAGACAAGTCCCATTGATATCAAGGCAGATGCCAAATGGTGCACCACAGGATCAGCTGGGTCACATGTCGGTTTAGAGGCTCATGGACAGGTAGGCAGCACAACAGGATCACAGCACAACAGGATCACAGCGTCTGAGACCACCGTCTGATGCATGTGCCGACTGCATGCATGCTTATCAGCATGGTGCCTGTATATCAAAGCCTGCGAGAGACTCAGGGTCCAAGCTCTCAGCTCTGCATTGTATCTTTTACAGCTCCCTCACACGTTCATATATGCCTGATGTGAGTCTGCCAAATCTGCTGGTTTGGTACACATACCACCAACACGATGGCCTGCATTAGTTCACTGGGCCGCCCTGATTCATACCTGGAAGTACTGTCCCATGATAAGCAGGATGTCCTTGGCTGCTTGGAAAGCGCTGGCATCAGTGATGCCTGATATGAGCATGCCACAAGCCACGGGCAGGTAGAAGGAGTAGTAGGCAGTCTTGAAGGTCACAATGCGCATGTAGTTGTTGACTGTGAACTTTGATAAGTCTGTGGTGCCAGGAGGGGCTGTTGTCAGGTCCA
>JAABUV010007970.1_pt1 | contig 10893 bp, 9 predicted proteins | sample 5559971 | NCBI WGS metagenome assembly JAABUV01 (sample SAMN10711881, study PRJNA513362) | rock metagenome | isolation source: Antarctica rocks | place: Antarctica: Victoria Land, Knobhead nord | collected 2015-12-19
GCGCTGACTGGGCCGCGCGATCGGCAGGCGCGGTCCGGCGCCTGGCGCGCGTTGCGCGCGCGCGCCTGGCTGCTGCGGCCGGCCACGCTGCCGCCGCTGCGACGCTGGGCGCCGACCGCGTCGCAGCCTTTGCCGCCCTGGCGGCGGCGCGCGCGGCCGCCGCTGCCGCCTGGCCGGCTGCCTGCCTGGCCGCGACGACGCCGGCTGGCGCATGCGCTCTCTTCTGGGCCCTTGGCATGCTGATGGGCGCCGGAGTGGCCAAGCTCCCGTGGGGCCGCCGCGCCGACGGCGGCCTTCAGCGCGCGCTGGCCTCGCAGCCCTCGCAGCTCATGGGCTGGCTGGCGCGCCAGCCGTGCGTGGCCCAGCACCGCGTCGCCGCGCCGCCGCACTGCAAGCTCGCCATTGTGTGCGCGCCGGCCGCCGCGCACGCCCCGTCCGAGCCTGCGGTGCGTTCACCGCCGGTGTCTGCTGCTTCTCATTGACTGCGTGTCTGTATGTTACATTCAGAAACATGCGCCGTCTGCATTGATAAGGTGGTTGGCCCGGGGAGCGCCATCAGCAGAGCATGTGAGTGCATGCATCGCACACGGCTTTGTTGGGCAGGCAAGCTGTGTGCTTGCCAGCGTCCAAGCCGCGTGATGCATGCGCTGCGCCAGGCCGCGCGCGCCCCGCCGACCAACCTGCTGCTGCGCCTGCTGGCGCTTGAGGACGAGCACGAGGCGCTGGCCCGCGACTACAGCGACGCGCTCGGCGTGATCGCCGACGGCCGCGACATGCCGATGGAGCTGCTCGGCCGGCTGGCGGAGGCGGAGGCCGCGCGCGCCGCGCTGTGGCTCGCGCGCGCCGTGGCGGAGGCCGCCCGCGCCGCGGCGGAGGCCGCCCGCGCCGCTGCCGAGGCCGGCCGCGCCGCCGCCGAGGCCGCGCGCGCCGCGGCGGAGCGCGACGTCGGCGGCCTGCTCGAGCTCGTGGCCGTCCTTGACGGCGCGCCGGCGGACGAGCGCGGCCAGCTGGCGGAGGCGCGCGCCGGCCGCGACGCTGCGCAGCGCGAGGCCGCCGACATGCGCGCCCAGCTCGCGTTTGCGGGCGCCGCGATGCTGGACCTCGGCTTCCAGCTGGCGGAGGCGGAGCGGGCGCGGGCCGCGGCGCAGCGCAGGGCGGGCGCCACCGAGGCCCGCCTGGCGCCGCTGCTGGCCGCCTAGCACCGTGCGGCCCCCGGCCCGCTCTCTGCTGGTGCTGGACCCCTGCCAGCGGTGGCGGCACGCCAGCTGCAGCTGATACCCATCGGCACTTCGCCCCGCACCGGGGGTCGGCTGCTTGCTGGAAATCTTTTTCGCCAAGAACCACACCTCTTCCAGCGACCCTTACACAATGCAAAAACTCTTTGTTTGCCTGCTCACCAAGCAGGCCTCGCGCTTCGGCAGCCCCCGCATATTGCACCTCTGCTCGTAGCATGCCAGCCCGCAGCAAGCTCCTGACATGGCAGCCGAGTGGCGACAGGTCCCCGCGCCCCAAGCAACTGAGCGGCGCTTCAGCCGTCAGGGCGTGCGCTCGCGCAGCTTCCCCTGTGGGCGTGCGGGCGTGCGGGCGCTGGTACCGAGATGAGCACCGCCGCGTGCAAGGCGCCGCGCACGCCGTAAATCACGAGCCTGCGCAACAGAAATGCTGCTATTCATGCTGCATATGGTTTCAATTGCAGCTGACAGCCAAACTCTACTGCTTTATATTCAATTCTGCTCTACATCACTGCTTGTGCGGCAAACTTGCCTCAGCGCTGCTGTGCCTGCCTGTTATGCTGGCTTGGGTTCTGCGGGTCGGGTGTTGGGTGTTTGCAGGCAACGAATCAATGAAATACAACCGTGTATCAGCCAACTTTGGCTGCTGACGCTTGCAATGCTTGTGCCGAGCCGCCTTGGCTGGCACAGACTTTCCTCGTTTGTGGGGTGTCTCCGGGGTTGCATGGGCCAGGTCCAGTATGCAGTGCAGTGAATATGCGAGCTATTGACGCTAGTGATATTGGTTACGCATTCATGTGTGTTTTCATGCCATCTGAGGTGAAGCTAAGTGCCATGCTTGTTTGATGACACCCTACATGTCGATAGCATTAGCGCTTGCAGAATGACAGTGGTAAGTCCCTGGGCATGTCCTGCCTCACCCCTGAGGGCCCTCGCCGCCTGAGCAGCACTGGATGGCTGGCAAGATTTTGTAACAGCATAATCATTACATGCCTGCCACTCTGACACTGAGAATGTAGCAAGCTACAAAAAAGTGCAAAGCTCTCTGCTAGAAACCCGCGGCTATAAAAAAAATGCGAAATGTACGAGCACAATAGTTTCAACATCACAATGGGCAGGCATGCGAGTCCAGCAGGCCGTGGTGCCACCCGTCGGCAGCTTGGTACAACGCTGCAGCCACGCAATGCGTGCCGCGCTGGGCCGCAAGCGCCGGCCCCTCCAACCTCTTGCCAGGCCTGCTCGCGCTCGAGGACCAGCGCGCGGCACTGACTCGCAGAGCATGGGGATGCGCTCGGCCTGCTGCACAGCGGCCGCGGCATGCTGCAGGAGATGGCCAGCCGGGTGGCGGCCGCGGAGGGCGCTTCAGCCGCGGAGCGCGAGGTCAGCGCCGTCCTGGGCGTGGGCGGCCGGCATGCACGGCGAATGTCTGGACCACGCAGGCGGCCGCGGAAGCTTGTCGGGAGTGCGCGAAGGAACAGGCCGCAAACACACGGTCCTATCTGACATGCCTGCACGCCACATTCACTGTGCGGCCCAGGCCCAGGCAGACCCCGGCCACCGGTGGCACCGCCCAGCCAGCACTCAGCGCTCTAGCACGTGTGGACCTGCCACCAGTGACCGGGGCCCTGGACAACCCTCTCGCGGGTCGCCTGGCCGCACAGTGGTAGGGAGCATGCAGGCATGGCACGTAAGCTTAAGCCTTTGCGCTGGCGGCCTGCTCCTCCGTTCTCTCCTGACTGGCTTGCGCGGCTGGCGGCCGCCTGCGCTAGTCCAGCCGCTCGTCATTCACGCGTACCGAACAGGCCTTGGCGGCGGCTGCCTCGCGCTCCGCGGCAGCCCGAGCGGCCTCCGCGGCGGCCAGAGCGGCCTGCGCGGCCAGCCGGCCGCCCACCTCCAGCAGCGGGTCGCAGGCGCCGCTCAGCAGGCCGAGCGATCTCCCTTGCTGCACGGCCAATGCCGCCTGCTCGTCCGCGAGGACGACCAGGCGCAGCGACGGGTTGTCCGGCGCGCCGCGTGCGGCCTGGCGCGGCCCGCATGTCAGTGGGCACGTCTGTAGGCTCTGTATGCATCATATGGGGGCATACGGCAGAGCTGCCGCTAGGCAACTGGCCCTGCATGCTTGCCCAGCGAGCGCAGTGAAGCTTCACGCACTGATGGATGGCTTGCAATCAGTCACATTGTCAAGCCAAGCACTTCCCCTGCACTGACTGCAGCTCATATGGGCATGCATGCCATGAGGCAAAGCCAGCAAAGCCACCACCGGCGAAGCATCCCGCAGGCCTGTGCGTTGCGCGGCAGCACCGTGCTGTTGCGACCTCACAGTGGGGAGCCAGCACGGCGCGGGGAGCCAGCACGGCGCGGGGCCCCACACGGCCTGCGCGCCAGGTTGTTGACGGCGCGCAGGGCCAGCGCGCGCTGGTGGACCCTGCCAGGGCGGTGGCGCCATGCGCCTAGGGCGGCCGCCGCTGCAGCCAGCAGCGTGCCCATGGCCCAGACAACAGTGCCGGCGCCAGCCGCGCTTGACTTGGCCAGGTGCGGGGCCGCCCAGGCGCAGCTGTGACGGTGCATGTCGCCATTGGAGCAGCACAGGCTGCGGCCCGTTGGGCGTCCAGCAGCCAGGCGCGCGCGAATGAGTGCGCGCCAGCGCACGGGGCGCCTAGGCAGACCAGCGAGGTTGGCTGCCCTGGCGGCTGCAGCACCATGACTTGTTTGAGACACTGAGTGCCGTCAGCGCTCAGTGGCGTCAGAATCTGCTACCTGTCAAATAAGTCGCTGCTTTTAGCATTACATAAGCAGGCCTGCGAGTTGCGGGAGTGGCACGATGATGCCGCCAACCTACCTCACTGCTACAGCGCAGCCTGCAGAGAGCACTCGTGTGTACCGATGCAGAGTCGGGCTGTCAGCTGCACAGTCAGTGCCAGGACGCTTCTGCACATAGTCCTGGCGCGCCGCGCTGCCCACGCTTGTGCCCGCTCTCGCCAACGCTCGCGAAATAGCCCTCCTGATGCACGCATGCAGGGCAGATCACCTGCAACCCTGGCGCCAAGCAATGCTACTCGATTACCACAGATGTTGACCGCTAAGAGCCTCGAAGTGTCTGGCGCCTGCCGAGATCCAACGGTGCATACGGCAGGCCTTGGCCGCTTGCAGGCCATGCCCGCGCGGCTGGTCAGTCCAAGACTGTGACGTATGGGTGTAGATGTGTCGTGAGCGTGCACCTCGCGCCTCCTTGGTGGCAGCCTTTGCCGGCGGGGCCCTCGCCATGGAGCTGCTGCACAGGTGCGTGTGCCTTCCGTGACTGTGCAGCTGGCCAGCACACGCGTTTGGCACATGTGTGTACAGTGCGCTTGCAGAGACGTCTGCAGGTGCTACGGTTGTGCTACCACAGCGGACCTCCTGTGTCGCACAGCATGACCGGCTTTGCAGGCGCGTACTAATAAGATCTGGCGCCGCGCCAGGCTCGTGCTGCAGTGGCGCAGCAGGCCGGGAGCCCACGGCGGCGCGGGGCTCGGGCGCCCAGGCGGGGAGGAAGGCTGCGAGCCGGGGAGCGTTGATTCGGCGGGGCGCGGCGCTGCGGAAACGGATGACAGCGCGGACGCGGCCTGCGGCGAGGCGCCCGTGCACTGGGACCTGCCGCGGCACCCGAGCCAGATTCCCACGGCCATAAACCTGCCGGCCCAGGCGCGGCGCCCGTCGCGGCGCCCTCCCGCCGCGCGCGGCCCCGCGCACGCGAGCGGGCACCCGCGTCGCCCTAGCTTGCGCAGGCAGCAGGCAGCGAGCAGCGCGCCGGCGCGTAGGTGTTTGGGGAGCAGGCGGAGAGCGGGTGCGGCTTGGACCGGCCGGACGTGCTGCCCTTCCCGACGTACGCCGCGTGCCGCTTCCTGGACACTACGCCGGAAGACATGGTGAGCCGGGGCGGCCGGGTTGGCGGGGCAGCTGTGGCCAAGCGCAGACGCGCTCGCTCGCTGTTGTCTGTTAGCCTGTTGGCGCAGCAAGCTAGGCCATGGTGTGCACACGTGCAGTGCCCGGCTCGGGCCCGCCCGCTGGTGCACGGGAGCCGGGTGGAGGTGGCAGCCAGGGCGCAAGCTGCGGCGAGGCGCAAATCAGGCCGGGCAAAGGTCCTGAGTGCGTTTGCGCATCTGGCGGCGCTTGAGGAGGGTGCGGCTGGCCGGCGCCTCGGGCGCGCTTGCCCGCCTGGCGCGCGCGGCGGCGGCGGGCCCTGCCGGGGGCTGCGCGCGCCCTGCGCGGCTGCGCCCGGGGCCGCCGCCGACTGCGCGCCGCGCCGCGGCGGCCGGCCGTGCGTCACGTCCGCGCGCACCGGCGCCGCGCAGGAGAACGGCGCGATCTTTGAGGCGCTGCGCACGATGGCCGCGTGCTACCTGCGCGCGGACACGGAGGCCATCTGCGCGTGCATCCAGGCGTTCGGCCTGAACGACCTGCTGTTCAGCATCGCGCGCCTGGAGCGCCTGTACAACAAGCGCGCCTGCAACGGCGCGCGCGCGCTCCCGCTGACGCGCCTGTGCCATGTCCGCGGCTTTCACAGCGCCTCGGCCTGCGCGTGCGAGACAGTTCCTGCGCCGGTGACGTGCAGTTGCCTGACACTGTGCTTGCTCACTGTGTGTGACATGTGCTGTGGAGTGCTCGCCTGGCAGCTCTGGCGGCTCGCGCACGGAGGCCCACCAGCGTGCGCGTGCGCAGGCATGTGCGCGGAGGCCGTCAGCGCGGCGCTGCACGAGACGCCCAGTCGGCCGCTGGACGGCTGCATTTTGAAGCCCGGCGCCGGGTCCGGGGACCACAGCGCCTGCAGAGCGCAAGACGGCCAGGCGCCCGCGTGCAGCGCGCCGCGCGGAGAGCCGTTGACCAATGGCGGCCGCCACGTCGGGCCAACGCCCTTCTCGACGAAGAGCGAGGGCGCGGCGGGCGGCGCGTCTGTCGCGTCCGCCGCCGCGGCCGTGCTGCGGGATGCCGGCCGGCAGCGCGCTGGCGCCGGGCGCCGCGACGCGATCGACGACGGCGAAGATGGGTTGGCGGGCGGCGGCGGGGCCGCGAAGGAGAGCGCCGACTCGACAAAGCCGATCGAGCTCGGCGCCGTGCGGGAGGTGCGGCCCGCCGCGCGCTGGCGCCTCCCTTGCTTTTGCTTGGGCGCTGCATCGTCCTGCGTGCCTTTGGCCTGCAGTTGCGTACACAGGTTCACACATCATCGCCTGAGAGACAGCTGACATGCTGACTGAGCAGTTGCGGTCCATTCGAGTACCACCAAGCTTGCCACTTTGAGTGGGGTCATCCAGCGCCCAGCAGCACATCAAGCGACGTGAGCTCGCAATGGCAACAGGAGCCGCATCCTTGCTTGTCCGCGGCCCCACCTTGCGGCACTCGGTCGCGGCCGGCCTGTCAACGCCGGCGGCCGGCCAGCAGCGGACGCGCGGCAGAGCGCTCCACTCAAAGCTGCGACCTCCCGCGCCGAGGCCGGCGATGCGCGCCGCGCAGGTCGTGGGCGCGCTGATGCACGAGATCGAGTGCATCCTGAACGAGTACCTGAGCTTCAATTGGGACCGGCTGGACGGCGTGCTGGCGGCCAACCGGCACCTGCTGCGCGAGGACGGCCTGGCCTGCCCCTGGAAGTCCGCGCCGTCCCTGGAGGTGCCCCGGCCCCCCTGACAGCGCAGCTCGCGCTCGCCTACCCTACCTGCCCTACCCCTAAACCAGGCAGCCCGCTCGGGAGGCGGCAGCTGGCGACGCCGGCGCTGCCGGGCGGGTGTCGCTGGCGATGCCCCGGCGCGGTACTTCAGTAAACATGTGAGTGAGGAGGTCAGGCGCGCGCAAGGTGTGACGGCAAGCGTGCGCGACAGGCGGCTGCTGCCCTGCACGCGCGGGTTTCAGGATACCCTGGGGATCCTTGGGGCTTGCGCTTGCTGCGGGACGGAAGTGGCTGTTTGGGCGCTCACCGCACAGCGCCGCGGCGCCAGCTTGCCAGGCCTCGGGCAGGCAATGCGGCAGCGGCAGACGCTGGGCGCCTTGCCGGCGGCCTGCCTCTGGACGCCAACGCGCGCCGGCAGCTGCCTGCTCGGCCCGTGTGACTGCTCAGGGCAAAGCGCTCACGCACTGTGGGTCGGGCGCGCAGTCGCTGCCGGGGTTGCACGCGTGGGCGCGGCAGCCGGCTGGCACATCGCCGCAGTCCACCGGCGACCTGCCCTCGCTCGGGTCTCTGGGGGACTCGGACGCGCTGGGGCGAAGCCCGGGCAGCCTGCCCGCCAGCGCGGCCGGCAGCGCGCACAGCGGCCGCGCGTTCATTAGCGGCAGCTCGCTCGACAGGCGCGTGTCTTGCATGCAGGCCCAGGAAACAGACCCATTGCGGCTTTGCTCCCGTCATGCTTTGGCACATGCGCCGAGAGAGGCTCACCCTGCACGGCATTGTCTCAGAGCAGTTGCCAGGGAGAGTTACCAGACTACACTGAAGGTATTGTGCTGTGGCTGCTTAGTCCTATTTTGGGCGCATGCATTGCTAGGAGCCTGGTCCTCAAGCAACGCCATGCATGGAGACTTTATGGCTGCCGTGCGCGCGCTGCCCCGCGCTGAGGCCGCGCGGCGCGCCTGCAGCGCCAGCGATGCGCCCGGCGCCGACATCGAGAGCTTCGAGGAGTACGTGGCGCGGCGGCGCGGCCGCGGCTCGCGCTCCGACCGCACCGACGAGGCCAGCACCAGCGCCAGTGCGCCCCCGGGGGCCTGCCAGCTCCTGCCGTTTAAACCTGTTTTTGCTGGCTCGGGCAGCGCGCTGCAGGCAGCACCGTGTCAGCATCCCGCTTGGGGTCGGCCGCGAGCCGCGCCTGCCCAGGCGCCGCCAGACATGCCCGCGCCCTGGCAGCCCGGCCGCACTTTTAGCAAAACTGCGCAGCGCACGAGGCGCAGTGTGAGGGAGGGTTGGCGCACCCTGACCCTGGCACGCCGCGCAGGCAGCGACGCGCGCGCCATCGGCGCGTCGCGCGGCCGCGGTCAGGCGCGCGCGGTGCTCAACTGGCGGCGCGCGCGGATGGCGGTGACGCGCAAGATCACGACCGACATGCTCGGCGTCCAGCGCCGCTTCCAGACGCTGTTCGAGATGTTCGAGGACCTGAGCTCCGGCCGGCGCGACCCGCGCGCGCCCGGTGGCCGCCTGCCCGTGCTGCTGCTGCTGGGCGGCGGCATGGCGGCCGGCAAGAGCACTGTGCGCGAGATCATCGGCTACGACGACTTCTGGAGCAAGGCACGCTGCGCGCAAGACCTGCTTGCGCCACCCGCAAAACCTAAAGCTCTGCGACGGCGTCATGCGCTGATGTCAGCTTGTAGGCTGCGGCTTGTGCGACGTGCAGAGCGCTCGCGCCCACAGAATAGGGTACATAACCCTAACCCTCAGCAGTGCCCGCCGGCGGCGCGCAGGTGGGCAAGGACGCGGTGGTGGTGGAGGCGGACGCCATCAAGAACCGCGACGCGGTGTACCGCGCGCTGACCAGCATGGAGCGCTCCGCCGACAGCCTCAGCGACGTGGAGTCGCTGTCCTCCTACGTGCACGAGTACTCCACCAAGGCCGCCGAGGCGCTGCTGGTGGCCGCCGGTGCGCGGCCCGCCCGCGCCCTGGGCGGCGTGCCCATGACGATGCCGGGAGCTGTGCTGTGAAGGTCACCGTCACAGCTTGACAATAATCCTGATGCTGTTCTGAAGGCTGGCGCCCAAGTAGGTGCACCGCAGCAGGCCAGTAGGGCTGCAGGCAACCACGTGTCGTCGCCAGGCCCGGCACAGGGCGGCCTCGGGTGCACGGTCGCGCGCCGACGCGCCGCGCTGCGGCCGCGCAGTGAACCAGCAGAAGGACATCGTCTTCGACGGCACGATGACCTGGGCGCCGTTCGTGAAGCAGACGCTGGCCATGGTGCGCGACCACCGGCACAACTACCGCCGCGGGCCAGGCTACACCGTGGACGAGTCGGGGCACGCCATCGAGCTGTGCGCCCGGCGCTCCCGCACAGGGCTGCTTAGATACCTGATCAGGCGTGTGCGTGTGTGGAGCTGGTTTGGCTGCTCAGGCCAAGAGCGCCCGGCAGTGGGCGCCCCGGATTAAGCGATTGAGCTGCATATGCCTGCCCTGACCTTGGGAATGACATGAGCCACATCACTTTTGTGACTGCTGTGGCTGCTCGGAAGTGTCAGCGAGTGCAAGAGACGATACCCCTACAGCGCCCGTACTCCTAGCGGCGCATCTTCGTACTGAAGCTGAGTATTGCTTAGTTTGTCGGTGTCGCCGGGCTGCTGCCTTGCGATCGACGCGTGCTTGCGTGCTTGCGGGCACAGCGGGACGGACACCGCTCGGCCGCCTGCATCGCCGCGGCTGCCAGCCCGCAGGCGGCCCGGCGGGCGCTGAGGCCGGGCGGTGACGCATGCGCGGGCGCGGCACAGGTACTGGGAGGTGGACGATGGGCAGCCGATGGTGGCGCCCAAGATGCCGTACCGCATTGAGCTCGTCGGCGTGACCTGCGACCCGGGCCTTGCGGTCGCGCGCGGGATCTGGTGCGCCCGCGCGCGCGGGCGCGGCTCCCGCGCGCCCGCCAGCCCTGCGTGCCTGCAGGCTGCCCCGCCTTCCCCCGCGCGTGAGCGAGCGGCGCTGGGGCTCACGAACCGTCCATGTGGAAGGAGGTTCTCAGCTCTAATCTACCTTGTTTCCTCTCATGGTAATAGCAAAGCGTGACGCCTTGCGCCCTGCGGCCGCGCAGGCGGCGGATACGCACGGGCCGCGGCGTGCCCATCCACCTGCAGCTGCGCTCGCACCGGCTGTTCTCCGAGAACTTTGAGGAGTTTGCGCACCTGGTGGACTGCGCCACGCTGTACCACACCGGTGCGCGCCATGCCTGCGGTCTAAACCCTGTCCCCCTGGCCTGGGGTTCCAGAGGCGAAGGCTGCCTAGTTGGCTGCACACTGCCTGGAGCAGCCGCCGGCTGGACACCTGCGAGGGTTAGCGCTGCCCGGCGAGCGCTCTTCCCTGCAGGCGCGGTGCTCGCACAGTGCAGGCCGGAGTGCGTGGCTGCGGTTGTGCTGGGCATGTACCCAGAGCAGGCCCACTTGACGCGCTTGCTCGAGGCCACACGGCGCGGCGCCGCAGGCTCCGCGCTGACGACCTTCAACAAGGGCAACTGCGACCTGAGCCCGAAGATCATCGCGCACCGCTCGTCCGCCACGCGTCACGAGATGCTGGTCAACCCGCCCGCCTACGCGCAGTTCTGCCACAAGGCGCACATCAACGACCACGTGCGCGCGTGCCCGCGCGGTTTGGCAGCACCTGCGCCCCAACGTGGAGCGGCGCCACATGCAGCCCCTTGGCCAAAATGCACTGCAGGACAGCTTTCCTGTTATGGCTTTCTTCTCCTATTTTTGCGTCGTTCGGACCCGCCTGCATGGCGCTGGACTGCCGGGCTCACAGCTGCCTGCCCGGTCCCAGTGGCATGCCCTAACTCAGGCCGTGGCCAGCGGCGACGGCCCAGGGCGGACTGCGGGCGCTGACGCGCGCGCGCGCGCGGCCGCAGGCGTCCTGCCGGCGCACGCTGTTCACGCGCGAGGGCGCGAGCGAGCAGAGCGTGCCGACCTCCAACGTCGGCTCGCTCAGCATCCTGCGCCAGGTGTTCCGCCACGCGGACCGGCG
>JAABUV010007971.1_pt1 | contig 10893 bp, 15 predicted proteins | sample 5559971 | NCBI WGS metagenome assembly JAABUV01 (sample SAMN10711881, study PRJNA513362) | rock metagenome | isolation source: Antarctica rocks | place: Antarctica: Victoria Land, Knobhead nord | collected 2015-12-19
CTAACCCTAACCCTAACCCTAACCCTAACCCTAACCCTAACCCTAACCCTAACCCTAACCCTAACCCTAACCCTAACCCTAACCCTAACCCTAACCCTAACCCTAACCCTAACCCTAACCCAAAGAATTCATCTTGATCTCTTTGATGATGATTATCAATTCTAGATATGAGACTTGAGTGACGTGAAACTTGCATTTGATTATATTCATCTGAAGATTTGCTTCTTGCAGCTTTTGCAGAATAAGCTTGACATGAATCTCGTGCTTGAGTTCATTATCAAAATAGATCAAGATATCATTCAAATAAGCTGTATAGAACTTATTTAAATGTTCATGAAGCGTATTGTTGATGTACTTCTGAAACAAGACAGATTCATTACATAAATTGAAGAGCATGACTAAATACTTGAATAATTCAAATCAAGTGCAAAAGACGATGAAAGCTTCATCTTCTTCTTTGATTTGAAGTCAATTGAACGCAGAGATGATATTCAGCTTGATAAAGATTTTAGCTCGACTTAGATGATTCAGCATTTCTGAAATCAGAAGCAAAGAATATTGATTCTTGACTGTGATAGCGTTCAGATCTCAATAGTTCACGCAAAAGCAAAGTTCTTCTTCGAGTTTCTTGATGAAGAGAACAAAGATGATCATCTGAGAGTGACTGACTTGAATGAAATCTTTGCTCAGATTTTCATTCAAATAACGACGAAGTTCTAGAATTTTGTCACGACTCATGTCATACAAAGCGAAGACTGAGAATTGAGCATATTCTTTAAGATGTATGACATGATCATGAGCTTAATGCAAAGACAAGATATCGACGTTCTTCTTGAAAAAGACGTCTAGAAACTCAAAATATTTGAACGATAAAATTGTGACTGAATCAACATTCTTACTTTGTCAATAGACTTCAAGATCTTCTTGTGTCGTAAATGCAGTCAAATGAAATTTCTTTCTCATTTGATGAAGATTCAGACGATGATTTTTATCATACATACTATTTTGAGAATGAGATGAAAATTGAGCAAGAGTTGAACTGTTCTTTGAACAGATAGTCAAAGCTGCGTGACACAATTTTGACTCATCAGAGTTTAAACTAGAAGATGAGATTGATTTAAGATTCAAGAAGATGATGATTTTCTTTAAAGTGACGTTAAACACTTCAATGTTTTTGACACAAGCAGCATGATCAAAGCTTCAAGCTTTCAACTCAATTATGTCAAGTTGTATAAAAGATTGATTGAATTGATCTGCTCAAAAGACAACAGAAGTTCTAAAGAGAAAATAATTTCAACACTTGATTTTTGATGAGTATTCTTTTTGAATGACTTGAAGAATACAACTAGAAGCTTCTTGTTTCAGACGAGAGACAAGATTGAACGAAATTTGTTTTCTGTGAATGAGCTGAGTATTAATTGACTTCTCATGAGCGAACGAGAGATTATATCACTTCTTGTAAGCAGACGAAAAACTGAGTTGCTTCTTTCAAGAAAATGAGAAACTAAATTGCTTTTTGCAAGCGAACTGAAAACTGAGTTACTTCTTTCAAGTGAATGAGAAACTAGATTGCTTCTTGCAAGCGAACTGAATGCTGAATTGCTTCTTGTGAGTAATCTGTAGACTGAATTGCTTCTTGTGAGTGATTTGTAAACTGAATTGCTTTTTGTGAGCAATTCATGAACTAAATTGCTTCTTGTGAGTGAATTGAGAGCGAGACTGAGAGAAAGCTACTTTGTTAACTTCAAGCGAGAAAATTTTCTTCTTGTTGATTAAAATCATAGATCTTGACGAGAAATTGATAACAATAATTAAGACAAGATGAGAATATTGTGTTCAAAATTGACATTAATGACGTGATGATGAAGTCATGATAAACTCATGACGATGAAATATTGATTTAATTCAGTGACATAAAAGAATAATCTTTCGATGTATTCATCAAGAATCATTGTGATTTCAATGACATAAGTAATGTCATCGATTAAAGCGACTTGATCATCAAATTCTCAAAGTCTGTGAGAATGAGTTAATTGATGCAAGAGAAGATAATGTTGTTGCATGAAGAATTTATTCATAAAGACATAAGTCAAGACTTCACTATCAATCAGAGCGAGAGCGAGAACTTTAGATTGAGCTTGACGTAGAATACAGAATACTATCATGTGATTATCTTTGAATGTCAAATCAAATTTAAAGAGTTTCAAGACAGATTTAGCAGAAAACTTTCTATATGATTGAAGTGAGAGTGAAAAGATTGAAACTAGTAGACAAGATGATATGTATACAGATTTCTGAGCGTGACTTAGCTCAGAAACTAAACTTTTCTTGCAGACAGCGAGACTTCTTCATCTATATTGACAACGTCACTGTCGTAAACGTTCATGATACGCAGAGTGAAGAGCTTCTTATTTGAGCATTTTTTAGTGATTTTGCTCGAATGTTGCAACTTGCAGTAGTAGCACAACTTTCACTTGTTGCAGATTTTCTTGATCTCAGAAATGATCAAAGTCTTATCTTGAATGATGATAATGACAAAGCTTAAATTCATTGACTCATCAAGAAATGAGAGAGAGAAAGACAAAGATACTGTCAAAACAACAGTCACAAAAATGATGATCTTTGAACTCAAAGAATTACTAGTCAACGCAAAGATGCTCTTAACTTTGATGAATGAAACAATAATGAAGATGAAGTGAGATTGATGATGTTTAAGCTGCTGAAACTCTTCATTGATGTCAGAAAATGCTTAAACTCATTGATGAAAGATGAATGATCGAGTTTCATTGAAGTTTCGTTAGAAGAAGATGATGACTTGAGTGAAATAATTGACATTACGCTTCAGACAATCAATCAATGAGAAATCTTTCATTAAAGAATATTCTTTCTTTTGATAGAAGAGATTGTAGTAGTCAACAAAGTTATTCATGTCTTGCTTCAGAGTTTTGCAAAGATATAAATGAGCATCTTCTGTCTTGAAAGAATTGTCGCAGCAATGATGCAACTTGTGTCATTAATCTGCAAAGATGAAAATGATACAAAGATCATTGACTTGATATTGACTCATTAGATTGTGAATCTTCTCATTTATAATGAGTCGTGACTCAACATAGATGATCTTGACTCAATGAAAGAGATAAAATGATCATCGTTCACGTTTATACGCTGTATCAGACTCTGCTTTCATGCATTCAATCAATCTTTGTTCTTCTCATACTCAGATATGTTGAGAAGCTTCTTGAATCTAGAAGCGATGAAGACAGCGACAGAATTTGCAGAGAGATGAACGACAAGAAAAGATTGATTGTTCAAGATTTGTGCAATGATCTGAGTTATCATCACGAGAGACTGAGAATTCAATTTTATATAGACTGAAGAACTGAGAACGATGAACGAAAATGAAGTGATAACATCATGTTGTCAAACTTGATTTTGAAGCTCTTGCATTGCACGAAAGATCTCAACTGAATTTTCGATCATACTTTGAGTGAACTGTTCAACAGCACGCTCATCGTCAATCAAAAGATTGTGAGATGACTTTATTTGAGCGAAAGAATAACTAGACAAGATTTCAACGTATGAAAACGTTGCAGAAAGTGTAGATCTTTTATAATGTTAGAAACTGAGCTAGACTAAAGATACTATCAATATAAAAGACTGATATTATTATTACTTTGATAGAATTTAAATACAAGACAATACATCAGATAATGTATAAAATGAAAGACAAAGAGTGAAAGAAAAGAATGAAAGTTCGACTTCTATATACATGAATCAAGCAGAATCAAGACTAAACAGTAGTTCTATGACTTAAGATTACAAAGATTCACGTACATGATTAAAATTATCAAAACAGAATTGCTGAGACTAAATTAAGATGACAATGACTAGATTGATGACTTGATTCATTGAACTGCAAAACAGATTCAATGAATCGAAATTATCTAAGACATCGATGATTTATGTTCTAAATCGAGTTGATGATCTGACATCATGACACTAATGTTCATTGTAAATTGATTAAAGTTTGATCTTTGACACATTCATAACATTTTTCAAAGTGAAGAAAGTTAAGAAAGCTGAATTCTTTGAATATATTAATTCAGCTCATGCAAATTACTTAAATTTTCAAAGATTCATCTTCAACTATATATTTTTTCTATGAAATGAATTAATTAGCTGAAACTTCAAACATCAGCAATGTATTAACACATCATCTGTTGAAGCTGAATATGTTGATAAATATAATGCAATCAAAGAATTGATCTTTCTGATTTAAGCATTGAAAAAGATGAGATATGATGATTCAAATATGAATTCAACTATCATTTTAACTGACAATCAAGTGATTATAAAATTGAATAGCAATTTCATCAATTACTTTCAAGCTAAGCACATTGATACATTATATTATTATATTCAGAATAAAATAGAAGAGAAAGCAATCAAATTGAAATACATACTCATTGATTAAATGATGATTAATGATTTAATCAAATCTTTGAACTCAGGCAAATTTCTAAGATTCAGATCAGTTATGAAACTAGCTTTAAGAAATGAGACTATTTCATTGAACATGACGTCAACGAGTAAAAGAGCATGATATACATAGAAGATTTGAATAGCTTCACATGAAGCTTCAATTTCTAAGAAAAAGTGTTGAAAATGAAATATGTATGCTCATATGTATACTTTGATGATTAGTTATTTTCGCTTCAATTGAAGCAATATTTATTCTTTCTTTCACTTCTTTCTTCATCTGTATGCTTTATCATATATGCTCTATCTACTAGATAGTCAATATATCTACATGCACATATTCGCTTCGACTTTCATATATCAATAATAACAAATCAATCATTCAGCGTAGTGAATCTTCTCAATCTCAATTACTAGGTCAAATCTGCATAGACTGATCGTCGAGTTGAGTTTCAAGTTAACATTTTGAACTCGAATCGAGATCGAATTGAGTTACTCACATTTTCAATTCGATTCAAGTCGAGTTGCTCATATTTTCAATTCAATGCGACTCGACTCGACTGAGAATTGAGTCAATTCAACTCGATTCGCCAAGAATTCGAGCTTGACGTTAAGAGAATTAAATATAGAAAATTTTCCGGTTTTTGACTTTTGCATTACCTTTTTGCATTATCTTTTGATAGAGAGTCATGAAGGGAAACATGAAGATCGTTTGGTAGAAAGTCATAAAGGGGAACATGAAGGTCGTTTGGTAGAGAGTTATGACGAAAAACATGGAGGGGAACATGAAGGGAAAACATGAAGGCCGTTTGACTTTGGTAGGGAGTCATGACGGGGAAACATGGTAGAAAGCCATGAAGGGGATCATGAAGGCTGTTCGACCAAGCTATTTACACCTATCTAATATCTTGTCGAGTCGGGTCGGGTTTTCGGGTCGGGTTTTCGGGTCAAGCTTCCCAACCCGACCCGACACTTTTCCAAAAAAATTCCAACCCGACCCGACGCGGTCAGTCTAAATCTGCATATTTTTCTGATATTTCTGAAGCATTGAATTTAGCTCAATCAGAGCTACAATTATGCCTCTCAAAGTATGTAAAATAGTCAGTTTGCAGAAATTGATTCAAGCGAGAAAAGATGCTAAGAGGTGAAAGGGGGCGAGCGATCATTCAGCGCATTGAACCTCTTCAACCTCGATTACTAGGTCAAACCTTCGAATTTTTGGATTATTTTTGAAGCATTGCACTCGTCTTGATCAGGGCTACAATTACGCCTCGCAAAGTATGTGAGATAGTCAGCGCGCAGGATTTGATTCGGGCGGGGGAAGGTGCTGGCAGCTGAAAGATCGAGCAGCCTAAACCGTCAATATCTCCGATCTCATTTGCTGAGTCAAACCTCCATCTTTTCCCGGGATTTTTGGACCGTTGAACTGGCCTTGACCGGCTCTACAACCTTCGTCAGCGAAAGTCCTTCGTCAGAGAGCGTTTAGGAAGAGTTCGAGGTAGGTGGCCGATTGACCGGGGGTTCCGTGGCCCCGCTAGCCGTTCGGGGTTTGGCGGCGGGAAGCTTTCTCTGGGCCACGAGGCCCAATGGCTCAGAGATGCGTGTCGGGAATAAGAGGTAGGTAGTATTCCAACACCAACGAGACACAGACCCGTGAATGACACAGTTGACTGATTAACACTTTCTCAATCAATTATTCTGTGGAGAAAAGGTAACTCCAATAGTGGTAGCAGTGAACATACTTCAAAAATCTGGACTTGATATGGAGCTTCTAGCCGCCGCATCAAGCGTTGCTGGAATTCTATCACTCACTGGGCAAACGATTGCCGGGATAACTTCATTGTATGGCTTCTTTCAGGACTGTTCAGTAGCTTCCAGAACCATCGGCCGTTATTTGAAGGAACTTACATCGCTGAAACAGACAGTCGAAGATGTAAATGAGCTTATTGGGAAGCTGGAGAAGGATATTGATTCGACGAGGGGAACTGGCCTAGCCTCGCTGAAAATACAGCTTGAAGATTGTTTGGAAGATGTTGGAAAATGGCTTGAGAAAGCACAGAAGAGTCACCCACTCTCGTCACGGGGTACAAGATCTTCGTTCAAAAAGTTCTTGGTCGCGCTGGATAAGCAAAACATCAAGGATACATTTGGAGATATTGCATGCCACAAAGCCAACATCCGGCTAAGTTTGTCTATTATTGGAAGGTCTGTCAAACCAGTCCTAGAAACAGAAATATTTATTCACTTACGAATGATTCTCTTTTAATCTTAGGACTCTTGATGCAGGAAATTTCCTCCAATCCAAGACCATTGGCTTACAACTTAAGGACGTAGTTACACTGGCTACTATTACGAAGGAGGAAACGTTACAATCTTTGAAAGACCTCAGAAAGTCTGTCGACCAGAGCAATGGGTTCAGTTCCGGACCTTCTAGTTTGAGCAGCGTTGCAAGTCACTTATCAAGAATTGAATCCTTACTTTCAGGGTATGCTTCAGACCCGGGTTCCTACGCGGTATCTTGCCCTTCAGAGACATCTCAAATTAGCAGACAGCAGTCATGGTCATCTGTGAGGTATCAATCAGATACAGAATCACTCAGAGATCGAACGGATTCCTTCTCTTCTTTGCCGCCTTCATTGCCTTCGCGTGAGTTGTTTAAGAAACCCCAACTCGAGAGTGATGATTCGCTTAACTGTTACTCAAAGCATCATTGGGTCCTCAAGGCTTCGACCTTAAACTAGCTCGTTCTAGATCGTCAATTGGTGCGAAAGAGCTTGACACCGCCTTTGCTTGCAGCTGCTGTTCTAATCCACCTAAGAGGTTTAAAACACAGAACCTTCTAAGGTAAGTAACTTGCGTCTCTGCAATAGAGCTCATTCGCTCACAAGTTCAGACTGCATCAAAGAATGACCCTTGACTTGGGGCGTATTCAATATTGGTCATGTGCTACTGTCTCTAATGTTGAGTCGGCATATTGTCCATCCCCTTTTGATCCTGACAGAATAGTTCTCTGCGGATATTGCGGCCAGGAATTTCCTCGTTTCGATAATCACCAAGTGCAGCGCATGAAGCATATTCAAAGTGTGCACAAGTTCAGAGAATGCGACCTTAATAAGCGATTTTTCCAGGCCAGCTATTTCCAACAACATATCCACCAAAGCCACGCTGGAATACCGGGGAAATGGTTTAACACGCTGAAAATTACTTGCATGGCATTCGACGCCCCGTTGGACCGAGGGGACCCACCCCAATCCTTACCTGAACATAAGGAATTAACAAATTCATCTGCACTAAACCCATTTATCGGCAATAATATAAGACAAGTTCTCGTGGACATAGCGCGGAAATTCCGTAAACTAGTTGACTCCTCCACCGATATGTTACCCAGTCCTTTAGGTCAATATATCAGCTTAGTGCAACTCGCCGAAACTGCACACTCATATACTAGCTTGCTACTGTTATGGACGGATGGACATGACTCGTCAATGTCTAGCCCTAGCTACAGGTATGATGCTCAGCTAGAACTAGCAAGCTGCTTGCAGAATATAGAAGCCAGAGTCGAGAAATACCGCGCCGCATGCTGGGACATGGGTCACGATGTGGATGCAATCGACAAAATTTTGAGGCTACCTCGGTCAAAGGGTTTGGAGAGCGAGACTCTACTGTCTCCGGCAGGATTAACACACAGTCACGGGGATATTACCGCAGGTTGGAAAGCGGTAGCTCAGCGCAGAGACACAGCTTGGCTGCCCACGCAAGACCGTATTAACATCTGGCTATTACACAATCTGGAAGTGTCCCCCGAACACTCAGCACTACATCGCTCTTTCCTTAGAGGTGGCGACACACTTAACCAGGAAGAGTGGTCACGACTCGTGATGAAGTTCTGGCCATTGGATGATGCGGCTACTGGTCCGGAAGAAAGAAGCTGCTCTACCAACGGCGCTGTTGACAGCGATGGCGAGCGTCATTCTGCCCGCGTCTCTTTGGAAGAATTTGTCACAGGTGAGGAAAGTAAAGATACATCCTCCGATTGGGAGTCCGCCTTCAGCGAGATGGCCGTAGGCGTCGCGTTGAAAGATTTCCCGGTTCCTGGTTCTTCACAGCAACTCGATGTAATTGCTTGACGGGAACGATTCGCGCTTGATGAGCGTTGCTACTAAATCGCTTTCTCTCTCTACTGTTACATAAAAACCTTGGTCTTTGGGCTGTGTCTGAAAAGGGTTCAACAAAGGTCCTTCATTTGGGAACAGAGAAGAATTATTACACGCTAAGATTTGGGAGAAAAACGATTGTTAGAGTTGTCAGTTGAACGAGACAATCATGTTACATATTGTATCTTAAAGATCTTTCTCTTTATCTCTGCTTCAATACAGTCGAATTTGATTATAACGAATTCGGTTATAATGAAACTCGCGTTATAACGAACAGTATAATACATTTATACAATAAATGAGGAAACTGCTGCTTAATGAAAAGTTTATTTAACCACTAAGAAAAGAAACTTCATGAAATTCTGCATGTGATGCTCGATTGGTAACAGAGTCAGAGAACATTCAAGGTTATCTACAAGCTTCACGATAAGATATTTCAACTATGTTCAAGTCATCTTCAAAACCCGGATTGTACTCAGGATAATCTCCTCGCATTCCCAACAGAGCCGTTCCTATCCAATAGTAGAAGCCTTGCACAAGTCTTGAAAATAGTTTTTGGCTCCGATACTGCACCGACATCGTCCAAGCCGAATGTCGTCCGACATCAAAATGATGCGTCCACTGCCACCATCTCAACGCATTAACGCCACTTTGCACTCCCAATGTCCATGCTCCCGATAGATGACCTGCAGCCCGACGTAGCAAACCATTCTCACCAGCCACCTTCTTGCTCGCGGTAGCAGTCTCAACGCAGCAAAGATACCGCGCAGCCAAAACGGGGTCGTTGCAAGATAGGGAAACATCTCGGCGTCAAGCACAGCGCTGCAGATAATCCGCTCGAGTCCTTCGCTCTCCACCACCAATCTAACGACAGTCTCTTTGGGTGAGCCCTGCTTCCGCGACCAGCCGGTCCAATATCCGGGCTTGAATTTGTAGTTGCCCGCTCCGAGCACCACACCACCGGTCCTTGGTGTTGGAATACGAGGTCATATGGGGCATTTAGTATATGGGGTTGAAGCTGGATTGGAGTCTATCTAGAAGATGGACGGTGAAAACTCTACTAGCGGCCCCCAGCCCTGTAGGGCGGAGATTACCAACCAAATTCGCCTGACTCCGTGTGGGGTTGCCTCCGTTCTCAGACGTGCCAGCGTCGCTAAGCCCCTTCGGGTTAGTGCCCTCCCTAAGCTTCTTCGGGTTAGCCTTGGCTGACTGCGCAGCGTAATTATCTCTTAAAAACAATCTTCTTCTTCTTATCACTTTCGTTCTTTGCTTTGCTTGAAGAATAAAGAGATTCATAAGTTCAACTTTCATTGTTAATATACATTATATGAGCTTCATTGATCTTGACGGAAATGTATAAAAATCGTCTTAAGAAACTGATTACACGCTTTATGAGATCGAGTTTTTCTGGTTTTCAGAGCGACTGAGGCTGCTATCTCGGTTTTTGACCATGAAGGCGTTTTAAAGAGTGGCGTAGTAGAAAGATAAGTTGAATGTATATGTTATATTGTTTCACTACTAAAGAACATCGCGATGCACTTCTTGCTTGTAGAAGCTATGCTGAACTGTAACTTCATTAAGGTCAATCATATTATAGCGGTATAAGGTTGTTGATCTTTTAACATGACGTCGGCTATTGCAGACTTTCTTCAGCGCCTTTTAGGGGAGGCCCCTTAGGTAGGGGGTGGCGGGAGGGGGAATGTGCGAACCATTCCTTCCTATGTGTTACATGTTGCAAAAGCAATTACTTTTATCGTTCAGGAACGGGAAAGGGAGAAATAACTGTGTGGCTCGAGGGTTGATATTGGGTTGTTGAAAATGGAGCGAAATGGGGTGACTGCGATGAGGTCGATAGTACATGTATGATGCAGGAGTCTAGATGCTCTTGAAATCCGCATCACGGATGAGTAGATACCCTGTGAACGAGGGCCGTGACCATCGCGGTATCAATATCAGGTGGTGCGCGAGATGAGTTGCAATGCGACAGTAGGAAATACTTTTACCTCGCTGGCAATTTCGCATAGGTCTAGGGGATGGCTGCGTTCAAGTTTGAGTGCAGCATGATAAGGGGCCCCGAAGGGTTGTTCCTAGGGCAAGGTCAATTTCGAAGATGAACGGTGGGACCCAGATTTTGATCCAGTGCCTCTCATCGATTCTACGGGTCACGGCACGACTGGGTGAATCCGTTGCTGCCGGGTCATTGACTCTACGCGAAGTGTTGGTTTGAATGTTGACATGTCTTGGCTCTAAGGGCAGGTAG
>JAABUV010007972.1_pt1 | contig 10891 bp, 10 predicted proteins | sample 5559971 | NCBI WGS metagenome assembly JAABUV01 (sample SAMN10711881, study PRJNA513362) | rock metagenome | isolation source: Antarctica rocks | place: Antarctica: Victoria Land, Knobhead nord | collected 2015-12-19
CCTCATATGCCTGTAGCCACAGATCTTTCGACTTCTTTGCATCTCCAATAGCGATCACATCATTGTTATGACCGTGCTGGGTTGACGGTGAACGTCGTTCTTGGCCTGTGGCGAATGTTGACCCTTGACGGTTAAGCAAATTCCCTGGCGACATCTCCGGCTTCGGGGGTTGCAACAAATCCAAGTTATTCTGTGTAGATATTAGAATTTGACTAGATCGCAACTCTTGACTGATGTACGCTAGAGCCTTCGTCAGACTGTGCCGCTTGGGACCCTCCTTGTGGTGTAATCATATTTTTCTTGTGCCCCAAACACGCCTTTAATTTTATGGCGCATGCCCTTATGTTCGCCATCGCTACGACAGGACCGTGAATCTTGCTTAGAAGTCATTCTGCTCGTTATACCGGACCTGCATTGAGTCTAGACTTTACTCAGATAATGATTTTTATAAGTAGAGATCATAACGAGGCTTTTAAGACAGAGCTGACCGTATGGAGCGGGGTAAATATTTAAGGCTCGGCCCGTCCACCAAGACCTGACTAATTATAGCTCACCTCGGCTGCCAAGAGAGTTCGAGATATCATGACCCTGCTCGCTCAGACGACTATCCGCGACTGACGGTTTGAGAAGTTTAGATATGCGAGTGAGGAGATGACTACTGATAGGTATAGTCATGCGTATTTCACATCTGCATGTTCTTCTTTGCTAGTTTATATGCACTCCAGACGCCTTCTACATTGACATGCGCATACGTAATCAATCACCATGGTAAAGGTACCTTGTACAGTAGGCAGCGATCCAGGCTGCCTTCTTCGTTGGGATAGAGGCGTGATTCATCTCTCATGCGATTGCCTTCCTTCGACTTGAATATACTATGCAGTACAAAATCTCGCATCGCCTACGAATCCTGCAAAGACTCGAGCCCCGTCACTTTCAACGTCATTGTCGACGGCTCCTTCGACCTTTGTTGACTTTTATGATTGCGATTGTCAAAGTCTCGAGGGAGCAGATTCACTGGCAAAGGATACGATTCTTTCTGAGGTTGAGTCAGCGCAAGGTGAATATATCTATCGGGTTCAATACATACAATATCTGTAATCGTAGAAGGCCATTGATCGTGTTCGATTGATCGATATGTATAATACCTGTCATCCATGCGAATGATCAGTGCAAGGTCCGCGTGACACAATCGTACCAGCTGATCTGCTTTCTTTACGAGATTTGATTTCCTTCTGGTAAATTGTTAAGACTTCGCTTTTGTTGCATATGGCATGCTGTCTGATTTCCAGCATAGAAGACGAACTGGGATAAAATGCCAGCGATTGTGCGAACTGTGTACATCGTAGATCAAGCGAAAGAGATGTTGAAAGGGCGAAGATATCACTGTTTGCCTTCTACAGAGAATAGAACTCATCTTATTAATTAATTGAACTGGCTTCTAAGAATAATCAAGACGGTCTCTAAGCTTGAAGGAAAATCGTATGATTTCATAGATCACACGATAACAGAAAGAATGAAAGTCGTATAATTTCTTAGTTCATAGAATAAAAGAAAGAAGGAGAATCTTATGATTTCTTAGATCGTACGATAAAAGGAAAGAAGGCCCACGATTTCTCAGATCATACGATAACAGGAAGAAAAGTTCTATTATCATTCTAAATAGGGACTATTATCAAGTCTTCATCACATTACTGCACGCACCCAGGCAACACCTATAGCCCCTCCCCAAATTTTTAGCTTATGCAGAAAGCTGTGGAATTCTTGGCAAAAATTCCCACGTCGATTGGGCAGCGATACAGCTACTGATTCCTTAGCTCGATCTCGGCTACGAATAGGCAAGATCTGCTTGGGACATAATATGCACCGCAGAAGCGTACCGGACGTAGATGGCAACAGCTACAAGTGCAACCAGAGTTCGTAGTCATTTTGGGCTTGAGTTCACCGCCGAAGCAACCAACTATAGGTAAAGCCACACCAGATTTTCATACCTTGGTAGGAGCTGACAAAGAATGCTCCAGACAATCCAAACACCGTAGCTCTACCGAGCCAGACCCTATTTTCGAAGAATCCTAATCTTCGACTTTTGCGGGCTTTCGTAAACGAAATCTCGAATACGCAGGAATACAATGCCATCATGAACAATGTAATGTCCAGAGGCACATCTCACAAGAGTCTGATGGAGGCGGTCACTCTTCTATATATGCTGAACGAATGTCCCGAAAGTCCAAAAGACAATCAGCCGTCAAAAGCACTTTCAGTTCTCTCGAGCATATACCAACTACCCTTCCAGTGTGAAAAACAGATTGTGGAGAATTTGGCGTTCTTGTCAGCTACTACACATGACTCGGCTAGGGTCACGGCGGTCTGCCTTGAGGAAGCTCGTGATCGTCGCAGCTGTACAATTCGATTGACTTCGAACAATGGTGACATTGATGAGGTAGTGCTTGGGTTCAAGCTTATGGCAAAAATCTTGGAACAAGCAGCGTCAAGAGGTGTACACCCTACATTCGATTAAACATGGTTATAGTAAACTGATGATGTTCTAGCGAATAGCAAAGATGATGATACGAAGGCTCTTTTCCGATGCATAGTCACTTTAGATTATTACCGTATCCTATCTCGGCTACGATCAAGGCATGCTAAGAAAACCTCGAGAAACAAGGACAAGTCTGCGCTAATCACGTTGCTGGATACTGCCATACGAGACCAACCTATAGAGCCCAGTCCGAATATCACAGTTGTGCAATTGGCGGACATCCTAACAAAGATAAAGACTCTCAAAGCTTTGTTCATGAAATTAGAAGACATTCAAGAGCATTCTGCAGCATCTTCCGAGGTACAAGATGTGGCCATGGAGTTGATAACTCAGATGCATGATTTGGCTTCACAAACGAAGCTTAACTTGGCTCTCAATTCCTCGAAAAGGCTAAACCCTGAGCTCAAAACATTCCTCCCTGAAGCTGTGGGGAAGCTTGGTCGATACTATTCAATCAGCTACGAGCTTGTTTGCGTCGCTCGAAGCGAGGAGTACTCTATATTCAACAGCATTACAATTGAGACTTCTCCAACCCTGCGTCCCTCTCAACCTTCACACGTAGATAAGAATGTTCATCCTCTTACAGCACTCCAAAACATACTTCGACCTGGAAGTGCTGTACAATCAAGATCACTCAAGCCCTCGCTAGAGAGATGTTTGGGGAAGCCTATCCAAGTCATACTTGACGAGTTCCGTGTGACCATCGCAGATTATTATAAATCTGTCAAAGTGCATGCAGAGATTCAGCTTCTCTTCTTCTACGAGCTGAATTCGGAAAGGATACGACCAAGGACAATCAGTTCCAGCAAGAGCGCATGCTATCTTTGTGATCTTTTCTTCAGGCTTCACGGTCAATACCACGTTCCTAGGACTCATGGCCGTCTTTACCACAGATGGACTCTGCCAGAGTGGCACATATTACTACCAGAGATGCGTCGGCGCGACTTTGACGTTCTTCTGAGAAATTTCAGTGACATTCTGAAAGTCAAGGTCAGAGTAGCCCTAGATAGGGGGCCAGTACGGGCTGATCACCCAAATGAGAGTACCCTGGCCAGGTCTTTATCCCGTATCAACCAGGTACTGCCCCCAGTTTCCTAATTATCAACTGGTCTTCGCTTGGCACTAACCCGGGAGCAGTTACCTGATAGAGTTATACCCAATTTTCCGATCTCCTCGGAAGGTCCTGCTTCTTTAGGCTTGACGAGCCCAGACCCATTATTATCCGAAGTACCTCCACAAGGCGAACTCCTAACTGGTGCAACATCGTCCATTTTACCAAGCACTTCAACCCTTCATCCACCAGCCCAAGCACCTATGACCGCGAGAGAACTCCCATCACGAGACGCATCTACAAATACCCCTACCGCATCTCCTCTCCCACCCCTGAGCCCTTCTTCTACAGCATCACCAAAACCGCATCACGAATTGACCGAAGGCGAACCCATCCGGCGCCCACTCTCATACCCAAACATATCTATCAACGTCAGCACCACCCGCCTCAATCTGCACTTGTCAAGTGACACCACTGCGTCCCCCAATCCAGACATAGTCTCTAATCCTAGTAGTCGCTGTTTGGTACGAGTCAAATGGCTTCAAGGCACCGAGACCAGAAACGTTAACTCGCAAGCGATTAACGCGGAAGGCTTAAGCTATGACACCGAAATGGAATTCTACCTTGGCGCTACATGTACTCCGACAGAACTTCACCTGAGGCGGGGAGAAGATATCGTGTCGATTAAGTATACGTTCGACGAACCGAGATGAGATTGAAATTGGTTAGTTAAGTTATAATTTACAAATTGGATTAGGTATTAAATTGTTTATAGCTTTCCACGTCTTACGTTTAAAATGAACTTTGATACTTGTAAAACTTACTCTATAAAAGTCATTTAGTTCAATCTCAAATACACTAAGATCGGTTGTATAACGGGTCGTTCCGCTAGGACTTTTCTTATTGGCGACAGATAAGGAAGTTGCGGTCGTTTTCGAAAATAAGGTAATTCCTTGCCTAGGCTCAAGGTCGTTGAGATCCTGCACGATCTTAGAGATTTTACTTCGCTAGTAAACCCCTGCGTCCCTCCTTACGAATGTATACAGCGCAAGGCCAGGGAGCAAAAGCGGAGAAGAGGGTAGCACCACAAATCGTAACGGAACTGTTTTATCTCAGGAGAGTCCATGAGGACATAGAGCACGATTAGAGTGTGTTACCTACTTTCTTCGCAGCGTTTTAAATCAAATGAACAGGACTAGAGTCTGGATAATGGGGATGTTTGAGCGAGTAAGAACTTGAAGGCGTCCAAGGCCTATAAGCTGACTTGTCGGGAGCCAAAAATCAATGACTGGTCTCAATCGAGACCGGTCGCCAGATGGCAACTGTTGATTGGCTGCAATTTGCACAGGAGCTACCAGACAGTGTGACCAGTCATAAGCTGTTCCTTCCAGCTTCGTAATCCTTAGTGACTAGTCACCACTCGGTGTTATAGACCATTCCCGCTTCGGTAAGGCTGACACCCGCCCTAGAACGCTGGAACCAGGAACTACAGGTACCGGCTTGCGGTAAAAGGCAGTACAGAAGCAGAAAGATGGGAAAGGAAGTGGGCATCCGTTTGACCCTGAAAATAAGGCTCCTGTTTTGACCGTCAATCACATGAAACTTCCAATATATAAATAGCAAGAGGATGAAGCTAGCACTGGTATAGACAGCCTTATAAAAGCGCAGCGAAAGCCAAGACATGAAAGGCCGCACTGCAAGAGCTAGTACCGTGAAAGGCAGTACCGGGGAAAGTAGCACGGTAAAAGCCAGTAATATAGAATGTTGAAGGTGTAACGTAGGTCATGTTTAACTCTTAAAGCGCGCGGCTTGCTTCTGAGCGGAACATATACAAGATAAATGGAGGTTGAGAAGCTTCTAGAATGTGAGTTCTAAGTTTGACGCCAGACTCGTTTCAGCTAGGATATGAACATGACTGCGCCGAGAATATGAGTCATAGAGCCTGGGGGGGGACTTGCCTTTCACAGTACTGGCTTTTATAGTGCTGCCTTTCACAGTACTGGCTATTGCGGTACTGCCTTTCACTGTGCTGGCTTTTGCAGTGCTGCCTTTCACTGTACTGCCTTTCACTGTACGACCGTTTCCAGACGTATAATGTCTTAAGACTGGTGTCTTCAGACAAGGAGTGTCTGCGGACAACACTTGTCCGCAGACAACGGTCTCCAGACCAATAGTGTCTTGAGAATAGTGTCTCTAGACAACACTTGTCCGCAGACACTCCTCGTCTAAAGACACTAGTCTCAAGACATTATTGGTCTCGAGACAATTGTCTGCGCGTTACCCCAGTCTCCGCAACTGCACATAAGAGTCCCTGCGGCATAAGCATCCCTTGCGCCACAAAAGCCCCTGCGGTGTGAAAGCCTGGGGGATTTAGTCCAACTCTTACTCCCTTAATAATCCCACTCTATCAAACTTTGTAATCCTACGCGCTCACAGATCCTGCTCCCTCAGAGTCTCCTGCTCGCTTTAGATCCCTACTCGAACCTCCCTCAATCTACGACGTTCTGCACACGACCTACAGTATCAACCTTGAAAAACCATTATGAATAACTGGGCAGCTGGGAGCTCAGTAAGCTTTGAAGAAGAGAGTGGATAAATACGAGTGTGTTGCAGTTTGCGAGCCGATCTCTTTTAAGATGGCCAAGGAGCCGGGCGGCAATTTGCTTCAGTTCAATTGTGCCAAATAAGTAACAGCGGTACGGACGACCAGCCGTCCAACTAAAATGCGACTCCTCCATACCGATACCGCTATTATCAAATTCTCCCATCGCTGGGATGACGAGATCCAAGAATACGCAATTTTATCTCATACATGGTATGACAATGAATCCGAGGTTTCTTTTCAAGATATGGATAAGTCCGAGTCAAAAGCATTAGCCGGATACCACAAGATCCTGAAATGTTGCAGCCTGGCACAAAGTCAAGGTTACGAGTATGTCTGGATTGATACTTGTTGCATCGACAAAACCAGTAGCGCCGAGCTTTCGGAAGCGATCAATTCGATGTTTCGTTGGTACGAACGTGCTACCGTCTGTTATGTATATCTGGCTGATGTCTCTTCTTCAAATCTGGACTGGAGATCTGAGTTCCACAAGAGTAAATGGTTTAGAAGAGGATGGACTCTTCAAGAGCTTCTTGCACCCTACAAGATGATATTCTACGACTGCGAATGGAAGGAGCTCGGCTCTAAAGACACTCTGCGGTCCGAGATTTCATCCGCGACAGGTATAGAATGGAATCACCTGGTCAACCCTCGTATTGCAAGTACAGCACAGAAGATGTCCTGGGTATCAAACCGAGAAACGACTCGGACTGAAGACCAGTCATACTGTTTACTAGGTCTTTTCGATATCAACATGACCCCGATCTATGGAGAAGCGTCGAAGGCGTTTATAAGATTACAGCAGAAAATCGCAAAGAAAACAGATGACGAGTCTCTTTTCGCCTGGAACGACCCAGATTCCGGTCTCCCAAATACATTTACGGGCATGTTCGCGGAGTCCCCTAAATTTTTCGCTAAAAGCGGAAATATAGTGCCGGTCTCGTTACCGTTACCTTATAGGCCGCCTTGGAGTGTGACCAACAGGGGCCTAGCGATCAGTCTATACGTCAACGCAGCCTTGAATAAAGACATTGGGGGATCCTCCGAGGTCTCGCGGTTCGAGTTGGCTCTCTTGAACTGTGCTCGTGATACCTCTGACAATATCCCTTTGTGCATCCGGCTAGTCAGGTTAAGTCGAGACGAACTGGCCAGACCAGCACTGGGTGAGATTCCTCTAGAAGGGAGTCAACTATCCAAGTACCTGAGTACAATCAATGGCAAGGAAGATTCGTCGCCTGAAGCCTTATCCTTAGAGCCTCGGCAAGTCTATATTCGCCCAAAGCTCGCCCATGATCGTATAGACTCTTACGAGTTACTTCCGAGATTTAATATCCAGACTTTTCTATTTTCGCAGAAATCACGCAAATCAGGGCTCCAAATTTTAGATTTCTACTGTTCACATCCATCCCTCACGTTATACGATCCACAAAATTGGGATCTAACCCTCGGTGAGGGCTACGCAGGCTTTATGTTCAGTCAAGTCAACTCTAAACAAACGGAAAGATTTTTACTGATCATACGTTTGGGAAGGACTGAAGCGAGCATGGACATTGTAAGGAAAGGCTGTAAGGGCAGACCACCTAGAAACCCGAAGGTATCGCAAATGTACGGGGACCCAGAAGCTTGGCCAGACACAAAAGCACGATATTTTGAGGGCTTTTTACAGAGCAAAAGGAAGTTATCGGTCGCTCTAAGGCAAGGTGAGGGACCAGGCGAGCAGCACTGTTATGTGGACATGCAAGTTTTCGAAAAAGATAAATATTGAGACAACCTTCGGTTCAGGGATATTTAACGTTATTATTATGAAATTTCAGCACACCACTTTAATTGCATGCTTATCCGTAGAGGATACCTGAGCCTGGCAAGTGAATTCTGTAATGCACATCCTCCTCCCCCAACGAGCTCCCTATATCCAAAAGTTGAGGGCTTTGCTGGGAGAGCACTCGTCGACGGAGCACCCGCCAGAGGAGTAGATACTTATATACTTCACACCTGATCCTATTCGATCACAACTTAGACGTCCTTAACGAATAGTAGGATGTCTAAAGCCATTGACACCGCGTTCACCAAACTGATGAGCGTTAAAACCGCGGCTTCCAAGTTTTCAGCCTCAGCTGCGGATGGCAACCGTATTATACCCCCCAAAACGAAGGACAAAGGTGAGGGACACTCACATCGGACGCGAGGAGGACAACCGCAAGAACGGGAAAGAGAACTACCGATTACGTGAGCCCATGTCTGACTCCGTTGGCGAGTGAAGACTGCCGCTCTAGCGCGTGATAGAATAGAGTTCATTCAATTTGATGTGCCTACCAATATATGGTTCGCGAGATAAGTGCAATCCTAGCAATTAAGAAATCCCCAGAAGAGAATAGGGCGGTTTTGAGTATATAAGATTCAGTGGGAACTCCTCAGTTTGATACCCTCCAGGCCGTCCGTAAGGTTATGCTCAACTTCGTCCGTGTCTTTCTTCAATTTGAATTGGAGGGACCATTCCTGCATATTCTCTGGCCGATGACCATCCAACAACTCCCTTTTGATGTTGGCTTTTGCGACACAAGCAAACATTTCTATCCAATCCGATATGAAGGATTTTGCCTGTGCCAGCGTCCGAAAACGCTTGTAACAAGCGCCTGGAAAGTTCGCCACCTCTGGCTCCGTACCGCCATTCCCACTATCCGCATTAGAAGAGTTGGCTGTATGCGGTATTTGGAAGCTTACTGATGGTATGGCTTAATTCCTGGTGTACGACCATTCGCGACGGCGTAGTAAGCAGTCTGACCATCTATCGGATTCGTTTTTCCAGCACCATATTTGATATCGTAATTGTAGAGCGTCACACCCTCTCTGTCCATGTAATCCTCGGCATCAGCTAGAGTCTTGCATCCGAGGAAATCTGGCTTCGAGAAGCCGGTCACCAAAGGGTGTGCATCACCCCTGAAGTCAATGCCATCTATTAGTACGCAGAGGATACGCTGGTCTCATCGTCTATCCAAAACTTACCAAGACGAGAAAATCGTTGGAACAGTGATGTAGAAACCACGAATGACCGCATAGTATTCGGAATTCTTCTGTTTTGGCATTCTGCGTGGGCGATTAACACGTCTTCGAGTCGTTCTTCTGCGCCTTGAGCTCTGAATGGCATAGGGATAGCAGGATAATCTGGTTGTCGGCGAAGGCGCGAGTATTTGACGCCTGCAGTCAATGAGGATGCAAGGTGCGGGGAAATAAAGCGAGCGACTCGATAGAATGACCACCCATATATGGGCGCGATTTCATCAGCAGCTGATTAGACCAACGCATCATACGTCAGGTACAGATGCAGCAAGGAGTCTTTGCCGGTCAAATCTAGAAGCCTAACTCTTCATCTCTCTATCAAGATAGTGATACTCGATTGACTACGTGATCTCAAGTCCTGCATATCGAGGAATAACAAGCAAAAGAGTGCCGATGGCTTTCGATAAGAGCCAATCGGACAACTTAGTACCCAGGAGGCATTAGGCGTGCTAAGGACGGATTCGACGATCTCTACGGCTTGTTCTTACTGCACATAGCTTTTCCTTTCAAATCAGTTGACTTCATTGGTTCTGCGCGACGAGCGAATGCTCCACGAATCAGCTGGGTACACATGGCTTGGCCCGCCTGCTCTGCATATGTATTCGAGAGACTGCACCCTCCCATTTGTCCCACCAAGACTGTAAGCACCGTTCACCAATCGACGAGTTCTGAGCCTGTTTGTACTATGATTATTTGTCGGGACCTCCAAGGATTAAACAGGATTATATTTGCCAATTTGGGATGTCTACCAAAAATTGCACTGAACCCAAGCACACAACTTTGGCAACATCCCGTCTTGTTTAGGCTCTCGCAGCCTTTCTCCCACTTTTGGCTTCTACTCTAGGGCAGGGATTCGTGATTGGTGTCATAGCGTAGAATGCTCCCATCTTGTCGCCTTGCATGTCTCTTATTCTGCATGGACTTCAGGTGGTCGGTGCAAGTCTGTCAATACGTTCTTTCTCTTCACTTTCCCACGCCTCCCCCGGACTTTGCGTTTTCTCTACTACCCACTATTTTCAAACGGAACCTATCCTTGCCCCAGATCCTCAAATGTGTACTTTATCAGTAGCAAATGTTCTCCTTTCTTGAGATAAAGCTCTTTTGCACCAGACACCGTTCCGCTTTCAACAGTCTTGTCTTGATTACTTTCCAACGTATCAAGGTCAATACATCCAAACCTTGCATCTTCTTGAGTGCCCTGACTACCACAACCAAGCCATTTGACTTGGACCCAGCAGATATTATGGGCGGCAAAGAGACCATGTGTAGCCTCCATGGCCTTGTAATCCCACGACGCATGTAGACTTACTACATCTGTTTGCACAGTAAAGGTATCACATGGGTGGGTAAGCTTGTGATACGCCCAGTCACCTCGAGTCAAGCGCTGAGAGGCTGCATTTGGTCTTAATGGAATCACGATTGCTCCTCTCTCTCCATTACGCTGTTGTTCCTTTGGCGTGTCTCGCTTGACAGGAGGTGTCTGAGTAGTATACAAGCTATCCTCCAAGGCGGTTTTGAAAGAGCCAGTATCAGCGAACGCGGAGCTTTGAGGTGAAGGCTCTTCTTAGTCTTCGAAGACGTCATTGTAAGCATGGTCTGACGCCTCTGCAGTCGAATACCGTGTATATGCTCGAGAGAGTGTAGA
>JAABUV010007974.1_pt1 | contig 10889 bp, 17 predicted proteins | sample 5559971 | NCBI WGS metagenome assembly JAABUV01 (sample SAMN10711881, study PRJNA513362) | rock metagenome | isolation source: Antarctica rocks | place: Antarctica: Victoria Land, Knobhead nord | collected 2015-12-19
CGCGGTCGGCGCGCGCGGCGGCGGCCTGCGCTCGGAGGGCGGCCGGGGGCGCGGGGGCGGGCGCGGGCGCGGGGGAGGGCGCGAGCGCGAGCGCGTCGTCCGGTCTGCGGCGGACCTGGACCGCGACTTGCAGGAGTACATGGAGGAGTGAGCGCGCTGACCCCTCAGCCTCCTGCCTGAGGCGGACGCGCACCAGCTCAATTTGCGAGCTGCGAGCTGCAATGAAGCGGCGAAGGCCGGCCGTGCGTGTCTGCTTGTGCGGAAGCGACCTGTGGGGTGGGGCTGTGCAGCGGGGCGCGGCGCGCGCGCCCGCGCGAGCGCGCGCAGCAACGCGCTCCTTCTGCGGCGTGGCTGGGTTTACGCTGGTGCTGTGCATGAGCCATCGTGGTTTGGGAGCACAACGATGTGTGGAACGCTTTGGCTGTGCCATAACAGATCTTGTGGCGCGCCAGTTGTAGCCCGGCCCTGGCTTGTGCAGATCGCTGTGGCCCTTAATGAACGCCGATGCAACTGCGGGCTCTTGACCGTCTCTCAGGGCTCGCTCAGACTCGGCAGCCATGCAGAGTCAGGCACGCTGCAGATTTGAAATTTATGCACTCCGTCGCCCTTGCTTACGCTTTAAGCAGCTGAGCGCACTAGCGAACTACTCCAGGTGCTAAAGGCTCCAAGCGGCTCTGTGCTGTGTCATGGATATGCATGTATGGCACCTGTGCAAGCGCCATGCACGCCGACCACATGTGCTTTTACAGACACCTAGTGACCCAGTGGGTTACACAGCACCCTGTGCACGGCAGAACGCACACTCCCTCTTGAGACACACGAGCCGCGCTTGCAGAACCGCCCTGCTGCCTGCGGCATGCCACCCAGCCCAGCGCCGCGGACGACTGCTGCGCGGCTGGCCGCGCGCTGCTCAGCGCTTGGCGCCCTTGGCGGGCGCGCGCGTCATGGGCACATTCTTCACGGCCTTGCCGCCGGGCGCCTTGCCGGCCGCCGTCCGCGAGGACGCCTTCTCCTGCTTCTTGTTCTTCATGCGCTCCTTCACCTGCCCCCAAGCCCAGCTCCTGTTCTCTCCAAGCCCGCACTGAGCCAGTCTTTCGCATCACACATCGCCCTACATGTCACAAACAGTACCCTCGCGACCTGTGAAAACAGCTCTGACAGTACGCACTGCGCTCTGTGCTGTCTGCAGCACAAAAATGACCGGTGGGTGCTCTGCGGAAAAAGCGGCGCAGCGGAGCGCGCACCTCGCGCAGCGCCTGCTCCCGGGACGCCTTGCGGGCCTCCGGCTTCTCGAGCCTGCGCTTGTTAATCACCTGCGCCGATTCACCCAGCCGTCCTGCTTTTCCACGTCACCTCAAGAGCTGCGTGTCGCTTGTCAAGTTACCCCAGTGCTTGGATGGATTGCAGGCCCACGCCGCACACCCCCACTCTCGAACAGCACTTGTGAGCTATGCACAGATAGCAGGGCTCTTGGTCGCACCTCGAGCGACGCGCCGGTGATAGACCGCGCCTGCACGCGCGTGGTCGTGCGCCGCTTCTTGCGGGCCACCACCGCGTCTTGATCCTGGACCCCGGCAGGCGCGCTCTCAGCTACGGGCCTTTGCGCATACTACACGCACACGCTCGAGCAGCTCCCAGGGCTCCGGCCGCCTGTACTCCTCCATGCAGCCCACACGGGTCGCGCCGCGCGCCTGCCCGTGCTGTTAAGCGCCCCGAGCCCGTAGCGCCGCAGCGCGAGCAGCAAGGGCCCGTACCTTCTTGTGCTGCTTCCGGTATGTGGTCGTCCATGCAATCTTGGCAGACCTCTTCCGCTGGTTGAACAGGCCCTTGGCCTTCTGGTTGATGAACAGGTACTGCTGACCGTCGGTGCGCACAAACAGAATGCCGCGTCCGGGGTATATCCGCAGGCCGCTGAAGCGGCAGGTGGTCGTCTTGAGCACCATGGCCGCGCACTGCCACCGAGCCCGCGCCTGCAGGAGGAGCAGCTCGCGCACTGCGGCGGCCTGAGCACCGACCCTAGCCCCTTCAAGGGTGTGCTAGGGAGTACAAGGACGCGGGAGACAGAAGGTGCACGGTGTTCCATTGCATCACGCAGCAGAGGGTGCTGCTGACCGAGACCAGGCTGGTGAACTCGTGTGTTTGGTGGCGCGTCACCAGTTTGAAAAGCAGCTGGTTGGGGCGGCGCTGCCCAGCCAGCTTCAGCACCTGGCTCGCCAGCCGTTGCTCAAACCTCCTCAGGGCGTCAGAGGCCTGGCTTGGCTGCAGCCGCCCGCGGCAGCGTGTGTGACTCGTGACCTACGGGCGCCTGGCTCTGACGGCAGCCGCGAAGCTGAGCTGCGCGCTTGGCTCTGGCCGCGCCTGCATGAGCAGCTGAGCCGCGGGTGCCCGAGCGCGGCCGGAACTCGCCGCAACAGCGCAGTGTTATAGCTGCCAAAGGGGGGGCCCTGCGCAGTCTCGGCAATGGCCCTGCAAAAGGAGCGCAGTCTCGGCCGTGCACGCACCCGCCAAGATAGCTTCAGTGCTGCGGTGCGGCGCGGCGGGCCGTTATGTGGCTCCGCATGTTTGGCAGCTCCGCGCACTCCCACCTTCATACCTGCCCGCCCGTGCTCACATTGAACCTTGGTCTGCCTGCAGGAGCCCCCAGGAGAGGTCATACAGTCGCCAACCGACCCTGCGGTGCTGCATGCTGAGCACGGCTTGCAGCACGGCGAGCTGGGCCCCGGGCTGCCGGTGCGGCGCCTTTTACTTGCACAACGTTCAGCAGTGAGCGCGCGCGAAGCGTGCGAGTGTCTGGCACCGGACATATGACTCGGTGCAAGGTCGCGTACTCAAGCGTACCCGCGCAGGCTGAGGGCTCCGCTGCGCAGCCGCTTGCTGATGTGGAAGCGCGACAGCCGGCAGCGGGCTTCCAGCGCCGGGGGAGCAACAGCTTCCTGCACGCGCTCGCGAGCCGCCTGCGGGGCTTGCCACCCGGGCGGGGCGGGGCGGGCTGTGCAGATGCGAGCGAAGGTGCGGGCGGTATGCCGAGCAAGGGCCTGCCCTTGCGTGCACAGAGGTGCATTTGGGGTCTTGCACTGGCGCCATGACGCGCAGGTCTGGTCGCGACTTGGTGCTATGCTGACGCAACAGAGCTGCCGCGCTGCGGACACCTTGTGCAGCGCCTCACTCCTGTGCTGCTGCTGGCTACCCCGCCACACCGACCCAGCCGCGCAAACGCGCAGACGGTGCGGCGGCCGCTGGCGAGCCGGGCGGGCCGGCGCCGCTGCGGGGCGGGCAGGCGCTGGCCGGCGGCGACGGCGCGCGCGGCTTCCGCCGGCGCAGCAAGTCGCTGACGGAGGGGGCGGCGCGGCTGCCCGAGCGCGGCGCGGCGGCGCGCGCGCTCAAGCCGTACGGGCTCGTCGGCTCGCGCAGCGTGGGCGGCGGGCTCGCGACCAGCCGCTGGCGCGTCGCGACCGCCGCCGATCTGTTCACGCTCGTCACGCCGCCAGGGGGCACGCCGACCGCCGGGTGCGCTGGCTGCCTCGATAATAAGAGCGAGATCTGTCGCCCAGCAAACTGTGACCAGCAGTCGGTCTGCATGTCCGCCCCTCCTTTGCCGCGCGCGGGCTGTGTCTCATGCGACCACCACCACCAGTTCTGTGTGCAAGTGCTGCTGGCCGACCCTGGCGCTGGCTTTGCCCTGCCTCACCAGATCTCCCAGCATCAGTTGATACCCTGGCTGTCAATCAACTCGTTATCTGTCTCCCTGGAGCCGAGCATGCACAAGCAACTGACAAGCTCATGGCATCACAGGAGCGGCAGCGAAGCTTTTGGCGATGCGAGCCCGGCTGCAGCCGCGGCGCCCGGCGCGATCGGCAGCCGGCGCGGGTCAAACGTGTCGGCCGGCGGCGAGGGCGACGACGTGCCCGGCGGCGGCGGCATCCGCCGGCTGCTCTCCCGCAAGCTCTCCCGCAACCGGTGCGCGCGCAGCCCTGCACAGTAGCTGCTGCTGTGCGTCGCCAGCGCTTCGCCAGGCATGGGGGCTTGCAATGGAAACCGCGAGATGAACGGCGTTGGGTGTTGTCACGCCTCGCCTGACCGCCGCATTTGACACGCCAGATGCGTGCGCTGCAGGCAGGCGCTCGCGGCGGGGGGTCGGGCGCAACTCGTGCTGCTGGGGGGCGCTTTTGAGACCCAAGCCGCCGCGCGCGCGCGCAGGCTTGTCATCAGCACGGCAGCGCAGACCGCGCAACCGGGCGAGCGGCTGCTGGCAGACGAGGTGGTTTGCTTCGCCGGCGACACGCTGGCGGAGCTGGGCGGCGAGATGGAGCTGCTGGCGCGCCACGGCGCCATGCTGTAGCCCTGCGCTGACGCTTTATACGCTCGCGCTCTAGTGGAGCACACGCGGTCGCGCTTCGCTAGTGGTTGGTGTGCATGTGGGGGCCAGAGGGCAGCGTCTGCTTGCACCCTGTGCAAAATTGTCCCGAGCCCTCGGCGGAGTGAGGGCTTGTGCGCGCGCGCGGCTACGACAAAGTCGAGGCCCCATCAGCTGCAGGCTGACGCGGCCTGTCCCGGCTGCCGTGCAGGTGCAGTTTTCTGGAAAGAGCGCGCGCGCGGCGCGCTCGGGCCGGCGCACGCCGGACGTGCGCAGGGCCCCTCGCACGTTATTCTGCAGCTTCCTGCGCCCTTTTGTAAGCAGGGGCGGGTGCCGGCAGTGCTGGGAGCGGCACGCTTAGTCTGCTGCATGAAAGGGCGTGTTTGGTGGCCCTGAATATATGAAATCAAAGTGTGTTGCCAGAGTTGTTGAGCCTATTAGGCGTGTTTGGTGTGGCAAATGTGCAGTGCAGGACCAGGCTGAGGTCGCGGCTGGCGACGCCGCAGGCACCGAGCTTTGCCGCGCTGCGCGCCGGCCTGGATGGCGCGCCCGTGCCGGGCGTGGCTGCTGGTGCGCTGGTTGAGGGGGGGCGCGTGGCCTGACGCATCCCGGGCTCATCACCTGCGCATGCTGCGACACAGACGCTCTGCCAGCCTGACTGCTTTCCCGCTTGGACGTACCAGCTGCGCTGGCCGGTCACTTCAGAGTCTAAACTGGCGTACTGGGCTTGAACATATGGTATGCGCTTGTGGCCGGACATGATGTGATCTGACAACACTTTGGGCTGCTGGTTTGAGCATCAGGTGTGAGAAATCAGCGGTTGCAGTGTCTTTGACGCACTGCAGAGGTACCCAGCGTCAGCTCAGGCTGTTCCCCTGATCTTGTCAATGGGTGTCAGCAATCGGCGTGTTTGGTGCAGGCGTGTTAGTCTGCTTGGCGGTGACACGCGTTGTAGGAACTTACCGATGTGGCGAAAGCGCACTTGCAGGCTGTAAGTACTGCTGCACATTGCGCATGAGGCTTGTCCGCAAGCGGCCGGCTGCTTTTTGCTTGCTGGGTGACCTTACTACACGCCGTGTAGTACACGGTGTCAGTGGTGCGGATGTCACAAGCCTGGTACCCGAAAGTCGTATGTAAGAAGACAACGGTGAGACGCGCATTACAAGTCTGAAGCCGACAATGGAACAGATGCAACATTCGTAGTACGGGCGCAACATACATGCAGTGGTCCTGCAGCATTTGTGGGCACGGTGGCCAGCATGGCGGGTCACCGTGGGTCCACGATGAGCTCCACGGCGGCCGGCCGCAGCGTGATGCGCGGCTCCGCGGCTGGGAACGCCGCGCCCGGCACCGGCGCCAGGCGGAAGCGCTGCAGCACGCTCGCCAGCACAACCACCGCCTCCAGCATGGCAAAGCCTATGCACGCCAGCCCGGCTGCGTTCCGAGCAGGGTCTGCACTGCCGGTGCACATCCGCTCCACAGCCCCAGCGCTGCCCGGCACGTGCGTGCCTTCACATGCGACCAAGCGCGGCCGCGTGCCCCTCAGTCTGCGCATCACCTCTGTCACTGGGCAGCATGATTGACTGAAGGCCTGCCTTCAGCAGCCCAAGCGTCGGGCGCACCGGTGCCGATGCAGTTCCGCGGGCCGGCGCCGAACGGCGCGTACGCGCCGTTGGGCCCCAGCCCGGACAGCGCCGCGCGCGCGCCGCCCAGCGCCTCCCAGCGCTCGGGCCGGAAGGCGGCCGGCGCCGGCCAGCGCCCCGGGTCGCGGTGCAGCAGGTACGGGCTGACCAGCACGGTCGTGCCTGCGCCGCTTAGGGTAGGGGTAGGGTAAAATACACTGATTAGCCTCGCACGCAGTGAAGCGCCATGATCAAGGCGTCACAGAAGCTCGCACCGGGCAGCGCGCTCACCCACGCACCGCAGGCGCGCCGTTCACATGCCCCGTGGTCCCCAGGGGGCAGCCACGCCTCCCTGGAGCGAGAGGCCCGCCCCCAGCCCTCCAGCCAAGCAGGCGTCACGCGCGCGCGCCTGCAGGCAGGCTGTAGGGCCCCAGCTCCACGCGCCGCGCCGCGCAGCGGCCGACCAGGTAGGCGGGCGGGCGCAGGCGCAGCGCCTCCAGCACCACCGCCTCCAGGAAGGGCAGGCGGCCCGCGTCGGCCGCGCCCGGCGCCTCGCCCGCCAGCGCGGCGTCCACCTCGGCCGCCGCGCGCGCCTGCGCATGGGCGCAGGCCGCGCCATGTGTCCCGCCCACCCAGGCCGCAGTGCCCTCAATCAGATTCCGTCAGATTTGCTTGGGAAGCTGCGTGGCGCGGGCGGGCTCGTCGAACACGGGGCGGGCGCCCCAGGCCGCGCACGGCGAGGACGCGGGCCACCCGCGGTGCGGCTGGGCGAGCGCCGCCCTGCCAGCTGCAGGCCAGAAGCTGAGGATCCGAGCCGCGCCGGCGGCGGGTGCCCCAAACGGGCCCCGGCGCGTCCGCGCACGCGCCCGGCGCTCGCAAGCCCCGCCCCGCCGGCACGAGCGGGGACCCCATGACCCGCCCTGCACACCCAGATAAGGGCTAGCCACAAACCTACCCTGACGCGCCTGCACGGCCGGGCGGTGCGCGAGCAGCGCGCAGGCCCAGGCGAGCGCGACGGCGGCCGTCTCCTGGCCGGCGACCAGCAGCGTCATGAGCTCGTCGCGCAGCGCGCGCCGGCCCATGCCGGCGCCGGCGTCGTCGCGCGCGCCTAGCAGCGCGTCCAGCAGGCTCTGCGCGCGGCTCGCCGCGCCTCGCTGCCGGTAGGGTGGCTTTAGGTTACGCTATGCTTGACAGCCGGACCGGGGTGTGCTGGCCATGCTGCAATGCCCGCGGCCCTCTACGACCCAGACCAACAGCTGGCTACAAGAGCGCCCCGCTGGCCCTGCCAGCCAGGGCGGGGCAGCAGGGAATGGCAATCGCACTACTGCAGATTCAAGCACGCGGCTCAGCCAGGGCTCCAGGCTCCCGGCATGCCACCAGCGTGCCCAGGCGGCGTCAGCATCAAAGTTTTTGGTTATGTTTGTGCCGTCAGCGGCCGGCGCGGCCGGCCTCAGGCTTCCTGTTTCTGCTCATCCTCCGCCGCCTTGGGCCTGGGTCGGCTTTGACAGTGGCACCGACGACGCCCTGAGGGCGCGCCTGCGGCGGCCCGGGCGCGGCCGCGAGCTCGGCCGCTCGGCGGTCGATCACGCCGTACACAGCGCGGTCCAGGCGCCGCACGGCGGCCGCATACGCGGCGTTGCCGGGCGTGGGAGCCCACTCCGGCACTGCGAAGCCGTTCGCCGCGCGCTGCGAGAAGAACTCAAACGCGGTGCGGATGGCGCCTGCCGCAGCGGGCGGGGTCGGAGCGCGCGCACGCCGGCTGCCGCATGTTGCTGCGGCAGCCTGGTGCGGCTTGACACCGCGCTCTCCGCACGGCGCGCATCGCACGTCGGGGGATGAGCGCTGGAGCCTGACACAGAATGCTGCATCACGGGGACACGGTCCCGCAAGGTGTGCCTCACGAGCGCGGCGGGAGGCCGCAAGGACACGGTGCAGGCACGCCCTCGCACGCATGGGCGGCCCGCAGTGTGCACCACAAGCGTGCAGCATGCCTCACACCGCACCCGATCTGGTACTTTGTAAATGCTGTGACAGGGCACACCCTAAACCTCACAGCTCACGCAGACGCCCAGGCTGTCCTGCTGCCTGCATATGCCCCCGCAGGCGCCTCCCTGCCATGCAGGGGTGCGGCGCGCCCGGCCGCCCACGCGCCATCGGGCACGAGCGCGCACCAGTGACGTCGGCGGCCTGCTCGCGCGGCAGCTCTGCGCCGAACAGCGCGCCGGTCGTGATATCCAGCGTCAGCGTGTTGAAGTCTGCGTACACGCTCCGCCGCCCGCTGCCCGCCCACGGCCCGTCCAGCAGCCGCCGCGTCTCCGCCGCCATTGCCTGTCACAGTGTGCCGGTCAGTGCATGCCACGGCAGCAAGACTGGGAGGCAGGCATCCTGCGTCTGGGGCGGGCATCGCCACCCACCCCTGCCTGAAACTTGCTGGGCGCGTTGATACAGGCAGAGGGTCGCGCTGGCATGCGGGACGCCACTGTTTGAGCCACTTGGTCGTGAAGTCGGAGGCTTGCACGCAGCGCACGTGCTCCCGACGCCGGGCAGAGCGCGCCCGACACCGCATGCATTTCACACTGATGGAGAGCGGCTGGGCCCGGGAAGCACCGCGGCGTAGCTGTCGACGGCCGCGCGCCGGAAGGCCGGGTTAGCGAGCTGGCGCTGGCGCCGCCAGGTGGGCCCGTCGCTGACCAGCAGCCCCTCGCCCGCCAGGCTGCTGCCGGGGAAGAAGGCGGTGCCCTCCTGCGCGCGCGCCGCCAGCACTCAGCCGGGCCCGCCGGCTGCACGGGGGCAGGCTCGCCGGTCCTGCTGAGCGCCGTCGGCCTGGCGTGGCTTCCTGCCAGCGCCCGCGCGCGAGCGTGGTACCCAAGCGCGACTGCACAGGCAGACATGCTTGGGCTCGAAACAGGCAAAATGACTGCTGAGCGGGCCGCCGCCCCAGCGCAGCGTGGGGGTCGCCCAGGCTGGCACTCGGGCAGGCGGGCCGCACGCTGGGCGGAGGGGCTGGGCACGCGGTGCAGGGGCCCGCCGCGCCTTGACAAAGTCGGCGGCCTGGTCGACGAGCGCCGCCTGGGCAAGGCCCGGGTCCGACACGAGCACCACGCGCTCGCCGCCCAGCACCAGCGCGGCCGCGCCGCCGTGGCGCGCGGCCGTCGCCTCCAGGAAGGCCAGCGGGTCGCGCAGCAGCTCGAACACGAGCTCGCCGCGCGGACCTGAGAAGGGAAGATGGCTGCAAGGTCGGTCCAGCATACGCAATTGCAACACAGTGTGCAGTGCTGGAGCCGAACGCGGCGTGGCGAAACAAGGTAGTGGAGGCGCTCGGTTGGAGCACCTGGAGGAAAGCCGGCCGGGTGCGGCTCGAAGCCGCGCCTGAGGCGCGTAGCCACATCGCCTGCTGCGCCAAACAGGCCCGCCAGCGCCTGCATGCCGCCCTGCACTGCATCCCTTGCACGGCCTGTTTGCACAGTCGGCTCGGCGCTATCCAGCCTGCTGGCCAGCTGTGCGGACTGCGCTGCCTGCACAGCCGTGGCCTGTGCTGCTCCGCCTGCTCGGCGTCTCTGCTCAGCATCGCGGGCTGTGAGACCAGGCTCTGCGACGGCTTGCTCTGTCAACTGCGCATCACACGGAGCGTGCACGACACGCTTGGGGAGCACGCCAGGCAACAGCGCGGTGCCCTGCATAAACATTCACGCACTGATGTGACGGGCAATCTTTACACAGCGCAAGCAGTGCGCCGTCCGCCTCCCATACAGCGTGAAAAGGAAGACGGTGTGATTGTGCTGCATGCATATGCACAGGCACGCTACAGGCCCCATCAGGGCGATTATCATGATGTGTACCTTTAGCCTCAAAATTGCCACTTTGACCATATGTCTTCGGCATGCACACTGTCGACCCTGCAAGCCAACAACGCCGGCATGGCACCATGCCATACATATGCACGACAAACGAATGCCAATGTCGGGCCGGCAGAAGTGCTGGCGCCTGAGCGACCGGACAAGGTCGGCCTCATTGCATGACCAGACAAGGCCATCCTCCCACCCTGGCCTGTCTTTCCGCACATCTGTGCTCATCAAAGTGGGCCTCCAGCATGTCTGTGACCTCCTCCATGGTGCAGCCCAGCCACGTCTCAACGCTGATCAGTCCAGGCATGCAGGGATGAGGCCGTAGACATGCAGCCACCAAGGGTCCAAGAACGGCATGCAGCCACCTCCACTAAGCTGCCTGTGCAGGCTGCAAACATGCTGGCATAGAAGCTTGAGTGGTGGCTGGGCTGCAGCATGGAGGAAGATGCAGACATGCTCAAGGCCCACTCACATGAGCACATGGCGTAGGAAGTCATGGGCTAGGCAGATTGACCACATCTGGCCATGCAACAAGGCTGACCTGTCCGGCGTCAGCCAAGAGCGCTCCGACGCCAGCACTTCTTGCCAGCCTTCAACCTACCCATGTGCCTGCAGGCAGAGGGTGCCATGCACACACACGGTGCTACACAGACATGCAACAGGTGCACACCTGCAGGGTGGCGTCGCTCTGCGCACCTGACAGTGAGCGGCCGCTCTTCCCAGACTTGCGCCGGGCTGTGACGCGCTGGGCTGGCGTGGCACCGGATGGTTCTCGGGCCTTTCGTGGAACACAGGGGAGCTTGGCACGCAGGCTGGGGCTGTGCTGACGGCTACCTATCGCTTGTAACAGCAGACTGCAGACTCTCCGCTCTTGCGCTTCTGTGCTCAAGGGCTGCAAGCGCCTGCCTGTCGGCGTGCGACTGTCGGATCCGCAGCCCTGCCAGGGCCGGCTGTGGCTGACCTGTGCCCGGTTTCAGCTCTGTCTGCCACTCTGCGCTCATCACGCACGAGCTCTTGCAAGGAGGCAGACAAGCAGGCTGCAGCTGCATGCGCCGACTGTGGCTGACC
>JAABUV010007975.1_pt1 | contig 10889 bp, 5 predicted proteins | sample 5559971 | NCBI WGS metagenome assembly JAABUV01 (sample SAMN10711881, study PRJNA513362) | rock metagenome | isolation source: Antarctica rocks | place: Antarctica: Victoria Land, Knobhead nord | collected 2015-12-19
CGTTTCCTAAATCATGTTTTTTAGGTGTCCTCGGCGCTTGTCGAGACCTCTGTCTCGACGTGGTTGACTTCTCACTCCCTCGGCCCTTGCTTCTATCTGGAGTGCTAGGAGACTTTAACCTAGAGTCGTCGAAATCAGGTAATGATGACGGGCTGAGTGGTCGTCTCTGGAAAGAGCCCTCGTTGGAATAACCTCCCCTGCGGATGTTGATGAAGCCACCGTTTGAAGCAAAAACCTCTGTACCCATGGAAAGATCATCAGGAAGAGACTGGCTTGTCAAGTCACTAATCTGACTTCCAGAAAGGAGGGAATCTTCTCGAGCCCCAGTCTCAGCGTGGCTGATTCCATCGTCGCTCGAGCGCGAACAAGGAAGATTCTGCTGTTCTAAGCGTAGCTTATCCATTTGCGAGTGCAGTCGTCGCATTGAACCATCGACGGCTGCATAATCGAAATGTCCATCCACTGTGTTATGCCGGGTGCAGATCTCGCTGAGCTGCTCATCGCGGTCTTCAGATTGACCACTCTGTACTCTAGAGTGTAGCAAGATCGACCCTGACCGGGTCGAGCCAGAGGCTTGAGCAGTCATTCCCTTGTCTGTTCCTTCGACTGTAGGCTTCGGCGAATGCTCACCCTCCTCTTCCAGTACTTCCATCTGTGCCAATGAAGTCGACGGCCTTCTGATTTCACCTCCAGGTCGCGCGACAGGTGCCGTAATTACAGCCGAAGGGTACGGCGGCGGGCTCGATGGGTAATCTTCTACAGAAGCTACCTCAATCTTCATACCCTTCCTCTGCTTCGGCAGTACCTTCGAATTGACAGTAGGCGGTCTGAAGATGTTCTCTAACCCAATTGGACCAAATAGATCCGCTTGTTCCCCAGGCCCAATATTCCCTTTCAAAACCCTTCTCTTCCACTCCGGTGTACCTTGTAGATTTTGATTTTTAGCCGGCGAGAATCTGTGCTGAACTGTATCTGCGGGCATGGATCCTGTCGAGCTATGTCGTTTACCCTGCGGTTTTGTGCCTGGATTGGTGCTTCCTAGCTTAGAGGGGCCATTGGTCGGGCGCTGATGGGAAGTATTGAGGTTTGAGGAGGTCTTTTCGCTGAGCACATTTTTAAAGTCCTTATCTCTGGGCCCAGAAGTCCTTCTTCTTGACACTGCAGGGTCGTTTGGCCCAAAACTAGAATTTGATCGATGTTTGTAGCGGGGTATGCGGCTTTGGGATGCAATGCTGTTTGGACTTGAGCTGCTCAGCGCGGACGGGCTTCGCTTGATGGAATCAGAACGCTCGGATGGAGGCTGTGAAGGCCAGTCCTCTGATAGTGTGTCTATCCATCGTTCCATACTTGCCGGCTATCCTGGGGACACCTTCGTCGAAGGGGATATCCTGTGGTGGTGTTGCGCATTAGTTGCTAATGGCTAATATACTGAATTAACCATGCAATTAGTGACAGACGAAGAAATGAATGAATGGAATAGCTCCCAGTGCAGGTGATGTTCAATCGTTGTCGGCCTAATGTTAAAACACTGAAAATGCTATCGATTGTTACGCGTGGGGCGGAAAGATCGCGCTGACGTTTGTTTACTGCATATCCTCTTCGGGCTTAGTGCTTCCGAAAAGCCCTAACGTTTTCATGGGTGTTCCACAATTGGCATTGCTACAATTGCTCGGAGAATATTATTGACATAATTCAATATCATATCACATCACATAAGATAGGACGTTGCTGTTCTCGTGTGATCCAACCGCAACCGAAATTATGTTCTAAGATAGATGTAATCGCAGGCTACATTGGGTATCATGTACATGGAGCATATATTCTCAAAAAACCAGCTAACCACATAAATCTCCACCGAAACCTTTCATTGCTCAAAATGAATATGTGCAACTCTCCTCAATCTCTAGCTTTCCCAGAGGAAAGGATCCCCCTCGCCCCACTCGTCCCTGAGTTTCCCCTCTTTCCAACACTGCCCACCTTCCGTGCTTCAGCCTCGACTTCCCATGTGCCTAGGAAGCTACCTGCTTCCTCGAGAGCGTCTTCTAGATTCCAAGCATCTTCGTCGTCCAAACGCTGTTGTTGACCGTCGTGCTGGTAGACTTCTGTAAGGGTGCCGTTAGGTGCAATAGAGAAGGAAGTTAGAGATGAGGTAGCTTTAGAAAGCGATTTCGGTACGGACGGTGGCGGAGGGGGAGATGAATGACGGATGGGTGACGGTGACGGGGAAACACTGGTAGACATAGAGGGTGAATAAGGGCGGAAATGGTTGGCCGTAGGTGAAGCTGGAGAGGTGACCGCAGAGCGGGCGAAGCTGGCATGTTTCACTAAGGTGGGTTTCTTCTTTGCCGTGGTAACAGCAAAGGGGCTCATGGCATCAATCATAGCTTGTGTGCTTATCGGTTCCTCGTCATCGTTGACCGTGATACCTTTTCCATTCGTAGTTTCGCTTGTCCAAGAAAGAGGAAGGGCCGCGTTGGCGGTTCTATATGCCGTGGGGCTGACCTCTAAGTTCGACCTGTGCTTCTGTGGAGAGACTTCCAACGGAGAAAGAACGTCATTCTGGAACGAACGTTGAGCCTTGGCGATGGCAGCCTGTGTTGATAGGTTCATGTAGGAGTCGCCTTCGTCGATACTAGGGAATTTTAACGACTGCTTGTCCGTCTCTAGTAAGTTCGTTGACGGTCCGGATGGCACCTTCGACCCGCCAGGGTGCGCCGCCACCACCTGAGCTTCTGGAAGTGCTTCCGATCTATACACGTCTCCATTGATTGATGGCAGTTTCGAGGTAGCACTTGCGTACGCATCATCTTCTGACAAGAGCTCTGCATGGCTGCTTTCCTTGCGCCTCAGTGGAGATCCCTGATGTCGCCATTTCGGCGAGCTTGGTCCCTGCCGTGAGCTCTGAGATTCTTGAGACTTAGGTCGGCCTGACGCTGTGAAGCTCAGGCGCCTGATAGCTCGATCTTTAGCCTTAGTATTCGCGGCCTCCATTTCCTCAGCGAAGCGGCTGATAGCCCTATTTGATGACGAGGGTCTGTTCGCTTCGAAATCTGCCTTTGCTGCCTCGAGCTTCTCAGAAAATGAACTTGACTTTCTAGATGACGATGATGACGTCTTTTTGGCAAGTCTGTACTCAAAGCCAGGCAGGCTAGTTGACGGAGGCACTTCATGAGGCGAGCCTGCAAGAGCCTTTCGTACCCCTTGTTGTGGTGCCCCGGTAACCTTAGTATCGGGTTCGGTAGGGCTACCTTTACTTAATATACGATATGCTCGCAAGGCCCCTTCTTGAGACAGTCTTCTGGCCTCGACATGAGCATTATCGTCTGCTTTTGCCCGCTTAAGAGCTTCCTGAGATAGGTGTTTGACTTCCTCGTAGCCTTTCTTGGTAAGTTCATCTGCTTCGGCGATTATGATCTCACGGACCACGCCGTTAGAAGCATGAACGGGATCCTTTGCGTTTGTGTGCACGTTCTGTGCCTTAGCAGCTACACTGTTGGGTCCCACTATAGGGCTCTGCAGAGTCTGCGGAGGTCTACGCTTGTTGACGGGAGTAAAGCCAGATATAGTCGCGTTTTGAACAGGCTGCTCCCAGGTTTCAGGACTCCGCGACGAATAGGTGTTTGTAGGTCGACGCTGGGCCGGGATGGAAGGTTCCCTAGGTACCAGATCCTGGCTTCTGGGTACCCCAGGCATAGGTGTCGGCGTTGACGATGGTGACTCTGACGTTCTTTGAAAGCGTTTTTTGACGACTGTCTTCAGCCACGTTTTAGGACTTGAAGGTAAAACATCGTCGATTTGTGTGGGTTCATCCTGATTTACACTTTTAAAAGAAGTATATCTGTGTGTAGGCTCTTCGACGTTGCCGTAACCGTGATTCAATGTGACTGACTTATCCATATGTTCGCCAATCCCCTTTTCTCTTCGCTCTCGCTTAGAATCCCATTCCGCTGACCTGCCTCGCACCACCCTAGAAGCCACCAGCGGCGCACTTCTAGCCCTGAGTACCGCATTCCTATCAACTTCACGTACAGGTACAGGGAGCCTCGTTCCATTCGGCCTTTGCTCGCTAGTATCCGCAGCTCTTCCAGGCTCCTCAGGTATTCGTCTGATGTTATTTGTTCTTCTTCTTGGCCCTTTTCTTGCCCAAGGATTCTCCCATCCATACTCAAATGGTCCCCTTAAGCCGGCCGACAATATTGTCAGCCCTCGACCTTGCAGGTACTGCGTTCCCAGCGCTTCGACCCTTTGTCGTTTATCTCTGTGTTGCTCAAGCGTCCCCTCGTCGTCTGAGCCCGGGCAAAGCACCTCTTCTGATAAGAGCGGGAGGGGTTCATAGTGCAATGGTGACGGCGGTCGAGGTTGGAATTTTGGTGGCATAGTGCCTCTGTGACGTTGTAGTGTCGAGAGCTGTTTGAGCTCCAGATGAAATGATCGAAATGTTGTGCTAGCACAATTACCTCCAAGCGTAATTCATTGGAGTGAGAGTTGTGAAACTGATAAAGCAAGGTACCATGAGTATCGAAGGCGCCCATCATGACTTACTCCAGTGCATGTTGCCTGGCTAGAGCGGCGCCGCTGCCATGACGATGAAGTAGCGCGCGTAACCACTTTACGCGAAAATTCTCGGTCACCGCTTGTCACGTGAGAGCTGCTAATTAAGGTAAGGTAGAGATAATGCCTTCTATTGGGTGAGAATAAGAGGTACTTGAGATTAATGTGCATAGTAGTAAAGTAGTATACAGTTGTTTGTTATATAATCCGGTTGTGACTTCTTTTAGAAAGACTCCTGTCCATACCACTCATCAAATCAAGCAAACCAGCTCCATTCGTCCCAAACGCTATGCAACCATCCGGCCATGCTGACCAATATATACTCGATATATGTAATATGCTATGCTTGATTTTCCTCGTGAGAGACGAAAACCCTCGTCTTCAAACTGCAATCCCCCTCCTCCGCCACCCTCTCCAAGCCCAACCCCATAACGCCACCGCCACCCACGAGCAAACAGCCATGCCCCAAAACGTAATCGCGTAGCACTTTGTGCCATAGCAAAGTAGGGCATCGTCTTCTACCGCCGCTTCCTGCCTTGCACCCATCTGATAGACTCCAGAATAAACAGCTCCCCAGACAGCTGCGCCGCCTGCAGGCACTACGGCGACGATACCCCAATTTGTGCCAAAGTTCTCGACACCCCATATCACGCTAACGATGATGGGTGTAAGGGAAAAAATTGCACCGTAGCCGAGGCCGACAAAGGCGCTGATCAGGGGAAAGCTGTCGGGAGATCGCTGAATGAGACCTGAGGCGAGAAGGACCTGTCCGAGCGAGAGAAGAAGTGTGCTGGCCAATAGAAACGTGACACGGGAGACTTGAAAGGATTTAGGAGGAGTATGTTCATCAGATGGTGTCGGAGCGAGCAAATCCGAGATGGTGCCTGTCAAAAGGCGCGCAATTGTGGAGGTGAGGGCGACAATAGAGACATGCGTTGCTGGAGAATTCCACGATGGTACGGCGGAAGGAGGGGGGTAAAAGGTATCAATAATAGTCCCAAGGTTATTTATGAATGCCTCGCCTGGGCCGGTGACCAAGAAAAACCCCGTGGCTAAGAACCACATTGTATGATCTGTGAGAAAGAGGCGTGTTTCCGTATTCAGGAGCCAGGTCTTCTTTCGTGCATCTTCCGAGTCATCGCGCGATAGAGTGGAAGGGGCATCATCGTGGTCATGATCTCCTAAAGTATCAGGTTGGGAGTGCCTGATGGTCCCGTAACCATTCTCGCCGTCATGCAGGACCGAGTGCTGGAAGAATGAGCTGTCTTCTAGTAACCCACTCCTTTCTAACTCCTCTACAGCTTCGTCAATCAAGTCTTCCTCATTCACCACTCTCAATGCCACTGCCCCTATCATTCCCACTCCAAACAGTAATCCTGCCAAGAATAAAAAGTATTTGAACACATCAACGCTTCCTCTCTTCCCTCCGTCACCAGGCTCATATAAGAGATGGCTCCCAACCTGGCTTTGCCACATCCCACTCAAACCAAAAGCCGCAATGGGTATGGCAAGCGCCAACCCCTTGTGTTTCCCTCGGCCAAAGTTCTTCGCGCACGTCGTTATGGCGCTCAGGTACATGCAAACAGTGCCCATACCTATACCTACAAATGCGAGTATCATTACCCAAAACGGCCAACCATCCTCACTCGGAGGACCTTGTCGATAAGTCAAAGCCGCGAGCAGGTATCCGGCACCGAACAGGACGGCGGATAGGAGAGACAGCGGGCTGGGGCTATAGCGGTCGCAAAGATAGCCAAAGATTGGGACCGGGAGGTACATGCCGAGTTCGGCTGTGATGGAGACAGCATTGACTTGCAACTGGGTATAGCGGAGGCGAGAGAGAAAGAGGGGCCCATAGAGGGAGTAGGCGGTGATTGAGCCCGCGCAGAGACTGCGAGTTGCCGTGTCAGCATATTGAGCATTGAACTTCTCCTCTATAATACGGTTCCCTCCGTTGCGATATTCGGAGAAAAGGCCTCACCAGTTCAGGATTGCACACGCGAAGCTGACATATTTGACGATAGCTCGCCGCATTTTCCGTCGGTCTCGTTCGATGACACCGTCAACGACATTGCTCAGTAGGCTCTCATCATCTCTCAAAAGTCCTTCTGGACCTGAGTCGTCGGATCCAGCACAAGTGGACACAGGCTTCCTGTGCTCGTCGAAGTCAAGCTTATCGATACCGCCATCAACGCTACGGCTAGGGCTTCTCGAAGGCATGCTCTTGGCTCATTGTCACACAACAAATTTAAAGAACAACACCGTGGAATTCTGGTTACGATGGGATGGTGTCTAGACAGCGCATCGTGTGATGTATCATATGTTTAGTGGCTGGCGGCTATCTAATACGCCTAAGTCGAGCAGAGCCCGAGATCGGGTGAGGCACATCAACAACTTTGGTTCGGTCATCACCCCTGCAACAAGACTCAGCATCACGTGAAGAGAAGGAATTTGAAAAATCATGATTAATTCCTAGAATTGGTATTTACAATAAACCTCGTATTATGTGGTTGTTGTGCCACAATGCCGAAGTAATTCGCTATCTTGCCTATCCTCGTGGTAGAAGAAGCGGAAAATCGAAGGCCTTTCGAGGCTTTGCACCATAAGAGCTGTAAGAATGCACATACGGCCTGTATCAACCATTCCTCCAGCTAGAGCGACATAAAGTTGCCATAATAGGTTCCTTCAAAAGACTGCGGTGAACCAGCCAAGCAATAAGGGTATAGTGCAGACCACGGCCAAGTTCGCCAGATGCCTGAAAACCCTCCGAGAAATCTTGCCTCTGACCATGCTCTTCAGATACTCACATTTCCAAGGTCTCCGTCCTCGATGCTGTCATCGATCCAACCTCTAGGTATTGCTGTGTAACCATATACGGTCTGGCCTTCCACCACGTCCTCTTCATTGACAGCGCAATCCGCACTGATCTCTTTGAAAATTCGCGTGAGGTAAATCCTCAGCGAGCGTAGGCCTCTAAGATACCCTCTATCGATTCCGTTTGGGTCATGAGGCGGACAGGGTACGGAATCGGGTAGCTCATCCTCGGCGGTAACACAGTTAGCGAAATCAACGATCTTTAGGTCGATTGTTGCTTTTGCACGCTTTTCGCGCTTCGCTTTTTCCACCTGCCTTTGATTTGGGTTCGATGGTGATGTCATTGTTTCAGTCCCCTCAGGGCTCTGGCCGCTATCGTACAACATTAGAAGGCTACTCGCATAGAAACGATATCCCGGTAGGTTGCGTATGATGTTCTCGAGTTTGGCTATTTTCTCTAGAATGACTGGAATATGACGGAGAACACTCTTGTAAGACACACCATCGTAAAGAAAGCGTGTAAGAGCATCCTGAAACTCCCTACCAGCTTTCAGATCTCGTCCAAAGTACTTGTCTTCGAAAAGATAGGACTGCTCCTTAACATTCCATACCTGCATTCCGCAAAGACGAACGCCGAGTTGCTGCGAAGTGGTCAATTTGCACTTCTTCCGCTGGGACTTCTTCTTCTTTTCATCAGCATCAAGCCCATACTGCCGGGTACCCATCTTTAGATCGAGCACACATGGCTTGATCATGCCAGCTGTGAGATCTTCTAATAGCAGGAAGTATTGCACCCTTTCATCAGGAAGAGTTTGGGCTTGCTTTGGGTTCATAGGTCCGGTGATAAAGTCGTGGGTCGGCAGAATGCTCGCTGTTGAATTCGGCGCTGTTGCGGAAGAAACAGATCCAAGCCTTTCCTTCGAGCTTATGCCCTCTTGTGACTCTTCCTGCTCAGACTGGAACCGTGGCTTTTGCATGCTTAGCAGAGGACCGCTTGCCCCCATCGGTGCTCTTCGAGCCTCTGCTGGCTCTACGGAATCCACCTCCATTGGGAATATCTCGTCCTCATGATCACCGCCATAGCCCTCTTCCTCAAAGTATTCCAAGTTGCTTCGCTTATCGCTGTCCACGTTGGTTTGAGAGCTCCGTAATCCGCTCCCAGAGTGACGTCGCCTAAGGCGCCGCACACTTGGGATAGATATTTGAATAGATTCGGATCCAGTCGACCGCATCTTTTCACCCTTTTCCGAATCAGGTTCATGGAGTAGATTATAAGCTTCCGGAGGCTCTTGTTGTCTGTGAGGGAATGACTGTGGCGCCTCTCTTCGCGAGGATCTTGGCTTTATTGACAGATCTGCATCTTGCGTAGCCTTCGAGTCCATGGAAAGATCATCGCTTTTGCGTTGACGCAAGAAAAGTGGTTTGTCCAAAGCAGAGTTTCGATGCTCATCTCCTTCGTTCACTCGCGAAAGGGCATTGTGACCTCGTCCGTGGCGAATACGGTGGTATATAGTTGGGGGCGCAAAGACTTCTCGAATTACTTGATCCTTCAGCTTTGTATTTACCCTCGTCGCACCCCAGCTAACATTATGCTTCTGTAGAGTGGGCCTAATGTCTATGCCATGAATACTGTGTGCTTCTGCGATTGTGCTAGGATTGGCATGGGCTGGCGCTTGATTACTATGATCTCGGTCTGCACCAATGCCGTTCGCAGAAGCTATGGGACTTGAAGCAACGCTGTACGATGAAAATCGGAACAAATTGTCCGGAATGATGTGACGGTTGTTGGCGAGAATGACTTGGGGGACTGGACCGCTTTGCAAGGAATGACTTACAACCCGATGCTGCTCGCTACAAGCTTGGTGCTTAGTATCTTCATAAGGCCTCGGGTTAGCGTTTTCAGCGATAGAGCTACGCTTCAGCCCGCGGCTGTCGACACCAGCTGACGAGTCAGCAGTGCTTGCCTTCCGATCGACATCGACTTCTACAATGGTTTTTTTACGCTTGAGTGCCTTGCGATACGTGACGTTGAGCACACCGATGTACCTAAAAGAGAACCATGATATCTTATTAGCAAATACTTTGAGGCTCGACTGGGTTGGGATTTGTAGCTTCGTTGTCTTTCAGCTTCAAGACTTCGAGCGAGAGGGCTGAAGAGACGGTGCGTCTTACCTAGGCAAGAAGCGAAGTAATTCAGGATGTCGACGTTCGACTACTTCGTAAAACTCGTTCTCTCTATTGCTCAGTTGCTTACATACGGCCCTTTTCGAAAAACGAAAGACGGTAGTGTGTCCGCCTACTTGATGATTGTAGGGCTTCAACTCGACCGCTCCGAGAGGTGCAGCCGGAGCTCGATGATTCCTTCGCGATCTCGATCGTAGGAATGGGGACCGTGCTTTAGGAGTAGCCTTAGGAGTCGTCTCTGCATCATCTGTTGCACTGGAGTCGTCGCCATTCATTGACCGTGTAGTCTCATCCAGTGAGTCGTACTCTGATCCGGAAGCGGACGACGTGCCACTTTCAATTGTACTGACATAGCGATCTTCCAATGGCATTCGTGCCTTTTGAAGATCCCCGTGTAAATATCGGCTTTGATGTCTAGACTGCAATGCAATGTCAACGTCTTCTGAAGGCGCGTCATTGTTGAATGTTGTTACAGATGTTTCTCCTGACTGAAGTGGTTCTATTCCGTGTTGGCAGTCGTCAAGCTCATCGAGGCTATCTATACTGACATCTTGGAGTGCGTCTGGGGAAGGAGCTTGGTGGGGATAGTAAAGAGCGGACGATATCTGTTCTTTATCAGACTCATCTTCCTCCTCCTCCACGTCAGCAGCAGTATCCTGTAGCTTGTCTATGGGAGTTTCCCCGTTTTTGGGTGTTGTATTTAAATCCTCAATTTCCAATCCAGAACTGGGAGCCCTTGCCTTGAATTTGTGATTGAATGGGGCGGTCAAATTGTGATAGTTTCTGATCTCTTCGAGGAGCCGAATAGGGAGACCACCTTCAGACGTGTGATCAAAACGGTGAGACATGCTTTTACTCCTGTTCGCAGTGTCCTCTTTAAAGGACGCCTCGTGTTCTTGTAACGTGTTCGAGATATCGCCGAGAGGCTTTGATGCTGCTGGGCCTTCGAATGGTCTTCGGTCAAACTGACGTTGGTTTGTATCTTCAATCAATTGAGGTTGTTGTTTTAGGCTCTCGTTGTCCTTGGTCGGGGACTCGTCACTTTCAATTAGTGCTTCGTTCTTTGCTGAGGACCCGACCGTCGATGTAGCAATCATCGGGCGTCCTCCAGACCTGACGGCTTCTTTTTTCTCGGACTGATCTTCGCGTATTGTGTCTTGTTTGACTAGCCCTGAGCTTGTCCGAGCTTTCTCCTGGCTTTTCTTTTGCTCCTGCGAAGCGGTGTTTTCTTTGAATAACCCTAAAATATGGCTTGACTTTCGACTTCTAGCGGTCGATGCGGGCTCCGCATTGGCCATTGTCGCCTCAATGCGCTTCTCAACATGACCATTGCCATTGCG
>JAABUV010007977.1_pt1 | contig 10888 bp, 9 predicted proteins | sample 5559971 | NCBI WGS metagenome assembly JAABUV01 (sample SAMN10711881, study PRJNA513362) | rock metagenome | isolation source: Antarctica rocks | place: Antarctica: Victoria Land, Knobhead nord | collected 2015-12-19
CAAGGCCTCGTTGATCTCTCCGACGATGGCGAGCATGGGCGCTTTCAGTTCCCTTTCAAAGATGTCGCGCCGAGCTTCAAACCAGGTGCGGTCGTTGTTGCGCTTGAGGCCGCGGAGAAAGCGGAGCGCGGCTGCGGAGAGGTGGGCTGGCATCAGGGATGATGGTAACGGAGGAGCGGAGGAAACTCCTGTGCGGAACGCCGGCCGGGCGCCTGGGTTCAGGCCGGCGCGGCGGCAGAGACATAACTCGCTCAATCAAAGCAGCTTACGGTGGGTCCGGAGAACTGGCACGTGTGCTGACCGGTTCTTGCCGGGTAACGCTTTTGCGGATTAGGGACTCTTATAACATAGGACCAATCCAATTTCGGGGGAATGGCGTACCTGGGAGTCGAATTGGAAGTTCAGATGAATCTGGCCTGCACTTAAACCGACAGAGCAGTAATCGGAGGCTATGCAATGGATTCCACAAGATCAGATGAAGAAGTGACGACTGAGGACGTGCAAGCGGGTGTGATCCGCGCCACCTTCAAATCCCGATCTCATTCTAAACAATTCAAAGGCCGCATCTTGCCTGAACCGAACCCGGCGCCTGACGATCGAAGGGACAGGCAATCGATGGACACTCCTGTTTCCAACCAAACGGGGCAGAGCTAGGTCCGGGCGCGATACCCGACGAGTCATGCCGCGCACTGAAGAGGTACGGCGGCTGCTCGGCGGTTTCTTCGCTGGCCGTAGAGGCTATTCCCCAAAAGGTGTAAGGAAAGCATCGGATCTTCTCGCAGAGAGGCGGCGCAGAGGTCCGCGAAGAGGTAGACTCGATCTAACTCCTTGTAAGCAGGGCGTCGCACCGAGAGGGAGCGCCTCCAATTCCGGGTTATGGCGAGTGTTCCCGGCATCGCGGGGTAGCGGGGCCGATAAGAGTTTATACCGTGGTAGAGAAGCGGGTATTCAACCTGCGAATTCAGACGAACCTTTTCTGAGACGCCGTAAAGGAACAGGAGATCTGGGTGCGTTCGGATATTATTTTTCGTGCTGAAGAGAAGATCGTGAACAAGTACAAGCTTTGCCAAACGGCGTCGAAAGCCACGCGGCGGCTTCATGTTGCATCGCGGAACACGCAGGAGACGATCAACAATGCGTTTGCGAGCATTGCTGCCGGCCCGGAAGTCTCGGCGATGGAGATCCTGAACTAAGCGCGTATCGGGGTGCACCGAACGGTGCACCTGGGCTCACGTTGACATTGAACGCAATGGCTGAGGGGAGCTGCGAGGACCTCTTCGCGCTTCTATCTTTCTGTCAACAGGCCCGCGACCTTCAGGGTCTTCCGGCCTGGCGATCCTGCGCATCGCGAGCGGGTGGGATCGCCGATCGATGGAGGGGCCACGCTATGGATATTGAATTGCTGCGACGGGCTACGGCAGAGGATCACGCCGCCGTCGAGGGCGCGATCCCATTGATGGAGAGCGGGTTGGTGCTGGGGGAGTACGTTGCGGTGCTGCGCCGAATGTACGGGATGGTGGCTGCCTGGGAGAGGCTTTGCGAGCGGGACGGACCGCGGTGGATGCAGCCGATGATGAAGGAGCGGCAGCGGCGGGCGCTGCTGGAGGAGGATCTTCGCAACCTGGGATCGGAGCTGCCGGACGGAGATGCGCCGAGGCTGCCCGAGTTTGGGAGCGATGCCCAGTTTCTGGGCGCGATGTATGTGATGGAGGGATCGCGGCTTGGGGGATTGATGATCGCTAAGCATGTAGAGGGTGTGCTGGGGCTGGAGGCTGGCCGGGGAGACGCCTATTTCCGAGGGGCGGCGGGCAGACGGCGGCGATGTGGAGAGAGGTGCTTGAGGTTCTCCGAACGCGAGTTCCCGACGAAGAGACGGGCAGCGTGATTTCAGCGGCTCAGAGGATGTTTCGAAGTTTCGGGGAGTGGATGCTCGGCGCCGTGGAAGCGGCTGCTGGAGAGGCTGAAGTTCTTGGAATGAGCGATGACAGAAGCCAGTAACGGTGATACAAGAGACGGAAGTGCCGATCCCCCTCCATACAGTTCCTCTGGACCCATCCACGCCTGAGCTTTTGCGGTGTGAGGACGAGGAGATCCGCATTCCGGGAAGCATTCAGACGCACGGATTTTTGCTGGTGCTGGATGAGCAGTCAAAGCACGTTGTGGCCGCGAGCGAGAACGCGGGGGACTTTCTCGGGGTGCCGTTCAAGGTGCTTCTTGGGGCGCCGCTGGACACGCTGCTGGAGAGAGAGCCGATACTTGCCTTGAAGGCGCTCTCGACCTCCGAGGATCAGGGAAGCCCGTCGAGTTACCTGGGTGCGTTCCGGGTCCAAGGCGAACTTTGCACCCTGGTAACGCACAGGGCCGATGGCCTGCCGGTGCTTGAGTTTGAGAGGCTCGACCGGCTGGTCAGTCCGGAGTTGATGAATGTCGTCATCACGAATTTTGTGGGGAAGCTGAGCAGGCTCGGATCGGAGCAGGAGCTTTGCCAGGCGATCACGAAGCAGATTAGAGACTTAACGGGATTTGACCGTGTGCTTCTGTACAGCTTCGATAAGGCGGGGCATGGAACAGTGCTGACGGAGGAGAACTCCGGGATGCTGCCGAGCTACCTGGACCTGCGATTTCCGGCAAGCGATATTCCTGCCCAGGCTCGCGCTCTCTACGTGCTGAATACGACCCGGTGTATTCCGGATGCCATGTACACACCGTCCCCGCTGCGAGGGCTTCCAAGCGTTGGCGTGAAACGGCTGGACCTTTCGCAGAGTGTGCTTCGCAGTGTCTCGCCGATTCACATCGAGTACATGCGGAACATGGGGACGCTCTCATCGATGTCGATTTCGATTGTGTGCGATGGTTTGCTGTGGGGCCTGATCAGTGCCCATCACGCTACGCCCCGATCTGTGCCGTTCCTGATTCGAAGCGCGTGCGACCTGTTGACGAAGGTTGTTGCGACGCAGCCGCGGGCATTTCGGGCGGCGTCGCAGCTGCAGACCAAGGTTCGCTTCCATGCGGTGCACCGTCGGATCCTGACCCAGATGGCGGCCGAGAACGACTATGTTGCCGCGATGGAATCTCAGATCGAGGATCTGATGAAGGTGACGGCTGCGGAGGGGATCGCGTTTCTGGTCGAGGGACGCATCTGTTGTTCGGGGAAGACGCCGTTGAAAGCAGCTCTTCTGCGGATGGCGGAGTGGCTAGATAGGAGGCCCGCTCTGGAGCTGTTTGAGAGCAGCGAATTAGGCAAGGATCTGGATTGGGCGGGCGCTTTCAGCGATGTCGCGAGCGGGATGCTTGCTATCCGGATCTCGGACGTGAAGCGCAGCTATGTTCTGTGGTTCCGGCCGGAGGTGGTTCGAACGGTGCGGTGGGCGGGCGAGCCTGCAAAGCCGGCCGAAGCGAGCCACCGACTTCATCCGAGGCTGTCGTTCGCGACCTGGCAGGAGACGGTGCGGGGCAAGTGTATGCCGTGGACCGAGATGGAGGTCGAGTCGGCAAGCGAGTTTCGCACGGCTGTTCTGATGATCAACCTCAAGCGTGCGGAAGAGGCTGAACATCTGAGTGAAGCGCGGTTTCAGCAGCTGACACACGCGATCCCGAACCTGGTTTGGACGTCGGACGACGACGGATATCTGACCTATGTCAACGAGCGCTGGCGAGAGCAGGGCCTGAGGGAGCATGGCTGCTGGTTTGACGCGGAGGGGGTGGCCAAGGAGGACGCCGAGAGCTGCCAGACACTTTGGAACCGAGCGGTTTCGGAGGGACGTCTGTTCGAGGAAGAGGTTCGTCTGCGCGTGGGAGCGGATGGCGCTGAGCGATGGAATCTGGTGCGGGCGGCACCGTTTACAAGAGCGAATGGAACGCGCGCGGGATGGGTTGGGACGTGTACGGACCTTACGGATCGGCACGCGCGCGAACTGGAGCTGCGCAGGACAGAGAAGCTGGCGCTAACGGGAAGGATGACGAGCGTCATTGCGCATGAGATCAACAATCCCCTGGAAGCGATCGCGAATCTCGTGTATCTGCTGAAAGGAAGGATGACGGAAGATGCGACGGCACAGGAATACCTGGCGCTGGCGGAGAGCGAATTAGAACGCATTTCAGGGATCACGAAACAGACCCTGCGGTGGAGTCGCGAGGACGTACAACGGGCGGAATGGACGTCGGCGGGAAATCTTTTCGACGATGCACTTCGGCTTTTCGCGGGTAAGATCCGGAATCGAGGTGTGACGGTCTCCATTGCCGAAGGAGCGGGGGTACGGGTGTTTGGAGCTGTAGGCCAGTTGCGGCAGGTGCTGACCAACCTGGTCTCAAATGCGCTTGACGCGGTGCCGGTTGGAGGAAAGTTTCTGCTGGAGGCGAGGGAGAGGGCAGATGGCTCCGAGCTGATCGTTGTGGATGCTGGAAGTGGCATGAGCCCTGAGGTGCAGAAGCAGTTGTTCCAGCCTTTTTACAGTACGAAGGGAGATCTTGGAAACGGTCTTGGGCTCTACATCTCCCACGAGATTGTTGAGAGACACGGGGGCGCGCTGCAGGTGGAGTCGGAGGTTGGCAAGGGGAGGACGATCCGGGTACGGCTGCCTTTTCCGGATGAGACTTTGCGGATCCACGGAGGCGGCATCGAAGCGTAGATGCTTGTTCTGGCCTCAGCCTCGCCTCGCCGCCGCGAACTCCTGACCCAAGCGGGTTTTGACTTCCTGGTTGAGACCGCCGACGTTCCCGAAATTCCTGAGCCGGATGAGGACGCGGCCACCTTCGTCCTGCGGCTCGCGGAGGCAAAAGCGCAAGCGGTGTGGGCAAGGCGCGACGCCGACACAGCCGGCGAGGATGGGCGGAGAAGAGATCCTCTGGTGATCCTCGGCGCCGACACGTGCGTGCTGTGCCAGGGGGAGATCCTTGGCAAACCGAGGGATCGGGCAGATGCCCGGCGGATGCTCGAGCTTCTTTCGGGACGTACTCACCAGGTGCTCACGGGTTTAGCTGCGATCACCGCAGAGGAGTCGTTCGCGGACGTCGAGATCACCCACGTAACCTTCAACGTGATCGAGGCGCCGGAGCTCATCTACTACCTCGGGACGGGAGAGCCGCTCGACAAGGCTGGCGCTTATGGGATCCAGGGATACGCGGCGCGCTGGATTCCGCGGATCGAGGGCGATTACTTCAACGTCGTCGGTCTGCCGATCGCACGTACGGTGGCGCTGATCGCTGAGGCCCAGGCAAGGGCCAAGAAGGCTCGCTGATACCGGACAAGGACGGCAAGAGAACGGCTTAGCTAACTTGCTTCGGCGATCATAGCGGCGAGCAGAGCGGTTCTTGGGGCCAGGTGCTCGATCAGGACATGTTCATGGGCAGCGTGGGCTCCGGCCCCGACCGCGCCCATGCCGTCGAGGGTTGGGATCCCGAGGGCGGCGGTGAAATTGCCGTCTGATCCGCCACCACTGGCGGCCTCGTCGAGTTGAAAACCTATCTGCGCAGCTAGGTCTCGCGCCCGGTGGAACAACCTTGCCGTTCCCGCCGACCTCTCCATGGGTGGACGGTTCGTCCCGCCGGTAACCAGGAGAGAACAGGCGAGATCTGTGGGTGTAAGGGCGCGGAAGAGAGCGTCGACCTGAGCGGCATCGGCAGCGGTGGCGGAGCGAACGTCGATCTCGCATCGAGCATGTTCGGCGACCACGTTCGACCGTGTTCCACCAGCGATGACTCCACAGTTTACGGTGCGTTTTTTGCTCAAATCGGTGAAGTTGGAGATGGTTTCCACCAGCCGCGCCAGCTCTCGAATGGCGGAGTGACCGCAGTCAAAATCAACCCCACTATGGGCTGCAACGCCCTTCACCTCAATCACATAGTGTCCGACGCCTTTGCGCGCGGTCTTGTACGCCAGGCCCTGTGCCGGCTCCAGGACGAAGACTGCTTTCGATTCGAGCGCCAGCCGTTCCGTGATCTCCCGGGAGACGGGGCTGCCAACCTCTTCCTCGGAGTTAAGAAGAATTCGGAAGGAGGAGGACAAACCTATTTTTTTGAGGAGTTTGGAGGCTGCGAGGACCATTACGACACCGGCCTTCATGTCCAGCACACCTGGTCCCCAGAAGCGTCCCTCCTTTACCTCCCAATGCATAGATGGGAGGGTGTTTCGAGGCCAAACGGTGTCGAGGTGGCCGAGGATGAGAAGGGGAGGTTCCGGGGCTCCGATGGAGAGCTCCAGGATGTCCCCGAAGCTGTCTTGTTTGTGGAGCTTAGGGATGAATCCGAGGTCGCGGGCCACCCCGGATACGAGCCTGCTGGCGCGGTCTACCCCCTCCTTGTCCTCCGTGGGAGACTCGACCAGCACCAGATCGCGCAGATGCTGTTCCATCCAGGGGAGTTGCTGGCTCGCTTGATGTAGAAGGGTCTGAAGATTCATGCTTGCGTTTTTTTATAGCAGGTGTGGGCCGTGGTGGTGTTTCCGGTGCGGCTACTGTGGTGGAAATGGCACGGTATGGGGTGTTCCGGGACTTGTAACTTGTGGCGGTTGGGGGATGTCGATGCAGCTTCAGTTTGAGCGCACGATCCGCGAGGCGGTGGAATTCGAGGGAGTCGGTCTGCACAGCGGGGCGCAGGTTCAGATGCGACTGCTGCCAGCACCGGCGGGATCGGGGATTGTCTTCCGACGGACGGACCTGGACAACTTCGAGATTCCGGCGACGGGGCGCAATGTGGCGAAGGTGAGCTATGCGACGAGCCTGATGCGGGGGAGCGTGCTGATCTCGACGACGGAGCACCTGCTATCGGCGCTGATCGGGATGGGCGTCGACAACGTGATTATCGAGGTGGACAACCTGGAGGTGCCGATTCTGGATGGCAGCGCTCTTCCCTATGTGTTGTGTTTTGAGCGGGTTGGGTTGAAGCAGCAACGGCGGTGGAGGGAGTTCCTGCGAATCCTGAAGGACGTTGAGGTGCGGGACGGGACGAAGTTCATCGGGCTATATCCGGGACCGGGGTACAGCATCGACTACGAGATCGACTTTCCGCCACCGATCGGAAGGGCGAGGTTTGTGGGGGAGTTGGAGGACGACTATTCGCGGCTGATCGCCCCGGCGCGGACGTTTGGATTCAAGGAGGACGAGCCCATGCTGCGGAACATGGGGCTGATTCGCGGGGTGTCCGATGAGTGCGCGATTATTGTGAGCGCGGGCGGAGTTCAAAATGGGCCGCTGCGATTTCCGGATGAGTTTGTGCGGCACAAGGTGCTGGACCTGATTGGTGACCTGGCGCTGGCGGGCCGGCGGATCGAAGGCAGGGTGGTGGCGGAGAGGGCCGGGCATGCGATGCATACCGCTCTGGTGAAGAGACTTATGCAGGACAGGTCCGCGTGGGAGATGTCGCGGGGGCGGGATGAGGGGTCGGCGGCGTCGCAGGCTGAAGAGATATCCTCGGCGGTGGCGTAGAAATTTAGCTGAAACCAGTGGCGTAGCAGATTAGACACACTGGATGGGTGTGATTTCGTGGTGGAAGTGTGGTTTCCGGGTGGTGAAAGTGTGGTGCGATGAGTGTTTCCAATTCGGCCCTTGACAAAGAGGGGCCTGCGGCGGCCCCGCTTGCTGCGATCGCGCTGGGATCGAACATGGCGTCGGGATTTGGCGACCGCGCGGGTAATCTGCGGGAGGCGATCGTGCGGCTGGGGGAGCTGGGGCGGGTGGTGGCGGTCTCGAATTTCTATGACACGGAGCCGGTGGGTCCGGTCGTGCAGCCGAGATTTCTAAATGGGGCGCTGCTGCTTGAGACGGGGATGGGGGCGGAGCAGTTGATGGAGGGGCTGCTCGAGGTGGAGCGGGGGATGGGAAGGGTGCGGGATCGCGGGGTGGAGAAGGGGCCGAGGGTGATCGATCTCGATCTTCTGCTGTTTGGGGAGGGGGTGGTGTCGACGGAGAGGCTGACGCTGCCACACCCGGCGATGCATGGGCGGCGCTTTGTGCTGGAGCCGCTGGCGGAGATCGCGCCGGAGATGGTGCATCCGGTGCTGGGGAAGACGGTGCGGGAGATGCTGGGGGTTTTGGGAGTTCGGGCGGGGAGGAGTTTTGGGTAGAGAAGCGGGTCCTTCGCTGCGCTCAGGATGACAAAGTCTGGGGGCGAGTGAGAGTTCTTGGTAGAGAAGCGGGTCCTTCGCTGCGCTCAGGATGACAAAGTTTGAGGAGGGAGGTGAGAGGTATGGGTAGAGAAGCGGGTCCTTCGCTGTGCTCAGGATGACAAAGTGGGGGGAGGTGAGAGTTTTGGGTAGAGAAGCGGGTCCGTTCGCTGCGCTCAGGATGACAAAGTTTGGGGGGAGGTGAGAGGTATGGGTAGAGAAGCGGGTCCTTCGCTGTGCTCAGGATGACAAAGTTTGGGGAAGGTGAGAGGCCAACGCTCGAGGTGAGGGAAGAGGTCTTCCCAGGTGGGGTTTTTCTCTTCTATAAGTGCGACCTTCTTTGCGCGGAGCCAACCTTTCAGTTCTTTTCCCGGGCTATTGCGTTGAGGATGTAGCGGTGGTGCTCGGAGTAGACGAGACGGTTGATCTGATTCAGTGTCGTAAAGGAGTCGGGTTTTTGGTCGCGGTGCTGGGCGACTCTGCGGACGAGAGTGTTGGTGATGCCGATGTAGAGAGTTCGGGAGCGGCTGGACAGGATGTAGACGTAGTAGTGATGTTCTCTCGGCATGGGCTCGTGTTAGGACGGTCTCGCGGGAAGTCTTGGTAGAGAAGCGGGTCCTTCGCTGCGCTCAGGATGACAAACAGGGTTGGGGTGAGGTCAGCGTTCCGGTAGAGAAGCGGGTCCGTTCGCTGCGCTCAGGATGACAAACAAACTGAGGCGGGTCCTTTGCTGTGCTTAGGAGGACAACTCAAGTGGGGCGGGTTCTTTGCTGTGCTTAGGATGACAACTTAACTACGGCGCGTTCTTGGTTGTGCTCAGGATGACAAATGTTTGGGGGCGGTGGAATACCACTGTTGGCGGGTGATTGATTGGAGGTGAGGGGGTGCGGCTGCTTGATGTTTGACACGGGGGGAGTGGCGGCATAGGTTTTCGGTTCGGAAGCTGTTGAGCTGGGTTTTGGGGGAGGGACAGTGCATCGACGCACGTTGTTGAAGATGGCGGCGCTTTCGGCGGGGGCGGTGGGGACGCGGGCTTCTTTGCTGGGAGCGATGGCGGATGGGGCTGCGGCGAGGACGGTGAGGCGGGTGCTGCTGGTAACGAAGTGTCATCTCGATGTCGGGTTCACGATGACGCAGGCGAAGGTGATGCGGAGGTACTTCGACGTGTACTACCCGGCGGCGATGAAGACGGCGGCGGAGCTTCGGCGGGCGGGGGGCGACCGGTACGTCTGGACGACGGGATCGTGGCTGCTGTACGAGTATCTGGAGCAGGCTTCGACGGCTGAGCGGAAGGAGATGGAGCAGGCGGTCGGAGCGGGGGATATTACGTGGCATGCGCTTCCGTTCAGCTGGCAGACGGAGATGCTGGACCGGTCGATGATTGAGGGGGCGCTGGGATTTTCGGAGCGGATGGATGCGCGTTTCGGGCGGAAAACGATCGGGGCGAAGATGACGGATGTGCCGGGGCACTCGCGGGGGATGATTGCTCCGCTCGAGGCTCATGGAGTTCGGCTGCTGGATATAGGAGTGAATGCGGCAAGTACGCCGCCGGATGTTCCGGATTTGTTTTTGTGGAAGGATTCGGCGGGCGGGTCGCTGGCGATGATGTATCACCGGCATGACTATGGGAGCGTGCTGCAAGTTCCGGGGACCGATGTGGCGGTGGATGTGGAGGTGCGCAACGACAACAGCGGACCGCATACGCCGGCGGAGATCGGGGCGATGTATGCGAAGCTGCGGGCGCAGTTTCCGGGGGCGACGATCGAGGCCTCGTCGCTGAACGAGGTGGCGGCGGTGGTGGATACGGTGCGGGCGACGCTGCCGGTGGTGACGGGGGAGATTGGCGACACGTGGATCTACGGGGTGGCGAGCGATCCGGTGAAGGTGGCGCAGTATAGGGAGGTGGCGCGGCTGCGGAGGGCGTGGGTGAAGGGCGGTCGATTCGCGGCGGGCGACGATACGGATCGGAAGCTGCTGCGACGGCTGCTGCTGGCGGTGGAGCATACGTGGGGGACGGACACGAAGAGCTATCTGGATAACGAGCACTATCGCCCGAAGGACCTGGCGGGGGTGCTGGGGGAGCCGGGATACCAGGTGATGGAGGTGAGCTGGAAGGAGAAGCGCGACGATATCGGGGCGGGAGTCGCGACGCTTCCGGAGGGGCTGCAGAGGGAGACGGCGGAGAGGTTTGCGGAGCTGCGGGCGACGGCTCCAGCGACGGATGGGATGACGCGATGGGATGCTTCGCGGTTGGTGGAGACTGCGCATTTCACGATTGGGATCGATGGGAAGACGGGCGCCCTTACGCGGCTGCGGAACCGGGTGTCGGGTCGGGAGTGGGCGACGGCTGAGCATCCGCTGGCGCTGTTCACGTACCAGACGCTCTCGGAGGCGGACTACGTGGCGTACCGGGAGCGGTACATCAAGTCGAAGGAGGACTGGGCGCCGCGGGACTTTGGCAAGCCGGGGATTGAGGCGTTCGGCGCGGTCTCGCGGGAGTGGCAACCGGGGCTGGAGGAGTGCTGGAGATCGCGTGATGGCGATGGGGATCGGCTGGTGCTGCGGATGTCGATCAAGAACAGTGCTGCTGTGGCGACGGGAAATGTGGCTTGGCCGAGGGAGATGTTTCTGGAGCTGCGGATGCCGAAGGCGGAGGCGCGGGTGGATGTGCGGCTGACGACGTTGGGGAAGGAGGCGAACCGGATGCCGGAGGCGATGTGGCTGAGCTTCGATCCGGTGGTGGGGGATGCCCGGGGCAGAGAGCCTGGGAAGAATTCAAACGTCGGGGGG
>JAABUV010007980.1_pt1 | contig 10887 bp, 11 predicted proteins | sample 5559971 | NCBI WGS metagenome assembly JAABUV01 (sample SAMN10711881, study PRJNA513362) | rock metagenome | isolation source: Antarctica rocks | place: Antarctica: Victoria Land, Knobhead nord | collected 2015-12-19
CGCCCGAGCTGCTGTGCCACCTGACCCGGCTCGCCATCCACGACATCGGCTACGACCAGGCCGGCTTCAGTTGGCGCAACGCCACCATCGACTGCCACCTGCACGCCCAGAGCACCGACATCGCCGTGGGCGTCGACAGCGACGGCAACAAGGACGAGGGCGCCGGCGACCAGGGCATCATGTTCGGCTACGCCTGCACCGAGACGCCCGAGCTGATGCCGGCGCCCATCCACTACGCGCACCTGATCCTGCGCCGCATGGGCGAGATGCGCCGCAACGGCGACCCCACCGTCGCCGGCCTGCAACCGGACGCGAAAAGCCAGGTCACCCTGCGCTATGTCGACGGCAAGCCGGTGGGCGCCACCAGCATCGTGGTCTCGACCCAGCACGACGAGGGCATGGACCAGTCCCGCATCAAGGACATGCTGCGCCCGCTGGTGGAGACGAGCCTGCCGCCGGGCTGGATGCCGAAGGACGCCGAGTTCTATGTGAACCCAACCGGCAACTTCGTCATCGGCGGGCCGGATGGCGACGCTGGGCTGACCGGGCGCAAGATCATCGTGGACACCTATGGCGGCGCGTCCCCGCACGGCGGCGGCGCGTTCAGCGGCAAGGACCCGACCAAGGTGGACCGCAGCGCCGCCTATGCCTGCCGCTACCTGGCGAAGAACGTCGTCGCGGCCGGATTGGCGGACAAATGCACGCTGCAGATCAGCTACGCCATCGGCGTGTCGCACCCGCTTTCCGTCTACGTGAACCTCGACGGCACCGGCAAGGACGTGGACGAGGCGAAGCTGCAGCGCGTGCTGCGCGAGGTGATGAACCTTAGCCCGCGCGGCATCCGCGAGCACCTGCACATGAACCGGCCGATCTACGCCGTCACCTCCGCCTATGGCCATTTCGGCCGCACGCCGGACGACGACCTGGGCACCTTCACTTGGGAAAAGACCGACCTGGTGCCCGCCCTGCGCAGCGCCTTCAACCGATAACGGACCTGGCGCTAACAGGCCCGGCGCTGACGGACCGGGAGCCTAAGCACCCAGCCGACCGGCTGTATGGCCGCAGCCGCAGCCATCCGCTGCGCCCGCGCCAGCGTCTGTTGCTCGATGCGACCCTGCCCCGCCTGCGTTTCCCCGAAATGCAGGCGGCAGACCCGCTCGGCGCGTTCGTGCCGCGGCCTCGGACGCTATGGCTCGAAATTGGCTTCGGCGGCGGCGAGCATGCGCAGGCCCTGGCCGCGGCGAACGCGGATGTCGGCCTGATCGCCTCCGAGGTGTTCGAGAACGGCCTGTGCTCGCTGCTATCCCGCCTGGTCCCCGAGGGAGGAGAGGCGGCGGCGCCGCTGCCCGGCAACCTCCGCGTTTGGGACCAGGATGCGCGCCTGCTGTTGCGGTCGCTGCCGGACGCCTGCCTCGACCGCGTGTTCCTCATGTTCCCCGACCCCTGGCCCAAGGCCCGGCACATCAAGCGCCGCTTCGTCCACCCGGCGCAGACGCCGCTGCTGGCCCGTGTGCTGCAGCCGGGCGGCATCTGGCGCGTCGCCTCCGACGATCCGACCTATCAGGCCTGGGTCGGGGACGTGATGGCGGCGCAGCACCTGTTCGACGCTCCGCCCCCGGCCACGACGCGCCCGGACGGCTGGCCGCCGACGCGCTACGAGGCGAAGGCGCTGCGTGCCGGGCGCACCCCGCTCTATTGGTCGTTCACGCGCACCGCTGCCGTCCCTCCGCCGTGAGCGCGGCGCCTAGGCCCGTGCCCGCCAAACCCGGTCCAGCGCCAGCAGCCCGACGCAAAGGCCCATATCGCCGCGAACCGCCCATGCTCCCGCGACATCCGAGATGCGTCGCTAGCTGGACAATGATGGCGAGGGTGCCGCCGAACCCCACCACCAGAGCAGACGCCACAATCGGGAATTGCACTATGGAATGCTGAGCTGCGGAATGCTGAGCTGCCGTGTGGCGCGTGCATGGATTTTCACCGAAGCACGGTTGACCCCACTGCGCCAACGGTTCATCCGCAGTGCGTGTTCCGCCGTTTTGAAAGCCTGATCGACCCCACCCGCACGCCCGGCGACGCGCCGCCGCCACAACGGCTGCTGGCGTTCTTCTGGCACTTCATGCACCAGGCCCGCGGGCCGATCACCGGGCTGTTCGTGGGCGGATTGTTCGTGGCGCTGCTCGACGCCTCGGTTCCCATCTGCATCGGCCGGGTCGCCGGGCTGGTCGCGACAAAACAGCCCGGCGACCTGCTGCGCGACGAGTGGCCGCAACTGGCGGCCATGGCGGCGGTCCTGCTGGTGCTGCGCCCGTGCGTGGTCATGGTGCAGGTCATGCTGGTGAACCAGGCCATCAACCCCGGTCTCAGCAACCTGATCCGCTGGCAGAGCCACTGGCAGGTCATCCGGCAGTCCTGGACATTCTTCCAGAACGACTTCGCCGGGCGCATCGCCAACCGCGTGCTGCAAACCGGCCCGGCCTTGCGCGAGGTCATCGTCAGCGCCATCGACAGCGTTTGGTACATCGTCGTGGTCGGCGGCAGCGCCGTCACCGTGCTCGCGTCGACCGACTGGCGGCTGGCGCTGCCTATCCTCGCCTGGTTCGCGACCTATGCGGTGTTGCTGCGGGCCTTCGTGCCCCGGCTGCGGGACCGCTCGCGCCATGTGGCCGAGGTGCGGTCGGGGCTGACCGGCCGCATCGTCGACGGCTACACCAACATCCTGACGGTGAAGCTGTTCGCCCGCGCTCGGGACGAGGACGGCTTCGTGCGCGAGGCAGTCGACGAGCACACGGCGGCGTTCCGGGCGCAGACGCGGATGATCTCGACCCTGATCCTGTCGCTGACAACGATGAACGCGGCGTTGCTGGTGGGCATGGCGGCGCTGGCCATTGCGCTGTGGTCAGAGGGGCGCATCGCGGTCGGGCTGGTGGCGACGTCCATTGCGCTGGCGTGGCAGATCACCAACACGGCCGGCTGGGTCGCCCGCAGCATCACCGCGATTTTTGAGAATGTCGGGATCGTGCAGGACGGCATGCGCTCGATCGCGGTGCCGCGGCAGATGCCGGACCGGCCCGGCGCCGCCGACTTGCAGCTCTCGCGTGGCGAGATACGGTTCGACGCGGTGAAGTTCGGCTATGGCGCGAGCCGCGGCGTGCTGCACGGCATCGACCTGGTTGTTGCGCCTGGTGAGCGGATCGGCCTGGTCGGCGCATCGGGCGCGGGAAAGTCCACGTTGGTGAACCTGCTGCTCGGCTTCTACACGCCCGAGGCCGGGCGCATCCTGATCGACGGGCAGGACATCGCCGACCTGACGCAAGAAAGCCTGCGCTCGCGGATCGCCATGGTGACGCAGGACACGTCGTTGCTGCACCGGTCGATCTGCGACAACATCCGCTATGGCCGTCCCGATGCGACGCAGGCCGATGTCGAGGCGGCGGCCCGCCGGGCGCAGGCGCATGAGTTCATTCTCACGCTGGAGGACTGGCAAGGCCGCCGCGGCTATGACGCGCACGTGGGCGAGCGCGGCGTGAAGCTGTCGGGTGGGCAGCGGCAGCGCGTCGCCATCGCACGGGTGATACTGAAGGACGCGCCGATCCTGGTGCTGGACGAGGCGACCTCGGCGCTGGACAGCGAGGTTGAGGCGGCGATCCAGGAGCAGCTCGACGCCCTGATGCAGGGGCGGACGGTGATCGCCATCGCGCACCGGCTGTCGACCATTGCGCGCATGGATCGGCTGCTGTTGCTGGACCAGGGCCAGATTTTGGAGCAGGGCACGCACGCGGAGTTGCTGGCCAAGGACGGCGCGTATGCACGGGCCTGGACGCGGCAATCCCTTGGGTTCGAGGCGGCGGTTTAGGGCAGGGAAAGTTGCGCCCGGACCTCGGCGAGGAGGCCGTTACTCCGCAATGGCCTCGCCAGAGCCGCCAAACTCGGCTGGAAAGTCTTTCAGCTTGGGCAGGCCGTCCCGCATCGGCAGCACCGTCTCAGCGTAGTTGACGTGGACACCGGGGGTAAAGGCAAGGGTGGGGATTGTGGCGGCGTAGACGTCCACGAGGCCCAGGGTCGGATGGTTGGTCATCAAGTGGCCGCCGCATTTCGTGCAATACTGGCGCTGGCTGACTTCAGTCTTCTGAAAGGTCGCGATGTGCTCGGTTCCGGATGTGACCCGCACGGCCTCCGGCTTCCACAGGCTGAATGCGTTGACCGGCCCGCCGGACCACGAACGGCAAGAACGGCAATGACAATAGCCCATGGCTTCCGGCGAACCCGTGACCTCTAGCTCGACTGCGCCACAAAAGCAGCTTCCAGTATGAGACATGGCTTTCCCCTCCGTTCTGTTTTCTGTTAGTTTGCCAGCAGGAATAGCGCAATAATCCGATATTTGCCTACGCAGATTAATCTGTGCCCTCAAGACGGGCTCGCCAGGATTTCGCGAAAGTCTCTTGGGTTTGAGGCAGCGGTTCAGCGGAAGGGCGTCGGAGTGGGGCGCTACGCTTACACGCCCGGATAGCCACCGGCCTCCATCCCTTCGTCTTTCTCGCTGTCGGGCGTCCAATCTTCGCCAAGCACGTTGGCGAATGGCCACGTATCGCGGGGCGGGAAGCTTACTATGTCTATCCCGGTTTCACGAGCCGCCATCATCAGCGCGTCGCTCCACACGTCCTCCACAAAATCTGCTTTTTCCAACTCGGGGCGCAGACTTGGGGTTCGCGCCAAGCGCCGCAGCACCTGCTTGCGCTGCTCGCGAATCGTGTTTTCCCAGCTTCGGCTCCGGTGCGTCGGCTGACAGTCCCACTTCAACCAATGGGCCAGCAGCACAGCCATACGGCTGGCCAGGTCGCGTGCCTCGCTTTTGCCCACGTCCTCGATCTCGTCCGCAATGTGTTCGATGTCCAGCAGATCAAATCGCCCGGCGCGCAGCAGACGCGCCTGCTCGACCGACCAAGCCACGACATCCTCATCATAGTTGGCGCCCACAGAACCTGTCGCATCCTGTGTCGCGTCAATCGCCTTGGCTTTGGATGCCATCAAATCAAACCTCCGCGCCTCCTGTATCACATCTCGCCACGCCGTCCGCACAAACCCAGAAAACTGCGTCAAACCTTCTCCAGCAAGCTCAGCTTGAACTCCCGGAAGGCGTGCCAAAACCGTGAGGTACGCTCGTCGTCGAGCCTGGCCTCCAGCTCGTGCCCGAGTTCACGCCGCCGCGCGTCGCCCAGCCGCTGCGCCTCAGCGAACATGGGGCGCTCCTCCGACCTGGCATGGCGCAGGAAGGCCGCCTGCAGCGCCCACAGGTGCTCGCCGGACTTCGGGCTGGCCGTGGGGAACTTCACGGTCGCTGCCAGCAGGTCCGCCAGCACGCCGTGCTCGGCATAGGCAACCTCGACGCCCTCGCTCATCGGGCGCAGCGCCGGGTAGAAGATCGCGTCCTCAACCACCTCATGGATGTCCAGCTCGGAGGCGAGCGTGCGCATCAGCTCACGCCGCTGCGGATCGTCGCCGGGCATGGCCAGCGTGCGCTCGAACAGCCGGCGCATCATCTCGTGGTGCTCGAACGGCAGCTCGGTCGCCATACGGTGCGGCAGGCCGTCGCCGCTTGTCCCTCGAAGCTGCTCCGCCGGAACGCGGCTCAGCCCATAGGGGCGGCCATGCAGCGCATTGGCGAGCGTCTTGCTCGGTCGGCCGCCGACCTGCCCGGTGCGGGAGATGGCCTTGCCGAGCGCGTAGCCAGGCCGATCCGAGGCTTTCGGCGGTCTCAATCTGGCCGATCGCCGCGTCGATCATCTTACCCATGGAGGCACTGTTTCAGACATGCCCGCGAGATGGGGAGCGCCGCCGCACTTGCGGCTCCAACCAGCGGGCGCGGGCCTAACGCTGCAAGACCCCCCAACGCCCGACCGCAGGCTCCGCCGCCGCCCACTTCCACCGCGTGGCCTGCCGGCAGAGCGAGGTTGTGAACACGCTCGCGTGGCCCCCGCCCTCCCCTTCGACGCTGAACACGACCTCGCGGCAGGTGGCGAGCGGCGTCGCATACTCCCGCACGACGGCGAGTTCGCCCTGCGCGTTGCCGACCGGGACCGTGTGGCGGATCTGCCAGGCGCGCGGCTTGCCGACCGGCGCGGCCCCGGCCGCCTCGGCGATGGCGTCCTGCTCGCCCTGCTGGCGGCGGCGGACGACATACCGACGCAGTTCATCGACGCCGGCCCGGACGCCGATGCCCACGGCGATGCCGACAACCGGGTTCCCGGTGGCCGCGCCCGCGCCGCTGCCAACGGCGAGCCCGGCCACGTCCGACACCGCGGCGCAGCCGCTCAGCAAGGTCAACGCCACCGCTGCCAGCAACGCGCGGATCATTGCAGCCCGCTCCAGCGCTCCGTTGCCGGTTCGGCCGACGCCCACCGCCAGGCGTCGCCGTCCTGGCAGATCGTCGCGGTGTAGAACGCGCGCCGCAATCCCTCGCGCGTCATGTCATCGACGCTGAACACGATCTCCTTGCAGCGGAACGACCCGGCGCCGAACGCCCGGCTCACGACCACCTGGCCTGCCTCATTGGCCTCGATCGGCACGGTGTGGCGGATCGACCAGGGCTGCACCGCGCCGGGTTCAAGCGGCCCGGCCGCCTGGGCGATGGCGTCCTGCTCGTTCCGGTGCACGCGCCGTTCCCCGTATTTCAGCCCCTCACTGGCAAGCGACTGCACCCCGAGGCCGATCGCGGCGGCGCCGGCGGCGGACTTCGTGACCGCCGCCGCAGTGCTGGCGCCCGCCACGCCTGCAAGGTCGGCCGTGCCTACAGTCAGCAGGGAGCTGCACGCCGACAGCGCCAGCAGGCCCACCACCGGGACGGCGGCATACCTGCATTGCCGTTGAGATCGTTGCATATTATTCCAAAATATGTGTCGCTCCACGGCAAACCAGATGCGGCGTTTTGGGTCAACCCCGCGGCGCAGCCTTGCCGGAAGCCGCGTTTCCCCACAGCCTGCGTCCATTGCGAGAAAGACCCGGCCATGATCTTCGAGAAGGCTTCGCACCCCCAGGTTTCGTACCCATGACGCCCACCGCCCGGCGCGAGCGGTTCCGCGCAGTGTTGGCAGGGCCGGGCTGCGTCCATCCCGCTTCGGTCTGGGACGCCATGTCGGCGCGGATCGCCGAGGACCTAGGCTTCGAGACCGGCATCCTCGCGGGGTCGACGGCGTCGCTCGCCGTGCTGGGCGCGCCCGACCTGATCCTGCTGACCTTGACCGAGTTCGCCGACCAGGCCCGCCGCATCGGCCGGGCCAGCCGCCTGCCGCTGCTGGTCGACGCGGACCACGGCTACGGCAATGCGCTGAACGTGATGCGGACGGTGCAGGAGTTGGAGGCGTCGGGGGTCGCTGCGCTGACGATCGAGGACACCGAGCTGCCGCGGCCCTTCGGCCCCGGCGGCGCGAGGCTGCTGCCGCTGGACGCGGGCGTCGGCAAGATCAAAGCCGCCCTCGCCGCCCGCGCCGACCCAGCGCTGGTCGTGGCCGCACGGACCAGCGCCCTGGAGCTGACCGGAGTGGACGACGCGGTCGCCAGGGTGCGCGCCTATGCCGCGTTGGGGGCCGACGCGATTTTCCTGGCCGGCGTGCAGGACGAGGCGCAACTGGACGCGATCGCGGCGGCGGTCGACCTGCCGCTGATCGTTTCCGGGGTGTCCGACCCGGCCGCCTATGCCGCCCAGCGCGTGCGCATCAGCCTGCAAGGGCACCAGCCCATCATGGCGGCGGTGCAGGCGGCCTATGCGACGCTGAAGGCGCTGCGGGACGGCGTGGCCCCCGCATCGTTGCCGGAGTTGCCGCCAGCCGCAACGATGCGGCGGGTGACGCGCCGGGAGGACTACGACGGTTGGACGAGGGAGTTCCTGGACGGCTAGGAGGCCAGGCCCGGCAGATGCCTCTGCTTGGGCATCGGCTCCAGCCGGATGCGCTGGTCGAAAACCTCGTTGTCCCGCCAGACATGCAGGCGCATGGCGCGGCCCAGTGCGCAGGATCTTATTGCCAGGGTGATGTCGTTCCGCCGTCGGATTTCACGGCCATCGATGGCGAGGATGATGTCGCCGACGCGCAAGCCGGCACGTTCGGCTGGGCTGTCGACGGCGACGCTGGTGAGCAGGCGGCCCTCGCGGTCGCCACCGGGCACCAGGGTGTGCTCTGTCCGCACCCCGAGCCAGCCATGCGCCGACACCCGCGGCGGCGGCTCAAGGACGGAAGCCCTGTCGGAGCCGCTGTCCGACGCCCGGCGGGATGGCGCATCCTTGGGCCAAGCCTCGTCAGGCTGATGGTCCACCGAGTGGTCCACTGAGCCTGGGCTATCCTGCCATGCGCCCAACCCGGCCCGTTGCCGCACCAAGGCGTCGACCGCCTCGACCGCCATCTTGCGCAGCAGCGCAAGGGCGTCGAGATCTATTGAGCCCGGCTTGTCGTCCATCACGCACAGCGTCCCGAGCGCATAGCCGTCGCTGTCGACCAGGCAGACGCCGGCATAGAAGCGGACATGCGGCTGCCCCAGGACGAGCGGGTGGCTTTGGAAGCGCGGGTCCGCCAGCGTGTCGGCGACCACCAGCGAGCCGGACGGCTCGACCATGACATGGTTGCAGATGGCGAACGCGCGCGGCAACTGCTGCAGGTTGGTGCCGAACGCCGCCTTGATCCACTGGTCGTTACGGTCAATGAGCGAGATCATGGCGACCGGCACCCGCAGCAAGTTCGCCGTAATCCGAACGATGGTGATGAACGGCTCGGTCGCGGGCGCCGACGGCGTGATGTAGGATTGCAGCGCCGCGACGCGAGCGGATTCCATGACCATGCGCAGCGGTAGCGGGGGTTCAGCGCCGGTCCCGGCGGCCCCGTTGTCGAAACGCCTGAACTTCTGGTCGCGCGAGTTGCCCAAAATTTGCCTTGTCGATGTAGAAAAAGTAAGACGCTATCTTTATGGAACTAATGATTGATCAGAATGTAATACAAACCTGGCCAGTCATGCCAGAAGCTTTTCAGCCGGATATTCCTGCATCGCAGCGGAAAGAAGATGACGACTGCCGCCCCCCGCCTTAGAGTTAGCCAGTGAACATACTCGCCCCAGCCAAGGCACGCCTGCCGATCGAGGTCGTCCACGACCTGGTGTGCCCTTGGTGCTACCTCGGCGTGCGGCGGCTGTTCCGGACGATGCGGCGGCGGCCCGACATGATCTATGAACTCACGTGGCGGCCGTTCCTGCTCAACCCCGACATGCCGAGGTCCGGGATGTCCAGGGCCGACTACGTTATCCGCAAGTTCGGCGGCGAGGACCGTGCCCGGCGGCTCTATGGCTCCATCACCGAGATCGGCGCCGCGGAAGGGGTCGCCTTCCGCTTCGACCGCATCCGCCGCACGCCGAGCAGCGTCGACGCGCACCGCCTCGTGCGCTTCGCCGCCCGATATGGCCGTGGCCGCGAGGTGGTCGAGGCGCTGTTCGCCGCCCACTTCTCCGACGGCCACGACATCGGCGACTTCGGCGTGCTGCGCGCGGTGGGCCTGTCCTGCGGGCTGGACCCGGTCGAGGTGCTCAGCTTCCTGCACAGCGACAACGACGTGGACGCGGTCCACGCCGACAACTTGCGGGCGCACCGGCTGGGGATCAACGGGGTGCCGTGCTTCGTTGTGGCCGGGCGCCATGCCATCGCCGGGGCGCAGGAGCCGGAGGTGATCGAACGGCTACTGGACGTCGCCGCCGTCGACGTGGCCGAGTTCTGACTGCCTTCCAAGCTTTGGGGTTCCCGATGCACCGCTCCGTCCGCGCCGCGCTCACGGCCACGCTGCTGGCCGCCGCTGCCCCGCAGGCCCACGCGGCCGATGTCACTCCGGAGCAGGCGAAGGCGCTGGAGGGCCAGGTGCGCAGTTGGGCGCAGGGCCTGCTTGGGCCGGACATCCACCTTGCCGACCGGCCGGTGCAGGTGAGTCCGGAGGGCGACCACTACCACCTGGCCGTTCCGATCAAGGTGACGCGCGGCTTTACGCCCGGCGAGATCATGCTGACGGGATCGGCCAGGCCGGCGAGCGATGGGTGTTGGACGATCGAGGACGTGCGGTTCCCGTCGCCGTCGAGTTTCACGGTCCAGGTGCGGGTTTCACCGAAGGCGAGCCAGACGCCGGAACCGCCCGTCCCCGTGGACTACACGGTGACGGCCGGCAGCCAGGAGAACCAGGCTGTCTACGATCCGAGTTTTGCGGCCCCATCGACGCTTACGACCAGTGTCCAGGACCTCAGGATCGCCGCCACGAGCGCGTTGACCGACCAGCTCACGACGGTGCGGCGTTTGGCCGGCGTCAACACGCTGCGCCCGTCAGGCACGGACCGCGCGGACCTCATCATCGACAGTACAATGGAGGGCTATGCGCTCAACTCCAAAATCGACGACAACCAAAAGACCGGGTTCGCGGCGGAGAGAGTGCGGGTGGCCGGGCAGATTACGGCGGTGTCCCGGGACCGCATGGCGCAAATAATTCCGATGTTGGTGCGGCTCACCAGCAGCGCGGCGCCGACTGGGACACCGTTGATCGACCCGCAGCTCCTGCGCACCCTCGTGCAAGCGCTGCAGGATTTCGCGTCTGAGCTTACCGTGGCCGAAACCATCGACGGCATGGCTGTGCTCTATGGCCCCTATTCTTACTGTGTCATAGAGTTCATCCTATATATGTGGGATGACGGAACAAGATACAGGGTGGCTGCGAGCTGGCGAGAAGCGGTTCACGGCGCATTTGGACGCGATCACGGCGGTGCTGGGCCATGCGAGCCGGGTCGTTCCGGCGCGGGCCTACTGCACGGGATTGCTGCTGCCAGGCGAGCGCAAGAGCGTGGAGCCGATGGCGGCGCGGGTGGAGCCTGATCGGGTGC
>JAABUV010007981.1_pt1 | contig 10887 bp, 14 predicted proteins | sample 5559971 | NCBI WGS metagenome assembly JAABUV01 (sample SAMN10711881, study PRJNA513362) | rock metagenome | isolation source: Antarctica rocks | place: Antarctica: Victoria Land, Knobhead nord | collected 2015-12-19
GTCAGCAAGAGCGGGCTCGACGTGGTGCGCGGGCTTCAGCTGCACTCCGGCCCGGGCGCGGTGCAGAGTCTGGCTGTCACCCGCGAGGCCTCCCGCACCGCGCCGCATCTGAGCACCCGGCCCGCGATCGTCGCCGGCGACGTGGCCTGAGCCGATTCGGCTGCGTGCGCTAGCCTTCCCGGCGTCCAGGGGCGTATGGCTCAGTTGGTTAGAGCGCTGCCTTCACACGGCAGAGGTCACAGGTTCGAGTCCTGTTACGCCCACCCCGAGAACGCCAACAGCACAGGCAGTCTCGCCACAGGCCACAGGCCACAGGCCACGTGCCACGGTTCGTGCCACGACGGGGAGCGCGACACACCCGAGCGGCCCGCGGCCGTCACTTCTACGCGCGTGACTCCCGGGTCGTCCCAGCCACCAGCAGGTCGTAGGGACCGCGACGACGGCCGTTCACCTGCTCGATGTGTGACTGCTACGGCAGCGAGCGGTGCCAGCGGGGCGCACCGTGACAAGCAGGTGACCGCGGGCACGCCCACGGCACCTCGACCAGCTCCCCGATCTTCAGCACGTACGCCTGCCGGACCATCGGCGCGTCCTCGTCGACCTCGCCCCAGCTCCACCGCTCGTCCACGGCCCCGCAGGCTCGGCACGACCAGCGCCACACCGGCTCAGGAACCGCACGCGGCCAGTAGGCCCACGCCTCGGGTACGGCGCCTGTGCGCAAGAGGGTCGCGGTACGCCCGTCGCCGAGTCGACCCGACGCGACTACCGCCGGGGCTGCCACCTCCCTGAGCGTCCGATTTAGGTCCGTGTCTCGCTTGGAGAGCAGTACGACCGTTCGGCCGGCGTCGAGCGCCACACGGACCTGTCGAGGGAGACCGCGACCAGGAACATTGCGGACTAGCGGTGTGTCGCCAGCGGTGGCCATGGGAGGACTGTATGATTGGGAGCGCGTCGACGAGGCGCGACACACCGTTCCTGGTGTACGGCCGCCGCGGTCCCAGTGCCGCGAGCCCGAGGCCTGGCAGACGTTCTCCACTCAGGAGACGCCATGCCCACTGCCTTGCCCACCACTGAGACGCTCGCCGAGGCCGCCGCCCGGCACAGGGTCAGCGTCAAGACGCTGCGGCGCCGTGTCGCCGAGGGAAAGATCGTCGCCTACCGCTTCGGTCCCACGCTGATCCGCGTCGACCCGTCCGAGGTTGATGCGCTCTTGCGCCCCATCCCGGCAGCGGTGGCCTAGATGACCGCCAGCCCACCGGGCGCACGCCCCGTTGTGAGTCCTCGCCGGAGCCACGTCGGCGAGAAGGGCACATCGGTCGGCCATGCCGTCATCGAGCAGATGACCGCCGCGCTCCGGGCCCAGGCGGCCCAGATGCAGGGCGTCAGCGCCAACCGGCTGAACCGGATGGTCCGGGCGCGCATCGCACTCCAGGACCTCGAGCGCCCTTCCATCGCCTACGCCGACCCGACCGGCGAGACAGCCGTCCGGAAAGTCCTGTGGGGCACCGGATGAACCCCGGACGCGCCGAGCCTGCCTGCCTGGCAGCAGCCCTCGCGTACGCCGGCCACGGGTGGCGCGTGCTGCCGGTCGCGGGGAAGGTCCCGTTGCTGCCCGGTTGGAGCCGCCCGGACGGCACCGGCGCGGCGACCACCGACGCCGACACGATCCGCGCGTGGTGGGCCCGCTGGCCGGGTGCGGGCGTCGGCATAGCAACCGGACCGGCGTCCAACCTGGCCGTCCTCGACGTTGATCCCCGGAACGGCGGGACCGAGTCCCTCGGCCGCCTGGAGGAGAGGCACGGTGCGCTGCCCGGCACCATCGTGTCCCTGACGGGCGGCTCCGGCTCAGGTTTCCACCTGTACTACCGCTCCCCGGACCGCAAGGTCACCAGCCGCGCGAACGCCCTCGGCGTCGGGCTGGACGTGAAAGGGCACGGCGGCATGATCGTCGCCCCCCCATCGGTCCACCCCGATACCGGCCGGCCCTACGCCTGGTTGGGGGGCTGCTGGCGGGACGAGCTACCTGTCTGGCCGGAGGCGCTGCTGGAGCAAGGGCGTCCTGCAGTTGTCCGGCGACCGGACTGGGGGGACGGCCACGCTGAGCGACGGCTCGTCGCCGTCGTGCAGTTCGTGCTCGACTCCCAGCCAGGGGAACGCAACGGGCGCCTGTTCTGGGCGTCCTGCCGGGCCGCTGAGCTGGTCGTCGCAGGTACCGACCGGGGCATAGTCATAGACGCCCTGCAGCTCGCCGCAGAGGACGTGGGGCTGTCGCCCGGCGAGGCCCGGCCACCATCTGCTCCGGCATGCGCGCGTCGGCGGTGGCGGCATGACCCGCGCCGAGCAGATCCTCAGTCTGGTCGCCGCGGACAACGGCGTAGACCTGGACCCAACGCCCCCGAGCTGGGCGGGGATCGACCTCACCAGCTACCTCGACGGCACGCACCTACCGTGCCAGCCCACGCTGCTGCGTCGCAGCGACGGCCCGCACCTGCTGTACCCCGGTCGGGTCCACTGGCTCGCCGGTGAACCCGAGGCGCTCAAGAGCTGGCTGGCGCTACTCGCCTGCGTCCAGGTACTCGAGCAGGGCGGGCGGGTCATGTTCGTCGACTTCGAGGACGGTCCCGCGGGGATTGCGGGGCGTCTGCTGGCCCTCGGCGCCGCCCCCCAGGTCATCGCCTCCCGCTTCGATTACCGCAGCCCTGAGGGCGCCCTACGGCACGCGGAACGGGACGCCCTGGCCGGCGACGTCGCCGCCGTTGACCTGCTCGTCGTCGACGCCTGCACCGAAGCGCTCGCGGCGCAAGGGTTGAGCAGCAAGGACGACGTCGACGTAGCGAGCTGGCTCGCGCTGCTGCCCCGGTGGGCCGCGAGGCTCGGTCCCGCCGTCCTGGTCCTGGACCACGTCGTGAAGGACGCCGAGAACCGGGGGCGGTGGGCCACCGGCTCACAGCACAAGCTCGCCGGGCTGGACGGCGTCGCCCTCACGTTGGAGGCGGTGCAGCCCGGCGGCGTCGGGATGGTCGGCCGGTCGCGGTTGTACTGCAGCAAGGACCGGCACGGTCAGGTACGACCGCACAGCGTGCCCAGCACCGGCGGCAAGGCGTGGCTGGCTGACCTCGTCGTCGACAGCAGCGGACCGTTCACCGAGGCCGTGCTCCACCCGCCGACCGCGCAGGAAGGCACGTTCGTGCCGACCGTCGTCATGGGCAAGGTCAGTGACGTCCTGTCAGCGGCCGGGCGGGCGTTGAGCAAGAGCGAGGTCGAGGACCGCGTCGGAGGCCGCGCCGCAGTCGTACGCCAGGCAATCGCCGCGCTGCAGGACGCCGGCCACATCGAGGTCACTACCGGCTCGCACAACAGCCGCCAGCACCGGCTGCTGAAGGTGTACCCGGAGGGGGGTGGAGCAGCCACGACCACCCCCAGTTCGTCCGCTCGTCCCGCTCGTCCCCAGTTCGTCCCGGACGAGCCCCAGTGTGTTCGTCCCCGTCTACAGGACGGGGACGAACAGACCGCCTTCCTGCAGCAGCCAGTTCGTCCCCGTCCCGAGACGCCCGGCACGGTCGTCCAGTCGGAGCAAGGCCAGTCACAGTCGGAGCAGAACAGTCGGAGCAGCCCAGGGGAGAGCGCTCCCATCACTGCACTCACTGAGGTCCAGTCGGTCCAGTCGGAGCACTCTCCAGGACCTGCGACCACTGACAACGCGGCCGACGCCGACGACGACCTGCACCCCGGGACCGAGGCAGCAGCAGAACCGCGGGCCAGACGGGTGGTGCCGCCCGCCGCCCCAGCTTGTGACCTCAGCGACGAGGAGTGGGCCGCCGAGTGGGCCGCCGAGGAGGCGTTCCGGTGAGCATCGCCCGCCGCCCTGCACCTAGCAGCTCACCCGCCAGCACCCGCACCAGGACGGACAGACCTGACATGACCACGCACCGACCAGCCGCGCGCACATCGACCCGGATGCCGTCCCGCCGGTCGCTGCGACCCGCCTTGCCCGTCGACGTCCAGGCGCTCGTCAAGGCAGGGCACCTAGTCCCCGTCAGTGACGGCGTGTACCGCCGGGCACCCCACCCCACGGCAGCCACGACGCCGACCCCCCGCCAGCAACACGACCACCACGTCGACTGCATCGTCGCCGCCGTCCTCGACCGTGCCGCGGACGCCGCCCTCGCCGCTCATGTCGCCGCCCGCGCACTGCTCGACAGACACTCGGGACCACGACCCAACCGGGCCAACACTGTTGCGCACAGCAATGGGACAGCAGCGGCCATGACGACCGCGCCCTCGACCACGACGACGGCGCCGACCGCGACGGACACGAGCACCCTTGACGACCGCGACCGCGACCGCGACCGGCGCGAGCGGGCAGCAGCCACTCACCCGCACCCCCAGCCGCCCGGACGTGCAGCCCGAGCGCCAGTCTCAGAGCCCCTACGGCACAGCAGGTCCGACCACACTCGCGCCCACCCCGAGGCCGTCAGCCGGACGCGAGGGCGCCGCGGTGAGCGTCCAGGAAACGACCCCTGCCCGGTTGTCCCAAGAGGCCGTACCCCACCGAGACCGCCGGTCTTGCAAAACATTTCCCCGCAGCACCCCCCTACCCATGGCTGAGCCCCGCCCTCCCCGCGACCTTGCTCTCGCTGGGGTGAGATACGCGGCCCCGCAGACGATCTCGACTCTCACAACAGACTGCCCCGGGGCTGCCCCGGCTGTCAACGGGTTCCGCTGATGGCCCGGCTGCGGGCTGTGAAGCCGCCCGAGACGCTGACGGCCGCGGTGACGGCTGCGCTGGCCGCGATGCCGTGGCTGACGGCGGCGGATGGGGCGATGGTGGCGCTGGCCTTGAGCTACGCCGCCCAGATCGACGCCGCGGGCGACGCGAAAACGGTCGCGTGGATTGGCCCGCACTTGGGCAACGTCTTGCGCTCGCTGGGCGGCGCGCCAGGGGACCGGAAGGCGCTAGGCGTTGATGAGGTTGTCCGCGGGAAGCTGGCGGTGCTCCGTGCTGCTAGGCAGTGAGCTACCGCGGCTGTTCACGCCGCCGGCCCGACCGTTGACCCGCGCCATTACCCGCGGCCATGAGGCTATCTCGTTCGCCGAGGACGTCCTCGGTCTTGAGTTGATGCCGTGGCAGCGGTGGGCGTTGCTACACGCTTTGGAGTTGACCCCGGACGGGGCGTTCCGGTTCAGGACGCTGGTCATTCTGTGCGGCCGGCAGAACGGCAAGACGACGCTGATGCAGGTATTGGCGTTGTGGCGGCTCTACATCGACCGGGCCGGGCTGGTCATCGGCACCGCGCAGCAGCTCAGCATGGCTGAGGAGACGTGGGACGGCGCGGTCAGCATGGCCGAGGGCGTCCCCGACCTCGCCGCTGAGCTAGATCATGTAGGCCGGACGAACGGCGACAAGTACCTGCGGCTGGCGACGGGCGAGCGGTACAAGGTCGCGGTCGCGTCCCGCCGTGGCGGCCGTGGCCTGTCCAGCGACCTCGTCCTGCTCGACGAGCTGCGCGAGCACCACGACTGGGACGCCTGGGCCGCAGTGACGAAGACAACGATGGCCCGCCCGACCCCGCAGATCGTCGGCTTCAGCAACGCCGGGGACGGCCGCAGCGTCGTGCTCGCTTCGTTGCGCAGCAAGGCCCTCGCCGCCGCCGCGGACAGGTCGACGTCGCTGGGGATCCTCGAGTGGAGCGCACCGGATGACTGCGACGTGGACGACCCGGCCGGCTGGCAGGCCGCGAACCCCGCGTTAGGGCACCGCGTGTCGGTCGAGGCGATCCGCGCCGCAAGGCTGACCGACCCGGAGGACGTGTTCCGCACTGAAGTGCTGTGCCAGTGGGTCACTGCTCTGACACGGCCCTGCACCCCGGCCTATGGGCGTCGCTGGCCGACCGGGACGCCCCCCGCGGCACCGACATCGTGTTCAGCCTGGACGTCGCCCCGGACCATGCCACCGCGACCATCGCCGCCGCCTGGCGCCGCTCGGATGGGCACGTGCAGGTAGTCGTGCTCGACCACCGGGAGGGCGTGGAGTGGGTCGCCGTCCGCGCCCGGGAGCTGCTCGCCGCCCACGGCGGCCGGCTCATCGTCGAGCAGTCCGGGACGGCCGCGTTCCTGCTCCCCGATCTGCGCGGCGTGACAGTCGACCCGGTCAGCCGCCGGTTCTACGCCGACGCCTGCGGGGCGCTTGACGCCGCGGTCACCGCCCGCACGATGCGGCACGGCGACGACCCGCCGGTCCGCGCCGCTGTCGACGTGGCCCGGTGGAGCGCGCAGGCTGACACGGGCCAGCGGGTGCTGTCCCGCCGGGACCCCCGGGTCAGCCCGCTGGTCGCGGTCGCCCTGGCGCTGCACGGCGTGGCGAGCACCGTCCCGAAACGCCGCCCCGGCCGGTTCGTGAGCTTCTGAAATGCCCTCCACCTACTTTCCTGCGGGCGTCAACGCCACCCCGACTAAGCGCACGGGACCCCAGTCGGGGACCGATGGCCGGAACAGTGCGGCGCCACTTTCGCTGCGCAGCGACGCCGACCAGCGCCCGCAGGAAACCCCTTTTCCGGCACGACCCGTTCATCTAACCCGAGAGGATCACGTAATGTCCGAGAACCATTCCGCGCCAGACGTTCTCACTGAAAGCGAGGTTGCGGCCGATGAGGCTGCGCGCATCGCCGACCCGATTCGGTACGAGCTGGACCGCCGGGACCGCGGAGCCGCTGCCCGTCGGATCGCCGAGGGCCTGGCCTTGCGTTTCAGCACGTCGACCCCGACCGCCGATGACCTCGGGGGTGCCGCATGAGTGACCGCCGTACCGCCACAATCCTCGCCCGGTTGTACTCCGGGGCTGACGCCGGTTACTACGACTTGCCGCCGCAGATGTTGGCTGCCCGGTTGCGTCTGCAGGCGCTGGACGCCGCCGTCGCCGAGCTGCGACCTCCGGCGGGGGAGCGGGCTGCCTTGGACGCCGCGATCGCCGCCGCCGTCCTGGACCCGACCGTGGACGTGGCCGGCCCGGTCCTGGACGCCCGACACGCCGACGAGACACTGCACTTGCGGGCAGCGGTCCTGCGCGGAGCCCGCGACGCCGCCGCGGACGGCCTGGAACACGTCGGGGGCGACCTGGCCGAGCTGGTGGTCACCGACCACCTGCGTCCGGCTCTCGCCGAGGTCGTCGGTCAAGTTCGCAGTCAGGTCCGTGTGTTCTCGCCGTACGGGATCGACGCCGACGGGCTGTTCACCGCCCCGGCGAAGGCCCGCGGCGCCTGGCAGCAGTTCTGCGCCGCTGCCGACCGCTATGACGCGCTTCGGCTGGCGCACGGCGCGGTGCTGGACCTCACCGGCCGTTCCGAGCACGACGATCACGCTGTCTTCGGGTCGATCCGTAACGCCGCCGACGTGTGGCCGGAGCTGCGGACCAGTCGGCAGCCGGTCGCGCACCTCGTTCGGCCCTGGCCGCAGCAGACCCGCCCGTTCCTGCTCTGGTGTGCGGAGAACCACGCCGAGCTGTGGCTGCCCCTCGCGGACGAGCAGGAGCAGGCGTGGCTGGGGTGCTTCGGCGAGCGGGTCCGTGAGCGGGAGCAGAACGCCAGGGTCCTGACCCAGTATCGACAGCTCGCCGACGACATCGTGAGCGCCTGAGCCCCGGTGGGCGTCGGTGCCCCCCCCGACCCGGCGCCCACCAGGTACACAAGCCGGCACCCGGCTGGGGTCGCTCCGGTGGGTGCGTTCCCAGCTAGGCAGGACACAGCTGTCGCACTGTGCGACATAGGTGTCACAGACCGTGAAAGCGCGTCCCTGTGTCTTGATGCGCCAGAGTGTGACCCCGTCGACGCCTCAAGGGCTACGTGGAAGGCATCTGCTTACGCTATAACTGGCAGACAGCATTATGTTGTGGCTTACAGCGATCTTCGGGAGACGCGATGACGACAAGGCAGGTTGTGTGCTTAGTCGGTCTCGGGGGTCTTGGACTGCTGGCCCGTAGGCTCTGGCTACTGCCCACAGCTAGTCAGCCGTCCGAAGCGGAGTTTGCTGCCCGATGGAACGCTGGCAGCGGCTCGCTGGGCACGGATGAGGACGTGGCGCGCTGGGCGAAGGCCTCCATAAGAGGTGACCTGCCCCGGCGTCAGCTCGTTGCCTAGGTGGCTCACCGCCTCGACTGGCGGGAGGCGAACGGACAGGATCGCGCTACCCTGCAGGCCTTCTCGTGTACAGCCCCACCGGGCAGGGATCGCTTCGGTCGTCCTCTGCCGTATGCGAGAAGCTGGGAGCGCGAGGTCGAGGCCGGCCTGCGGAGGCTGACCCCACCGATTGGGGACGGGGCCCTGAAACTCGGCTTCGATGACGTCGGCCTTGCTGCCGTCTCACTCATTGGTTTCGTGGGAGCGGAGGGCGACCACTTCGTGGTCAAGCTGCGGGGCGTGGCCGTCGACCTGCGCTGCCGGGGCCGCAGGTACGGCGTCGAGGCTGTTGAGGTGGCCCTGCTCGCCGCGGGAGACCGAGGCTTCGGCCTCGGGTACGTCCTTGTGGACGTACTCGGTCAGGTCCACAAGGAGAACCATGCAAGCAAGGCTATGAACGTGAGTGCCGGTCTCGGCCGCCTGCACAACCAGCTTGACGATGATCTCGAAGAGTGGGGCACGACCCTGGAAGGACCTAAGGCGGGCTGGTCCTTATCCTCCCGCCCCTAACCTCGTCGAGGAGCGCGTCGCGTCGTTCGGCTTCCGCAAGAGCGTCCGGCTCGGCCCGCTACGGATCAGCAGGAGCAGCCGAGGCAGGCGCACCACGACCGTGCGGGTGCCGGGCAGCGGTCTGTTCTGGCGGTCGAGCCGCAAGCGGTAGCGCGGCCACGTCCGGGCCGGTCATGTCCGACTGACCTGCGTCGCCGGCAACCAGCCGAGGTGCAGCTCACCGACGCCGGTTGACCACCGCAAGTAGACCCTTGAGCCGCGCCAGCCGAGCGCGCAGCCCGGCCAGCTACCGCCGTCGACCGTGACCTCGACGGCAATGGGCGCGGCTGCCATGACGAGCGGGGCATCGAGGTCCGCGGCGGCGAGCAGCACGGCGGGAGTGTCCCGCGAGCCCCGGACATGCAACAGCAGCCCCGGTCATCCGGCCACGGTTGCACGGGGCTGCTGCGGCAGCGAGCCTAGAACGTGGTCCAGCAGTCGAAGTAGTGGCCGATCTGGACCTGTACCTCACGCGCGTCGCAGCGGGACCACCTTTGCCTCGGCGAAGCCTGACAGCGCCTCGGCGATCGCGCGGTCCCGGTCGGCCACGGCGTGCTGGTAGCGCAGCGCCGCCGAGGGGGTGGAGTGCCCGAGCCGGCTCATAAGGTCGGCCAGCGTCGCCCCGGTCGCCGCCGCTAGGGTCGCACCTGTGTGCCGCAGGTCGTGGAAGCGCAGATCCTCCCGGCCGGCCGCTCCCCGCGCCGGATGCCAGAACGACTGCAGGCTCGTCGGCGCCAGGTGCCCACCGTGCCGGGCCGGGAACAGCAGCGCGTCGCCCCCCGCACCCGTGTGCTGCCGCAGGTGACGTTCCAGGACGGGCAGCAGGTGCGGGGGGATCGACACGGTGCGCCGGCCAGCGGTGCTCTTAGGGTCGCCGATGAACACCTGACCGCTGGCTCGGGTCACCCCCCGTTGGATGCGCAGCACCCCCGCGGCGAGGTCGACGTCACCTCGGCGCAGTTCGGCCAACTCCCCGAACCGCAGCCCGCACCACGCCGCGAGCAGCAGCAGCGGCCGGCGGTGCTCCGGGACCGCGTCGACCATCACCTCCAGCTCAGCGAGGCTCGCCACCTTCGTGGTGTGCTGCGTGCGGGCCGAGCCTGCACCCCGGATCCGGCATGGGTTGGTCGCCGTGAGGTCGTCAGACACCGCCGTCGTCATGATCGAGCGCAGCAGGCTATAGGCGTGCGCCCGCTGCGTCGGTGCGGAGCCGTCCAGGCTCGCGTACCAGTTGCGGACGGTCGTCGGGGTGAGCCGGGTCAGCTCGACGTCACCGAGCCCGGGCAGGATGTGTCCGTCCAGCAGGCCCCGGTACAGCAGCCGGGTCCGTGGCTTCAGCTCCCGGGCGGCCAGCCACGTCTCGGAATAGGAACGCAACGTCGTGGCGCTCCGGTGTGCCTCACCAGCGGGTTGCGGCGCCGTCCACGTTCCCCGGTCGACGTCACGGACCTGAGCGGCCAGCCACGCCCCGGCGTCGAGCTTGGTGTCGAACGTCAGCGGAGCCGGGCGCATCACCTCATCCGGGCCGCGGTGTCGGGCCTGCCACCGGCCGGAGGGGAGCTGACGGACCGCGCCGGCACCGTTGGATCGTCTCTTCGTCGGCATCCTGTTTCGCCTCCTGTTACGTGGCGCGTGGCACGTCCGTGCCATACAGCGTGGCATGGGTGGCACCTCGTGTCTATCGGTGTCCATGACTGAGGATAGGAAACTGCAGGTCAGGTGGCATAAGCACAGGTCAGCCGATCACGCTGGCACAGGTTCGAGTCCTGTTACGCCCACCCCGTGCCCCCGCCGCCGCACCTCGATGCTGACCACCGATGAGGTTGCGGTGAGCGCCTCCACCGCACGGGCACTGCGCATCGCCGGGCTCGGCTGCCTGACCGCGTGCAGCGTCCTGGCCGTGCTGGTCGGCCGCTCCGGCGGGATCGAGGTCGGCCACTGGCACCTGTTCACCCTGGTCGGGCTCTGGACGGCCGGGGGCACCGCCGCCTGCCTGCTCTTGGCCGCGGCCCCAGGACGCAGGGATGCCGCGCTCGTGGTCGTGGCCGCGTTGGCCCTGCAGGTCGTAGCCCTTCTCGCCGGTCCTCAGCTGTCGGACGACCTCTACCGCTACGTCTGGGACGGCCGGGTGGCAGCGGCCGGGATCGACCCCTATGCCGCGCCCCCG
>JAABUV010007982.1_pt1 | contig 10885 bp, 14 predicted proteins | sample 5559971 | NCBI WGS metagenome assembly JAABUV01 (sample SAMN10711881, study PRJNA513362) | rock metagenome | isolation source: Antarctica rocks | place: Antarctica: Victoria Land, Knobhead nord | collected 2015-12-19
GTATCCCAGATGAAAATGGAGTTGTGATAAGCCCGTAGATACATGGGGTCTCATCTAATTTGGTTTCGTCTTGACGCCAAGTAACCAACAATCCACCAACGGAGGCGGGCGAACGTCTCTTCAGGAAGGAGCTGTCTTCGGAGGGAACTTATTGCCCTCTTGATGCTCCTCCGGCCCAAATCTTCCGGGTTCGTCATCAGCGATCAGTCTTTCTAAGGATTGCGCGCAGGGCATCGGGATACTCGCTGTTCATCAAGAATACAGTACTCATCAGAACGACTTGGAAGACGACACCTACTGGCGCGAACAAAGCGATGCACCTACTAATTGCGCTTCGCTCCCTCCCTCCCCCAAGTATCTCCGCTCCACCGTCTCCATTCATTAGCAACGATCTCGGAATCTTCATCATGCTTGAGTCGAGTCAAAAGACTTCTGCCGAGGCGCAGGCAAACCGACTTTGGCGAGATGGAAATCCAACGCTTCTGCGACGACATTTCCTAAGCGCTGAGGCCACGCACTCATCTTTCATTCGTAACACCCCGCTGGTTCATTTCGTTACTCACAATGAAACGGTTCCGGATAAAATCGAAGTACATAGGTAAGAAAAGACATTCAATAGTTCATGCTGATGGAACTGCGCGAGACAACGCCGGTGAAATCTGACGTGGGCGAGGGCAATCTGGAGAGAGATTTCGCGCAGATCAGTTTGATATGTCGTCGGTCCTATTTCCCAGCGGATGTGTTCAAGGTCTTTGGAACTCCATCTAGCTGAGCACCTCGTACACGTAAGAAGACACGGTTAGCCGAGGCCTTGGAGATGTCTCTTAAATTGCGTGGTGTTGACGGCAAGGAAAGGATCATGTGCATGGTGATCGAGAATGCTTGAAGCAAGCCACATGAGTCGAATATCCGCTCACTCGTCAGTCGCACCGGCAGTTATCGCTTCGTCGCTGGGCTTTTGCGGGGATTCGTTTGCGATTGATGTTAGCCACTTTGAGCGTCTAGGCATGCAGAGCGGAATTGATTTGGCTTCATATGCATGGATCTTCGGAACGGAGATGTTTCTTCCTATCAACGTATATATACAAAGATAAGGTCCATGTTTATATAGAAGAAGACATGTTCCGTATAAGAGAGTGCATTGTGAATGAAACAGAAAGATACATGTATTTGATAGGGAAATTTGTCCTTACGTAGTACAGCATGACCTCGCTCGGAGCTGAGGCGTTCATTCTATCTTCATCCATTCAGATATAGTGAAAGCAAGTGGAATGGTCGGATTTCCCTATGAATGTACGAATTATATGCCAAAGATGTCGAGATAAGGGTATTCTAGACGGCGAAGGTTCCCTAAACCATCCACGAATAGTGGAAGCAAGCGGACTGGTTGCATTCTCCGCAAACTCACGAATAACGAAGTCAAGTGAGGCGAGAATGTCAGGTGCAAGAAGTACACCCAATATCGAAGAGAATGCCATGCACATGGTAGCGAATATGATAATGCTTAGCGCGCAGAAAGTTAGCTTGCCAGTTCCCCTAGGATCAAGTTCCTATCTGATGAGCCAGATACAACTATTTGAAGTCAGCAGTGGTGTCAAATTCAGCACAATGGGCAAGCACTTACTAATAGACTCATCTCCCGAAGCAAATCGAACATCGTTCACGGTCCCTTTATGCCCTGGTAACTTATACAATAGCTTAGCGCTATGCGCATCCCACACTACCGCCGTCCCATCACCGCTCCCTGACGCAATTCGTTCACCTTTGGCATCCCAACTAGCCCTTACTAGATTCTTCTCTAATCCCAGCGGTGCTCCAACATATGTCTTGATCGATCGGTCAGCCGGCGCAAATGGCCTAATGTCCCATGTTCTAGCAAGGCCATCGTGCGAATATGAGAGTAGTGCTTGCGCATCTGGTGAAACCTCGAGAGAGGTGACTGTATCTGTGTGCCCCACCATTGTATATGCCACAGCCTTTTTGCGCATGTCCCACACTTTGATATCATTATCGATACCTCCTGTGTACAATTCGTTGCCAGCTTCCGCAAGGGCGATCGAGGTGATAGGATAATCGGTCTCGGTATAGTCAACAGCGCGCTTCTGCCTTGGATCCCAAAATCCAATAGAGCCATCATCTGACCCGCTTACCAGGACTTCTTCTCCGCGTCTGCTAACATCTAGGCAATTGATAATTTCCTCGTGCCCTTCGTGCCGCCGTATTCTCAGTCCTGTTTCCAGATCCCAGCTCGCAAGAGTCATATCTGCGGAGGCTGAGAAGATCACTCGTGAATCTCGAGACCAGTGTAGGTCGAGGATTGCGCCTTTGTGCCCGGAAAGGATGCCATAGTTGTCACATGGACCGTATGTCCGCCACAGCACTGAAGAAAGAATTGTCAGAGTGGCGTACGCAGACAGAAGGGCTCTCAGATGTAATACTAATTGATCTGTCCATTGATCCACTTGCAATGTATTGGCCTGAGGCATCGAAGCGTGTAGCAAAAACTTCCCCAGAATGGCCTACACTTCGTTAGTAAAGAATGTCCCAAGATGCTGACCTCAAGTCTTACCAGTAAGTTCCATAATAGGAGCCTGTAGTCCACTCGTGCGTGGCACCTAGGCTCACCACTCCATCAGCCGGCCTTCATTGGACACACCGTTCAGCACAAGACCAATATGTTACTCTGGAAAGCTGGAAAGGTAAACTCACAGCCTGTATGAGAGCGCCATTGCCAGCATTGCCGTTCGTTACAGCTACCGCTTTATGATTTCCAAGGTCTGCATTTGATTTCTGCCTCTTGACTACAATTTGGGAAGACCCAAATGAGTTGGACGCGGGGCGCTTTCCGGCTGACATGCTGGATACCTTCCAACAAGTCTTGAGTCCTCAATCTCTAGGTATCTGGCAAAAAAGCAGTTCTAAGTCCAATCTGGCACACTATTGCGCAATGTATTCGTTGTATCAATTGAACATTTAAAGCTGTGGAGTGCCTGTAAGGCTTTCAAAACGCCAAGCCGAGACGCGAAGTGCAACCGAGCCCTGCAACCAAGGCCAAGCTCTTTCGACACTTTCTCCCTAGCTTTCTATGGCCACAAATCTTTTCCGTCTCTGGCAATTCTCGCATGTGAGGCTAGGTGGGCCGATTGGTGTATTAAACTGAATCAATATGGCGTCGACAAAGACTGCCAGGGTTGGCGAAGAGTGAGCTTCCAAAAGTACATTCTCCAGCCTCAAAGTATCCCTGCTGATCTCAGCACAGAGTATGGAAGTGAGTTGAAGTTCTTCCATACTGATCTACCTAGCAACTATCTGTGATCATTACCAACCACTCAAACCGCGCTGACCGACGTGTAGAACACGGGTGGACAAGGTCAACGCCGAGCTGGTTACATTAACCTATGGCACCATGGTCGCTCAGCTCTGCCAGGACTTTGATAGCAACTATGTGGAGGTCAACAAGCAGCTCGATAAGATGGGTTACAACATTGGTATGCGTTTAGTTGAAGACTTCTTTGCCAAGTCAGGCACACAGCGCTGTGCGAATCTAAGGGAGACAGCCGAGACGATCTCGAAAGTATGTGGAATACCTCTTTCTGCCAAATTGCAGCCAAATTTCAGACGCTGTGGACTGGAAGAGGTAGTTGTATTGCGGCTAAGCAATGAGCAGATCGGATTCAAGATCTTCCTCAACATTACCCCTACTGTTGCCAATTGGGCGAATGACAATAAACAGTTCTCATTAATTTTCGAAGAAAATCCATTGGCAGATTTTGTGGAGCTACCGGACGACGGCCGAGCGCAAGATGAACTCTGGTATTCTAATATCCTATGTGGTGTACTTAGAGGTGCTTTAGAAATGGTATGTCAGTCTCTCTTTTCTCGTGTCCTTGGTGGTGCATATTATTCTACAATCGTGGTGGAGCCTTCTCTTATGCCCTTCTTGGATATCTTAATGCGATGCCTATATCAAGGCTTGCTATACCACCGAGGATCTTCCAAAGTTCCTCTGTAAGGGACCATTTTTGACGTTTCATGGCTTTTTGCAGGTACAAATGCAAGTAGAGACACACTTTATCAGTGATGTACTTCGAGGGAACGACACCACGGAGATGAAGATAACCCTTCTAAGATACATCGATGATGAGATGCCTCCAGACGACGAGTAGTCAAGTCATAATCCCATATCAATCATAAGCCTTGCAAACGCACTTAGAAGTCTTTGGAAAGTTCGTTCCGGCATTCTTTACAACAGTCAATGCCGAGTGAAGAATCCACCTCCCATCAACGTAATATGAGAGAGAGGCGCATCTCGCGGCAGGCCTTCCTCCAGCTATCAAAAGACGGTAGTAAGTAGAACGGGAGCCCAGGTTCCACTACGACCTCTTATCTCGATCACAAAATCCATTTTGATTAACACAGAGAGTTCACGACGATCCTTCTCATCAGTGGCCAGCCATGCGACTGTGCCTTGACACCTTATGGGTGGCTGCATAAACCATACACCGTTAGTGGAAAAGTGTACCCCGCGGAGTCTGGGTATTGAGCGCGTCTTTACGTTCTCCAAGATTCCGTCTCGTACAAATGCTCAGCATGTTTCTAGCACCTAGAAAAGAACCGGGTGGCGACGAAGCAGTCCCAGACACCAGAAGGTTTGGATTTTCTTCACCAGCCTTAAAAGAAAGGACCAGCCTTGCTCAAGGCAACGGTCTGTGCCATGTGGCCTGAAACACTCAGCCGCTGTCACAGCCCTTACATCTCCATCGGATCTTGGTGAGGGCCGTCAAAAGGAGGTAAAGGGCAAAGAGTTGGCTACTAATTGATGTCACCAAATCCAGTCTGCACCGTAGCCCTAACTTCCAGTGCTGTGACCCAAGTGTTTCTCTATCAGATTCTACCCTGCCGACACATGCAGACACTCAGCACAGTATGCAACGACTGATCGTATCGTCTGTAGAGAAGCATGTAGAATTGAATATCAGATTCCTCGTCCGAGGGAGTAAAGGTAAGGTACGGCGTGACAGAGAATACGCCTAGGTATAAGCTGGGGTCTCAACCTTCGCACCCGCCGCCCGAAACACCCAAACCTTCTCTTCCCTGCCAACCCTCAAAGAACGACACAACTCGTCCAGCAGGGCAGTCAAGGACTCGGACCACTGCTACCATCTCCTGGTGCTCCCAAGCTGCGCTGAAATTCTTCTCTGCGGCGTCAAGCTGCTATTGTTTTTAAATAACGGACTGCTGGCTGTGTAGCTGAATACGGTCGCAATTGCAAGTGAAGATCTCCTTTCACCGATAATTACAACATCCCGCCGATCTCCCACCCACCACTCTAGGTGCGCAAAACCTATCCTCTTGGGCACATCACACAGTGCACACAGTGTTCAGGTCTTGCTTGCTCTAGTGCTGCTGCCACTCGTTTCGCCATTTGCGCTTTCCGTCAGTCTGGAATATTTGGGTGACTCCTGCTCTGGTGCTCCGTACCTTATATGATTCCTAAGCGCCAAACCCACGAAATCATCGACACTACGCACGCAAAGTGATATCTTCAACCAGCACCACCGGTTACCGAAAGGCTTCTTTTGCACGTCGAGTTCCAACATGAGCCACATCAATATGGCGGGCCTTAATGGCGGTGGTGGTTCACTGGGCGGTATGCCCTTGATGAACAACGGGACGAATGGCGCAACGCCTAGGGTGGGGAACGATAACGAAGAGCCGAACTACGAAGCACGGCTCCATACTTTCATCTACGACTACTTTCTGAAGAACGAACAGTGGGCTTGCGCGCGAGCTCTTTTCAATAGTGGGTTGAACATGGACCCTCCGCCAAGACAGAGTGATGGCGACGTCAATGGTGCCGCCGATGGTTCCATGCATATGGATTCAAAAGATGGATTGGACCCGAAGAGACCCAGCGATCTTCCTCTTGCTGGAAACCCGGCCGACCAGCAAGGTAATTCATTCCTCTTGGAATGGTTTGCTTTATTCTGGGATGTCTATTTTGCGCAAAAGAAGAATAGTCGGGCAACCGAACATGCCAACCTATACGTACGGCATTCTCAGGTACGTTCTGCTAGGCACAAACGCAGGAAGCACGCGCTAATTATCATCGGTGTAGGCACAGTCGAAAATGCGTCAAGAACAACAACAGGCACTTCTGCGGGGTGTACCTGGGATGATGAATCCGGCAGGCATGAACTATGAACAAGTTATGCGGATGCAGGGAGGGATGCCGATGAATGGAAAAGACTTGCAACGGCAAGCCCAACTAAACCATCGGAACGCATTTATGGGACAGCCGTGAGTCAATCTTTTCATAACCAGGTCTTTGTTGATATCTAGCACGATGTGTCACTTATATCCTATAAATGAACATCTGCGACTGACGAAGCCGCATCCCAGGAATCAAGCGCAAGTGGCAGCGGCGCATTTGCAGATGGCCAAAAATCAGCAGATGATCCAACAACAGCAAATGCGAAGAGATCCATCAGACGTTGACATCAACGGTCAAAGGCCACATACACCTTCTTCGGCAGAGAATGCACCATCTCCTTCGAAGAGGCCTCGCCTTGATAACATCCCCTCGCAAATGATAGGTAATGGAAGAGGCCCATCCCAAGCGTTTCCGGGCCCGATGATGGACGCCAACCAAGCAGTCCATGCGAGTAATATGTTGATGCAAGGGGGGATCAACCCAGGTTCGCTGTCGGAGCCTCAATTTGTGGCGTTCCAGCAGCAGAACCCGGCGGTTCAGCAGAAGTCTATTCAGGTATACGCTCAAAATCTTGCAAAGACTCAACAGCGTCAGAGCATGTCTAAGCCGGGCATGCAGGGCCACGGATCTCCGATTATGCAATCAGGCCTGGAATCAGGAGGATCCGGTGTTCCAGACTTCTTTAATAACCCAGCCTTGCAGATGGGACGCGGCGTCCCCAACGGCAACCAAGCTGGCGGCAACCACGCTCTTCAGGATTATCAAATGCAACTGATGCTTCTGGAACAGCAAAATAAAAAGAGACTGTTAATGGCTCGGCAGGAGCAAGATGTAGGCCGTCCTGATGGACAGCCTGGGATGCCCGGTGCGCCTGGCTTTGCGCCAGTAATGTCGCCTTCCGGGAGTAGATCAGGACCCTCCCCAGGCCCTAATGATCAGATGCGAGGCACTCCGAAGATGGCGAAATCTGGGTTACCGGGCTCGCCGATGCCTGACGGAAGCATGCCGCAAACACGAGTCTCTCCTGCAGCGGTGAACTTCGCCAACGGCCCGGTGCCGCCCGAGATGTTTCAGCAAGTGAAGGCTATGAACGAGGCGAATGGCACCATCATGAGGCCGCCCCAGAATTCTCATCCTCATTTCAATGGTCAGCCCTTTAATCCTCAACATATGGAGGCAATGGCCCGAGTACAACAACCGGTTAGGATGCCCAACGGGACTTGGCAGCAAGGACCACCAGGACAAGCGCCGATGATGCAACAGCCGCCTCAAGCTCAGCAGCCAGCCCAGATGGGTACGCCTCAACAGCGGAACGATATGCCTCCTCCTCAAGCAGTCCCGACAGGCCCTGCGGTCAACGGTCGCCCAAATTCTCCTAACCAGCCAGCAGCACCTCCCACCCCCAACCAGACCAACAAAGCGAATCCTAACGCAAAAGGCAAAAAGGAGAGGGAAACCCGCAAGGTAGGATTGTATAAACCAATCTGCCGACGTATAGACTTATTGACATACAACCGCAGCGTCCCAAGAAGACCTCGACAACCGGTCCGGCTGCGGCGACGCCATCTTCAGAAGCAGAAAATCCTCCCCCCACTCCAACACCCTTAACACCCGTTACGCCCATGAATGCAGCCTCTTTCAACAACAACCCAAAGAACGACGCGCCGAGCAGTCAAGCAGCCAACACTATGCAAGGAGGTCTAACGTCTGCTGCACCAGCCCAAGTTGCCCCGCCACAGCAAGATGCCAATTCTATGTCGCATCTTGAGTTTCTAGATGGCACTAGGGTGAGTAACCAGCTCGGATATTTTTTTGGGATTAAACTGACCTAAAATCAAACAGAACGATCATTTCAGCATGGATTATGGTCCTCTCGATAACGGTGACGTCCTCGAGAATTTTGATTTTGATTCCTTCCTCCAGAGTACAGACGACGGCGGGTTCAATTTCGATCCGTCAACACTAGCATTCGGAAGCGGCGATGGTGTCGAGGCAGGAGCAGGAGATGTTTAGCGAATCGTCTCTCCGTCAACTGCTCCCCCTTCATATTGGCTTCCCAGCTTCCTCGTCGGTGCATCCAATCACAGCAACTACGTTACTCTGGTCGTATCTGGTCGTACCTCGCAGTGGCTGTTATCTGTCACAAGTTTTATATCTCTTTGCGATATTCACGACTTGGCCATATTTTGCTCTTTCCATCAACCCCACACCGACAAACGATGCTTAAAGTCTGCTTCCATCTAGTACAATGCTCATCCACCTCATCATCGTCACTATTGTTACCCTCAAGAGCGTTCTTTACCCCCTTGGACGCCTCGGCTGATCACAAAGAGCCGCGGAATTTCCAAGAAGAGGCGTGTGGGGGGAGGGGGTTAAGTTGGATATCACACCATATCAAAGGAGCTTTCTCAAAAGACATTCATGGCGTTTACGGCTTGCGTAATGTGTTTGACCCTATGTATCTGAATTTCCGGATTCCCATGTAGCTACGACGACCGGTGCTTTTTTGGCTTTCTTGCTTTGGTCTGGAGAAATTTTGGGCGGTTGGCTGGGGGGTTTGGGTTCCTCCGGTAAGATATTATTGAATAAGAGGATATCGAGGTTGTTGATTGAACAGGTTGTACTTTTGTTAAATAATATCCTTCTCAATCAAAATTGTTTTTGTCGATTTAGAATCATCCTTCTTGGTGACATGATTCCCGTAAAACCCAGATAGATCCCTAGACTCACTACACCCGACCCAAATCCTCACTTCCAACGCATGAGTAGATAGATACCAAAAAGGACTAGAGCAAACTACCAACGACCATTCTCATCACCAGCAGCAATCTTTCCAGAGTCGAAGTAAATTGCACAGCTTATATCGAAGGGGCGGGGGAAAGAAAGCATACTTTGGATTTGAAAATGTGGATCATGCATTCGTTATCGTCGTGATTTGGCATAGCGTCCAAAAAAATCAACTGCCCGTCTAGACCAGTAACGTTGGCGCTGAGTTCCTCTAACCCCAACCTCTTTCATCCCTAATTTTCCAATTCGCTCTCGACCCCCCCTTTTTTTTATTTTAGAAATTTATGGCCGTCCATCAGCGGGGCAGCTGTGGTAATTTCGTTAAACCTGAGAAACTTCGTCATCAACATCATCCTCCTCCCCCATCCAAGGTTCCAACTATTCAAAATTGACCAAATGCCCGGCCCCGTCTACATCTCCTCTTCCATCTCACCAACGGCAACACCCCTTCCCCTCGCAAGCTCCCGAAGCACCTCCCATAGACCCCTCGAACACTCCTCCTTCGCGTTCTTCTTGCCAAACACGTTTCTGATCTCACCGTATTGGCCCGGTAGGATGGGGTTAGCGGGGAAACAGGCGGTGCCGGAGAGGATGTTGGGGGCGGAGGGGGAAGTGGCGGTGAAGCGGTAGATTGGGGAGGGAAGGCCGAGGAGGGGGCAGAGGTCTGTGTGGGGAGAAGGGGGGTTAGTGGTGGGTGGGGTTGGGTTGAAGGTAGGAGGAGGAGAGTGTGTAGATAGCGAAGTAGGCTTCGAAACGACAGATGTTGAAAGGGGGGACGTTGAGAGGAGGAAAACAGAGCCAAAAGAAGAATCAGACTGACTATTGACCCTCTGTGCATACGTCGTCCCCTTCTTAACCTCCATCCCCTGCTCCTCGATCCGCACCGCCGTCCCGAGCTTGGCTTTCTTGTTGCGGGCTTTTGGGGTGCCATTCGGGTTTGTTAGGCCCTCGGAAATAAGGAATTGGACGGCTTCTCGAGCGGCGTTGGACCGAGCAGCCTTCTTGGTGGAGAAGGCGTTGTTTGGAGAGCCGAAGAGGGTGCTGTGCGAGGGTATCTCGACGGTGCAGGCGAAGGAGAGGCCGAGGGCATACTCTCTGTAGGCGGGGCCAAGGGTTGGGTCGAGAGCATTTTGATATTCTAAATTCAGTGGATCAGCAGGAGGATCCTGGAGGTACATGTTGCTGAAGAAGTTCACGGTAGCATCATACCGAGCAATTTCCCAACCCAATTCTCTGACGTTCCCCCACCCCCAGCCGGTGATTTGCCCTTTGCTTCGGTTCCCCTCACGACCTCCACGCCTTTCTCCGCGAGCCCATCCTTTGCTTCCTTCTTGCTTCTCCACCTCTGCTCACTCCCCACGGTTTGTTCGCCAATCCTTAAAATCCCTCCGAACCCACCCTGATTCCCGTCGATCTCGAATTCTGGCACCAATCCTCGTTCTTGGCAGAGCTGATACAAAGCTACGATATGGTTGCTTGTCTTTACACCCAATTGCACAGGCTGCAGAGGAGAGCTGCTGCTGGTAGATGGTTTTGTCCGGGAGGAAGAGGCCTGGTTCTGATTTTGATTCGCGTTAGAAGCAAGTAAGGCTTTGTTCGTCGGGTCATTGAGGAATGCATCGACATCGTAGACGGGTAGCCTTGTAGCTTGAGAGGTGGGTTTGGTAAGAGGGGACGACGGTTGAGATTGTGTGGAATGAAAGGATTCTTGGGAGCTTTTGGGGACGATGAGGCTGGGGAGGATGTCTGACATGCTTGAGAGGAGGGGGGAGGTCTCGTCTTGTCAATGGGAAATGCTAGTGCGTGCGGAGGCGTTGAAGATTTGAGTGTTGCATTAGCTGGTAGTAATTCTTCTATTATGTTGGGCGCTCTCTATGAATGAAA
>JAABUV010007984.1_pt1 | contig 10884 bp, 7 predicted proteins | sample 5559971 | NCBI WGS metagenome assembly JAABUV01 (sample SAMN10711881, study PRJNA513362) | rock metagenome | isolation source: Antarctica rocks | place: Antarctica: Victoria Land, Knobhead nord | collected 2015-12-19
CTCGACCGGATGCTCGACGAGCTCACGGTCATCCTCGACTCGGTGGCCCAGGTCCAGCAGGCACCGACCGACGGCGTGCAGCCGATGTCCCATCCGCTGCCGCTGACCAACGTGACGCGGCCCGACGTGGTGCGGTCCGGCCTGACGGCCGAGGAGGCGCTGTCGGGCGCACCCCAGCGCGACCAGCAGCGTTTCTCCGTGCCCCGCATCCTGGCCGAGGACTGAGCCACCGCACCGGTATGCCGGCTGCTCACCGCGGCCACCCGGCATACCCCCGCCTGACCTGACCAAGAGGCCCCGAGACGTGACCACCGACCTGACCCGACTGAGTGCCGCCCACCTGGCCGACCTGCTCGCCACCATGCAGATCAGCTCGGTCGAGCTGACCCGGGCCCACCTCGACCGCACCGAGGCTGTGGACGGCCTCGTCCACGCCTACCTGCACGTCGACAGCGACGGGGCGCTCGCCCAGGCACGCGCCGTCGACGAGCGCCGAGCGGCCGGCGAGGAGCTGGGCCCGTTGGCGGGCGTGCCGATTGCCGTCAAGGACGTCCTGGCCACCAAGGGCCTGCCGACGACGTGCGGCTCGAGGATCCTGCAGGGCTGGATCCCTCCCTACGACGCGACGCTGGTCCGCAGGCTGCGCGGGGCCGGGCTACCGATCCTCGGCAAGACGAACATGGACGAGTTCGCGATGGGCTCCTCGACGGAGCACTCGGCTTACGGCCCCAGCCACAACCCCTGGGACCTCGACCGCATCCCGGGTGGCTCGGGTGGGGGCTCGTCCAGTGTCGTGGCCTCCTTCCAGGCGCCGCTGGCGATCGGCACCGACACGGGCGGGTCGATCCGCCAGCCCGCCGCCGTAACCGGCACGGTGGGGACGAAACCGACCTACGGCGGGGTCTCGCGCTACGGGCTCGTCGCGCTGGCGTCCAGCCTCGACCAGGCCGGCCCGTGCGCCCGGACCGTCCTCGACGCCGCGTTGCTGCACTCGGTCATCGGCGGTCACGACCCGCTCGACTCCACGTCGATCGACGCGCCCGTGCCGCCCGTCGTGGAGGCGGCCCGGCGCGGCGACGTCTCGGGGCTGACCATCGGTGTCGTCAGGCAGCTCGGCGGTGAGGGCTACCAGGCGGGAGTCCGGGCCCGGTTCGAGGAGTCGGTCCAGCTGCTCGTCGACGGCGGCGCGAAGGTCGTCGAGGTCGACTGCCCCAGCTTCGACTTCGCCCTCGCGACGTACTACCTCATCCTCCCCAGCGAGGCGTCGAGCAACCTCGCCAAGTTCGACGGAATGCGTTACGGCATGCGGGTACTGCCCGCCGGGGTCGACGACCCGAGCGCCGAGCAGGTGATGGCGGCGACGCGGGACGCCGGCTTCGGCGACGAGGTCAAGCGGCGGATCATCCTCGGGACCTACGCGCTCTCCTCCGGCTACTACGACGCGTACTACGGCCAGGCCCAGAAGGTCCGGCGCCTCATCGCCGACGACTTCACCCGCGCGTTCGGCGTGGCCGACGTCCTGGTCTCACCGACGGCGCCCACGACGGCGTTCAAGATCGGGGAGAAGCTCGACGACCCATTGGCCATGTACCTCAACGACATCGCCACGATCCCGGCCAACCTCGCCGGCGTGCCCGGCATGTCGATCCCGAGCGGGCTGGCCGAGGAGGACGGCCTGCCGACCGGCATACAGATCCTGGCCCCTGCCACCAAGGACGAGCGCCTGTATGCCGTGGGCTCCGCCCTCGAGCGCGCCCTCCTCGCCCGGTGGGGCGGCCCACTGCTCGACCGGGCACCCGACCTGACCACCCTTGCCCACGTGACGGAGGCCTGAGCATGGCGGCGACCGAAGCAGTCCTGACCTACGACGAGGCTCTCGCGTCCTACGACCCCGTCATGGGGCTGGAGGTGCACGTCGAGCTCGGCACGGCGACGAAGATGTTCTGCGGGTGCTCGACGGTGTTCGGCGCCGAGCCCAACACCCAGGTCTGCCCCGTCTGCCTCGGACTGCCGGGCGCCCTGCCCGTCGTCAACGAGAAGGCCGTCGAGTCGGCGATCCGGATCGGGCTCGCGCTGAACTGCGAGATTGCGACATGGTGCCGATTCGCGCGCAAGAACTACTTCTACCCGGACATGCCGAAGAACTTCCAGACCTCCCAGTACGACGAGCCGATCGCCTACCAGGGCTACCTCGACGTGGAGGTCCCGAGCGCGTCAGGGGACGGCACCGAGGTGTTTCGGGTCGAGATCGAGCGGGCCCACATGGAGGAGGACACCGGCAAGTCGCTGCACGTCGGCGGCGCCACCGGGCGGATCCACGGCGCCGACCACTCGCTCGTCGACTACAACCGTGCGGGGATCCCGCTCGTCGAGATCGTGACGAAGCCGATGCTCGGGGCCGGGGAACGAGCGCCCCAGGTCGCCAAGGCGTATGTCTCGGCGCTGCGCGACCTGCTCAAGGCGCTCGACGTCTCCGACGTGAGGATGGAGCAGGGTTCGATGCGCTGCGACGCCAACGTGTCGCTGCGGGCGCGCGCCCCCGAGGATGAGGACCAGGACGTCGTCCCGCTCGGCACCCGCACCGAGACGAAGAACGTCAACTCACTGCGGTCGGTGGAGCGGGCGGTGCGCTACGAGGTCACCCGGCAGGCGGCGGTCCTGACCCACGGCGGCTCGATCCTGCAGGAGACCCGGCACTGGCACGAGGACACCGGCGTGACGACGTCGGGTCGGGAGAAGTCCGACGCCGATGACTACCGCTACTTCCCCGAGCCCGACCTCGTGCCCGTCGCCCCGACGCGCGAGAGCGTGGACGCGCTCAGGGGCACGATGCCCGAACCTCCGGGGACTCGGCGCAAGCGGCTCCAGGCCGGCTGGGGCTTCTCCGACCCGGAGATGCGCGACGTCCTCAACGCGGGCGCGGTCGAGCTCATCGGTGAGACCGTCGCCGCTGGCGCCTCGGCGTCCGGCGCCCGCAAGTGGTGGAGCGGTGAGATCGCCCGGCGGGCCAACCTCGACGGCGTCGACGTGACGGAGTACGCGGTGCGGCGTGGGGTCACCCCGGCGGACATCGCCGAGCTCGACGGGCTCGTCAAGGGCGGCCGACTCAACGACTCGATGGCCCGACAGGTCCTCGAAGGCGTCCTCGACGGTGAGGGCACGCCGACGGCCGTGGCGGACGCGCGCGGGCTCGAGCTCGTCCACGACGACGGTGCCCTCGACGCCGCCGTGGACCGGGTCATCGAGGCCAACGCCGACGTCGCCCAGAAGGTCCGCGACGGCAAGGTACAGGCGGCCGGTGCCCTCATCGGCCAGGTGATGAAACAGCTGCAGGGCCAGGCCGACGCCGCCACGGTGCGCGAGCTCATCCTCGGCAAGCTCGGCGGCTGAGCCGAGGGCTCAGGCCTCAGCCGGTCAGCGACTGCGGCAGGCGCACGATCCGGTCGTCGCCGGGCTTCGGCGTCCCCCGGGAGGTGTTGTTCGTGACGATCCAGACGTTGCCGTCGGGACCGGTCAGCACGTCACGGAGGCGGCCGTAGTCGCCGCGCAGGAGTCGTTGCGGCTCACCGGTGCTGCCGTCCGCGTTGACCGGAACCTTCCAGAGTGACTCCCCCTTGAGGGCGGCGAGGAAGACCGACCCGTCCGGGCCGATCGCGATGCCGCTGGGAGAGGAGTCGTCGGTGCGCCACTGCCGGACCGGGTCGATGAAACCGCTGCGGGCCGCGGCTCCCTCGACCGTCGGCCAGCCGTAGTTCGACCCGGGCGTGATGACGTTGAGCTCGTCCCACGTGCTCTGGCCGAACTCGCTCGCCCACATCCGTCCCGTGGAGTCCCAGGCGATCCCCTGGACGTTGCGATGTCCGTAGGACCAGACGGGTGACCCGGGAAAGGGGTTGCCGGGCGCCGGCTTCCCCTCCGTGGTGATCCGCAGGATCTTGCCGCCGAGGCTGTCGAGGTTCTGCGCGTTGGGCTGGGTGCCGGCGTCTCCGGTCGTGACGTAGAGGTAGCCGTCGGGACCGAAGGCCAGCCGGCCGCCGTTGTGGTAGGCCGCCCCCGGTATGCCGGTGAGGATCGCCGTGGGTGCGCCGAGCCGGCCCTGCGCGTCGAGGGGTATCCGGACGACCCGGTTGTCCGAGGCGGTGGAGAAGTACGCGTAGAGGACGGTGGTGCTTGCGTACGTCGTGCGGTCGACGGCGAGCCCCAGCAGACCGCCCTCCCCGTTCGGCGCGACGCCCGGCACCGTGCCGACCGTGGTCAGGCGGCCGTCCGGCGTCAGCCGCTGGATCTTGGCGGAGTCGCGCTCGCTGACGAGCACGCTCGAGTCGGGCAGGACGATGGCACTCCATGGCACCGCGAGCCCGGTGGCGGTGTCGGTCGGCGCCGTCAGGGGCGCCCGGGCCGGCGCAGTGCTCGCAGTGCTCGTCGGGGCCGGTGTCGTCGGGGTGGACGCAGACGCGGACGTCGTGGCACCGGAGGAGGTGGACGACGTGGAGGGAGCGCCCGGGAAGGCGGTCCCCGCTGCACTGGGTGCCGTCGTCCCCGGGGTCGTGGAGCAGCCGGCCAGAACGGCCAGGGCGGCCACCCCTGCCGCGGCCGCGAGGCGCGGGGCCGGACGGCGTACCGGACGGCGCGGCGGCCAGGCTCGGTGCGGTGGCGGCATACCCCATTGTGGACGATGGGAACCACGGCGCTAGCGTCTTGCCCATGGTCCTTGCCTCCCTGCCCGAACCCTCCTGGATCGACGAGGTCGGGCCGGTGCCCGGCGTCGAGCTCGTCGCCTGGGACCTGCACGCGGCACCCGAGCGCGCCGACGAGGTCGAGATCGTCATTCCGCCCTACATCGACCCGAGCCTGGACTACGACCTCCTGGGCGGGCTGCCGCGGCTGCGTGCCGTCCAGCTGCTCACCGCAGGCTACGAGCAGGTGGCGCCGCACGTGCCCGACGGCGTGCGGCTGTGCAACGCCGCCGGCGTGCATGACGCGTCCACGGCGGAGCTGGCCCTGTCGCTCATCCTCGCGTCGCTGCGCGGCATACCGGAGTTCGTCCTCGCGCAGCGCAGCTTGACCTGGCTGCCGACCCACCTCTGGCCGGCCCTGGCGGACAAACGGGTGCTCGTCGTCGGTTACGGCCACGTCGGCAAGGCAGTCGTCCGCCGGCTCCTGCCGTTCGAGGTCGAGGTCACCGCGGTCGCTAGCAGGCCGCGAGCGGGTGACGACCTCGTCGACGCGGTCCACGGCATCGACGAGCTGCCGGACCTCCTGGGTCGCCACGACATCGTCGTGCTCATCGTCCCGCTGACCGGGGCGACCTCCGGTCTCGCCGGTGCGGCCTTCCTCGCCGCGATGCCTGACGGCGCCCTGCTCGTCAACGTCGCGCGTGGCAAGGTGGTCGACACCGACGCCCTGCTCGCGGAGACGTCGAGCGGGCGGTTGCGGGCGGCGCTGGACGTGACCGACCCGGAGCCCCTCCCGCCCGACCACGCCCTCTGGCGTTCGCCCGGCGTGCTCATCTCACCGCACATCGGTGGGGCGAGCAGCGCCTTCCGGCCCCGGGCAGTCCGGCTGGTCCGCGCGCAGCTTGAGGCGTATGCCGCCGGCTCGCCGCTGGAGAACGTCGTCCAGGGCTGAGCCCGACCACGGCTCGGATGCCGCCGGCGTCAGGGTTGGCGAAGGGACGTTGCGTCAGTCGGGGGCTTGGTGGACACTGTGAACATGACAGAGACCGTGGTGGCCATCGGGACCCGGAAGGGCCTCTGGCTGGCCCGCAGCACAGACCGCCGGGAGTGGGCCCTGGACGGGCCGCACTTCCTCATGAGCGAGGTCGCCTCGGTGGCCTTCGACACGCGCCGTGGGGCGCCGCGGGTCCTCGCCGGGGTGATGTCCTGGCACTGGGGCCCGACCGTCCAGGTCAGTGATGACGGCGGCCGGACGTGGACCGAGGGGGAGGAGCGCGCCATCGCCTTTGCGAAGGAGACCGACGCCGCGCTGACCTGGGTCTGGCAGCTCACCCCCGACCCGCACGACGACTCGGTCGTCTGGGCGGGCGGTGAGCCGCAGTCGTTGTGGCGCAGTGCCGACGGGGGAGACAGCTTCGAGCTGAACCGCGGCCTCTGGGAGCATCCACACCGCAGCGAGTGGGGCGCGGGCTTCGGTGGCGCCGCCATCCACACGGTGTGCCCCGACCCCAGCGACTCCTCCCGGATGCTCGTCGCGATGAGCACTGGAGGGGCCTACAGCACGACCGACGGCGCGCAGTCCTGGACGCCGACCAACACGGGCATCAGCGCCTACTTCCTGCCCGACAACCCGTATCCCGAGTTCGGCCAGTGCGTCCACAAGGTCGCCCGTGACTCGCAGACCCCGTCGCGCCTGTATGCCCAGAACCACCGGGGCGTCTACCGCTCCGACGACAACAGCGAAACCTGGACGTCCATCGCGGACGGGCTGCCGACCGACTTCGGCTTCGCCGTCGTCGTCCACCCGCACAAGGGTGACGCCCTGTGGCTCGTTCCCGTGGTCAGCGACGGGGAGCGGGTGCCTCCGGACGGACAGCTCCAGGTGCAGCACTCCACCGACGCGGGCCGGACGTGGCAGACCCAGACCACCGGCCTGCCGTCGCCGTGCTACACCGCGGTGCTGCGCGACGCGGCCGCGACCGACGACGCCGAGCACCCGGGGCTCTACTTCGGGACCCGCAACGGTGACGTCTTCGCCTCGCTCGACGAAGGCGACAGCTTCACCACCATCGCTTCGCAGCTGCCGGACGTCCTCTGCGTCCGGGCGGCGGTGCTGCCGTGAGCACCGCGGCCAACGCGGGTTCGGTGAGGGTGGTCCTGCCCGGGATGCTCCGCGACCTCACCGGCGGAGAGGGCGAGGCCGCAGCCGAGGTCGGTGCTGCCGGCGCCCGGCTCGAACAGGTGGTCGACATGGCCCTGGCGCCGTGGCCCCGCGTCGGGTCCCGGGTGCGTGACGAGCAGGGCCGGATTCGCCGGCACGTCAACATCTTCGTCGACGGCGAGGACGCCAAGCGCGGTCAGGGGCTGGAGACGGTCGTGCGGCCCGGGGCCGTCGTCCACATCATCAACGCCGTCTCGGGGGGCTGAGGTCACGGGCGCGCGCCGAGCCGGGTGATCCAGCAGGGTGCGCTTCGCTGAGTCGTTCCATGCACGACGACCTCCGCCCAGCCCCGCGCGAGAGATCGGCGAGCCGAGCCCGACGTGTGCCTCAGCCGGTCCACTCGCCGGTGGTCCAGGCGCGGTCCAGCACCTCGAGGTATGCCGTGAGGTCGAGCCCATGGGCGGCGAGCCACTCGCCGTCGGAGTAGGTGTGGGCGTAGCGCTCGGACGGGTCGCACATCAGCGTGACGATGCTGCCGGGCCGGCCCGCGGCCCGCATCTCGCAGGCCAGCCGGAGGGCACCGTAGAAGTTGGTTCCGGTTGAGCCGCCCGCCCGCAGGCCGGTGCGCTGGCGCAGGAAGCGCATCGCGGCGATGGATGCCGCGTCGGGGACCCCGAACATCCGGTCGACGACCGTCGGGATGAAGCTCGGCTCTACGCGGGGGCGGCCGATGCCCTCGATCCGCGAGCCGCGGCTGCCCGCAGTCGAGCGACCGTCGTAGGACGGGAGGAACGCCGAGCCCTCGGGGTCGACGACGGCGACGCAGGTGGCCAGGCCGCAGTAGCGCGTGTAGCGCGTGTAGCGCCCGATCGTCGCGCTCGTGCCGCCGGTGCCCGCGCCGACGACGATCCAGGCCGGCACGGGGTGCGGCTCGAGCACCATCTGCTCGAAGATCGACTCGGCGATGTTGTTGCTGCCGCGCCAGTCCGTGGCCCGTTCGGCGTAGGTGAACTGGTCGATGTAGTGCCCGTCCAGCTCGTCGGCGAGGCGGCGCGCGACGTCATAGACCTCGGAGGCGTCCTCGACGAGGTGGCAGGTGCCGCCCTCACGCTCGATGAGCATGACCTTCTCGGTGCTCGTCGTGCGGGCCATGACCGCGATGAAGGGCAGCCCGACCATCTTGGCGAAGTAGGCCTCGGACACCCGGTCGACCCGCTCGACGCCTCGATGACCGTCGTGCCGGGGCCGACGACGCCGTTGCCGATCGCGTAGAGGAAGAGCGACCGGGCGAGCCGGTGCTTGAGGCTCCCCGTCGGGTGGGTCGACTCGTCCTTGAGGTAGAGGTCGACCTCCCAGCCGTCGGGGAGCGGGACCTGGACGAGGTGGGTGTCGGCCGAGCGGTTGGTGTCGGCCTGGATCCGGCGGATGGACTCGTCGATCCACACCCGGCTCGGGCACCCGCCGGAGGTGACGTCGCTCATCCGCCGGAGGTCGCCCATCCCTGTCCTGCTCTCGTGTCGGTCGGTGTCGGCCGGTGTTGTCGTTGTCGTTGAGTTGTCGTTGTCGGTCGGAGTTGTCGTTGCCGGTCGGCGTCGGTGGTGTCGTGCGCGAGCTGCTACCCGTAGGCCGTCGCGCTCACCGTAGCGCCGGAGCCGAAACCCGCTGACGAGATCAGCTGCGTCGGAGGCTGGAGGCTGCCCCCGGGGGTCAAGGGGCTGGCCCGGACCCGCCGACGGGAGGATGCTCTGGCGTATGACTCGAGCCACCGAGGACAAGACCCTGGTCCTGATGCGGCACGCCAAGGCCGAGCAGGCGACCGGGAAGCCGGACCACGACCGGTCACTGACCGAGAGGGGCCGGCGTGACGCCACGGCCGCGGGTCGCTGGCTGCACGAGCACGGCATCGTCGCCGAGCTCGTCATCTGCTCGACGGCGGTGCGGACCCGCGAGACGTGGAACCACGCGGCGAGGGGTGGAGCGCACACCGAGTTCGTCGAGTACCGGCGGGCGGTCTACCAGGGCGACGCCGAGGGGGTGCTCGGCTCGGTACGTGAGGACGCCGGGGAGGTGGACACGGTCATCGTCATCGGCCACGCCCCGACGATCCCCGGCCTGGCCAGCGTGCTATGTGACGGGGCAGGCTCCCAAGAGGCACACCAGGCGCTCGCGGAGGGCTATCCGACGTGCGGGCTCGCCGTCCTGCGCTTCAACGGCGACTGGCGAGACCTCGACCACGGGAACGCGTCGCTCGAGAGGTTCCACGTGGCCCGAGGCTGACCCGGCCCCCAGCCACCCGGCATACCGGCGGCGAGTCCGCAGCACCCAGCACACCTTCGGTGACCAGCACAGGGTATGCCGTGTGCTGAGTGACCAAAGCTGTGCTGGGTGACCGATGCTGTGCTGAGTCGGCCACGCGCCTCGTCGACGGCACATGAGACACCGGTCTCACCACAGGAACGCCGTCCTATGCTCGGTCCATGACGCAGACCCCCGACATCAAGCCCCGCAGCCGCGACGTCACGGACGGTCTCGAGAAGACGGCCGCCCGAGGGATGCTTCGAGCCGTCGGCCTCGGCGACGACGACTGGGTCAAGCCGCAGATCGGTGTCGCCAGCTCGTGGAACGAGATCACCCCGTGCAACCTGTCGCTCGACCGGCTGGCCAAGGCCGCGAAGGACGGCGTGCACGCGGCCGGGGGCTACCCGCTCGAGTTCGGGACCATCTCGGTGTCCGACGGCATCTCCATGGGACACGAGGGCATGCACTTCTCGCTCGTGTCGCGGGAGGTCATCGCCGACTCGGTGGAGACCGTCATGCAGGCCGAACGCCTCGACGGCTCAGTCCTGCTCGCCGGGTGTGACAAGTCCCTGCCGGGCATGCTCATGGCCGCCGCCCGCCTCGACCTCGCCTCGGTCTTCCTGTATGCCGGCTCCATCCTTCCAGGGATCGCCAAGCTGTCCGACGGGTCGGAGAAGCAGGTGACGATCATCGACGCCTTCGAGGCGGTCGGGGCCTGTGCGGCGGGCCGGATGTCGCGGGCCGACGTCGACGCCATCGAGCGGGCGATCTGTCCCGGAGAGGGCGCCTGCGGCGGGATGTACACGGCCAACACCATGGCGTCGGTCGCGGAGGCGATCGGGATGTCGCTGCCGGGTTCGGCTGCCCCGCCCGCGACCGACCGTCGGCGCGACGGGTTCGCCCGCAAGTCGGGGGAGGCGGTCGTCGAGCTGCTCCGCCGGGGCATCACCGCTCGTCAGATCATGACCAAGGAGGCCTTCGAGAACGCCATCGCCGTCGTGATGGCCTTCGGAGGCTCGACCAACGCCGTTCTCCACCTCCTGGCCATCGCTCACGAGGCGGACGTGGAACTCGGCATCGAGGACTTCCAGCGGGTCGGGGCGAAGGTGCCGCACCTGGCCGACGTCAAGCCCTTCGGTCAGTACGTCATGACCGACATCGACCGCGTCGGCGGCGTGCCCGTCGTGATGAAGGCGCTGCTCGACGCGGGGCTGATCCACGGTGACTGCCTGACCGTCACGGGCCGGACCGTCGCCGAGAACCTCGCCGGCATCAACCCGCCCGACCCCGACGGCAAGGTCGTCCGCGCGCTGCAGTCACCGATCCACCGGACCGGTGGCCTGACGATCCTGACCGGGTCGCTCGCCCCCGACGGCGCCGTCGTCAAGTCGGCCGGGTTCGACTCCGACGTCTTCACCGGCACCGCTCGGGTGTTCGACGGCGAGCGGGGTGCCATGGATGCCGTCGGAGCGGGCCGGCTCGCGGCCGGCGACGTCGTCGTGATCCGCTACGAGGGCCCGAAGGGCGGCCCGGGGATGCGCGAGATGCTCGCCGTGACCGGGGCGATCAAGGGCGCCGGGCTCGGCAAGGACGTCCTGCTCCTCACCGACGGGCGGTTCTCGGGGGGCACGACCGGTCTCTGCGTCGGGCACGTCGCCCCCGAGGCGGTCGACGAGGGCCCGATCGCCTACGTCCACGACGGCGACCAGATCCGGCTGGACGTCGCCGCAGGGACGCTGGACCTCCTCG
>JAABUV010007987.1_pt1 | contig 10876 bp, 5 predicted proteins | sample 5559971 | NCBI WGS metagenome assembly JAABUV01 (sample SAMN10711881, study PRJNA513362) | rock metagenome | isolation source: Antarctica rocks | place: Antarctica: Victoria Land, Knobhead nord | collected 2015-12-19
CCGACAAGCTCAACACTAGCGAACATAGGGCAATCGCATTATAAAAAAGGCTTGCCAGCGAGGGGAGGGGAGGCGATACTGGGGCCAAAAGGGTAGGGGGCAACGATGGACGCGGGCGCAACCTGTACGATTATGACGCATTTTGAGGCACTGGACGACCCGCGGGTCGAGCGCGCCAAGCGCCATGACTTGTTGGACATCGTGACGATCGCGTTGTGCGGGGTGATTTGCGGGGCCGATGGGTGGGTGGAGGTCGAGGAGTTCGGGCACGCCAAACAGGCCTGGCTTACCACGTTTCTGGCCCTACCCCATGGCATCCCGTCGCACGACACCTTCGGGCGGGTCTTCGCGGCGCTGGACGGGGCGCAGTTCGCGGCGTGCTTCCGGGGGTGGGTCGCGGCGATCGCGGAGCGGACGGCGGGGCAGGTGATCGCGGTGGACGGCAAGGCGTTACGGCGGTCGCACGACCGGGGCGCGGGCAAGGGCGCGCTGCACATGGTGAGCGCCTGGGCCTGCACGAACCGGCTGGTCCTGGCCCAACTGCCGGTCACCGAGAAATCGAACGAGATCACGGCGCTGCCTGCACTGCTGCGCATGCTGGCGTTGGAGGGTTGCATCGTCACGATCGACGCCATGGGCGGCCAGACGGAGGTCGCCCGGACCATCCGGGACGAGGGCGGCGACTACGTGCTCGCGCTCAAGAAGAACCAGGGGCGCTTGTATGGCGACGTGGAGAGCCTCTTCGCGGAGGCGCTGTCCACGCCGGATGGCGGCCTCGCTCACGACACGCACCGCGCCGTCGACGGCGGTCATGGGCGCATCGAGATCCGGCAGGCCTGGGTCATCACCGACGCGGCGACGCTCCGCTATCTGGACCCCGATGGGCGCTGGGCGGACCTGAGCGGCGTCGGCATGGTCCAGGCGGAGCGACGCGTGGGCACAGAGGTGAGCCGCGAGACGCGCTACTATATCTCCAGCCTGGCGGCCTCGGCGCGGACGCTCAACGACGCTGTGCGCAGCCACTGGGGCATCGAAAATAAGGTGCATTGGGTGCTCGATCTCGCCTTCCGGGAGGACGAAAGCCGCGTGCGCACCGGCGAGAGCGCTCGCAATCTGGCCGTTCTGCGCCACATCGCGCTCAACCTCCTCCAAAAGGAGACCACCGCGCGCTGCGGCATCAAGGCCCGCCGCCTCAAAGCCGGCTGGGACCACCGCTATCTGCTCAAAGTCCTCGCCGCTTAATATGCGATTGCCCTACACCAAGGGCCATACCACGGCGTATGGGTACGATGCCGCGAACGAGCGCATCAGCGTCACGCGGCCCGACAACACGGTCATGGCGACGGGCTACGACGGCGACGGCAACGTGATCTCGACGACCGATGCGCTCTCGCGCACGACTGTCTATGTCTACGACCCGCTAAACCGCCTGGTCAGGGCGATCGACCCGTTGAATCGCACGACGGCCTACGCCTATGATCGCGCGGGCAATCGGACGGGGCTCACCGACCCGCTCGGGCGCACCACCGTCTATACCTATGACGCGGCCGACCAAGTGACCACGATCCAACGGCCCGACGGCGGCCTACTCAGCATGCGGTACGACCTTGACGGGCAGGTGATCACGCGGACCGACGCGCTCAGCCATAGCACGGGCTACAGCTACGACGCGCTCAACCGCCTCGTCGCCGTGACCGACCCCTTGAGCCGTACGACAACGTATGGCTACGACCTCGCGGGCAACCGTACCTCCGTGACCGACCCGCGCGGCGACACCACCGCCTACGGCTACGACCAGGCCGACCGGCTGATCGCGCTCACGCGGCCGGACGCGGGCGTGTGGCGCGTCGGCTACGACGCCAACGGCAACGCCACGACGCGCACCGACCCACGCCACAACACGACGACGGGCACGTACGACCTGCTGGATCGCCTCGTCGCGACGACCGACCCGCTCTCGGACACGACGCGCTACCAATATGACCCCGCCGGCAACCTGGCCCAAAAGACGGACGCTAACAAGCACGCCACGACCTACCAGTACGACGCGCTCGACCGGCCGATCACCGCGACCGACGCGCTATCGGGCACGACGGTCTATGGCTACGACGCCGTGGGCAACACCGTCGCCATCACCGACGCGCGGCATAACGCGACGCGCTACGGCTACGACGCCGGCGACGAGCAGACCACGATCACGCGGACCGACGGCACGACCGGCACCACCGGCTATGATCTCGCCGGTAACGTCATCACGCGCACCAATGGACTCGGCCACGCCACGACCTATGGCTACGACCTGCTCGACCGCCCGGTCACCATAACCGACCCCTTGACGGGGACGACCGTCTATGGCTACGACCTCGCGGGTAACACCATCGCCATGACCGATCCGCTCACGCGCACGACCGTCTATACCTACGATGTCGCCGACCAGCGGACGGGCGTGGGGCAGGCCGACGGCTCGACGCTCACGACGGCCTACGACGCGGCGGGCGACCCGATCACCGCGACCGACGCCCTGGGCAGGCCGACCATCTACGGCTACGACAGCCTCAACCGCGTCATCACCACCACCGACCCGCTCGGCCGCCAGACGCTCTCCGGCTACGACCTCTCCGGCAACCGCACGTCGCTGACCGACGCCATGGGCCGCGTCACGACGTATGGCTACGATCCACTCGACCGTACGAGCGCCATCACCTACTCCGACGGCGCGACGCCGAACGTCCAATACACCTACACCCCGACCGGCCAACGGGCGAGCATGGCCGACGGCACGGGCGCGACAACATATCAGTACGACGCATTGGACCACCCCATCACGGTCACGAACGGCGCGGGCGCCAGCGTGGGCTACGGCTACGACGCGGTGGGCAACCTGACCGCGCTGACCTACCCCAACGGCTCCCAGGTCACGCGCAGCTACGACACGCTGGATCGCCTGAGCGGCGTGCGCGATTGGCTCGGCCACACCGCGCGCTTCGGCTACGACGCCGCCGACAATCTGATCATAGGGACGCTGCCCACCTCAACCTCGACGAACGTGGCGATGGGCTACGACGCGGCCGACCGCCTCGTAGGCATTACCGACACCACGCCATTGACGAGTTTGGTCTACGCCTACACGCGCGACAAGGCTGGTGAGATCGTCGGGGCGAACGATCCACTGGACGGGAAGACGCACACCTACAGCTACGACAAGTTAGCGGGCCTGACCGCCGACAGCCGGGGCGCCGGCGCGATCACCAGCACCGTAGCATGGGCCAACGACGCCGCGCACGAGGTCACGCAGCGCCTCGACCCGAGCGAGCCATACACCAGCACGCTCACCTACGACAACGCCCACGAGTTGACCGCCACGACCACGCTCTCGGGCACGACGCCGACTAAGAACGTGGCCTACACCTACAACCAGGACGGCGACCGGACCACCCAGACGGACAGCGTGAGCGGCGCATCGCGGGGCTACGGCTACGATCAGGCCGACCGCCTGATCACCGCGACGAGCGGCATCACCTCCACCACCTATGCCTACGACGGCGACGGCCTGCGCCAGAGTAAGACCGTCAGCGGCACGACGACGGCCGAGACATGGGACACCGCCGCGGGCTTGCCGACGTTGCTGCAAGACGGCGCCACGCGCTACATCGCCGGGCCCGACGGCTTGCCCCTGGAGCAGGTCAACGCCGACGGCAGCGTGCAGTACTACCTGCACGACCAACTCGGCTCGACGCGCGCCCTGCTCGACGGCGCGGGCCACACCGTCGCCACCTACAGCTATGACGCCTACGGCAACCCGACTGGCACGACGGGGAGCGCAACCACCCCGTTCGGCTACGCGGGGCAGTACACCGACGCCGAGACAGGTTTGCAGTACCTGCGCGCCCGCTACTACGACCCGGCCACGAGCCAGTTCGTGAGCGCGGACCCGCTCGCGGACGTGACGGGGCAGCCCTACGCCTACACCGCCGCCGACCCGCTCAACGGGGTCGACCCGGCCGGGCTGTGCACGGTCGATGTGCCGGTGTTCGGGCGGCAGCACGTCCCCGGCACGAGCGACAACCCCATCCTCTGCACCGAGGCGGCCAAACTCAAGGCGCGCGACGGCCTCCTGGCGGCGAGCAGCGGACTCGCCCGCTTCAACCAGAGCGATCTCAGTAACGCCGTCTACGGCGACGTGACGGGCCTGGCGCGGGCGGGTCAGGGGCTGTACGACCAGGCCGCGCAGTGCGCGCGTGGGTGGGGGACGGCGCTCGGGTGCGCGCAGGCCACGGCGGCCTTCGCGGCCTATGTCCAGGCGCATCCGTGGGAGCCCGCCGTGCTGGTGGCGCAGGCGCAGGTGGCACAGTTGGCGCAGTACAAACGTGAGCTCGACTGCCATCAGTACGGGGCCATCGCCGGGCACCTGCTCGTGGCCTTCGCCCTGAGCAAGGGGACGGGCGTGGTCGGCGGGGCAGTGCGCGGCGCGGTCGGTGACGCGACGGGCCTCGTCGGGCGCGACGTGGGCGAGGCGACCCTCAGGGACGCCGAGAGGGCGGGGGCGCGCGGCGACCCGGTGCTGTGTGAAGGCTGCTTCGCGGCGGGGACGACGGTGGCGACGCCGCACGGGGCGCGAGCGATCCAGACGTTGCGCGTCGGCGACAAGGTCCTGTCCGAGGACCCGACGACACACAAGGTGGAGGCCGAGACGGTGCAACGCGTCATCCACGACCCGGCGTCGCCCTTGCTGGCGGTGGACCTCTCCGACGGCAGCACGATCACGACCACGCTGACGCACTCGTTCTGGGTGGACGCGGGCGCGCGCATCGCGCCGGGCGGGGCGTGGCTGTGGGCGGAGCACCTACGGCCTGGTGACCAACTGCGCACGGCGGACGGACGGCTGGTGAGCGTAGTGCGGGTGAGGACGGGCGTCGGACGGGCGGACGTGTGGACACTCACCGTCGCCCGTGACCACACCTTCTTCGTGGGCTCCGCGCAAGTCTTGGTGCATAATTCTAGTTGTCCCAAGACACGCGGAGGCGTCTATCTGCTGCGTGATCCTGAAACGGGTCAAGCTATGCGCACTGGGCGTGCCACTAACTTTGTCAAGAGGGAAAGCGCACATGCGAGGGGAGAGGATAATCCCGCAACAATAGGCTTACAATTCGAGCCTGTGTACGGAACCGATAACTACGCGGTACAGCGTGGGCTCGAGCAGTATCTTTATGACCAGTATCCCGATGCGTCGCTAAACGATGAGTCGCCAATCAGCAGCAAAAGGTCTAAAGCCGCGAAGAGAGAGGCCTATATGAAAGCGGCGCGCGATTTTCTAGCTGGACAACCATGATGAGGTAATGGTTCCGACACCGTTTTGGCGAAAAGGATTTGTCTGATCATCGGCATCGTTATCGACAGCAGCACCAACAGGCGTAAGTATGGCTGACGCCGGTGTCTGCCGTGTATCCGCATCACCAAACGGTGTCAGAGCCAGTAGTGCCCCCGAATGAAAAGGATGCAATTGACAATGAAGAAGGTACCATACCGTGAGGGGGATTGGTTTGCTGTCCCTTTGCAAGGTGGTGGATACTCCGTTGGAATAGTGGCCCGGAAACCTCGCAACGGTGATATACTGCTCGGCTATTTCTTTGGTCCACGACGCTTGAACGTTCCAGTTCTAGACGAGGTTCATAAATACAAGGCAAGCAATGCAATGCTTGTGAGAATGTTCGGTGACACGGCACTTAAAAGAGGAGAGTGGCCAGTGCTAGGAACGGTAGAGCCCTGGGATACGCATCTCTGGCCTATGCCAGATTTTGGGCGATATGCAGCGCCACTAGCTGGATATCCAGCGCGTGCATGGAGAGTGCGATACCCGGAAAATAATCCGAACGGCTTACCAGAAACGACTCCTATCACCATCGAGGAGTATAGTAACCTTCCTAAAGATTTGATCAGTCCACCTGTAGCATTACAGGTAGAGCTAACAAAGTTACTTGGTGGGAAAGACTGTCTTGATAAAAGCACTAAGCAAAACAAGGCATTCCCAACAGAAGTTCCACCAACAGCCAACTTCTATTTGTATCTACCAAATAGGTTAGCTGCGGTCAGGGTGTTAGAGCAACTTCAGGATCTAGGGTACTCTGCTGAGATGAGCGAATCCGACGCAAATTGGCTAGTGCTTGTGACTTACGCAAGTTTCCTGACACTTGAGGAGTTGGATGCCATGGAAGTGCAAATGGAAACCGTAGCAGCGTCCGAGGGTGGAGAATACGATGGTTTTGAAAGGAGTGCGCTTGCCCCGTTGGCATAATGCTCCGATTCTAAACTTCACAAGCAATGCTATCTCATGATCTATCTACCAAAATAGACAATATTCTTTGGTTATGACTTGGCGGGCAACCGCACCACGATGACCGACCCGCGCGGCGACACGACTGCCTACGGCTACGACGCCGCCAACGAGCGGATGGCGGCGTGTGGCAGAGAGATGGCGCCGCGCGCTGATCCCGCCGCGTGTCCACATCAGGCGACCTGTCCGCGCGGGCCGAGGTGGCGTAGGCTCGCCGGCTAATCAGGGATAACGGCGCGGAGAACGTCTGGCGCCCCTGTTATACTATGCAGAGAGTGACGCGGGCCGCTGCGCCCGCGTTTTTAGTATGACCTTGCTGCTTTTTATGCCTATGACTGTGACCGCTACTCTTACTCTCTCCGCTACGGCTCTGCGCCGGCTCGACGACGCGTTCCGCGCCGCCGGCAAGTCGCTCTACCTCGTGGGCGGCTCCGTGCGCGATGAACTGCTCGGCCGGCCCAGCCTCGACTATGACTTCACGACCGACGCGCATCCCCCCGAGATCCGGCTGCTCCTGGCCGCGGCGCGACCGGAGAATGTCTACGCCGTCGGCGAGAAGTTCGGCACGATCTGCGCGACGCTGGAGGGCCACACGGTCCAGGTCACGTCCTACCGCGGCGAGCAGTACAACCCCAAGTCGCGCAAGCCCGAGGTCACCTTCGGCGTGTCGCTGGAGGATGACCTGGCGCGGCGCGACTTTACGATCAACGCTATGGCGCACGATCTGCGCGGCGGTCCGCTCGTCGATCCTTTCGATGGCCGCGCCGACCTCGACGCGCGGCTTATCCGCGCCGTGGGCGACCCCGCCGAGCGCTTCGCGGAGGATCCGCTACGTCTGTTGCGCGCGGTGCGCTTCGCCACGACGCTTGATTTCGACATCGCGCCCGACACGGCCGCGGCAATCAGGGAGCAGGCGGCCGCGTTGCAGGACATCAGCCGCGAACGCGTGGCCGAGGAGATGAACAAGATCTTGCTGGCCGAGCAGCCCTCGCGTGGGCTGCGCTTGCTGGTGGAGCTCGACCTGATGCGCTACATCATCCCCGAGGTTATGCCGATGGTGGAGATGAAGCGCGCGGGCGAGCGCCGTCACAAGGACGTGTGGGCGCATGTGCTGCAGGTCGTCGATAAGTCGCCACCCACGCTCGCGTTGCGCTGGGCCGCCCTCCTGCACGACATCGCCAAGCCGGAGACGTTCTCCTACAAGGATGGGCAGGTACACTTCTTTGGGCATGAGGTGGTCGGGGCGCGCCGCGCGCACGAGATCCTGACGCGGCTGCACTTTGACCGCGCCACGGTCGACTATGTCGCGGGGCTGGTGGCCCGACATATGCGCATCAATACCTATAGCGACTGGAGCGATGGCGCGGTGCGACGCTTCATGCGCGAGGCCGGTGACCAACTCGGCGACCTCTTCGCGCTCTCTCTCGCCGACATCACCAGCCACCGCTTCGAGCGCGTGCAGGCCGTGATGTCCAACGTGGATCGCCTGGAGGGACGCGTCCGCGAGTTGGAGGAGCAGGCCGAGATCGCTAAGATGCACTCGCCGCTGGACGGTCACGAGTTGATGCTGCTCTTCGGGCGGCCGCCCGGCCCCTGGCTCGGCAAGCTCAAGACCTACCTGCTCGACCTCGTGCTCGACGGCGCGCTCGATCAGGACGACAAGGCGCACGGCGAGGAGTTGGCCCGCGCCTACGTGGCGGAGCACCCCGAGCTGTGAGCGCCGATCGGGACAGCGCGGGCGGCGCGCCGCCGCTGGCCGCGACGGTCGAGTTGGTGCGGCGCGCCATCGCCCTCGAGCGTAAGCAGGGCTATCAGAACCGCGCGACGACCGGCGGCCTGCACCGCTATTTCCAGCACCAATTTGGCAAGCACACGCTCGACGAGCGCACCACGCCTCTCGTCGAAGGCTTGCTGCGCGACCTCAAGCGCTATGAGGGCGCGGGCTCGGTGGCCGAGCGTCATACGCAGACCGAGATCGTGCTGCGCCGCCTGGAGGACCCCGCCTGGCTCGCCACCGCGCCCGTGCCCCGCGACACCGCCATCGGCCCGGTCAGCCCGGACCATCGCGGCGATGCGGAGAGCATGGCGCGGGTGCGCGGAGGGCCACTAACCCCTACTAAGGAGCCTGCGACTGCGGTCGCATGGCAAACCACGGGCACTGCCGTGCCGGGGACGGGCGAAACGTCCGCGTCCCCGCACAACCGACCGCAGTCGGCGTCGTTTGCCATCGGGGTCCCCACCGCAGTGGGGAGGCAGTCGCAGGCCGCGCCCGATAAGGGGGGCGAGGGCGCCCCTGCTCCGCGCGCCGAGAGCCTCACGCAGCCGTTGAACGCGGTGCTGAAGATCCGCGCGCAGGAGTGGGAGAAGCTGGAGCGGCTGGGCCTGCGCACGGTCGAGGACGCTCTCTACTATCTGCCGCGCGATTACTACGACTGCCGCAACCCCGTGCCGCTCAACAAGCTTCGCCTGGGCATGACCACGACGATCGTGGGCACGCTGCAGACCGTTAACGTGCGCAAGACGGCGCGTAACCATACGATCGTCGAAGCTAAGATCGCCGACGGCACGGCCATTGTCCGCGTGTCGTGGTTCAACCAACAGCATGTGGCGCGCGTGCTGCGCCCGCACATCGGCCAGCGCATCGCCGTCAGCGGCCACACCGAACTCTACAACAACTACCTGCAGTTCGTGCCGCGCGACTACGAGTTCCCCGACGAGGATGAGGCGATCCACACCGGCCGGCTCGTGCCCGTCTACCCACTCACAGAGGGGCTGACGCAGCGCTGGCTGCGTGGTACGATCCGCAAGGCGCTCGACGCCGCGCTGCATCTCGTCGCGGACCCGCTGCCGCCCGACCTGCGCCGCGACCATAACTTGCCGCCGCTCCAGGAGGCGCTGCGTGCCTACCACATGCCAGCGGACAAGGAGGAGAAGAGCGCGGCAACGCATCGCCTGGCCTTCGACGAGCTTTTGTGCGTCAGTATCGGTATGCTGCGGCGCAAGCGCGATTGGCAGCAGGGCGCGCCCGCGCGGCCTATTCCGCACGACCCCGACGCGCTGGAGCGCTTCGAGGCCGAGTTGCCGTTCGCGCTTACCGGCGCGCAGCGGCGCGTGCTGCGCGCGATCCTGGGCGACATGGCGCGCTCCGTCCCGATGAGCCGCCTGCTACAGGGCGACGTGGGCTCGGGTAAGACAGTCGTGGCCGCCGCCGCGCTGCTGGTGGCCGCACAGGCCGGATTGCAGGGCGCGATCATGGCCCCGACCGAGATCCTGGCCGAGCAGCACGCGCGGTCGATGGCGCGCGTGCTGGAGCCGTTCGGCGTCGAGGTGGCGCTGCTCACTGGCTCGGTCAAGGGCGCCGAACGCAAGCGCGTTTACGCGGGCGCGGCCGATGGCTCCATCCCCTTGTTGGTAGGCACACACGCTTTGATCCAGGAGGGCGTCGCCTTCGACCGGCTGGCCCTGGCCGTGGTCGACGAACAGCACCGCTTTGGCGTGGAGCAGCGCGGCGCGTTGCGCCAGAAGGGCTACAACCCGCATGTGCTGGCTATGACGGCTACGCCGATCCCGCGTACGCTCTCGCTCACTCTCTACGGCGACCTCGATGTCGCGGTCATCGACGAGCGTCCGCCCGGTCGCCAGCCCATCGAGACCTCGTGGGTCCCCTCCGACGCCACGGCCTACCGTATCGTGCGTGAGCAGGTGACGGTGGGGCGCCAAGCCTTCGTCGTTTGCCCGCTCGTCGAGGAGTCAGATAAGTCGGAGGCGCGCGCGGCTGTGGCCGAGCAGAAGCGCCTGCAGCGCGACGTGTTCCCCGACCTGAGCGTGGGGCTGCTGCACGGCAAGATGAAGGGGAGCGAGAAAGAGGCGATCCTCAAGCGGTTCCGCGACGGGGAAATCCAGATCCTCGTCGCCACGTCGGTCGTAGAGGTGGGTATCGACGTGCCGAACGCGACGGTAATGGTAGTGCAGGAAGCCAACCGCTTCGGCCTGGCGCAGTTGCACCAGTTTCGTGGGCGCGTGGGGCGCGGCGCCGCGCAATCGTACTGCATCCTGCTGGCCGAGGGCGCCTCGGCCGTGGGCCAGCAACGCTTACAGGCCCTCACCGCGACCGACGACGGCTTCAAGCTGGCCGAGGAGGACCTGCGGCTGCGCGGGCCGGGCGAGTTCTGGGGTACGCGCCAGAGTGGCGTGCCCGAACTGACCGTGGCCGGCGTGGGGGACGCGCGCGTCATCGAGGAGGCGCGCGGAGCAGCCGAGCGCATCGTCGCGGCCGACCCCGATCTCACCCAGCCCGCGCACCAACTCCTGGCCGCGCGCGTCGAGCGCTTCTGGAGCCGCGGGAGCGAGCGAAGCTAGTGCGTGTCATAGCGGGGGTAGCGCGCGGCTTCCCGCTCAAGGGACCGCCAGGTCCGGCCACACGCGCGACGTCCGATAAGGTGCGCGGGGCCATCTTCGACGCGCTCGTGCTGTACCTGGAGGATGCGCGCGTGCTCGACCTCTACGCCGGCACGGGCGCGCTCGGCGTCGAGGCATTGAGCCGTG
>JAABUV010007989.1_pt1 | contig 10872 bp, 8 predicted proteins | sample 5559971 | NCBI WGS metagenome assembly JAABUV01 (sample SAMN10711881, study PRJNA513362) | rock metagenome | isolation source: Antarctica rocks | place: Antarctica: Victoria Land, Knobhead nord | collected 2015-12-19
CCTACCCTATACCCTATACCCTAACCCTACCCTATACCCTACCCTAACCCTATACCCTGTACCCTAACCCTACCCTATACCCTAACCCTACCTACCCTACCTTAACCCTATACCCTACCTACCCTATACCCTAACCCTACCCTAACCCTATACCCTACCCTGCCTACCCTAACCCTAACCCTATCATGTGACGCACGCTGGTTGTGTTGCTGCGCCAAGACATACAAAACAAAGGACACCAGCCCAGACCGTGACGTGCGGAAGAGAAAATGGAACAGAGGCGGGCGCCGCCTACAGAGGCAGTCTGCGGGTAATCAAGACGCTGCCGCCGCACCTGCGCGCCCGCATCAGGGTGCCCGCGTTGTGATGGGCGCTGCTGGCGTGAACTTGCTGGCCTGCAGCGGCTGCAAGGCAGCGCGAGGCTTCAGGCTGAGTGCCTGGAGGAGCAGATGGCCAGTGACATTGCAGATGCACCTCAGTGTTTTTCAATTGCACCCCGGCCCCGGTGGTGCATTTTGTTGCTTCAGATGTGAGACGCCCTTTTGCTCCGAGGCTGCACCACTGGCCGCGCAAATACACCACTAGATTTTCCTTTGCTGCACTGAGTACCTGCAGATACCGTGTTCCTCCAGCCTTGAGTTTGCAAAAGAAGACCGCCCTGCAGCCCCTTGAGCAGCATTCATCGCCGCAGCGCAGCGCGAGTGCGAGCACACCTAACGCCAGCGTGACAGCCCGGCCACAGGCTGTAAGCCTGGGCGAGCTACCTGCAGAAGTGTCTGCCAAAGCAGTCTGTTTCTGCAGCGCACGCTTGGAACATGTTGCATGGCTGGCCGGCCTGTGCGGGGTGCGCGATCCAAGCCGTCAACTTGTCTGCTTTAGTGCGCGAGGGCTGGACACAGGCCTTCCTGCTGCAGACAGCCTGCAGGTGCGCACTGCACGGTGTCAAGCCGCTCAGCAGTCAGCGGCCCGGGGGAGTGAGCAGGGAGCGTGCTACATGCATGATTTGCGGTTCAAGGAGCCGCTCCGAAGCGCCGTTCTGGCAACGCTGCACCCGGACATCACAGGCAGGCTGTGGCGGGCGCTGGGGCGGCACGGTGCAGCGGCCACAGCAGTCAACGGCAGCGCGCCGTGTGCACGCGCTGCGCATCTTCTGCCTGACTCGCTGTGGCGGGAGCGCGGAAGGCGCGTCGCCCGCGCGCAAGGAGAACGATGCCGGGAGTTTTCCTGCCACGCAGCAACGCCAGAGCCAGAGCTGGAGCCCACCAGCTGCGACCACATGGTGTTGCACTGAAATTCTTAAATTTGAAAACAGGGGCCTGCCCAGGGCTCACTCGCACATGAAACAGATTCTCACAGAAAGCTCTGCTGCGCGTCTCCACACACACAGGTTGCGTGCGTCTCTGCACGTCGGCCGCCAATCACTCTTCAGACCACCGCGCTGAGCCCGGGCGCAAGCGGCGCTATGACGTCTCGGCGATCTGCACTGCGGCTGGACTTGCTGCCTGCCGGGGTATGCGCCGTGGAGCTCTAAATAAAGCAACAGCGCTGTGCACGCCGGCAGCACCCCCGAAAGGCCCTGCTCGGCCTGCGCAGGTCCTGCAGGCGTGCGCGGCCCGCCTTGACGGCGGGCTTTTCGAGTGTATCGCACGCTCCGGACGCTGTCCAGAGGCTTTGGTCCTGCGGACAGTGTGCAGGTGCGCACTGCGCTCACGCGCGCGTGCACGCACTGGAACCTGCGACTGCTGCGCTTGATGCACGAGCCGTGCAAACAGGCGGCTCAAGGATGCGCTCGACAAGCCGTACTGCACCTCGCTGGACTACCGCACCGGTTCCGCGCTGGTGAAGGCGCTGAAAGGCCTCAGTGCGCCCCTCCGTCCGGCTGTGGTTGGTGCGGTGCGCCAGTGTGGCAGCGGTGAATTGCTTTCTTGGTGCGTGCGCGTCACCCCGCCCGCCTGCATGTCAGCACGCTGGAGCAGGCCCGCCTGGCGCCTGTGTCGCGATGCACCCCCTTGCGCTGCCGCAGGCACGGACGCGGGAGCGTACGCCTGGCGGTGGCTCCAGGTGCAGGGCGGCGCCGTAAAGCGCGCGCCAGATATATGTGCGTCCAACGAGGACGCTGAGCAGCTGGCTCTCCTGCTACTGAACCTGCCTCAGCTGGAGTACCTCAACGCTCATCTGAACGCGTCCACCGGCGCCTCTGCAGCAGCCTTCGCGGCGTTCCTGGCTGGGGCCGCACGCACCATCGGGCGCTGCGCGCGCCTGCAGGACCTGCGCCTGAGTATCAGGCTGGCAGCTCACGAGTGGGAGGCGCGGGTCCTAGAGGCGCGGGAGCTGGCAGAAGCGCGCACTCTGGAGCGCCTCATGACGGGCTTGGCTGGCCTGTCGCGGCTGCGCGCGCTGTCCCTGGCGCTGCAAGGGGACTGCCTCGGAGCCCCGCTGCCCGCCTGCCTGTCGTGCCTGGCGCAGCTGACCTCCCTGCACCTGCAGGGCCTAGGCGGCCTGCGCTGCGCGCCCGGCTGGGCCCGCCTGCCAGCGCTTGAGCGCTTGGATTTTAAAGAGTGCCAGTTTGAGTGTGACGGCGAGGAGGCGCTGCCGGGCATGGATGCGCTGGTGTCCCTGACCACACTGAGGTTGGATGATTGCTCCGGCCTGCGTGTGCTCCCCGCATCTCTGTGGCGGCTCACGCAGCTATGCTGCCTCACGAGCCTGTGGGGTGATGAGTGGGGCAACATGCGTCGGACGCCGCGCAACGAGCTGCCCGTCGCGGGCCTGCCCGCCAGCGCGCCCTGCTTCTCGTCTCTGACGGACTTGTGCCTGCGGACGCACAACCTTACAGTGTTCCCTGCCGGCCTCCTGGCCGCCACGCGCCTGGCCCACCTTGACCTGTCTTACAGCTGCTTCAGCTCGCTGCCCAAGGGCGTGAGCGTGCTCACCGCTCTAGAGGGGCTGTACCTTGGGCGGTACGCTGCAGCGCCGGAGCAGATCGGGGGCGCCCTGGACGTCCGGGCCCTGGGCAGCCTGGCGTGCTTCCCAAAGCTACGCAGCCTGTCCTTTGTGAGCTGCTGCGTGCGCTTTAGCTCAGACTTCCAGGCCGCGGCCGCGCACCCCTGCCTAGAGTGCCTGAAGCTGGAGGCCTCGTACCCGGCCAGCGGCCCGTCTTGCCTGGCATTCCTGGGCTTTGTCGGCTGCCTGTGGCAGCAGGGACGCTCGGACGTGCTTGAGTTTGGTGAAAGCATACTCGTGGAGGGCAAGGGGCGACAGGCCAGCCGCGACTTCCGCGCCGCCCTGCGTGCCGTGGGTTACTTGAAGCCTTTGAGCGACGACGAGGATGACGCCAGCTACTCTGAGCAAAGCATGAGCGAGTCTGATATCTGGTAGCCTGTATAGGATATAGGCCAAGCACTGGTGAGCTTACAGCGTAGACCTTGTGCGACTACGCCACTGGTAAAGCAGCGCCAACCTCCAAAGAGGCCTCAAGGGGGGTGGGCAGGGGTGCGGCGCAGATTGCCGCGTGAGAGCAAAACATGTATGGTTGGCGCGTTACGGGGTCCGCATGCATACCCCAGCACGGAGCCCCCATAATGAACAAGCCTGGCATGCATGCGCGACAGGGATGACAGAGCGCAGGCCCCGCTCGCGCCACAAGCGAGGTTTGCAGCTGCGGACCACCCTGCCGCGTGAAGTTGGGGCACCCCTCGCCTCAGCGGCCTCCCTGGCATACGGCTTCCTTGCCAGGCGACAAGTCAACGCGCTCGGCGCTCAAATTCCCGGCACTGCCGATTCGGCTGGACGCACCTAGCCAAGCCAAGAGCATGCAACCTCTGTGGCCATGCGACCTCCGCTGCCGTACGCACGCCAGATCCCTCAAGAGCAACACCATCCACCGGGCCAAGCCTGCGACACTAGTCACCACGCCCTCCCCGGCACAGCGGCGCGAGCAGTCTGTCAGACCCTCCGTGCCGCCAGGCCCGCGCAGCCGCAAGCGGCAGCGCCGGCGCGGCCCAGGCAGTCCGGGCACGCGCGGCAGCCGCGTGCGCGCCTGTTGCTGCGGGGCACACAACAGTATGCAAATGCGTGAGGAGCGGCCGCAGCATGCACGACGTGTTGACCTGCAGCGGGCGCGGCTCGGGCAGAGTGATACAGCTCCAACGCGACGTCACGCTTTGACAAGCGCATGCAGCCGCACTCCCCTCGGGGCCCGCGGCAGCCTGTCCAGACTGCACGCCAGTGTTTCACAAGGTGCAGTCTTGGCCGCGAAGCCCCGCACGTCAAGTGCATTCAGGCGCAGCGTCGCCGACCCATTGTTTAAGCTCGGCACGGCAGCACCGTCGCCACACAAGAATCGTTAGGGAACCTCTGAGCCTTTTGACACGGACAAGCGAGCGCATCCAGGTGCCTGTACGGAATCAGGTCCGCGCCATCCACCAGGCAGACTGCTAGCACTGGCCCTGGACGCGGGGTCCGCCTTTTCCTCGAGGCGGATAAAAGTGCGGTCGCCAGGCCCATCCACGCGCAGCACCAGATGCTGCAGGCCACCAGCGCCTGCTCCCTCTCCGCAGACCGCACGCGCTGGTTTCGCAACTCCAACTGGCGTTGGCAGGTTAACCCCAGACCTGCAAGTCTGCCCCGGCCCTCAAGGCACCAGCCTCCGAGCGATGGGCTGCAGCAGTGCATGTTGGCTGGGCGGCCGCTCCTGCACGCCGGGGGACGACCGCAGGCGATGGGCAAGAGGAAGGTGGGGCGCCCGCTGCGCGAGCTCAATGATGATGCGCCGCCACGCATGGCGCATCGACCGCCCGCTGCTGCTGCAGGGGAAGCGTGCGCAGGCGCGCGGCCGGCAGGGCCAGGGCGGCGAGGCGGCGCCGTACCATGACAAGCGGCGCGCCGGCAACGGCGCCTGGCAGGGCGACCTGAAGCTGGAGAACCCGCTGTTCGAGGAGTACTACAGGGCGCAGGCGCGGCGCGGTCGCCGCGCACGGCGCCCCGCGTGCGTGCGCAGAGCGGCGCGCAGACGGCGGTGCGCGGGCGCAGGGAATCGTGCCGGACGGCGAGTGGGACGCGTTCATGGCCGCGCTGCGCGCGCCGCTGCCGACCAGCTTTCGTATCAACGGCGGCGGCAAGTTTGCGGCCACGCTGCGGGACCACCTGGAGACCGACTTCTTCAGCCAGTTTGGCAGCGGGCCGCTCGTGGTGCGCGGCCGCCCGCGCCTGCAGGCGCGCAGCGGCGCCGTGCGGCGCGGGCCGCCGTCCAGCACGCGGCCGGCCGGCGCAGGTGGACGGCGAGGAGCTGGCGCCGCCGCGCGCGCTGGAGTGGTACCCCAACCGGCTCGCGTGGTGCGCCGCACGCTCCGGCCACCGCGAGCGCGGCGCCGCGCCCGCGCACCGCGCCGAGCCCCGCGTGCCGCGCGCAGGCAGTTTGCCTTCAGCCGCTCGCAGCTGCGCAAGCACCCCGCGCTCAGCGCCCTGCACGAGATGGTGCGGGGGGGGCGGCGCGCGCCCGGCGCGCCAGGCCTGTCGGGAATGGCGCGTGACGGCGGGCGCGCACGCAGGTGAAGCGCGAGAATGAGGCGGGCAGCATCACTCGCCAGGAGGTGCGGCCCCCTTGTGGGACGCGCCGGCCAGAGCAGGGCTTTCAAGGACGGCAGGGACTCACCCGCGCCCGGCGTTGCCAGGCCGTGTCCATGGTGCCGGCGCTGCTGCTGGACGTGCGGCCCGAGCACCGGGTGCGCCCGCCGCCGGCCCCGCTGCCTCTCCCCAGCCTCGCGTGTCGCCGGCCCACCGCGCGCTCGGGCCGCGCAGGTGCTGGACACGTGCGCCTCGCCCGGCTCCAAGACGGTGCAGATCCTGGAGATGCTGCACCAGAGTGACGCGCTGCCCTCCGGTGCGGCGCCGCCCCCCCCCCTCGCCGGGCCCGCTGCGCCCCGCCGCGCCGCGCAGCCGGACACGCGCGCGCGCCGCCCACGCAGGCCTTATCGTCGCCAACGACGCCGACGCGCAGCGCTGCCACCTGCTCACGCACCACACCAAGCGCATGACCAGCCCCGCGCTCGTCGTGACCAACCACGACGCCACCGTCTTCCCCGCCATCCGCGACGCACAGGCGCGCCCCCCGCCGCCTGGCCGGGCCGGCGGCGCCCCGCCGCCTGGCCGGGCCGGCGCACCTGTACGCCCGGCGCGCCGACGCCCCCGGCAGCGCGCGCCGCAGGGCGAGGCCGTGCGCTTCGACCGCGTGCTCTGCGACGTGCCCTGCTCGGGCGACGGCACGTTGCGCAAGGCGCCGGACATCTGGCGCCGCTGGACGCCCGCCAACGGCAACGGCCTGCACCCGCTGCAGGCGCGCCCGGCGCGCGCCGCGCCGCGCTCCCCTCTGCGGCCCCCGGCGCTGCCGACCGAGGATCCGCGCGGCGCAGGCGCGCATCACGCTGCACGCGGCGCGCCTGCTCAAGCTGGACGGCCTCATGGTCTACTCCACCTGCGCGTTCAACCCGGTGGAGGACGAGGCGGTGGTCGCCGAGGTGCCGCCCCGGCGCGCACGGCGGGCGCCCCGCGCGCCCCGCGGCCGCGTCGCCTGGCGGGCCATGCGCCCAGCGCAGGCCGCGCGCGCGCGCAGGTGCTGCGCGAGGCCGGCGGCGCGCTGGAGCTGGTGGACGTGTCGGGCCGCCTGCCGGCGCTGCGGCGCGCGCCGGGCCTGCGCACCTGGGGCGTGCAGGCCAAGGAGGGCTTCTTCACGTCCTGGGCCGCCGCGGAGGCGGTGCGCCGCCGCCCGGCCCGCCCGCGCGCGCGCGTGCGCCGCGCACCGCCCCGCAGAGCGCCGATTTCGTGCGGCCGGCGCGCAGGCCGGCGCGACCAAGGTGGTGCGCAGCATGTTCCCGCCCGCGGCCGACGCCGCGCCGCCGCTGGAGCGCTGCCTGCGCGTGCTGCCGCACGCCGCGGACACGGGCGGCTTCTTCGTGGCCGTGCTGCGCAAGACGCGCGAGCTGCCGGCGCCCGCGGCGGCCGGGTGCGCGGGCGCGGCCGGGCGCGCCGGCTGCTGGGTGGCACCTGGGGGCGGCCTGCCTGCGACGCGCGGCGGCGCAGGGCTGCCGCCCTGTCTGTGTGCTCGCCCGGCCGCGGCCCGCATCGGCTGCGTGCCTCGCTCAATGGCCGCAGCCACGCGCCGAGCCCGGCGCCCGGCATGCGATCGCCTCAGGCATGTGCGCGCCGGCGCAGGAGGGCCGCGCCGGCCGCGCCGCGCGCCGACGAGCCCGCCTTTAGCGTGCCCGCGGCCCAGGCGCCGCCGGCCGACGCGCTTGCGGCCGCCGCGGGTCTGGCGCCCGACCCGGCGGCGGACCAGGCTGGCGCGGCCGCCGCGGAGCCCGCTGCCGCCGGCGCGGCTGCCGGCGCGGGCGCCAAGCCTGCTGCCGCTGGCGGGGCTGCCGGCGCGCCCGCCGAGCCCGCCGCTGCTGGCACGGCAGCCGGGGCGGCAGCGGGGCCCGCCGACGCCGGCGGGCCGGCCGGCGGGGACGACGCGGGGCCGGCCGACGCGGCGGATGCAGCGTACGAGCAGATAGAGGAGCTGGCGGACGAGGCGGCGGACGCGGCCACCACCTTTGCGCAGGCCATCCACCAGCGGGCGCGCCGGCCGGCCCGGTGCCCGCGCTGGCGCGCGCGTCGCCGGCCTGCCCCACGCCTGCGTGGCGTGCTGAGGCGCGCCGCGCTGCGGCAGGACATAGCCGTGGCGACAGAGGCGGCCGCCGACTCGGCCGCGTCCATCGAGGCGGTGGCCGCGCTGGTGGGCGGCAAGGCCGCGCCGGCGCCGGCGCCCTCGGAGGCCGCCTCTGCGGCCGGCCCCGCCGCGTCCTCTGCGCATGGCCCGGTGCGCGCCGCTCGGCCGGGGGCGCGCCTGGAGCGTGGCGCCCGCAGCCGGGGTGAGGCAAACTGCACACGTCATGCGCGAGGCGTCAGGAGCCCGTGCTTTTGACACAGGCCAGTGATGGCGGTGAGGTCGCGCACGCGCGGGAGCGAAGCGCGCGTGCAGCCGACAGGAGCGCGCGCGGCTCAGCCTGCATGGGCAGCGATGGCCGGGTTGCCCGGGGGGCAGCCTGTGTGCCAGGCACGTGCCAGGCACGGCATTAACTAAAGCCGCAGACGGGACCCTGCTGCGGGCGGCCTCCAGAGTAGCTCCCTCGCTGTCCAGGCCGGCTTGAGCGCAGCGCCTCTGCGGCCGCAGGCGGGGCGAGTGCCATGCTGCAGCAGGCCCGCCCGCCCTGCCCGGCAGTTGTGTCACAAGCCGGGTCGCGCCCGCGGCAGGCGACCCCGCGGGCCAACGGCGCGCCGCCAAAGGCCGCGGCGCCGCCCGCCGCGGCCAAGCGCGGCGTGAACGCGTCGCGCTGGCGCCACATCGACCCGGTCGTGCCGTTTGACGACGCGGGCGAGCTGCAGACGATCGCCGACTTTTACGGCTGGGACTCGTCGGCGCTGCCGCTGGGCGAGCAGCTCATCACGCGCTCGCAGCCGGGCGTCGCCAAGCCCAAGCGCCTCTACTACGTGAACACGGGTGCGGGGCGGCTGCCTGCGCGCGCGGCGCTCCGCCCAGCGCGCGCGCGGAGCGCCCACGGGGCGTCGGGCGCGCAGGCGTGCGGGAGCTGCTGGCGGCGGACACGGGCGGCCGCCTGAAGGTCATCTCCGTGGGCCTCAAGGTCTTTGAGCGCCAGGCCTCATCGGTGCGCGCGCCGCCGCCTGCACTGCCTGGGTGGAGAGGCCCGCACGGTGCTCCCCGCCGCCGCGCGAGCGGCCATGACCGGCGGCGCCCGCGCCTGAGCAGGCGGCGCCCGCCGCGCAGGACGGGCGCACGCGCTGCGCGTACCGCATCTCGCACGAGGGCCTGCCGCTGCTGCTGCCGCACCTCACGCGCCAGCGCCTGGCCATCAGCGCCGCCGAGGCGCTGCGCCTGGCGACCGAGATGGGCGTGCCGCTGCCGGAGGAGCTGCGGCTCACGACGCGGGTGCGCGCCGGCCGCTGGGACATGGGCACGCCCTGCTCCGCGCACGCGCGTGCCTGGACAAGGGCCGAGCGAGCGGCTGCTTCGGGGCGGGCGGCTGCCCTGATGAGCGTGGCGCACCGCGCGGGTGCCGCCGGCGCTGACGACGCGGGTGGCGCCGCGCAGGAGCCTGACGGCGCCGCGGCCGCCGAGGAGGCCGCCGAGGAGGAGGAGCCGGAGGAGGGCGCGGACGGCGCCGGCGCGCCGCCGCCGAAGAAGGCGCGCGTGGAGGGCAAGGTGCACGCGCGCCCCGCCCGGGCCCCGCGGCGCGCCCGCCCGCCTCCTGCGCGCACTCTTGAGCCCGCGGCGCGCGCGCAGGAGGGCGCCAGCGGCGCGAAGCAGCGCCCGCTGCGCGTGCCGCTGAGCGACGCGGCCACGCTCGCGCAGCTGGCAGACATACAGGGCGGCTGCTGCGTGTGCACGCTGCGGTGCGGCCCCGCCCGCGGCGGCCTTCTGGTTGCAGCACCCGGCGGCGCCGCCTGGAGCGCTCGACGACGCGCGGCGCGCAGGGCGGGCGACGCCGCGGCGCTGGGCCTGGACGCGGCCGAGGCGATGCTGCCCGGCACGGTGGCCGCGCATGCGCCGCTGGCCATGTCCTGCTGGCGTGGCCGCGGCAGCCTGAGCGTGCTGGTCGCCAAGGCCGAGTGCGCGCTGCTGGCCGACAAGCTGGGCAAGGCGCTGGCCGCGCGCGCCGCGGCGCTGCAGGCCGGCGCGGGCGGCGCCGCCGGGGCGGCGGGCGCCGCGGCGCTGCAGGCGACGGTGGCCGAGGTCGCCAGCGCCGTGGAGGGCGTGGCTTCCGCCGCCGCGGCCGAGGCCGAGGCCGAAGCCGCCACGGACGCGGACGCGCAGAGCGGCGCGGCCATGGAGTGCTGACCCGCAGGGCTGGCGCGGTGCCGCCGCACAGCTGCTTTTGGGGAAACTGACCAGGCTGGCAGGGTCTTCATGGGCCAGGCTGCAGCGCTTTATCATTAAGTAAGCGGACCTGTGTGAGCCTGGACCTGTTTGAGCCTGGACCCGGGGACACAGCCCCATGGCAAAGTATGCTGTGCGCCGAGTGTAAACTCGCGTGCTCGCATTGCGTTACAGCATGCGCTGGGTTCCAGCAGGCCGACACAGAACCTGGCATGCGTTGCTATCCACTCCACTCCACTGCCCACATGGGCGCCCGCCAGACCGCGACCAGCAGCGTCGGCGACATGTCCGGACATGCGACCACCGCTGCGCCGCTGGTGCAAAGAATACCTAGAAACTAGATCCGGGCTGGGCGCTGCGCCGCTACCGACAGAGACACAATGCGCGACAAAACCTGCCTCCGCAGTACTTGTACACAACCTCAGCAAACTTCAGGGCCAGCGGCGCCGGGCACCCCGCCGCCCTGCCCACCAGGGGCGGCCCCGTCGCACAGGCGGGCGGCTCAGCAAAGCAAACTCTTCCAAAACTGACGCAGGCGGCCTGGCCGCCCTGCGCCGGGCGGCCCGCTCAATACAACCGGTCAAGCACGTAGTCCACCATCATCTCCAGCGAGCGCTTGGCGGGGCAGTCGGGCAGGCACCGCAGCGCGCCCAGCGCCTGACGCAACAGGCGCGCGCGTCAGCGCCCCGCGCCCCTGTACGCTCCGTGCCGCGGCGCGGCCACGCACACATGCGATCCCGAAACACGCGAGCGCGGGCGCACCATGTCCGCCTCCTGCCGCGCCAGGCTGCGCGCGGCCAACATGCCGCCGGCGGCCTGCACCAGCGCCAGCGCGCGCTCCAGCGCGCCCTCATCCGCAAACTCGCCCTGGATCAGACCCTCCAGCTCCGCGCCGTGGTGCGGGTGCGACAGCGCAAACACGACCGGCGCGGTCAGGTTGC
>JAABUV010007990.1_pt1 | contig 10870 bp, 13 predicted proteins | sample 5559971 | NCBI WGS metagenome assembly JAABUV01 (sample SAMN10711881, study PRJNA513362) | rock metagenome | isolation source: Antarctica rocks | place: Antarctica: Victoria Land, Knobhead nord | collected 2015-12-19
TGAGTTGTTCAATGATTCAGATAAGAAAGTCAACTTTCATAGAAAATACTACAACTTGATTCAAGAATCAAAGAAGTTCAGTGAGTTCTACACTCAGTTTCAACGATTATCTTTCTATCTGAAGTATTATGAAAAGCAACTGATCATTGATCTGAAAGATAAAATAAACTTTCATCTTCGATTCATTTGAATAGATCAATTAGTTCAATCTGATTCTCTTAAAGAGATTCATTTCTACCTGATTCATTTAAATAATGATCAGCGAGTCATTCGAGAAATCAAGAACAAAGTCAATCTCATCAAATGCATCAATGATCTGTCAAAGATTATCTTTCATAAAGCTGTTGTTACTCAGTCAGTCAATCATTTAAAATCTGATCATCTAAAGTCGTGTGACGCGATTTTAACTAGCGTCAAAGAAGCAGACGTTCTAGTCGAAACCTGTTTCATATGTCATAAATCAGATCATAGCTCTAGAGAGTGCTCTGATTGACCTACTAAAATCAATGCAGTGAACAATGAATATGATCGTTTCGAGTTCAATTTCAATTCGAATTTCGATTCAAAAAACTAGTCATCTCTTTAAAAGTCATCAAAGAGATAGAGATTATATCTTTGTGCAAACTAAATGAAATTCTATCAGAAGAGAATTACTTTGAAAAGTTGTTTCTAATTGACGTCTTTCTCAACTCTCAGAATCGATCTTTTAGTCTTCATTCTCTGATAAACAGTGATTCAGTCGCTCATATGCTCATACACGTTAATCTAGTCAATAGAGTATGCAAGAAACTAGAAATTCAATTTATATCATTGACAAAAGAGAAGTTAATAAGAGACTATGATGAGAAGATATCTAAGAAGATCATCACTCATAAAATTCTATTTAATCTCATCATTGAAAGTCATAAGAAATTGACTGTATCAATGCTGATAGCTGATATCGATCATCATAAAGTCATATTAGATAAGTTTTGAATGAACAAAAACGAAATATTATTGAATATGCAAAACGACGTCATTGTTTTTTCAAATCAATTAAATACTTCTATTTTGATTTTTTCAATTCTCTTCAATTCAAAGCACTCAAATTGATCATGATCAACTTCGTTCTCTTCTATCATTCAGACTAAGATTTCTATTATGCTTAAATGATCTGTTTCAACTATGACTAAGAAAGAATCATTCTCGATTCGAAGCATAAATGCAGCTTCGTTCAAAACTTTACTGAATCGATCAAAGAAGAATCAGACTGAAGTCTTTGTTCTATTCATGACTGATATTGATAGAGAAATCGCGTACAATACTCAGTGCAATTTGAACGTTCTAAACGACTCTGCAATCAATGAAACGACTCAGAATTTGAAAGATATTAAAGTCAAGCTGTCATCAGAATATCATGAGTTTCTAGATGTTTTTGATCGAGCTCAATCAAATAAACTACTCTCTCATTGCTTCTACGATTATAAAATTGAGCTCATCAGTGATTCAATGTCTTCTCACTGTCAAGTCTATTGAATGTTTTCTGTCAAACTTCTGAAAGTAAAGAAGTACTTAAATGAGAATCTGTTGAAGAGATTCATCACTTCTAGTCAGATCTTCTATTTCTTCTTCGTTCTATTTGTTCTCAAAGCAAATAAAGATCTTCAATTCTGTGTAAACTATCAAAAGCTAAATGTCATTTTCAAAAGAAATAGATATTCTCTATCGCTGATAGATGAGATCATTGATAAAATAGTGAGTTGCAAGCATTTAACTAGATTGAACATCATATCAGCATTCAACAAACTTCAAATGCATCTTGATAGCGAGAATTATATCACTTTTATCACTGCTTTAGAAGCATATAAATACAAGATGCTATCATTCAAACTGACTAATGAATCGATCTTCTTTCAGCAATATATGAATGATGTTCTATAAAACTTTCTGAACGACTTTTGCCAAGTCTATCTAGATGACATTCTCATCTATAGCAAAATGAGAAAGAAACATAGAGATCATGTCAAACTAGTATTGAGTTGACTACGCGAAGCTGAACTGCAGATGAATATTCAAAAGTGCAAATTCGATGTAGAAGAGACTGTCTTTCTAGAAGTCATTGTATCAGAACTAAATTTTCATATGAATTTCAGCAAAGTGACAGTCATAGTCAGCTGAATCACTTCAATCAATCTAAAAGAAATTCAGAGCTTCGTGAAATTTGTTAACTTCTATTGTTGTTTCATTAAAAACTTCTTGAAACTAGTCAAATCATTCACTCAGCTGACTAGAAAAAACACATCTTTTGTTTGAAACAAGATCTGTGTTCAAGTCTTTGATAATCTAAAGAAACAAGTCAGCTCAATCTCAGTACTTCGTCACTTTGATTTCAAACGACAAGCTATTCTGAAGATCGATGTTTTGAACTATGTAAAAGATGAAATACTATCTCAGTACAATGACAAAAAAGTTCTTCATTCGATGATCTTCTACAGTAAAAGCATGATTCTCGCTGAAATCAATTATCACATCTATGACAAGAAATTGCTAGTCATTATTCAATGCTTTGAACACTGATGACTTGAGCTGAAGTGCACTGAACTATTCATTCAGATATTCATTGATCATCAAGCTTTGAAGATCTTCATGAAAAATAAACAGTTGAGTCGATGACAAGTCAACTATCTGAACATTCTGTTGAAGTTTAACTTTCAAATCATCTTTAGATCAGGCAAAATGAATACTAAAGTTGATGCTTTAACTCAAATGTTTCTAGCAAACGTTTCTGAATCAGCTCAATGACTTGAAGATTGTTTTCAGACTATTTTGATCTTTGATAAAGTCAATATTCTACTCGTTGAATCAAAAGCAAATCTCTATCAATGAATGCATATGATCAATCAAACGAATGAGCTCTGTGATGAATATAGACAAGCTATGAACGAGAACAAGCTCAAATTTCATATCACTAAATTGAAGAACTGCGAAATCATTGACAGCATTCTCTTTAGAAAAGACTTACTGTGAGTTTTCAAGAATATGCATACAAAACTGCTACAGAAAATTCATGATCAGTTCTCAATCTTTCATCTTGACAATAAATGAACTATTGATCTAATTCAATGATTCTACTATTGATCAGATTATCAAGTCACAGTCAGACAGTACATTTGAAACTGTCATGTCTGTCAGCGAAGCAAAGTTTTTAAAAATAGCATCAATGAACTTCATCATTCTCTACTCATTTCACAAGAACGCTGAAAAGATATAGCTATGAACTTCATTACTGAGCTATCTCTATCAGAAGACTATAACGTCATTTGCATAATCATATGTCATTTCATCAAAGAATGTTACTATGTTTTCTGTCATTGAAGAGATGATGACATTTCAGTCAAAGAAATGATTTGAATCATGTTATGAAACATTTATTGACTGCATGATCTACTCAGTTCTATTGTTTCAGACAGAGACTTTCAATTCATATCAACTATGTGAAAGAGTTTTTGCAAGCGACTGAGAATCACAGCTAATTTATTCACAGTCTATCATTCAAAGATTGATGATTAGACTAAACAAGTCAATCAAGACGTTGAATGTGAACTTAGTATTTACTGCAATTACATGCAGAACGACTGAGTCAAATGAATATCTATGATGAAATTCAGCGACAATTTCAATATCTTCTCGATCATCTCAATGATCTCTTTCTACTTCAATAAAGATTTTCACTTTCGAATGAGTTTTGATTCAGATACGACTGACTACGAAATCACTCGTGAACGACTGAAAGCTAGAAAAGCAGATGATATTATCATTTGAATGAAAGAGCTACTGAGCTTCGATCATTAACAATTGAAAAAGACGAAGCTGATCATCAAAGCACAGATCAATAAACATAGACGAGACGTCATTTATAAAGTAGAGAACTGAGTTTGACTATTCTTCAGAAACGTCAAAATCACAAGATCATGCAAAGATTTGAAAGATAAACAACTAGAATTGTATCAGATCACTGTCAAAGCGAAAGTCTTCTATCATCTTCATTTATCAGTCAGCATGAAGCATTTGCATTCGATGTTCAACTCAAAGCTACTGTGATCATATTCAGAAGACTTTCTATCAGAACAGCATGCAAAATCTCTCAGACTCATCATTATTAATGAAGATGATGATGAACATTGAGAGATAAATGACATTCTGAACTTCAGATGCTATCAAGATCGAATACAGTACAAGGTCAAATGAAAAGATCTAAATAGAAGTGATGAATGATACTATGTTGATAAAGATGAATTCAATGACTTCGAGAAAGTTTTGAACGAATTTCATGTATTATACTCAAGAAAGTCACGCTAGTATCAAAATAACTCAATAAGAAAGCAAGCAAATGAGCTACATTCATGCAAACATGAATTTTCAAAGAGAAGAGTAATGTTACAAGTGTATTAAGGCTGAAAAAGACTGAAGCTCTAATCAATTTGCAGAGTACGCTAGCGAGTACTCTGTGTATTGATTAAAGCTAGTCAGTGTCTTTAGCTCAGATCTGACTCAGTCTTTATTTTCTTTTCTCAACATTTCTTTGTTCAACATCATCTTTCTTTCTACATCACATTCTACTCATGTCACAAACACATTTTCCTCAAGCTTAGCACAGTCTTTGAATATTACTTAAATAGAAGCTTTTATACTCATCTTCTTCTGTATTTTTAATATTCAGTTATAACTATCTTTAAAGATCAAGCACTATTCAACTTTGACTTTCGCTGATTGACTCATCTAGACATGATTTTGACAAATAGTCAAATTCAGTCATTAATTTTATAAATGACGTCTCGTCTATGTTTATTGATCTGTGCTTCAATGATCAGCTTCGTCTTTTTCAATTGTTGATGATCAAAGCTCAGTAGCTTTTTCATTTGAATGATAATATCATTTGCTTTTCTAGCTTTCAATCGTTCATGAGTGATTTTATAGTTAATCATATCTGAATTGAAACTCATTCAAGAGTGAAAATCTTTATTGAAGTAGAAAGAAATCATTAAAATGATTGAGAAGATATTGAAATTGTTGCTGAATTTCATTCTAGATATTTATTTGACTCAGTTGTTCTGCATGTAATTGCAGTAGATTCTAAGTTCGCGTTCAACGTTTTGATTGACTCGTTTCGTCTGATCGTTGATTTTCAAATGATAAACTGTGAATAAACTAGCTGTGATTCTCAGTCGCTTGCAAAAACTCTTTCACATAGTTGATATGAATTGAAAGTCTCTGTCTGAAACAATAGAACTGAGTAGATCATGCAGTCAATAAATGTTTCATAACATGATTCAAATCATTTCTTTGACTGAAATGTCATCATCTCTTCAATGACAGAAAACATAGTAACATTCTTTGATAAAATGACATATGATTATGCAAATGACGTTATAGTCTTCTGATAGAGATAGCTCAGTAATGAAGTTCATAGCTATATTTTTTCAGCGTTCTTGTGAAATGAGTAGAGAATGATGAAGTTCATTGATGCTATTTTTAAAAACTTTGCTTCGCTAACAGACATGACAGTTTCAAATGTACTGTCTGACTGTGACTTGATAATCTGATCAATAGTAGAATCATTGAATTAGATCAATAATTTATTTATTGTCAAGATGAGAGATTGAAAACTGATCATGAATTTTCTATAACAGTTTTGTATGCATATTCTTGAAAACTCACAGTAAGTCTTTTCTAAAGAGAATGCTGTCAATGATTTCGCAGTTCTTCAATTTAGTGATATGAAATTTGAGCTTGTTTTCATTCATAGTTTGTCTATATTCATTGCAGAACTCATTTGTTTGATTGATTATACACACTCGCTGATAGAGATTTGCTTTCAATTCAACAAGTAAAACATCAACTCTATCAAGAATCAGAATAGTCTGAAAATGATCTTTAAGTTGTTGAGCTGATTCAGAGACGTTCATTAGAAACATTCAAGTTAAAGCATTAACTTTAGTATTCATTTTGTCTGATTTAAAGATGATCTGAAAGTTGAACTTTGACAGAATGTTCAGATAGTTGACTTGTCATTGACTCAACTGTTTATTTTTCATGAAAATCTTCAAAGCTTGATGATCAATGAATATCTAAATAAGTAGTTTAATGCATTTCAGCTCGAGTCATTAATGTTTGAAGCATTGAATGATGATCAGCAATTTCTTGTCATAGATATGATAATTGATTTCAGCGAGTATCATGCTTTTGCTGTAGAAGATCATTGAGTGAAGAACTTTCTTGTCATTATACTGAGATAGTATTTCATCTTTTACATAGTTTAAAGCATCAATCTTCAGAATAGCTTGTTGTTTAAGATCAAAGTGATGAAGTATTGAGATCGAGCTGACTTGTTTCTTTAGATTGTCAAAGACTTGAACACAGACATCATTTTAAACAAAAGACGTGTTTTTTCTAGTCAGCTGAATGAATGATTTGACTAGCTTCAAGAAGTTCTTAATGAAATGATGATAGAAGTTAACAAATTTCACAAAGTTCTGAATTTCTTTTAGATTGATCGAAGTGATTCAGCTGATTATGACTGTCACTTTGCTGAGATTCATACGAAGATTTAGTTCTGATATGATGATTTCTAGAAAGACAGTCTTTTCTACATTGAATTTGCACTTTTGAATATTCATTTGCAGTTCAGCTTCACGTAGTTGACTCAATACTAGTTTGACGTGATCTTTATGTTTCTTTCTTATTTTGCTATAGATAAGAATGTCATCTAAATAGACTTGACAAAAGTCGTTCAGAAAGTTTCATAGAATGTCATTTATATATTGCTGAAAGAAGATCAATTCATTAGTCAGTCTGAATGATAACATCTTGTATTTATATGCTTCTAAAGCAGTGATAAAAGTGATGTAATTCTCATTATCAAGATGCATTCGAAGTTTGTTGAATGCTGATATGATGTTCAATCTAGTTAAATGCTTGCAACTCACTATTTTATCAATGATCTCGTTTATCAGCGATAGAAAATATCTATTTCTTTTGAAAATGACATTTAGCTTTCAATAGTTCATGCAGAATCAAAGATCTTCATTTGCTTTAAGAGCGAATAAAATGAGAAAGAAATAGAGAATCTAACTAGAAGTGATGAATTTCTTCAACAGATTCTCGTTTAAGTACTTCTTTATCTTCAGAAGTTTAACAGAGAACATTTAATAAACTCAACAGCAAGAAGATGTTAAATCACTGATGAGCTCAATTTTATGATCGTAGAAGCAATGAAAGAATAGTTTATTCAATTGAGTTCAATCAAAAACATCTAGAAACTCATAATATTTTGATAACAGCTTCGCTTTAATATTTTTCAAATTCTGAGTTGTTTCATTAAGAACATTAAGAAATACTGCAGAATTTGTAAATCATGTCAGCAACATAAAATACTACGTCACAGAATCTGAAAACTTCTGAATAGTTTGCTTGTTTCTCGAAAAATATGAGAAAGCATCATCATAAATTTTATCAACGATTTTTCTGACAGCACAAGCGTCTCAAATGTCTTCTACGACAGCATTATGATTGTAGTCGATCATCTTTTCAAGATGACGCACTACATTTCTATTTGAAAGACAATGATTGTTTTCAATCTGATCAATCTCTTTCTTGACAGAGTAATTCAATATCACGAGACTTTTAATGATATAGTCTTTGACAAAGATTTCGTATTTACATCATACTTTTGAACATCGCTGTGCTATCATCTTCTGATCAAGCAAAAACTTAGCATTGCGTTTCATTCTTGCATTGATGATCAAATCAAGAGACAGAATCAAACTCTTGAGACTTATCTTCAAGCGTACTGCAACGATGTTCAAAATGATTAAGTTTATCTTCTTGTCATGACTGAGTTCTTTTACAATAACAGTGTTTACATCACAACATCGATAATATCATTCTTTGCAGTCACAGAAAAACATTCAAGAATGAAGTTCAGCATCAAGAGTCATTCAAAGAAATCAAAGTCAATCATGAACTACGCAACGAGAATGAAAAGACTGCATAAGAATCTTTGCTACAGACTTGCAGAGACAAACGTTGACTACGTGACTCAGCATGATAAAAAACACTCTGTTAAAATGTATTTTGTCAATCAGTTAATGTGATTGAATGTCAAGAACATTCAAATCAAGAAGTCTTTCAAGAAACTTGAAGTCAGAAGATATGAATTGTATAGAATTCTGAAGCGTCTGAGCAGACAAGTCTATCATCTGAAACTATCTTCAAAGACGCGCATACACTCAATATTCAATGTCAGCTTGCTGAAATCTTTCTGCTCAAGAGAGAAGAAATTGAATGAGTCGCTCGTAAAAGATCTTGAGCTGAAGAAAGAAGTACATGATAGTTGAGAGATCAACAACATACTGAATAGTCACATACAGAATGATCAGTTGCAATATCTGCTTAGTTGAAAGAACTTTGAAGCTTCAGAAAATATCTGAGAATCATTAAACTATTTTAAAATTTATTGGAAATAGCCGGTTGTCGAGATCGACGCGGGATATCCTGCTCTGGAGCCTCGGTTTCGAAGGCAAAGAAGGTGTTCTGCTGGATGTAGGTTTGGCCTGAGTTTGACGAGCGCTTCGCTCGGTTTATTAAAAGCGTTATGTGTATTGTCATTCAGTAGCCTCGTAGTGGCGTTCTTTTTACCATTATCTCCCTCGTTATCTCCCTCGTTATCTCCCTTTAAGTCCCGAGAGACTTATGATTCTATGGCCTCCTTTCCTTTATCGACCTCATATCGCAGTTCCTGGCTGTTAACCAAACCCCTTCTTCATCGTGATTGCCAAAACATCCCTCACACTTTGAAACCCTTCTTTAATAACACCCAGACACATGCTGCGCCATCTTTGGATCACGCTTTGTACCGGGGACCCCATATTGATATGGTTGAGGCGGTGAGTAACTCCGTACCAAGCGTTATGTTAGAAGATACCTTTATTCCATCGCTTCAGGGAGTGAGGGGCTGAAGGGAAAGGTAGAAAGTAATGTGGGTGAAGATATTAGACGAATCAGCTCAAGAAGCGCTGACATGTACAGAGCGGCTGAGAGCCGGTCACGGTAGGGCGGCGACCAGGTGTCGGATCTCGTCTTCCGGTGGTACCATCCCACCCCGTAGTCGCTGTCCTTTTCGTACCACTTTTTGATCTCTTTTATCCCCGCCGCATTGGATCGGGTGATCAGTTTGTCGAGCTGCCTTTCCAGCTGTTGAATGATAGCAATATCTTGCTGATGTATTCCAAGATAGACCTGACTCGGAAAAGGTTTTCTTATGTAATACCTGGGATTCTTTCTGCATCAGCTTCGGATCACGCTTCTTAGCGCTTTTCTCACGTTGATATAGTTAAAACAAGAGAAGATTCCGGATCGAGGGCTACGCCGTAAGACGCCTTTGCTTCGTTGCACTCCAGGTTTTAGAGGTTGAAGGGAAGAGTAGAAAGCAATGTGGGTGAAGGTACTGCACACTCTTTAGTTGTGGAGTCATCTTTCCAGCTGCTTAATGAAAGCTATATTTTGCTATCGCAATCCAGAACATATCCCACTCTCAGAAAGCTTTCTTGTTTAGACCTAGAGTACGTTCTGTGCTAGCTTCGGATCGCGCTCCGTGTCGTAATTCCCATGCTGACGGGGTTGGCTCGGTGGATGAATCCGGATCGCGTGTCACACTGGATGATTGCGAGCTGCATCGCGCTTCTCCTCACGTTTCAATTCTCTTGTTTCGCAGAGTAGAAAGCAATGTGGGTGAGGCGCTAGACAATTATGATCGAGAAGCTGACTTTCCAGCTGCTGAATGAGAACAATATTTTGCTGATGCCAGAATAGACGTCATCCAAGAACCCTCCTTGTCAGACACCTGGATGCATTGTGCACCAGTTTTGGATCACCCTCCCGTATCGCCTTCTCATGTGTGCCGCTAGATTATCGTCTCACATAGCTCCAGTTCTCACAGATATCTTCGTCAAGCCCTCTTTGGGGACTCGTCGAAGCGGTTCCACGTTAGTATAGATCAGGCGGATGGATACTTTTGGGTCGAGTGCCAAGCTGGAAGATTGCGAGCTGCACCGCGCTTCTCCTCGCGCTTCAGGATCTTGTTCTCGTTACTTGCTGCCTTGCTTCTCATTAGCAGCATCTTCAGAGATCTGGAAGACGTGTGAGGCACTGGTGGTTGGAGCGAATGAAGTGGTGGAAGGAAAAGATGGAGGATGAATGGGGTGATGGGTGGCGGGACGCATAGAAAGCAATGTTGGTGGAGATGCGAGAACCATCTGGTTGGGGAGCTGTCATTCCCAAACCGGCACCGAGTCCTCAAAGTCCCATATTCACCCTCCATATGTTCCACAACGAAAGTCTACCACACGCTGAGATGAGCATATCCTGCGTCGTAGTGGAAATCTCTCCAGAGCGCCACAAAGGCAGCATGTGAGACGTGCATGCAGCGTGAACAAATCGCAAGTTTGGAGTGTTTCTTGCAGCCGAAACTGGATCGGCTATTGTATTTTGTTTTCGATCACTGTGTTGGATGGCTTCTCGACTGTATAGCTTCTAGGCTCAGGCGCGGTCGGACCGAAAGTCGAATTTCATTTTTGGAAGATAGTTTCCCGGATTTTTGAGGTGGATTTCCGATAAACTGAGCTCCAAATGAAGAAGTGAGGCAAGCCAGTGACATTTATGCATCCTGAATGGCGAGTTATCCCATAAGAACTCTTGCGTTGTGAGTTTGTTAAAGGTATGTTGAGGCCTTGAATTCCTTCCATCGAAGAGGGTGATGATATCTCAACTTTGAAAAACCCGGGAAAGGGACCTACAGGTCTTGTTGGCAACTCAAGCGGATCAAATTGATCAA
>JAABUV010007992.1_pt1 | contig 10868 bp, 7 predicted proteins | sample 5559971 | NCBI WGS metagenome assembly JAABUV01 (sample SAMN10711881, study PRJNA513362) | rock metagenome | isolation source: Antarctica rocks | place: Antarctica: Victoria Land, Knobhead nord | collected 2015-12-19
CTTGATCTTTAAAGATAGCTATAACTGAATATTAAGAATACAGAAGAAGATGAGTACAAAAGCTTTTATTTAAGTAATATTCAGAGACTGCGCTAAGCTTGAAGAAAATGTGTTTGTGACACGAGTAAAATGTGATGTAGAAAGAAAGATGATGTTGAACAAAAAGATGTTGATGAAAGAAAATAAAGACTAAGTCAAATCTGAGCTAAAGACACTGACTAGCTTTATTCAATCTTGATACGCTCGTAACATTACTTCTTTCTTTGAAAATTCATGTTCACATAAATATCACTTGTTTGCTTGCTTTCTTATTGAGTTAACAGATACTGACTTAATTCAATGACATAAAAGAATAGTCTTTCGATGTGTTCATCAAAAATCATTGTGATTTCAATGACATGAATAATGTCATCGATTAAAGCGACTTGATCATCAAATTCTTAAAGTCTGCAAGAGTGAATTAATTGATGCAAGAAAAAATGATGTTGTTGCATAAAGAATTTATTCATAAAGACATAAGCGAAGACTTCACTATCAATCAGAGCGAGAGCGAGAACTTTAGATTGAACTTGACGTAGAATACAAAATACTATCATGTGATTATCTTTGAATGTCAAATTGAATTCAAAGAGTTTCAAGATAAATTTAGCAGAAAACTTTCTATATGATTGAAGTGAGAGTGAGAAGATTGAGACTAGTAGACAAGATGATATGTATACAGATTTCTGAGCATGACTTTAATGTTGTTCTATCTTTTGATTATTGTTGATTATCAAATAAATGAATTTCTTTAAACTCGTTCTGTTTAGACGAGTATGTTAAATGAGTAATGAGATCAATATCATGTGATTAACGAATTCTTAATATAATGTCAGAATCATGTTTAAATGATACAATCAATAAAGATCAGAATTGATAGTGCTTGATCTTTAGAAATAGTTATAACTGAATATTAAGAATACAGAAGAAGATTGATACAAGAGCTTCTATTTATGTAATGTTCAAAGACTGCGCTAGGTTTGAAAGAGATGTGTTTGTGACATGAGAAGAATGTGATGTAAATGAACAAGATGTTGATGAAAGAAAAGAGTGTTGAAAAAGAAAAAAAGTGTTGAGTTATATTTGAGTCATATCTGAATTAAACCTGACTAGCTCGCTGATTAACTCTAATCATTACGCAGAGAACTTGCTAGCGTTCACTGCAAATTGATTAAAGCTTCAGTCTTGTTCAGTCTTAATACGCTTGTAACACATAGCATGATTCAAATCATTTCTTCAACTGAGATGTCATCGTTTTTTCAATAACAGAAAACATAGTGATGTTTCTTGATAAAATGACATATGATTATGCAAATGACGTTGTATTCTTCTGATAGAAATAGTTTAATGATGAAGTTTATAGCAATATCTTTTCAGCGTTTCTGTGAAATCAAAAGAGAATGATGAAGTTCATTGATACTATCTCTAGATGTTTTACTTTGTTGACAGACATGATAGTTTTGAATGTAACATTTAATTGTTGTTCAATGATCTGATCAATATTAGAAACGTTAAACTAGATCAATAGTTCTTCGATTGTCAGAATGAAAGATGAAAGACTGATCATGAATTTTCTTTAGCAATTTCATATGCATATTCTCAGAAACTCACAGTAAATCTTTTTTGAACAGAACACTGTTAACAATCTTGCAGTGCTTCAATTCAATACTATGTAGCTTCTGTTTATTTTCGCTTATAACTTGTTTATACTCATTGCAAAGCTCATTCATCTTGTTAACATCTTTTACTCACTGATAGAGATCAACTTCAGATTCAATAGCTAGAATATTTACTCTATTAAATGTCAGAATGATCTGATAATAATTTTCAGTACGCTGAGTTGATTCAAAGATGTTGATCAGAAACATTCTGATTAAAGCATCAACTTTAGTGTTCATTTTGCCTGATTGAAAAATAATCTGAAAGTTAAACTTAAATAGAATGTCTAGATAATTGACTTGACGTCAAGTCAACTGTTTATTTTTCATGAAGATCTTCAAAGTCTGATGATCAATGAACATTTGAATGAGTAACTCTGTGCATTCTAACTTAAGTCTTCAATGTTCAAAACATTGAATAATGACTAGCAATTTCTTGTCATAGATGTGATAATTGCATTCAGCGAAGATCATGCTCTTGCTGTAGAATGTTACTGAGTGAAGAACATTCTCATCATCGTACTGAAATAATATTTCATCTTTGACGTAGTCAAAGACATCAATTTTCAGAATAGTCTGTTGTTTTGAATCAAAGTGTTGTAGAACTGAGATCGAGCTGATCTGTTTCTTTAAATCATCAAAAGCTTGAACACAGACTTTATTTCAAACAAAAGATATGTTTTTCTAGTCAGTTGAGTGAATGATTTGACTAGCTTCAAGAAGTCTCTAATGAAATGATGATAAAAGTTAACAAATTTCACGAAGCTTTGAACTTCTTTTAGATTGATCAACGTAGTTCAGTTGACTATGACTTTCACTTTAATAAAATTCATACGAAGATCTTATTCTGAAACTATGACTTCTAAGAAGACAGTTTCTTCTACATCAAATTCGCACTTTCGAATATTTACTTGTAAATCAGCTTCTCATAAATGATTTAATATCATCTTGACATGTTGTTGATGTTCTCATTGAGTTTTGCTGTAGATCAGAATGTTGTCTAGATAGACTTGACAAAAGTTATTTAGAAAATCTTAAAGAATGTCATTCATATACTACTGAAATGAGGCAGAATCATTGATAAGTTCAAAAGATAGAATCTTTGATTTGTACACTTTTAAAGTGATGATAAAAATAGTGTAGTTCTTACTATCAGAGTGCATTTGTAGTTTGTTGAACATCGAAATAATATTCAGTTGAATCAGATGTTTGCAATCAACTATTTTGTCAATTATCTCATTTATCAAAGATAAAGAATAGTGATTTCTTTTAATAATAGCATTGAGCTTTCGATAGTTAACGCAGAATCATAGATTTTCATTTGCTTTTAAAATGAACAGAATGAGTGAGAAATACGAAGCTTTGCTGAAAGTTATAAATTCTTTGAAAAGATTCTCGTTCAGATATTTCTTTACTTTCTGAAATTTGTAAAGAGACATTTGATATGCTTGATAGCAAGATAATGTTGCGTCACTAGTAAGCTTTATCTTATGATCATATGAACGATGAAACGATAGCTTGTCTGCTTGAACTCGATCAAAGATGTCTAGAAAATTCTGATATTTCAAGAGTAGCTTAGCTTTAATATCTTCTAGATTCTGAGCTGTTTCATCAATAAATGAGACGTTTATGACATTTAGTTATTGAGATCATGTCTAGAAACTAATCAGAGTGCGTGCATGACTAGAATGTTTGATCTATAAAGATAGTTATAACTAAGACTTTAAGAATACAGAAGAAAGAAGATACAAAAGACAAGAAGAACATGCTTTATATAGTAATTATTCAGATTGACGCTAGTCTTCAAAGAGAACGTGTTGAAACACAAGAAAGATGTTGATTTGAAAGATGTTTGCAACACAAAGAAATGTGTTTATCATAGAAATCTGTTAATCACTTGTAACACAAAGAAGTGTGTTTATTTAGAAAACAATAAAAGCTGATTAAAAGATGTTAGAAAAGAAAAAAGATGCTGAGTCATATCTGAGTCAAACCTGAGTCAGATCTAGATCAAATCTCAACTAGATCATTGACTAGCTTTAATTAATTCTGACACATTCATAACATTAGTTCACATTGAGTATTGTAAACAATTTTTCTATCAATGTCTTTAATGAACATAATAAAAATCTCTGTCTGATTCTTCTTTTTTCAATTTATCAAAGTTTAAAAAGAAACGACATTTATGTTTTGAATCAAGAAAGACTTTTTCTGAATGAATGAAACTGAGTGCTTAAGCATCTTTGAGATCTTGCTGTGAGCTGCTGAAGAAGTTGAAGTTGATCGCGATCAACTTGAGTACTTTATATTTGACGAGATTGAAAAAATCGAAATAGAAATATTTAATTGATCAGAGAATACGATAGTATCATGTCTCATGTTCAATAATATTTCATTTTTATTCATTCAGAGTTTGCTCAATATAACTTCATGATGCTCAATATCAGTTATCAGCATTGACATAGTCAATTTCTTATGACTTTCAATCATGAAATTAAGAAGAATCTTATGAGTAATAATCTTTCTAGCTAGCTTTTCATTATAGTCTCGTATTAACTTCTCTTTTGCTAGTAATATAAATTGTATTTCAAGTTTTTAATATATCTTATCAACTAGCTTGTCATGTATTAGCGTGTAGACGATGAAATCACTATCTATCAAAGAGCGAAGGCTGAAAGAATTGCTCTGAGAGATAAAAAAAGCATTGATCAGAAACAACTTTTCAAAATAGTTTTCTTTCAATAGAATTTTGATTTGACTGCATAAAAATATGATTTCTATCTTTTTGATGATTTTGAAAAAGATAGCTAGTTTTTTGAATCAGAATCTGACTCAGAGTTCAATGTAAATTGATTAAACTTGTTATTTTCTAATGCATTAACTTTCAAAGTTTGATCAGAGCATTCTTTAAAAGTGTGATCTGATTTGTGACAGATAAAATAAATTTCAGCTTGTAAATTAATGTCTTTGACGCTAGTCAAAATCGCGTCATGCAACTTTGAATGATCAACAAGTGTAATGACTTCAATTTTTCTGTAGAGATTCAATGAATCTCAATTCTCAGCAAAGATGACTTACTTTCTGACTTTGTTCAGAAATTTCTTTTCTTTGATGTCACTCATGACTCAATGCTCATTGTTCAAATGAATCAGATAACTACGAATTTTGTTCAGAGATTCTGACTGAATTAATTGATTACTTCAAGCTGCATGAAAATGATAAACTATTTTGTCTCATAAATCAATGATCAATTACTTTTCATAATACTTTAGATAAAAGAACAAATGTTGAAACATTGAATAGAAATTGCTGAATTTGCTCTTTTCTTGAGAGAGATTAACATATTTTCTTTGAAAGTTTGTCTCTTTGTCGAGATCATCATAAAGCTGAGCAAGTTCATTTAACAGATCATTAACTGTAACATAGAGATTCAATGAATCTTGTTAACATCAAGTTAAAGTAATCTTGACTGCGTCTTTTTTGATTCTGAAGTGAATGTAGATCAGAATAACTTTATTGATATTAAAATGATCGACGTTGATTTCTAGCTTGTCATGAATCTTTTCTTGTCAATCATTTCAAATAAATTCTTTTTCATCAGTAAACAAAGATGAATTTGAAAGCTTTTGAGATCATTTAAAGAAATTGAACAGAGTAAAAGAGAAAGAAGTGACTTCTTTAAATGATTGCAGTTGATGTTGTAATTCAGTCATTTAATTTTGAAACATCTGATTTAATTGATTTGAGCATTCTTTGACTTTATTCATTTTCTTGAAATGAATTTTTCATATTTGTTCACTTGATATCTTGTCAAATAATTCACAAGCTTTCATGTTTAAATCTTGTTGAGTTCAAAGATTATTCAAATCTTCTAGAAAAACTTCTGAATCTAGTTTGACTCAATGTTGTAGCTGCTTTACATTTTTTATATTTCATGAAGTAGAAGCTTCATGAAATTCATTGAGAATCTAAGAATGAGATAAAAAGTATTGATGTTTTTGTACAACATCAATTCTAAGATATTTCAATATGTGAAATGATAGCTCAGAATAAATGACTGAATTTATAGTGTCAGAAGAAATAAAACTTTGATTACTCTTGAAGAGATTGTTCACAAATGATCAAGTTATAGCGAAGAGTTGATGATTGAGCGAAGAATAATGCTCAATAGTATGTAGTGAGATTATTTGTTAAAGTGTTTAGTCTTTAAAGAAAAGTGTTGCTGATTTGAGAGAATTTTTTGTGATTCTCAAGCAATCAATGAAGATTCTTTATCATTGATTCTATTAATTGATTTGAACTGATGTTACTGACTGAGCGATAAATTCTCTAGCAATCATATGATTGTACATTTTCATTGATTTTATTGATTTCTTGATGTTGTTCTGTCTTTCGATGTCATTGATCATCAGATACACAAATTTCTTTATATTCATCTTATTGTCAGTTGAATGAACTTGAATGAATAATGAGATCAGTATCATGTGATTAATGAATTCTTAAAGTAATGTTGAAATCATGTTTAGAAACTAATCAGAGTGCATGCGTGATTAGAATGTTTAATTTATAAAGATAACTATAACTAAGACTTTAAAAATACAGAAGAAAGAAAATACAAAATGCAAGAAGAACATGCTCTATATAGTAGTTATTCAGATTGACGCTAGTCTTAAAGAGAACATGTTGAAACACAAGAAAGATGTTGATTTGAAAGATGTTTATGACACAAAGAAATGTGTTTGTCATAGAAATCTGTTAATCATTCATAACACAAAGAAGTATGTTTGTCTAAAAGACAATAAAAGCTGATTAGAAAATGCTAGAAAAGAAAAAAGATGTTGAATCATATTTGAGTCAAATCTGAGTCAGATTTAGATCAGATCTCAACTAAATCATTGACTAGTTTTAATTAATATGCAGTGAACTTGCTAGCGTTCATTGTGAATTGATTAAAGTTAAAGCTTTGATCTTATTCAATTCTGACACATTTGTAATAAACAAAAGTCTTCATTCTATTTTTAAAATCATCATGAATTCTCAAATGTCTTTAAAGAATGTCATTAAGTTCATGAAGTTTAAGCTGAAGCTGTGATATTGCTTTATTCATAAGATTGATGAAAGATCTTGTATAAATAGATCTTAAGTCATTGATTTTGAAGCATTTCAATTACTTGTGAATTGTTAGAAGTCAGTATAAAGTGAGTCAATATGAGTGTCATTTAACTAGAAGATAAATGCTAAGAAAGAAAGATAGTTACAGAAAAGAAACTGATTACATATATGTGTTTCTCAGTCAACGTTAGACTCAATAGAAACTAGTCAAGATAACGAAGCGAGAATAAATTTAACAAGACTAGTAAACTGAGTCTGACAAGACTAGAATCGTGACATTATTCTTTCTCTTCAATGATTCATGTTTGCATGAATGTATTTTCTGCTTGACTTGATTGATTGATTGAATTGTTATTTAGCGCGATTTGTTCAAGTATTGAATATGAAAATCATCAACAATCTTCTGAGCATTCATAAATTCATTGTCGTCAGCATTATATCAATTGAAATCATTATCATAGTCATTTCATTTGACTCTATACTGAAGTCGTCTTCAATATCAACGAAAATTCAATATATCATTGATTTCTCACTCATCTTCATCGTTTATCACTATTGAATCTGAGAATTCATTCTTTTGATCAGATAAGAAATCATTGACGGCAGAGCGAAGCAGATCAGAATAAAATACATCATGAACATGCATAAACTCTGATAATTTCAGTTTATATGAAGAGTTGACAAGATTTAAATTGATGAAAGAATTAAGCATTTTATCATCTAGCTTCTTGAAAGATCTCGCTGTAACGATGTTTCTTTCATTCAGAAACATTTTTGATTCAATCTTGTAATCAACTTCTTTTTTATGCTTATTGACTTGTTTCATCATTTGTTCTTATGTTTTGACTAGTGACTCATGAGCAAACTTCAGTGTTTTGTTCATATGTTCAGATATATTCTCAACTTTAGTCGTTTGCAAGCGTTTACAAAAACTTTCATATTCAATAACATTGAGTTCAAAACTCATATGAGAATGAAAGTCTTTGTTTAGAAAGAAAGAGATTGAGAAAATGACTAAGAACAGAGCATTATTGTCAATGAACTCAGTCATGAGTAGTAGTTTAGCTCAGTCATTCTGCATGTATGAACAGAAGAATTGAAGATATCTTTCAATGTTCTGATTGACTCATTCACTTTAATCATCGATTTGAGAATGATAAACAGTGAATAGTCAAAGATTAATGCTCAGTCTTTTGCAAAGCGACTTTCATAAAATGAAGATAAATTGAGAATCTCGATTTGAAACAATGAAATTGAGTAAATTATGTATTTGATATATTTACTGAAGCATTAGCTCAGCTGTTTTTTCTGCTGTGATTTTCTCGTCATCAGTAAAGCAAGAAATATAATGTCGTTTCTTTGTCAATTTATATATCACTGTTAGTATAATGTTTTTGTCTTTCGAAAAAGATAAGTTGATGATGAAATTCATGACTATGTTCTTTCATCACTGTTCAAGTATGAGTAGAGAATGTAATAGTTCATTGAATTTATTTTGAAAAGTCTTTGATCGCTAACAAATGTAGCAGTTTCAAATATATCAATCTATTGTCTTTTGCATTGAAGATCAATAGTAGTATCTTCTTATGATCTTCATCGTTCTCAGAATTTCGAAATAATCAATAGAAAATTGCTCATGAACTTTTTGAATTAACTTCATTTGAAGATGCTCATTAAAGAAAACTCATAGAAGATCATCTCGATATAGTATTTCGTTCTGAACTTGATAATCTCTTAATTTAATATCTTTGTATTGAGCTTCATCTTTTAATACAACTTCACGAAGTAGAATACAATTCTTGTTGATTCTGTTAGCTTCTAGAATCAATTGATAAATTGATTCATCATTCTCTTTCTCTTCTAGATCAGCAATTTTCATTCAATTCAATGTGAGAATTGTAGTTCGCTGATAGCAACATCATTCATTCTCAAGACTTCTAGAAACTGAATTGACTCAGCGAGTCAATGCATCGACTTTGATGTTTTGTTTGCCTGAGCAATACATGATTTTAAAGTTGAAGTTGATGAGTTTTTATACTCAGCGCATTTGACATCTACTTAGCTCTTTATCTTTCATTAATGACGTTAAAGCTTGATAATCAGTGAACATCTTGATGAGTAACTCACTCAATTTCAGCTCAGATTATCAATGCTTGAAGACACGAATGATTGCTAGTAGTTTCTTGTCATAAATCTCATAATTGCACTCAGCGAGACTCAGATTCTTGCTGTAGTAAATCATTGAATGCAATGTTTCTTCATCATCATATTGAGAAAGTATATCATTATTGACGTAGTTGAATAAGTCTGTTTCAAGAATAGTCTTTTTATTCTGATTAAAATGACGAAGAATAAATGCTTCAGTCATTCGTTTTTTTATATAATCAAAGATTGTTTGACAAGCGTGATTTCATTCAAATATCATCTCTTTTTGAATGAGTTGAATCATTGATCAAACAATCTTCGAGAAGTTCTTTATAAAGCGACGATAGAAATTGCAGAAGTTGATAAAGAACTGCATCTGAGTGAGATTTGTAGAAGTAAATCATTCAACAACTGCTTGTATCTTTCGAAGATTCATCTTCAGTCTCTCAATGAATAGCAATAGTTCTAAAAAGCTGATCTCTTGAACATGAAACTTGCATTTGTTTATATTCATCTGAAGATCAGTCTCTCGTAGTTTATGTAGAACTAGTTGTACGTGTTTCTTATGTTTCTTCAGTGTTTTGCTGTAGATGATAATGTCATCTAGATTAATTTAACAGAACTGATGTAGATAATCAAACAGCACGTTGTTCATATAGTGTTGATAGAAAGTCGAGTCGTTGATTAATTCAAAAAACATCACGTGATATTTGTAGAAGTCAAAAAAGATAATAAAGATAGTTAAATCTTCGCTTTTTGAATGCATGCATAGTTTGTTGAAGACAACTATTATATTCAATCGAGTCAGATACTTGCTATCTTGAATATGAGCGAAAGTTTCGTCTATTAAAAGTAGAAAGTAGTGATTTCGTTTGATCAAAGCATTGAGCTTTCTATAATTGACGCAGAAACGCAGACTATCGTCTTTCTTTTCAATGAATAGTATGAGCGAAGCATATAAGATTGAGTTAGAAGATGTAAAGTTCTTATTCAGATGTTCAATCAGATAATTCTTCATCTTTTGAAGCTTGTAGTCAGACATATGATAGAGACGACTTTGAGAAGATGTTTTCTCATCTGTCAACTCAATTTTATGATCATAGAAGCGATGAGAAAATAGTTGATCAGTCATCGCTCGATCAAACACGTCTAGATAGTCATGATATTTCAAAGAAAGCTTAGCTTTGACTTCTTTCAAGATCTCTTCATGTGAAAGCTCTTGTAGATTTACATCTTCAAGTTTATTTCTAACTGTTTTTAGAAGTTGATCGATTTTCGTGATGATGATCACGAAAGTAGTCACATTCAATCATTTGACTAGTGATTTATATGCTGCAGTCTCTATCATTGCTATGTTCATTGAATTGAAAGACGAAGCGAAGTTAACTGAATTAAATGATTTCACGATTTTACTGAATGAAGATGACTTCTCGCTGAGTTGAGTGACAACAGAAGAGATAAATCTTTTTAGTATTTGAATAAAGATTAAACTTTTCTGTTCTATCACGATTTTCTTGCTTGAAAGAACAGTCAAATGAGCTTTGATAGAAGCTTTGATATGAGCTTTGAAACTAGAAAATTGAAGATGATTATCTTTCATATCAATAGTCATCTTGATCTTGTTCATTCATATTTTTTCGAAAATCATCTGATGTTGATTTAATCGAGTGATCAGCATAAAGACAAAACGTTTCATATGATCTTGAACAGTTAGATTCAAATAAATTGCATGAGTAATGAACTTTTTTGCATAATGATCATTGAATCTTCTTATTGATTTGAGCTTAATTAAAGATAAAGATTCAATTTGCAAATGATCACAAACATTCTGCGCGATTAATTCATCAATGAACGAATAGTCAGCTGCTTCAGTGTCAATCAATGACTTTAATGAGTAACTAATTTCATTGCTAG
>JAABUV010007996.1_pt1 | contig 10864 bp, 5 predicted proteins | sample 5559971 | NCBI WGS metagenome assembly JAABUV01 (sample SAMN10711881, study PRJNA513362) | rock metagenome | isolation source: Antarctica rocks | place: Antarctica: Victoria Land, Knobhead nord | collected 2015-12-19
TGTCGATCTCCAAACCCCTGGCCGAGACCACCCTCACCGACTGGGACCTGCAACACGACGTCATGGCCCGCGGCTCCTTCCTGGTGGCCCGCGAGGCGGCCCGGGTCATGCGCCAGCAAGGCATGGGAGGCGACCTGGTTTACATCTGCAGCAAGAACAGCGTGTTCGCCGGTCCCAACAACATCGCCTATGGGGCCGCCAAGGCCGACCAGGCCCACCAGGTGCGGCTGCTGGCCGCCGAACTCGGGGGCGACGGCATCCGCGTCAACGGCATCAACCCCGACGGGGTCGTCCGCGGCTCCGGGATCTTCGCCGGCGGCTGGGGGGCGCAGCGGGCCGCCGTCTACGGGGTCGAGGAGGCGGAACTCGGTGCTTTCTACGCCCAACGGACCCTGCTCAAACGCGAGGTGCTCCCCGAGCACGTCGCGGCCGCGGTGTTCGCCCTGACCGGGGGTGACCTGTCGCAGACCACCGGCCTGCACGTGCCCGTCGACGCCGGGGTCGCGGCGGCGTTCCTGCGATGAGCGAACGTACGGCGACCGTTGCGGCCGTCGACCTGGGCGCCTCCAGTGGGCGCGTGGTGGTGGGAAGCTGCACGGCGCACACCGTCACGCTGCAGGAGGTGCACCGGTTTCCGAACGTGCCGGTGCGCGTCGGCGGTGTCCTGCGGTGGGACGTGCTCGCCCTGTTCCGCGGCGTCCTCGACGGCCTCCGCGAGGCCGCGAACATCGTGGGACCCCTCGACGCGGTCGGGGTCGACTCCTGGGCGGTGGACTACGGGTTGCTCGACGCCGACGGGCAACTGCTCGGCAACCCGGCCCACTACCGCGACGCACGCACCGCTCCCGCGGTGGCCGCGGCGCTCGACCGTTGCGGCGCGGCCGAACTCTACGGTGCCACCGGGGCGGCGCTGCAGCCGTTCAACACCGTGTTCCAGCTGCTCGCCGACCGCGGCACCGCGCAAATGGGTATCGCCACCCAGGCATTGCTCATCCCCGACCTCATGACCTACTGGCTCAGCGGCTCGATGGGCACCGAACTGACCAACGCCTCGACCACCGGCCTGTTGGATGCCCGCACCCTGGACTGGTCGACCACCCTCCCGCGCCACCTCGGGGTGCCGCTCGGGCTGTTCCCCCCGATCCGCCGCCCCGGACAGATCCTCGGCACCATGCGAGCCGACCTCACCGCCGACATGGGCCTGGACACCGCACCGCGGGTCGTCACCGTGCCCTCACACGACACCGCGGCGGCCGTCGCCGGGATCCCCGCCGAGTCCGACCGATTCGCCTACGTCTGTACCGGTACCTGGGCGCTGGTCGGCCTCACCCTGCCCGAGCCGGTCATCACCGAAGCCAGCCGGGCGGCGAACTTCACCAACGAGGTCGCCGCCGACGGCTCGATCCGCTTCCTCCGCCACATCACCGGCTTCTGGCTGCTCCAAGAGTGCGTCCGCGAGTGGCGCGCATCCGGCAAGCAGGTCGACCTGGACGAGTTGACCGACGCGGCCGCCGACCTGCCGGCCCTGCGCGCACTCATCGACGTCCAGGATCCCGGATTCACCGCGCCGGGGGACATGCCGCGGCGCGTCGCCCAGGCCTGCCGGCAGACCAGCGGCATCACTGTCGCAACGCCCGCCGAGATCACCCGGTGCATCCTGGACAGCATGGCCGTCGCCATCCGACACGCCCTGCGTGATGCCGTTCGCCTGTCCAACCACACCGTCGACACCGTTCACATCGTCGGTGGCGGCGTGTCCAACGCGTTGTTCTGCCAGCTCGTCGCCGACGCGTGCCAACTCCCGGTCCACGCCGGGCCCACCGAGGCGGCGTCGTGGGGCAACACCATCTACCAGGCCCGGGCACTGGGGGTGCTCAGCGACCCGACCGCCGACGCCCGCGCCATCATCCGCCGTGTTGTCGATCCCCTCGCCTACGATGCGCGCGGCGATGAAGCGCCCTGGCAGCGCGCGGATGAGATCGTGCTCAATGCTCGCAGCACCCGAGTATGAGTGTCACCCTGCTCCTCACCTCACCTGCACGGCGGACAACGGCGCCGGGCCCGGAACCACCACCATGCCTTGCCGGCCACGACGGCCAGTCGCATCATCCACCGCACTGAGTAAGGACACGCACACCATGGTTGACCGCCATTTTCCGAACCGCCGTGACCTGGCGCCGTTGCTGAAGTTCAAGGCGCCCGAGCTCAACGCGAAGAAGCGCCGCCTGGCGGGTGCGCTGACGATCTACGACCTGCGCGACATCGCCCGGCGCCGTACCCCGAGGGCGGCATTCGACTACACCGAGGGCGCCGCCGAGGCCGAGATCTCCCTGGCCCGCGCCCGACAGGCGTTCGAGGACATCCAGTTCACCCCCTCGATCCTGCGCGACGTGTCCACGGTCGACACCAGCCGTCGCGTGCTCGGTGGTCCGGTGGCGCAGCCCTTCGGTATCGCCCCGACCGGGTTCACCCGGATGATGCAGACCGAGGGCGAGATCGCCGGCGCCACCGCCGCGGCTGCGGCTGGTATCCCGTTCGCGCTGTCCACCATGGGCACCACCGCCATCAAGGACGTCGCCGCGGCCAACCCGCACGGTCGCAACTGGTTTCAGCTCTACATGTGGAAGGACCGCGAGCGGTCGATGACCCTGGTCGACCGGGCGGCGAAGGCAGGCTTCGACACTCTGCTGGTCACCGTGGACGTGCCGGTGGCCGGTGCCCGGCTGCGGGACACCCGCAACGGGATGTCCATTCCCCCGGCGCTGACGGCCAAGACCTTGCTGAACGCGATTCCCCGTCCGGGGTGGTGGATCAACTTCCTCACTACCGAGCCGCTTGCCTTCGCCTCGCTCGATCACTGGTCGGGCACGGTGGCCGATCTGTTGGACACCATGTTCGACCCGACCGTCACCTTTGAGGACCTGGCGTGGATCAAACAGCAGTGGCCGGGCAAGCTCGTCGTCAAGGGCGTGCAGAGCCTGCAGGACGCACAGCAGCTCGCTGCGATGGGCGTGGACGGCATCATCTTGTCCAACCATGGCGGCCGCCAGCTCGACCGGGCGCCGATCCCGTTCCACCTGCTGCCGGAGGTGGTGCGGGAGGTGGGCGCCGAGACGGAGGTGCTGCTGGACACGGGGATCATGAGCGGCGCCGACATCGTCGCGGCCATCGCCCTCGGCGCCCGCTTCACCCTGATCGGCCGGGCCTACCTCTACGGGCTCATGGCCGGCGGACGGGCGGGCGTCGACCGCACCATCCAAATCCTCGCCGAACAGATCGCCCGCACGATGCGCCTGCTCGGTGTGGCCAGCCTCGACGAACTCACCCCCGCGCACGTCACCCAACTCACGCGCCTTCAACCGCTTCACCCGGCAGCAGCATCCGCGAGCCTTTCCCATTAGCGCGGCTCGGCCGAGCTGGCGCCATGAATGCGCAGATCAGAAGAATCCAGCAACAACAAGGGCACTCGGTGCGCAGGTGGTGACCCACAAGCTCGGTGTCCGGATGCGGCCATACTTCGGTATTGCATTGTCCACGCGGGCCGGGGGGGGTACAAAGAACAAACCGATCCGGTGAAACGATTCATCGTCTGGGTTGGGCCTGTAACCGAGGAGGCCGTCGCATGATTCGTCGAACTCGCTTGAGCCGAACCTGGTCTGCGGCCATCCTGGCCGGTGCGCTGGTCACCACCGCGCTGAGCGTCATGCCCCCAGCCCTGGCTGGTACCGCCTCCCACACTGGTCCCCCGGGGACCCTGGGTCTGCCGAACCTGGCGGACGCGGCACGGTACAACCTGGCGCCTGCGTCCCGGACCGTGTCACCCAGTGGGGTCGCTGAGGCGTGGGATACCAACAGCGACTACGTCACCGCGTCCTCGTCGGTTTCCGAGGCCGACGCCCACGACCTGCAGACCGGGCAGGGCAGCTCCACCGCCACCACGGACGGGGTGGCCGTCCGGCAGGCGGGTGTGAATCTACCGGGCGCATGGTTCAGCTACCGGCTGCAGGCCCCGGCGCAGGGCGATTTGACGATGCGGGTGGAGGAAGCGGGCAGCCAAGCCGCGCACTATGACGTCCTCGTCAATGGCGCCAAGGCATACGAGCGCAAGCCCGATGCCAGTCAGAGCGGGACATGGCACAACATGGTCGGGCTCGTGCATTACAACGTCACGGTGCCGCGCAGGCTGATCGGCTCCGACCGCTCGATCACAGTGACCTTTCGCAACGCCGCCGATCCCGGCCCGGGTGCCCAGATCGCGGGCGTGTGGGCACTGGCCTCCGGTGACTCACCGCCAACGGCCGGTCCCTACGGTGCCTCGACGACCGCGCCTGAGGCCGCATTCCGCGGCGGTACCACGACCCTGAGCGCGCACACCTTCGGCCGGCCGTACGTGATCTACGACTTCGGCAAGGAGATGGGCGGACAAGTCGAGGTCACCGCCAACACGACGTCGGGCTCGCCGGTGCTGGGACTGGCGTTTAGCGAGAGCGCGCAGTTCATGACCACCGCATCAGATTTCAGCCAGGACCCGCCGGGCATTGCGACCGAGACGCACTACTTCGACCTCACCAGCGGCACGAAAACGGTGCACGACCCAGTCATCCGGGGCGGCTTCCGCTACCTCATGGTTTTCCTGAACTCACCGGGCACGGTGGATCTGTCGGGGCTGAAACTGCACTTCACGGCGGACCCGACAAATGCGAACCTGCGGGACTACAAAGGCTCGTTCCTGTCCAGCGACGCCACCCTGAACCAGCTGTGGTACGCGGGCGCCTACACGGTCCAGATGGCAACCATCGACCCGCACACCGGACGCCCCTACCCCGCTCAGGCCGGACCGGTGGCGAACAACGCGACGATCGGCGACGGCGCCACGGTGATCGGCGACGGAGCCAAGCGCGACCGGATGATCTGGGGTGGCGACAACGCCGTCTCCACGCCGGTGTCGCTCATGACGACAGGCGAGACCGACCCGGCCCGCAACGCGATCGCGTTCATGGCCAAGGGCCAGTTCCCCGACGGCCAGGTGCCCGGGGTGTACCTACCGAGCAGCGGCTACCAGGCCGGGTGGGGCGAGTACGCCGCCTGGTGGATCCAGAACTACTGGACCTACTACCTCTACACCGGTGACCGCGGTTTTGCCGACACCTACTGGCCCACGATGACCAAGGACGTGGCCTGGTTCGAGTCGCTGGTCGGTCCGGACGGTTTGCTGACCGTACCGGGCGGCGCGTCGGGCCATTGGGGCTATGGCAATACAGGCGAGGAGACCTACGACAACGCGCTGTACGTGCACGTGCTGTCCGCCGCCGCGCAGGCCGCCGACCTGCAGGGCGACGCCGCGCTGGCAGCGACCTACCGCACCAACGCAACCCGCACCGCGAACGCGATCAACGCGAAACTGTGGGATTCCGCGGCGGGCGCCTACCAGGAGAAGCCCGGCAACTCGGCGCACCCGCAGGACGCGAACGCCATGGCGGTGCTGGCCGGTGTCGCCACCGGCGACCGAGCGGCGGCCGTGCTGAAGTTCTTCCACGACAAGCTGTCCAGCCCGGTCGGAGACCTGACCAACGACACCGCAGGCGACACCGTGCCGCAGTACGTCAGCCCGTTCGTCACCGACCAGGCACTGCAGGCCTACGCCGCCCAGCACTCGAGCCCGGCCGACCAGGCCGCGATCTCGCTCATGAGCCGCACCTGGAACCACATGCTCGGCGGCACCAACCCCGGCACCTTCTGGGAAAACGTCTCGCCTACCGGCGGCCTGCAACTCGGCTCCTACAGCAGCCTCAGCCACGGGTGGTCCGCCGCGCCGACCTCCTACCTCACCAACAACGTCCTCGGCGTGACGCCCACCTCCGGCGGCTTCTCGACCTTCAGCGTGCTCCCCCACCCCAACGGCGGACCGCGGTGGGCCGAAGGCAGCGTGCCCACCCCGCACGGCGATCTCAACGCTGCGTGGACCCGCGATAATCAATCCTTCGCCCTGACAGTGACAGCTCCGGGCGGCACGAGCGGCACGGCCGGCGTCCCCGCCACCGACGTCGGACAGCTGACCCTGAACGGCCAGGTGGTGTGGCGCAACGGCACGGCGCTGCGACCGGACGTGGCCCTGAAGGACGGCTACATCCAAGTCCAAGGCATCACTGGCGCGAACACCCTCCGCGCCACCCTGCGGCCCCACGGAAGCGCCGACCTGAAGGTCGGTGTCCAGACGCCCCAGTTCACCGGAGCCGGCACCGACGTCACCACCAAAATCACCGTCACCAACAACGGGCCGGCCTCCGCAGGCCCAACCCACACGACACTGATCGTCCCTGCCGGCTACACCGTCAAAGACAACGGCGGCGGCTCACTCGCCAACAACAGCGTCGGTGGTCTCGACACGTTCGTGACACCGTCCCTGCCCACGGGCGCCACCGCTACCTTCACCGCAACCCTTACGGCACCGAAGGGGTTCGCCGTCGGCTTCACCGCGGCGTACGCGTTCTCCACCACCCCGGACCCCAACATCTTCGACAACATCGCGTTCGGCATCACCTTCTCCCGCTGAACTGACCGCTGCCGCTCTGACGGAGGAAAGTAATGTCAACAAACACACACCGGCGCGTCAAGGTCGCTGTCGCTGTCGCGGGAGTCATGGGACTGCTCGGTGCGCTACCGCTGACCGCCAGTGCAGCAACGGCCGCGCCCATCTCAACCGCCCAGCATGGCGCGGCTGCCAACGACCCATGGCACGACGCCGGCTACCAGCCACGCCCGGGCCAGTGGCAGCCCTACGTGCTCGCACCCACCGGGCACGAGGTGAAGCCGGTGTCCGTGCTGTCAGCAGACCCGCGGGCAGGTGCCATTCAAGGGGACCCCGCCGCCGCCCTGGGCAGCACCGGAAAGTCGGTACGGCTGGTCAGCACCGGGGACCGGACGAAGTCGCCGCTGCTGAGCCTGGACTTCGGCAAGGACGTCGGCGGCAAAATTGCGGTCCACGTCACCGGCACCTCAGCGACCCCACCGAAGCTGCACGTGTGCTTCAGTGAGTCCCGCCAGTTCATGGCATTGCACCCGCAGGACAACAACGGCCAAGCGCAGCACGCGCCGGGATGTGACACCGCCAACATCTGGAACGGCTACCCCGGTACGCCGTACACCTTCGACTCCGACAGTCACACGTTGTCCCTCGACGGCGCAAAGCTGCCCACCACGGTCACCGATTCCCAGCTGCGCGGTGGGTTTCGCTACGCCACGGTGTTCCTCGACGGGCCGGGATATGTGGACCTCGACGGGGTGTCGCTGCAGTTCGGCGCCGCACCCCAGCAGGCGGACCCCGCTGCCTACCGCGGTTGGTTCCTCTCCAGCGACAACACACTGAACAAAATCTGGTACGCCGGGGCGTACACGGTGCAGTTGAACACCTGGATGTCTAACACGGCGAAAAACTGGCCCTACGTCGCCGGCGAGGCCGATCACGCCGACGCCCAGGTGCCCCACGCCGACCCGAACCAAGAAGTCATCTTCGACGGGGGCAAACGCGACCGGATCGTCTGGCAGGGCGACCTCGCGGTGCAGGCCCCGGTCACCTACCTCTCCACCGGTGACATCGGCGCCGTGGACAACTCGCTGTCCTCCCTCGCCGCCCAGCAGCTGCCCGACGGCTTTATGCCGGCCGAGAGCCAGGTCGGCCAGCACAACCGGGACGAGTTGCGCACCTACGGCGAGTACGTCACCTGGTTCGTCAACAACATGGCCGAGCACTACCTCTACAGCGGCGACAAGTCCTACCTCCAACAGTGGTGGCCGGCGCTGACCAAGGCGATGGCGTGGCTGGAGTCCGTCCGCGGACAAGACCCGCAAGGCCTCATCGGCTTCGGGGCGGTCGGTTCGTGCGGTCACTACGGGTACAGCGACTGCGGCCACGAGACCTACGTCAACGCCCTCTACGCCCGCAACCTCGACCAGATGGCCACGCTGGCCACCGCGGTGGGCGACGCCTCAAGCTCGGGCACCTACGCCAGCCACTCGACCACACTGAAGACCGCGATCAACACCCAACTGTGGGACAACACGGTCGGCGCCTACCGACTGTCCCGGGAGACCCCCGGCGCCTACCCGCAGGACGCCAACGCCACGGCCGTGCTGACCGGTGTCGCAAGCCCCGAGCAGGCCCGCAGTGCGATGAACTACCTGCAGCGCACCAGCTGGAGCCGCTACGGCGCGCTGACCGTCGCGCCCAGCACCCCGAACCCCGCGATCCAACCGTCCTACGAACCGCTACCCAGCGGGTTCGAGGCCGGTGCACGACTGGACCTGTCCGACCCGACTGGAAAAGCGCAACAAAGCGCCTTCCAGCTGATGCGCAACTTCTGGGGTTACCAACTCTCGCGGGACCCGGGCGGCACCTTCTGGGAGAAGGCCAACCTGCAAGGACAACCGGGCCTGGCCCAGTTCACCAGCCTGGCCCACGGCTGGGCGGCCGCGCCCACCACCACGCTGAGCACCCAGGTGCTCGGCGTCAACCCGACCGGCCCCGGCTTTGCCACCTTCGATCTCGTCCCGCACCCCGGGGACCTGAGCTGGTCCCAAGGTGTGGTGCCCACCCCGAAAGGAGACATCTCCGCGTCCTGGCGGACCACCAGGGACGGCTTCGACCTGCAGGCCACCACACCTGACGCAACAACCGGTCGACTCGCCGTCCCGACCAATGGACTAGCCACCACGGTCACCCTGGACGGCAAAACCGTGTGGGACGGCCGGGCCGCCGTGGACGGGGCTGCGGCCACCAGCGACGGCACCTACATCTACGTCTCCGGCGTGCAGGCCGGCCGGCACGACCTGCACGGCACCCACCGGATGGCCGTGCCCACTACAGCGACACTCGTGGCAACGCCGGCCCAGCAAGCCGTCCAGCCCGGCGCGATCGCGAAGGTCACCGCCACTCTCACCGGCGTGGCCGCCCACCACCTGACCGGTAACTTGCAGGCCGGCGCACCGGCCGGCTGGACCGTCGAACCGGCCAGCACGCAGATCAACCTCAGCAGCGACGGTCGCCCCGTGAGCCAGACCGTCGACCTCTACGTCACAGTGCCGACCGGCGCGGCCACCGGCGATCACCCAATCCCGGTGACCTTCACTTCCAGTGACGGCGTAACGGCACGCAGCTCCGCGACGATCTCACTGTCGACGAACAAGACACTGTATGACTTCGAGAACGGCACCCAGGGTTGGCAGGCGGGGCAGAACGTCGACTCGCTAGCGCAGGTCAGCTCGTTCGCCAACGGGCCGGGCCACTGCCAGCAGGGCAACGGCTGCCTGGAGGCCACCGGGCGAAGTGCGCCGGGAAACGCCCTGCGAAGCGTGTTGGTGAAACCCAGTCAGCCCCTTGATCTGTCGAAGGCGACCACCTTCAGCGGCTACATCGACAGCTACGGCGGCGCGCCGGGCGGCACCGGATACGAAGCCGTCGTCACGTTGACCGGCGCGGGAGGCCAGACCCTGACCAAGAACCTACCGATGTCCAATGACACCTGGAACCAGCTCAAAGTCGACGTCGGAAACTGGGCACCCCGCAACGCAGTAAGCCGTATCGAGATCGGGTTTCACGCCCTCGGCACAACGACCGCGTGGACGCCGCACTTCCAAATCGACGACGTCGGCTGGAACAACTGAACGGCGAGCGTGTCTGGGGGTTCGGTGTGGCCCATCACCCGCAGCGGTTTGGGGTTTGGGGTTTGGGGAGGCACTGTGCCCACGCCGGCGGGTCAAGCGCACCGCCCCGGTGATCCGCGCAGCGCGCCACCGACCAGGCATGGACCCCGGCGGTGGGAATGGAGCACACCGAACTCGCCGTCATCGACTACCTGCCCGGCACCTGGCCTCAGGGGGTGTCCTGCATCGCCCGGCGTACCCGCATCCCGGTGGAGAGAATTCCCACCGAGCGGGCCCGCGGGGTGTCCTGCATCGCCCGGCGTACCCGCATCCCGGTGGAGAGACTTCCCACCGAGCGGGCCCGCAAACGTCGCACCATTCCCAAAGACCAGCTCGCTCTGGCTCTCGAGGGGCGCCTGGATGCGGTCTACGGGTACAGCTTCATCCTCACCGACCTCGACGTCACCGACCCGGAGAAGCTGGCCGAAATCGAGTGGTGGTACCGGCACCGCACGGATATTGAGGCGCTGAACAAAGACGCCTAACACGGTGCCGCCCTGCGGCATCTGCCCTCAGCTGATCACACCGTGAACAGTGTGTGGATGTCGGCGGCACTGCTGGGCTGCGCCGCGAACTGATCACCGTCCCGGCCCGGTTTACCCACCGTGGCGGCACCACCTGGCTACGGCTGCCGCCCCGGGAGCCAACTGCTGGCCACCGTGCTACCCCGCCTACAACGACTGCCCTGGACCGGCTGATCCAGGCCCCCCAAACTGCCCGACCAACCGAAACACCCCCTTGGGCTCGTGGAAGCCCCGCCCACCCGGCGCGACAGCCGGGCAGTTGCCGTGCTCTACACCCTCAAACAACCCCTTGTAAAGATCATGTATTCGCCTCGGGCGGACCACCGATCACTACTCGCGAATCTGGGCCGGAGCAGACCTGTCCGGGGAGGAACTCTCGGTGCGGGTCGTGCCCAAACAAGCCGACGAGTTCACCTGCTCGACCTGCTTCCTGGTCCACCACCGCCACCGCTACGCCGGGGAACGCGCGGGTCTACCGATCTGCCGCGACTGCGCGGCAGAACCGAGGCCTGGCTCCGCTACTTTCCGGGCTGGGTCACGTTCGGGAGTTATCTACAGCAGGCCGGCGTCGTCCAGGACACCGATCAGCGCGGAGGAGGCGACGGTGGTGTAGATGGCGGTGGTGCGCGGGTCGGCGTGTC
>JAABUV010007997.1_pt1 | contig 10864 bp, 10 predicted proteins | sample 5559971 | NCBI WGS metagenome assembly JAABUV01 (sample SAMN10711881, study PRJNA513362) | rock metagenome | isolation source: Antarctica rocks | place: Antarctica: Victoria Land, Knobhead nord | collected 2015-12-19
CGTCATCCTAACGCACCGCTCGCTTCGCCGCCCATTACACCATCAGGCCAACTGGAAGTGGCCAAAGTCGAGCTGAGGCAGAAGATGAGGACGCGGCGAAGCTGTCGGCTGCCGGTTCGATCTCGTCACGCCCACTGGTCGGGGCACGTCCGAGAAGCTCCTCTCCGTCGAAACTGACTTCGTGGCCGAGCGCCACATGCCCAAACTCGTGTGCTCCAGTAAATCGCTGAACCCGAGGTGGCCGCTGCGTCGAGATAGTCACGCCGGGATTAGGCCCGGCAGGCAGGCTCTCCAAGGAGCCCGTCCAGCGGACAAAACAGGAGCGCTACATGGAGCGACAGAAGCGCGCCAAAGACATTGATCGCCCCGCCGATGGTTTCGACGGCCTGCCGGATCCGCAGTTGGTCGTGGACCCGCGCCGCCGCCTGCGAACCTTCAAGAATGGCATCGCGGCGCGCCATCAGCGATCCCGTGACGGCTGACGCGCTCGCAGAAACTGCGCGAATTGTAGCAATTCCTCACGGTCGCGATCAAAGAGCTTCGCTGCCGTGCGCACCAAATGCTGGACGGACTCAGGGACAGGCGGGATAGCCGCGCCGGCTTCTCCGGTAAAATAGCCGATCAGACGCTGGTAGATTTCGGCCAGCTTCTTCAATTCGATCGCGTCGACCTTCCGCTGACCGGCTTCCATCAGGGAAACAGCCGTTCTTGGAATATCCAGAATTCGCGCGACCTCATCTTGCGACAGCTCCAGATACTCTCGCGCTTCCTTCAGTCGAGTGCCAAGAAGCTGACGATTTTCGTCCTTGTCCTGTGGCATCGCTTGGTGACCCTGTGCTTCTGCCGCGGGATGCGGTGGCGGCGGTCCTGGTTCAGCTTGAAGGGCAACAGCGCGTCCAGAGTTCAGCGGAAGTGCAAACGTCTTTGCCGACCTGCCCGGCAAGGCCACCGGCCGCCTCCATGCAACACGCTCGCAGACGGCGCAGCATGCGGAACCCGGCGATGCCGGCGCCGACGATGATCGCATCGCAGGTTTCCGTCGCCCCGCCGGAGCGCGCTGGCGCTGTCGTTGCCTCAGGTATCTTGGCTTCCAACGGGTGCACTGCCCTCGACGATGGCACCGCTTTGCCTCAACCGGTCGACCTCATCCGCCGACAGGCCGGCTCCGAGCATGATTTCCCGGCTGTGCTGACCCAGCGTGGGCGGATACCGGGCCAGCCGGGTCGCGGCCAAGGAGGACTGGGCCGGGAAGCCGATCAGGCGGATGTGCCCTTCGGTGGGATGCTCGACGTCGGTGAACATGCCAACGGCGTCGAGGTGGGGGTCGGCGATGAGTTGCTCGGGGCTGAACACCTCGCCGAACAGGATGTCGGCCTGCAGCAGGTCATCGACCCATTGCTTCGTCGTGCGGCTCGGCATCACCTCGCCGATCAGGCCGTAGAGTTCATGCAGCCGCGTGTTCCGCCTCACCGGGTCGGCGAGGTCCAGGTCGGCGCGCAGGTCGGCGCGGCCGATCATGGCGAAAAAGCGATGCCATTGTGCGGTGGTGTAGGGCAGGACGCAGAGCCAGCCGTCGCTCGTTGCATGCGGGCGGCGCATCGGGTTGACAATGCGGCTGTAGCCCGACGGCCCCTCGGACGGGACGTAGGTCAGCCCGGCCATGTGCTCCGGCAGCACAAAGGCCGCCATCGCCTCAAACATCGGCAGCTCGATCGACCGGCCCTCGCCAGTCCGCATGCGATGGATGACGGCGGTCAGCACGGCGTTGACCAGCATCAGGCCAACCGCCTTGTCGGCCACGACCGACGCGACCAGCTGCGGCGATCCGGTCGCGCGTCCCTGCAGGTCGACCAGGCCCGACATCGCCTGGATGGTGTCGTCGGCGGCGGGGCGGCCGGCATAGGGTCCGCGCTCGGAGAACCCGTAGGCGGCGCAGTAGATGATTCCCGGGTTGATCGCCCGGACCGACTCGTAGTCGAGCGACAGCCCGGCCATCGCCGCCGGGCGAACGTTGGACATGAAGATGTCGACGTTGGCGAGCAGCCGCCGGAACGCCGCCTGCGCGTCCGGCGCCTTGAGGTCGATGGCGAGGCTGCGCTTGTTGCGGTTGAGTTGCAGGTAGACGTGGCCCATCCCGGGGCTGCGCGTCGGCAGCGTGCTGCGGAACGGGTCGCCGGCGGGGGATTCGACCTTGATGACGTCGGCCCCGTAATCCCCTAGCGTCTGTGCCGCGAGCGGCCCCATCGCCAGGGTCGTCATGTCGATGACCCGCAAACCCGACAGCGGCTGCGGGCCGGCCGGATCGCTCCCGGCTGGGTCGCTCCCGGCTGAGTCACTCATTGGAAGAACAACCGTTGCGCGTTCTCGTGCAGGATGCGCGCGAGATCCGCGTCCGGCAAGGCCAGTGCCCGCGCCGCCTGCGTCGTCCGTTGCAGATCCAGCAACGGGTAGTCCGACGCGAAGACCACCTTGTCGCTGCCGCGCGTCCCGTGCCAGCGGCCGCCCATGAAGTCGAGCAGCGCCTGCGGATAGCTTTTCGGCGACCATGCGGACGTGCACAGATAGAAGTTGGCGTGCCGCGCCGCGAGACGGACTGCCATGTCGGTCCAGGGGTCCCCGATGTGATGGGCGACGATCATGAGGTCGGGGAAGGCGAGCGCCACGTCGTCCAGATGCGCCGGATTGTTCGGCTCCATGGGCCAGAGCGGGCCGGGCGTGCCGACATAGGTGAACAGGGCCAGCTTCAGCTCCGTGCACTTGGCATAGAGCGGGTAGTACCAACGGTCGTTCGGAGCCAGGCCCCAGGGTGACGGCGTGATGTGGACGCCGACCAGATGGGGGTCCTCGCCCAGCGCCTGCACGATGCGCGGGCCCTGCATGACGTCCCAATACGAGCCCGGCCCATGCTCAGGCGGCATCACGGTGGCGAGCCAGCGCAGCCGGCCGGCCGAGGCCGTGGCCAGGCTCGACAGCTCGGCATGCAGTGCATCAAGCCGCTCGGGCGTGGTCGGGTAGTAGACCTTGGCGGCCAGGATGCCGTGTGAGACCGCAGCCGCGTCCATGGCGGCGGAGACGGCGGCGAGATCGAGGCGGCGCACTGCCTCGCCGGGTTCGGTTGCGTGATGGAAGGTATGCATGACGCGGCGTAGGCGGCGGTCATCGGTCCAGGGCACCTCGTCGGCGCGGGGGACGCGGCTGGGGCCGCCGATCCAGGGCGAATGGAGGAAGGCGTCGACGATTGGGCCATCGTACATCGGCGCATCCATCCCATGCAGCGCACGCTGTCTCCATCACTGGGGAGAACAGCGCGGAATCCTTGATTTTTCACGAACTAGAAAATTTCTTCCCACGCAGGGAGAACTGTGTCAACGCTGGCCGAGTCATGTCCATGCCTTGGGCACTGTGGCACGGTGCTAGCACTGGCTAAACCAGCACTGGCTATAACCAGCACTGGCTATAAGCGGCGTAAGAAGAACGACGCACGGGGGAGGCTAAGGGATGTCCGGGTCAGCAGGCGATCACGCGAAGCCCGTCATCATGCGTCGGCGGTTCGGCGCGCTGTCAGGGGCGGCTGCGATCGTCGCAGGCTCGGGGGGCCGGGTATTGGCGCAGTCGGCGAAGCCGCTGACGATCGGCGTCCTGAACGATGCGTCGGGGCCCACCTCGGACCTGTCCGGTGGCGGCGCCATCGTCAGCGCGGAGCTTGCAATCGAGGATTTCGGCCAATCCGTGCTCGGCCGCCCCATCACGCTGCTGCGCGCCGACCACCAGGCGAAATCCGATCTCGGGATCGCCTTCGCCCGGCAATGGTACGACCAGGGCGTGGCGGCGATCTTCGATGTCGGCATCACCACGGTGGCGATCGGCGTGCAGCAACTGGCGCGCGAGAAGAACAAGCTGGCGGTGTTCACCAGCACCGGAACGGTCGACATGACGCGGTCGCTGTGCAGTCCGAACGGCATCCACTGGACCTACGATTCCCACAGCGTGGCAGTTGGCGCGGCCCGGGCCAACATGGAGGGCGGCGCGAAAAGCTGGTTTTTCATGACGGTCGACTACGTCTATGGCCGCAGCCTGCAGGCGGAGGCCACCGAGTTCATCGAGGCGCATGGCGGCAGCGTCCTCGGCGCGGCCAAGCACCCGTTCGAGACCAAGGATTTCTCGTCCGACTTGTTGAAGGCGCAGTCGTCCGGCGCGCAACTGATCGGGCTGGCAACGCCCACCGGTCAGATCAGCAACATCGTCAAGCAGGCGGCGGAGTTCGGCATCGGCCGTGGCGGCGGCCCGCAGAAGCTGGCGCCGATCGGGCTGTTCTTCAACGACGTGAAGGGCCTCGGGCTCGATGTGGCGCAGGGCCTGCTGATCACCGAGCCGTTCTATTGGGACCAGACCGACGCCACCCGCGTTTTTTCGAAGCGGTTCCTCGAGCGCTACCGCCGCATGCCCAACAGCCTGCAGGCCAGCGTCTATGGCGCCGTCACGCACTACCTGAAGGCAGTGAAAGCCACCGGCACCGACGACACGGCGACGGTGGTGGCGGCCATGAAGGCGGCGCCGGTGAACGATTTCATGACGCGCGACGGCATCATCCGCGCCGATGGCCGGGTCGTGCGCGACCTGTATGTGTTCCGGGTCAAGGCGCCCAAGGAGTCGATCAGCGAATGGGACCTCTACATGCCGCTTTCCACCATCTTGGGGAACGACGCGTTCAAGCCCGCCGACGCCTCCGCCTGCAACCTGGTGAATTGAACCGGCGGGACAGGGCGCAGCGATGAGGGCCTGGGCTGTCGTCGCGCACAATGCGCCGCTCGAATGCGTCGAGCTGCCCGACCCGGAGCCGGTGGGGACAGAGGTCGTCGTCGAGGTCACGCATTGCGGCGTGTGTCATTCCGACCTGCATCTCTGGCACGGCGGCTACGATTTGGGCGGTGGCCGGATGCTGTCGGTCAAGGATCGCGGCCTGGTGCTGCCGGCGGCGCCGGGGCACGAGATCGTCGGCCGGGTGGCGCGGCTCGGGCCCGAGGCGACGGGTGTTGGGGTCGGGGACGTCCGGGTGGTCTATCCCTGGGTTGGATGTGGGCAGTGCGCACGCTGCCGGGCGGAGGAGGACAATCTGTGCGCGGCGCAGCGGAGCCTCGGCGTCAGCGTGAATGGCGGCTTCGGGCGGCTGGTGCAGGTGCCGCATCCCCGCTACCTGGTGCCGTTCGACGGCGTGGTCCCGTCGCTCGCGGCCACCTATGCCTGCTCGGGGCTGACGGCCTACTCGGCGGTTCGCAAGATCCTGCCGCTGCCGCCCGAGGCGGTCGTCGTGCTGATCGGGGCGGGGGGGCTGGGCCTTGCCGCCATCGCTGTCCTGCGCGCTCTGGGGCATTCGACAATCGTCTCCGTCGATGTCAGCGCAGCGAAACGCGAGGCTGCCACGGCAGCCGGGGCGACCACTGCCGTCGACCCCGCGGGCGAGGATGCGATCGCATGCATCGGCGGGACCGGGCCGGTCGGCGCGGTGATCGACTTTGTGGGCTCGGACGCGACCGTGCAGATGGCGATGGGACTCCTGCCGAAGGGGGCGAAGCTAATCTTGGTCGGCATCGGCGGTGGCGAGCTGACCCTTTCGGTCGCCAGCACCATCTTTCGCGCTCACACCGTGCAGGGCAGCCTGACCGGCTCTATTCCGGAGCTGCGCGCGGTCCTCGCGCTCGCACAGGAGGGTAGGCTCGCCGCCACTCCGGTGCACGAGGTGGCAAAAGCCGAGGTGAACAAGGTCATGGTCGCGCTGCAGGCCGGCCAGGTGACCGGCCGCGTCGTGCTGACGGAACCCGCGTCCGGCGGCTGATGCCCCGGCGCCACAGTGGAAGGAACCGACGATGGCAGCCCTGGCCACCGAGATTGCGTGCTCGGACGCGACAAGCGTGACGATACGCGGCAAGAGCCTGGTCGACGACCTGATCGGCAAGCGCACCTTTACCGAGATGGTCTATTTCCTGACCTGCGGGCGGGAGCCGGGCGCCGCGGAAACGCGGGTGCTGGATGCGTGCCTGGTCACGCTGATGGAGCACGGCTTCACCCCCGCGGCGCTGGTCAGCCGCATCACCGCGGATTCGGTGCCGGACCAGGTGCAGGTCGCGATGGCCGCCGGGCTGCTGACGATCGGCAACGTGTTCGTCGGCACGATGGAGGGCTGTGCGGCATTGCTGGAGGCTGGCATCGGCAGTGACGACCGGGCGGCGTGGTGCGAGCGGGTGGCCGACGACTATATCGGCGCCAAGCGCCCGCTGCCCGGCTTCGGGCATCCGTTCCACAAGCCTGACGATCCGCGTACGCCGGCCCTGTTCGGCATTGCGGCCGACGCCGAGGTCGGCGGCCAGTATATCGCGTTGCTGCAGCAACTGGGGCGGGCGGTCGACGCGCGGGCGGGGCGCCATCTCACGATCAACGCCACCGGCGCGATCGGCGCCCTGCTGCTGGAGATCGGCGTGCCGCCGGCCATCATGCGCGCCATCGCCGTGATCTCGCGCTGCGGCGGGCTCGCCGGCCACATCATGGAGGAGCGCAAGACCAAGAGTGCCCGGGCGATCTGGAAGCTTGCGGAAGAAAACATCCCCTACATCCCGGCCGGCGCCTGAACAGGCGCCGCCACCACCGGAAACAGGACGGGTATGGAAGCGATCGTCGACCTCTCGGGCAAATGCATCGTCGTCACCGGCGCCGGCCAGGGCATCGGCCGCGCCACCGCCGAACTGTGCCTGCGGCTCGGCGCCAACGTGGCCGCGATCGACCTTAAGTCGGACGGCCTGCGCGAGATCGAGGCCACCGCCGGCGCGGATCGTATCCTCGCCGCAGACGGCAGCATCACCGACCCGGCTTTCGTGCAAGGCGTCATCGAGCGCTGCTGTTCGCAATGGGGCGGCGTCGATGGTCTGGTCAACAATGCCGGGATCACCCGGCCGGCGATGATCGCCAGGATGTCCCTGCAGCAATGGCAGGAGGTGATCGACGTCCACCTGACTGGCTCGTTCCACTGCCTGCAGGCGGTCGGGCTGCGGATGATCGACCAAGCCGAGGCCGGACGCCCAGGCGGAGCGATCGTAAACGTGTCGTCCGATGCCGGTCGGAAGGGTACGATCGGACAACTGAACTACGGGACCGCCAAGGCGGGCGTCCTGGGTATGACCATGAGCGCCGCCTTGGAATGGGCCAGGTATGGCATCCGGGTGAACACCGTCGCCTTCGGCGTGGTGGAAACGCCGATGACCGAGGTTGTGCGCGGGGAGAAATTCCGCGACACCTATCTGGCGCGCATCCCGCTCCGGCGCTGGAGCACCCCAGCGGAGGTCGCCAAGCCAATCGCGTTCCTGCTGTCGGATGCGGCGTCGTACATCACCGGGCAGCACCTCGGCATCAATGGCGGTGCCCACATGGCCGGCTGAGCCCACTCATTGATACACGGGCTGTCCTCAATCCTGAGCCTCGGCGTCCCCCCGCAACCCGTATGGGGCCGCAGCTTGGTGTCGCCCCTTCCTTGTCATTGCGAGGAGCCGCCGTGAACGTACTCTCGCTACGGTTGCTTGCCTGCGTTGATGCGGTCTTCGGATTTGGCCTTCTCATGGTGGCCGGCCACAGCGCCCACCGCCGCTCCGGTCTTGGTGTGCCCGCCCATCATATGGCCAGCCACACCGCCCACCGCCGCGCCTTTCAGGGTGCCGCCCTTCGGCGTCGGCTGGCTGTCCTCGGCGTACGCTGCCAACGGGGCCGCCATCAGGGCGGTTGCCGCAAAGCCGGCAAGCGCCAGAGCAGTGAACTTCTTCATTGCGAACTCCATATATTGATCAAAGGCAGATTTAGGCTTCTGCTGGCGATCTAAACCTCGCTGGATGGCAAAAGTTTGACAGCGCCGCAGCCTATTTCACCAACTCTGCGCACTCGGCCACACTGCGTGCCGCCACCGACCGGTTCGTGAGGCGTGAGGGCCATGGCTCCCATGCGCGATCTCGGCCGCTGACACGCTGAGCCTTGCCCACCTCACCGCCCAGCATGTGCGGATGCCGTGTCAGCCGGGCAGCGAAGAAAAGGACATAAGCTCCATGAGCACCTCGATTCCATCAGGCAGCGAACGCGCATCCCGGACCCATTCGGACCGAAAGCCGCCGCGCAACGCGACAGCCGCCGTGGTCGGCGCCGGCGACTACATCGGCTCGGCCATCGCCAAGCGGTTCGCGGCCGAGGGCTACGCCGTGGTGGCCGGACGGCGCAACGGCGACAAGCTCGCGCCCCTGGTCGCCGAGATCGAGGCGGCCGGCGGGCGCTGCGTGGCGCAGGCGCTGGACGCCCGCCAGGAGGCGGAGGTCGCGGCCTTCATGGCACGGGCGGATGCGGTCGCGCCGCTGGAGGTGTGCGTCTTCAACGTCGGCGGCAATGTCGCCTTTCCCCTGCTGGAGACCACGGAGCGCGTGTTCCGCAAAGTGTGGGAGATGGCCTGCTATGCCGGCTTCCTGACCGGGCGCGAGGCGGCGCGGGCGATGCTGCCGCATGGACGCGGCTCGATCTTCTTCACCGGCGCCACGGCGAGCCTGCGCGGCGGCGGCGGCTACACGGCCTTCGCCGCCGCCAAGGCCGGGCTGCGCGCCACGGCGCAGGCGATGGCGCGCGAGCTCGGGCCGCAGAACATCCACGTGGCCCATCTCGTCATAGACGCCGGCGTCGACACCGCCTGGGTGCGCGAGCGGATCGCGCAGCGTGGCGGCGCCGATGCGGCCCGCCTCGTCGAACCCGGCCGCCTCACAGAGCCGAAGTCCATTGCGGACGCCTACGGAACCTGCACCAGCAGACACGCGACGCCTGGACGTTCGAGGCCGACCTCCGCCCGTCCGCAGAACAGTGGTGATCCCATGAAACAGGTCGAGTTCCACTTCGATTTCGGCAGCCCGAACGCCTATTTGTGCCACGCCGTGATCCCCGCGGCCGAACAGCGGACCGGGGCGTGGTTCGCGTATGTGCCGGTGCTGCTCGGCGGCATCTTCAAGCTGACCAACAACCAGTCGCCGATGACCGCCTTCCGGGAGGTCCGCAACAAGCTGGAGTACCAGCAGCTCGAGATGGACCGCTTCGTGCGCCGCCACGGGATCGGGCGGTTCCGCATCAACCCGCACTTCCCGGTGAACACGCTGCTCGTTATGCGGGGCGCGGTCGCGGCGGAGCTGGACGGCGTGTTCCGGCCCTACGTGGACGCGGTGTTCCGCGCCATGTGGGAGGACGGGCGCAAGATGGACGACCCGGAGGTGGCCCGCGAGGCGCTCGATGGCGCGGGCCTCGACGGGAAGCGGCTGCTCGCGCGCGCGCAGGAGGCCGAGGTGAAGGAGCGGCTGCTGCGCAACACGGCGGACTCGGTGGAACGCGGCGCGTTCGGGTCGCCGACCTTCTTCGTCGACGGCAATATGTTCTTCGGCAAGGACCAGTTGCGCGAGGTTGAGGAGGCGGTCGTGCAAACGTTCCCGGCGCCCGCCGGAGCCGGGCGCGCGTGATCCTGGACGCACCCGGCGCGGCGGCGCTTCAGTGCGCCGCGACTGCCGCCCCCGGTTCGGCAACCTCCAACCGCGTGTCGACCTTGAGCATCATGGCGACGATCCCGCCGACCAGGGCGCAGCCGCCCAGCACGAGCAGCCCGGTGGTGAAATTCCCGGTCAGGTCTTTCAGGTAGCCCATCATGTACGGGCCGGCGAACCCCGACAGGTTGCCGAGTGAGTTGATCGCCGCGATCCCTGCCGCCGCCGAGGTGCCGGTCAGGAAGGTGCTCGGGATCGGCCAGAACAGCGGAGGCATGGCGGACACGCCGATCTGCCCCAGGCACAGCAGGCCCAGCACCATGGCCGGAGAGGAAACCAGGCCCGCGCCGCCCACGCCGACCATGGCGAGGATCATCGCAAAGCAAACATGCTCCCGGCGCCTCAGCGTGCGGTCGGAGCTGCGGCCCAGCAAGACCATCCCGACCGCGCCGAACACGAACGGCAACGCGGACAACAGCCCGGTCTCGAAGTTGCTGGCGCCAAAACCCTTGACAATGGTCGGCAGGAAGAAAGCCACTCCATAGCTTGCCGCATTCAGGCAGAAATACACGAACGAGCAGGCCAGGACGCGCGTGTCCCTGAGCGCCTTGCCGATGCTCAGGTGCTCGGCTGTCTCCTTCTTGGTCTTTTCTGCCGCCAGGCGCGCCTCAAGCCACGTTTTCTCGTCGTCTTTGAGCCAAGTCGCGAGCACCGGCCGGTCGGTCAGGTAGAAGATGACCACGAAACCCATCAAGACCGACGGCAGCGCCTCAAGGATGAACAACCACTGCCAGCCATCGAGACCGGCGCCGGACAGGTTCAGCAATGCCCCGGAGATCGGCGCGCCGATGATGGACGAGAGCGGGATCGCTAGCATGAACAAGGAGACCACGCGGGCGCGGTAGACGGACGGGAACCACAGCGTCAGATAGAAGATGATGCCGGGGAAAAACCCCGCCTCGGCGATGCCAAGCAGGAAGCGCAGGATGTAGAACATCCATTGGGTCGAGAGGCCGGTCGCCGCCGCGATCTGGCCGATGAAGGCGAACATGCCGGAGATGACGCCCCAAGTCAGCATGATGCGCGCGATCCAGAGCCGCGCGCCAAACCGGTCCAGCGCGAGGTTGGAGGGCACCTCAAGCAGGAAGTAGGCAATGAAGAACAACCCCGCGCCCAAACCGTAGGCCGCCTCGGACAAGCCAAGCGCCGAGGCCATCTGCAGCTTGGCGAAGCCGACGTTGACGCGGTCCAGGTAGGCCACGAAATAACAGGCGACAAGGAACGGTATGAGCCGCCAGAGAACCTTGTCGATGGTCCGCTTCTCG
>JAABUV010007998.1_pt1 | contig 10859 bp, 12 predicted proteins | sample 5559971 | NCBI WGS metagenome assembly JAABUV01 (sample SAMN10711881, study PRJNA513362) | rock metagenome | isolation source: Antarctica rocks | place: Antarctica: Victoria Land, Knobhead nord | collected 2015-12-19
ACCGGCGAACCGGCGGGCGCACGGTCTGTCAATAGGCCTCAAGTGATGGGCCCGGTTCCGTGAGTGCTGACCCGCCGGCCGCTGCTGCACCGGAGCCTCCCACTGAGGTTCCGGTTGCTCACATTAGGGTTCCCGTGCCGTACGTGAGGGCGGGCAGGCAACCCGACCACCGCCGGGTTGATTCCCCCCAGTGCCGCCGCGGCCGAGGGGTCGGGGCACCGGAGAGGCCGGCGAACCCCGACCCGCCCGCCGGCCGACGGCACCTTCAGCCACCTACGCGCCGGCCTCGCAGTGCTGCTTGAGACCGCGCAGGCCGTCCTCGACAGCCGGTCCGAGCGTTCCCGCCAGCTCGTCGGGAGTGATCTCGGTGCTGTAGACGACCAGGCTGGCGCCGCCCTGCTCGATGACGTCGACGGTGCCGAGGTGCGACTCCGCCGGGACCCCGCCACCGACGATGCTGTACTGGAAGCGGCGCAGGTCCGGGTCGTTGGTCACGATCTTCTCGTCGAGCGGGATGTCCCCCTCCAGCATGCAGTGCCGGTCCTCCCCCGATGCGGTGGACGTCTGGACCATCGGGAACCAGGTGGAGATCGCGCCGGCGTCGCTCACCACCGCCCACACGTCGCCGGCGGGCCGCTCGATGGTGATGTGGCTGCGCATGGTGGAAAGCTCCTTCTCGTTGTGAATCTCAGGTCTCGGGCAGGGCGACGAGCCCCGCGGCAACGTCCGCGAGGTCGTCGCCGGTGACGTCGGCGGGTGTGAAGATCTCCGCGTAGTGGCGCTCGAGGCGTCCCGCCCAGCCGGTCGTGAGCCCTTCGGCGTGGGCGCCGTGGCAGTCGAAGGCGTGCACGGCGACCAGCGCGACATCCGCCGCCGGCCGACCGATGCGGTCCAGCGCGTACCGGTACACCTCGGGGGGCGGCTTCCACTTCCCGACATCGGCCACGCTGATCACCTGGTCGACGAAGCGGTCCAGACCGCTGCGGCCCAGGAACGCCTCCGTGCTCTTCTGGGCCCCGTTGCTCAGGGCGACCATGGAGATTCCGGCGTCGGCGAGGACCTGCATGGCCGGTTCGGCGTCCGGCTGGGCAGGCAGCGTGGCAAACCCGTCGAGGACGTGGCTCACGTCGTCATCGGTGAGCCGCCCGGCGCCGATCACCCGCAGCGCCGACGACCCGACGTCGGGGAACGGCGCATAGTCCCCCACGAGGGTCAGCGCCATCCCGTCACGGAGCATCCGGTCGAACCAACGCTCCAGGGTCGATTCGGGCAGCCCGACCTCGACGAACCGGTGCCGCAACGGCTCCAGCGAGATCAACGTCTCGACGACGTCGAACGCCACGGTCTGCGGGCGGTGTGGTGACATCTTCGGACCTCTCCTTCTCGACTGCGGCAGTCTCGTGGTGAACCGACGCGGGCGCAGCGCGAACTGTCACCCGGCTGACACCAGACGCCTCATGCCAAGGCCGCGGCGACCCGGGCGGACGCCCGCGCCGCGCACCGAACAGCTACCCCGCGCACCTGCGAGGGAAGCCCGTCCGGTCGTGAACTGTCAGCCACATGACACCATCCGCCGGTGGACGCAGTGCGCAGAAGCGGATCCTGGCCCTTCGCCCTGCCAGGCGCTAGCGGGCCCGCCAAGAACGCCAGGATCGGAGAGGCCGCCTGGATCGCCCGCTGCGTGGGCCGGGGTACGACCGCCCCCATGACCACTGAGGACGTGGTCGCACTGGCCGAGTCGCTCGGCTCGGTCGACCTGCGTCCCGGCGGCCTGCTGTTCGGCGCCGACGACCCGTCGAGCGCCGGGGTGTGGATCGTTCGCGAGGGCCGCGTCGAGCTCAGCGTCGGATCGGGGCGCCGCCGGGTGGTCGTCGGAGTGCTGCGGGCGGGGGACGTGGAGGGCGACATCCCGCTCCTTCTCGGCCGGCCGCTGCCCTACGCCGCGCGGGCCGTGGACCGCGCCGCTGGCTGTCCAGCGTCGCCGAACGGCTGGCCGGCAGCCACGCCAGGCTCATCGGGATGCTCGGCCGGTCGCTGCCGGCCCAGCTCGCGGGCCTGCTGCTCGACGAGGCCGAGTCCGGTGACGTCCTGCTCCCCCAGCGCACCGACGCGCGGCCGCACCGGCCGATGCCGACGGGTGCCGTCACAGCGACGTGAGGAGCGGGTGGGCTCCGGCGCACCGTCGAGCGGGGCGAGGGCGCGATGCCAGCCGGCCCGGAACCGACCGCTGTGGCAGGGTCGAGGAATGCGTCGCATCGTCGCGTTGATCGCCCTGTCGGTCGGGCTGCTGGTGGGCTGCTCGACCGGCCCGGACGCGCCCGCGCCGCAGGCCGGCCCCGCCACGGCCGGGGTGGACGCGGCGGCGGACCAACGGTTTCCCGACATCGTCGGGGTCGAGGTCTCCCGAAGCGGCTCCGGGTACACCTTCGCGGTGACCGTGAGCTCCCCCTACGACACCGCGCAGCGCTACGCCGACGCCTTCCGCGTGCGGGCCGAGGGCGGCACCGTCTACGGGGTGAACGAGCTGACCCACGACCACGCGAGCGAGCAGCCCTTCACCCGCTCGCTGTCCGGGGTGCAGATCCCGGCCGGCGTCACGAGCGTGGTGGTCGAGGGGCGCGACCAGGCAAACGGCTGGGGAGGCGGGACGCAGACCGTCGAGCTGCCGGCCTGACCGGGGCGGCCGGACCGGCGCGCCCAGTGACCCCACTCCCACCACGCTCACCGCGGTGATCGGCCCGCCGGGCGTGGCCCACGGCGCCTCGCGGGTCGGCCCCTGGCTCTGTCGCGCCACCGGCGGATCTCGACCCGGCCGGCGCCGGGCAACGCCGCGACGGTCGACACCGCGACGGTCAGCGGAAGCAGGGAGGCGGTCAAGGGGGTTCCCGGGCATGGCTCGACGACAGCTGGCCCTGATGGTGCTGGTGCAGATCCTGGCGTTGTCGGTGTGGTTCTCCGCGTCTGCCGTGCTCCCGGCCCTGCGCGGCGAGTGGGGGCTCGACCGCCAGGGCGGCATCTGGCTCACCGCCTCCGTGCAGATCGGCTTCGCGGTCGGCGCGGTCGTCTCCGCGGCACTCAACCTCGCCGACCGGATCGCCCCGCAGCGGTTGCTGGCCGCCGCCGCGCTGCTGGGGGCGACCTGCACCGCGCTGATCACCGTCCTGGCCGACAGCGCCTGGGCGGCCGCCCCGCTGCGGCTGCTCACCGGGGTGGCGATGGCCGGTGTCTACCCGGTCGGGCTGAAGATCGTGGTGTCCTGGTACCCGCGGGCCCGCGGGATGGCGCTGGGCGTGCTGATCGGTGCGCTGTCGGTGGGCTCGGCGCTGCCGCAGCTGCTCACGACCGTCGCCGCGCTCCCGTGGCGCAGCGTGCTGCTGGCCGCGAGCGCGCTTGCGGTGCTCGGCGCCGTCGTGTCGGTGGCGTTCCTGCGTCAGGGCCCGGACGCCCGCCCGGCACCGCCACTGGACCCGCGCTACGTGCTGCGGATGTTCGCCGACCGCCCCCAACGGCTGATCAACCTCGGGTACTTCGGGCACATGTGGGAGCTCTACGCCCTGTGGGCGTGGCTGCCCGCCTACATCACGGCGAGCTACCTGCGGTCCACGGGCACGGCGGGCCCGGTTGCCGTGGGCGCCACGGCGTTCGCCGTGATCGGCCTGGCCGGCGCGGCCGGGTGCGTGCTGGCGGGCAGGTTCGCCGAGCGTCACGGCAGTGCCCGGGTGGCGCTGGCCGCGATGCTGCTGAGCTCCGGCTGCGCGATCGCCTCGGTCGCCGTGTTCAGCGCGCCGCCGGTTGTGCTGCTGGGCCTGCTGCTCGTGTGGGGCGCCGCCGTGGTCGCCGACTCGGCGCAGTTCTCCGCTGCGCTGTCCGACGCCGCCGACCCCCGTTACGTGGGCACCGCGCTCACCGCGCAGACCGCGATCGGGTTCCTGCTCACCGTCGTCACCATCGCAGTGCTGCCGACGCTCGCCGACACCGTGGGCTGGCGGCTGGCGGTACCGGTACTGGCGGTCGGACCGCTGCTCGGCGCGGTCGCGATGATCCGGCTGATCCGGTCGACGCCGGGCGGGGCAGTTCCGCGCACGTCCCGATAGTGTGTGCCGCGGTCGCACACCGGTTCCGTCCTGCGCACACCGGCTGCGACTGCTGTGCCAGGCACGGAACCGGTGTGTGGACGCACCTGGCATTGGTCGGCGCCGCAGCGCCCGCCAGTGACCTGCGCGGCGAGCGGATCGGAGGTCGCCGCACCCGGCCGGACGAGACCCCGCATCACAGCGGTGGGTCGACCAGCGCCAGGTTGCCCTCGGTCACCCCGGCCACGAACACCCGCCCGGTGGCGCTGTCGACGGCCATCGAGTTCGCCTGCCCGACGGTGGGCAGCCTGGCGATCTCCACCGGGGTGCCCGCCGCCAGGTCGAGCCCGACCGGCTCGTTGCGGTCGGTCAGCGTCACCCACAGCCGGTCCCGGACCGGGTCGTAGGCGATGCCGTAGGGCCTGCCGGGCAGCGGAACGCTGTCGACCAGCCGCACCTGCGGGGTCAGCTCGTAGGTCAGCAGCGCGTCACCCCTGGTGTCGGTGAGGATCAGGCGGCCGCGCAGGTCGGCTACCAGGTGGGTCGGGCCGTCCCCGGCGGGGACGGTGGCGAGCCCGGTGCGCGACACGGCGTCGAGAACGGTCAGGGTCGACCCGCGGACGTCGATCACGCCGACCAGGTTCCCGGCCGCCGCGATCCCCCCGGGCTGCGCGGGCCCGTCCAGGGTGGCCACGACCCGCTCGCCGTCGAGCACCGTCACGCTGCCGCCCGCCTCGTCGGCCACGAACACCTGCCCGCTCGCCGCGGCGGTCGCGTCGTGCGGCCCCGCGCCGGTGGCCGCGTCGCCGAGCACTGCCCCGCCGGGCAACCCGATCGTGACCAGCCGGCCGGACCCCTCGACCGGCACCAGCACCGGCCCGCCGGGGGCGGCGAGCTGCAGATGGCGCACGGTTCCCGGCAACGACCGCAGGCTCCGCGGCGACACCGCCCGCGACCGGTGCGGGCCCGCCGCAACCGGCGAGCACCAGGCAGGCCAGCACCGCCAGCACGGTCCGGGCGCGGCCGGCCCGGTCCACGGGTCCCACGAGGCTCGCGACGGCGCTCCGGTGGGCGATGTCGACCACGAACGGCTCCCTTCGGTGTGCCCGCCGACGCACGGATCCGGTCGCGCCGACGGTCACGGACCGCGCTGGACCGGCCGCGCGCAACCGCCGGGCGTCGGTGACAGCGTGCCCGCCCGGCCCCGGTCGACGTGCACCCGCCCCACTCCGCGATCGAGACGTCACCGTCTCGTCATCGGTGCGGCCGGTGTGCCGACGGCGGTCGGCGCCCTAAGGTGACGCCATGCGTGCCCTCGTCGACGACCACAGCGACCTGCTGGTCGGGCCCGACCAGGCACCCGTGCTGGCCCGCCCGTACTACGCGGGCGGGGACCCGGGACCGATCGTGGCCGCGCTGGCCCAGGTGCCCGAGCCGCTGGAGACGGCGATGCCGTTCCTGGGCGCCGCGCTGGGCCCTTCGGGGATCGACTGGCGCACCAAGGAGATCGTGATCGTGCGGACCTCGGCGCTGGCCGGGTGCCGGTACTGCGTGCAGGCCCACACCGTGGTGGCGCTGGACGCGGGGCTGAGCCGCGACGAGGTTCGCGCGCTGCGCACCGACATCGCGGTCGCCGACGCCTTCTCCGACCCCTGGGCGTCTCGACACCGACCTGCTGATCACCCGCACCACCGAGCCGCTGTCGGTACCGGCGAAGGCGCTGCTGCGCCTGGTCGAGGGCCAACCCCGCGGTGCGGACTCCGCGCTCAACATCAGATGAGCATGATCACTCGGTGCCCGGTCCGGGCACTCCCGACCTCCCGTCTCCTCTCAGAACGGTGACCGCCATGTCCGACTCGCCGCCGCCCGGCGATACCACGACCGCACGACCCGCGACGATCGCGGCGTCGCATCAGGCGCTGGCCCGCGGGTTCGCCGCGTTGCGGATCTTCTTCGGGCTGATCTATCTGACCAACGCGCTCGCCAAGATCATCGGCGTCGGCTCCTACGACCTCGGGGTCCTGTCCTTCGGGCTGATCAATCTCGGCCAGGCCCAGTTCATCGCCGACGCCGCCTCGCGCGACACCACCTTCGGCCTGCTGGGCTCGTTCTACCAGGGCGTGGTGCTACCCAACTTCGGCGTGTTCGGGGTGTTCCTCACCATCGCCGAGCTGGCGGCGGGCCTCGGGCTGCTGTTCGGCGTGCTCTCCCGCGCCGCGGCGGTGGGCGCGCTGCTGCTGATCGGCCCGATCTGGGTGATGTACCTGTTCTCCGGTGCCACCCAGTACCTGTACACCTACCCGGTCGACCTCCTCCCGCTGCTACTGCTCGCGATCGTCCCGGCCGGCCGCCACGCCGGGTTCGACGGCAGGCTCGCCGCCCGGTTCGGTGATCGCTGGCCCTTCTGACCGGCGTCCCGGAACGCTCTCCAGCCGCTTTCATCCATCACGAACAGACCCGAACGAGGAGAGTGGATGCCCCCCGAGCATGAGGGCAGGGCCCCCATCACCCGGGCCCGGCAGATCGGCACGTGTCTGCTCGCCGCCGCGGCGCTGTTGCTGCTGGCCGCATGCGGCAGCGGCCCGCAAGGCGTGGCCGCCGAGGCCGGCGGGAAACAGGTGCTCACCGTCAGCGCAATTCCCGACCAGGACCCGCAGGAGCTGCAACGCCGCTACGAGGCGGTCAGCTCCTACCTCGGCGAGAAGCTGGGGATCACCGTCACCTACAAACCGGTCACCGACTACACCGCCTCGGTGACCGGTTTCCGGCGCGGCGACCTCGACGCGGTCTTCTTCGGCGGGCTCAGCGGGGTGCAGGCCCGGCTGCAGCTGCCCGGCTCGGTGCTGCTGGCCCAGCGCGACATCGACGCGAAGTTCCGCAGCGTGTTCATCGCCGGCGCCGGCACCGGGATCGCGCCGGTCACCAACGTCGCCGGGCTGGCGGAGCTGCGCGGGAAGTCGCTGACCTTCGGCAGCGAGGTGTCCACCTCGGGACGGCTGATGCCGCAGTTCTTCCTCGGCCAGGCCGGGATCACCGCCGCGGACCTCACGGGAGATCCGGGCTTCTCCGGCTCCCACGACGCCACCATCAAGCTCGTCCAGGCCGGAACCTTCCAGGCCGGAGCCCTCAACTCGGCGGTGTGGGATGCGAGGGTCAAGGACGGCACGGTCGACCCGGCCAAGGTCACCGAGATCTTCCGGACCCCGCCCTACCACGACTACCACTGGCTGGGCCGACCCGACCTCGACGAGAAGTTCGGCGCCGGGTTCACCGAGCGGCTGCGGGCTGCGGTGCTCGACCTGGACGGCAGCGACCAGCGCGAGAAGGACATCCTCGCGCTGTTCAGCGCGGGTTCGTTCGTCCCGACCACCGCGGACAACTACACCGACATCGAGGCCGTGGCCCGTCAGCTCGGCCTCATCCAGTAACCGGCGGTGGCCGTCGAGCTGCACGGGGTCGAGGTCCGCTACGGGGACCGGGTCGCGGTCGACGGGCTCGACCTGAGGGTCGGCGCGGGTGAGCACGTCGCGGTGATCGGGCCGAGCGGCGCCGGCAAGAGCACCCTGATTCGCCTGCTCAACGGGACCGCGGCGCCCTCGGCGGGCAGCGTGCGGGTCCTCGGCGCCGAGCTGGCCGACTCCTCGGCGCGCGCCCTGCGCGGGGTCCAGCGCCGGATCGGCACCGTCAACCAGCAGTTCGACCTGGTCGGCGAGCTCCGGGTGGTGCACAACGTGAACGCCGGGCGGCTCGGCGAGTGGTCGCTGTGGCGATCGGTGAGCTCGCTGCTGCGCCCTCGCGGGGTCGACACCGCCCGGGCGGCACTGGACCGGGTCGGGCTGGCCGACCGGATGTCCCAGCGGACCTCGACGCTGTCCGGGGGCGAGCAGCAGCGGGTCGCGATCGCCAGGGTCCTGGTGCAACGCCCGGCGCTGGTGCTCGCCGACGAGCCCGTCGCCAGCCTGGACCCGGCCCGCGGCGCGGAGGTCGTCACGCTGTTGCACGAGGTCACCCGCGACACCGGCGCGACGCTGCTGGCCAGCCTGCACGACGTCGAACTGGCCCGCCGGGGCTTCGACCGGGTGCTCGGGATGCGCGCGGGCCGGCTGCTGTTCGACACAACCCCCGCCGCCCTGACCGCGACGATGACCGACGCTCTCTACGACCTCGCGGAGACGCCCGGAGTTCCGCCGGCGCCGGCGCGGGGCCCGGCCCGGCGCCGGTGCTGACCCAGCCAGCCGTCCGGGAGGCGAGCAGGCTGCCCCTCCGCACCGGGTCCGCCTCCCGGCGCCGCTGGGCACTGGTGGCGCTGCTGGCCGTCGCGGTCGCGGTCGGGTCCGCCGTCGCGTCGAGCGTCGTCGGGGGCAGGCCGGTGGTGCGGGCGTCCGGGCTGGGCGCGGTCGGGGAGTTCTTCGCCGCGGCGTTGCGCCCCGAGGTGGCGCCGGAGTTCCTGGCCCTGACCGCGCGGGCCGCGCTCACCACGCTGGGCTTCGCGGTGCTGGGCACCGCTCTGAGCCTGGTGATCGGTGTGGCGGGTGGGGTGCTGGGTTCGCAGACGTGGTGGCGGCTGGGGGGCCGCCGCCGCGGGCTGCGCGGGCCGGGCAGGCTGGCCTGGGCTGGTACCCGGTTCGCGCTGGTCGTCCCGCGCGGGATCCACGAGGTCGTCTGGGGCCTGTTCCTGCTCAGCGTGCTGGGCATCGAACCGGTGGTGGCCGTGCTGGCCATCGCGATCCCGTTCGGGGCGATCACCGCGAAGGTGTTCTCCGAGATCATCGACGACACCGACCGCCGTCCCGGCGACGCGCTGCTCGCCGCCGGCGCGAGCCGGGCGGCGGCGTTCTGCTACGGGGTGGCGCCCGGCGCCGCGGGCGAGCTGGTGTCCTACGGGTTCTACCGCCTGGACTGCGCGATCCGCAGCGCGGCCATCCTCGGGCTGATCGGCGCGGGCGGGCTGGGCTTCCAGCTGCAGCTCAGCTTCAGCACGCTGCGCTACTCCGAGATCTGGACGCTGCTCTACGCACTGGTCGTGCTCAGCCTGGCCGCGGACGCCTGGGGCTCTGCGGTGCGCTCGCGGCTCGCAGCCCGCGTCGGCTCCCCCCATGCCGGGCGCGACCCGGTGATCGTCGGCTCGGTCGCCGTCGCGATCGCCGCACTCCCGGCCTGCGCCTGGTGGGTCGAGCTCGACCTCTCCCCCCTCGTCGACGCCCGCTCCTGGACCCTGGCCGGTGAGCTGCTGGCGGCGTCGCTGCCGCCGACGCTGGGCGCGGGCCCGTCCGGGGCGGGCGGGTCCGGGGCGGGCGGCCTGACCGGGTTGCTCGGGCTCTCGCTGGCGACGTTGGCGATGTCGGTGCTCGCCATCGCGCTGGCCTTCACCGCCGGCCTGCTGCTCGCCGGGCCCGCGGCCCGGCCGACCGGGCCGGGGCGGTCGCGGCGGTGGGTGCGGCGGGCGGTGTCGGCGCTGACCCGGCTGTTGCTGGTGGTCCTGCGGGCGATCCCGCCCCCGGTGTGGGCGCTGGTCGCGCTGTTCGTGCTGGTCCCCGGCATCCTCCCGGGCGCGGTGGCGCTCGGGGTGTACACCGCGGGTGTGCTGGGGCGGCTGATGGCCGAGACGATCGAGAACCTGGACCGCCGCCCGCTGCTCGCGCTGCGCGCGCAGGGCGCGTCGGCGGCCCAGGCCTTCGCCTACGGGGTGCTGCCCGCCGCCGCGCCCCGGTTCGCCGGCTACGGGTTCTACCGCTGGGAAGTCACCATCCGCGAGACGGTGATCGTCGGCGTGGTCGGCGCGGGTGGGTTGGGGATGCTGCTGCGGACCCAGCTCGCGCTGTTCGACTACGGCGGCGCGGTCACCACGATCGGCTCCCTGCTGGTCCTGACGATGCTGGTCGACCTGTCCAGCGCCGTGCTCCGCCGGGCCGTGCAGTGACCATCCGCGGTGGCCCGCGCGGTCACCGCGGATGCAGTTGGCGCAGCGCCAGCCAGGTGAACGGCTGCACCGCGGCCCACGGCGTGCGGTGCACCACCCGGGCACTGGTCACGACCTCGAACCCGGAGCCGATCTCGGCCACCAGCGCGGCCGCGTCGTAGCGAGCGGTTGGCAGGCCCGAGCACTGCTCCGGCCCGTCGTCGGCGAACGTCGCGAGCACCACCAACGCTCCGGGGGCCAGCGCCCGGCCCAGCAGCTCGCGGTAGCGCGCCCGGTCGGCGGGATCGGTCAGGAAGTGGAAAACGGCCCGGTCGTGCCAGATGTCGTACCGGCGATCGGGGGCCCAGTCCAGCAGGTCGGTCACCACCCACCGCACCCGGTCCGCGGCGGCCCCCAGGCGGGCCCGGGTGCGGGCCGGCCCACCGTCGGAGACGTCCAGCGCGGTGAGATCGGTGAACCCCCGAGCGAGCAGCACGTCGACCAGCCGCGACGCCCCGGCGCCGACGTCGATCACCGCCTGGTCGGGGAGCGCACCCCCCGCGTCGAGCATCTCCACCGAGCAGGTCGGGTCGGACTCGAACCAGCTGACCTGGGTGTCGTCGTGTCGGGTGTAGACGTCGTCCCAGTGGCGGGCCCGCTCACGGGCGACCTGCTCCGCCGTGCGCATCAGCTCGTCCTCCCCGGTCGGCGGCTGCCACCGACCCGAGCCGCGATCGTACGATATTCCACATAACAATGGAGGTGGAGTTTCGCACTTTCTGGCCTTTCGTTGAGCCGTTGAGGTTGCTCGGCTAACTCATTCGAAGAGCGACCCAAGGTTGTCGCTCGACACGCCGCTCAATTGATCACAACGCCCTTCCTCATGC
>JAABUV010007999.1_pt1 | contig 10858 bp, 16 predicted proteins | sample 5559971 | NCBI WGS metagenome assembly JAABUV01 (sample SAMN10711881, study PRJNA513362) | rock metagenome | isolation source: Antarctica rocks | place: Antarctica: Victoria Land, Knobhead nord | collected 2015-12-19
CAAGATAGCTTCCCTACTGTTCTGTGCTGCTCTGCACAAAGGCTCACAGCAGGCATTGTGTCAGTGCAAATACACCTATGGAGATTTGCTCTCTACACAGGTGTGCAGTGATGCAACACCAATGCACTGCAGCACTGGTCAGAGCAAAATAGCATCCACACTGTTCAATGCTGCTCTGCAAAACAGACTCACAGCAGGTACTGTGCAACCACACCTATGGAGATTGTGTTCAATGAGGACAAACACTTAAACAGCCGTAAGAAATTTTGCTTGCATGTTTGACATAATGTACTAGTAGCTTAATTCCAGCTCAATCCACATTCTGCTGTTGCATGCATTGGCACTAATGTCTTGGCAGCAATCACCACTTTGCATTGCTGGCTACTGTCTGGTGCTCATGGGTAGATCGTCACTGCTTGTTGTCACTGCTTGTACAGAATGTGTGTATTGGCTTCTTGTGCCCAGGGCCATTCCTGGTGGTTCTGTGCTGTGCGCTGTAACACAAGTTTGCAGTTGCGAACCTGAAGATGCAGAGCCTTGCAGGCAGACAGCTGATCGCAAGTACCTATTTACTTTGTGCATGAAGCCGGTTGCTGCTGGTGCCCGACCCACGCTACAGTTCAACCAAGAATCACTTGCAAGACCGTTTCTCTCTCTAGCTGATCAGGTGCATATACGTTTGCTACTCTCACCTGTCTGTCTTGCTACATGGCCAGCAGACTTGTGAGCCAGCAGCTATCAGCTACTGCTCAGTCGCAACACAGACAGGAGCACTTAACATTTTGACCTATCTTACACTCTTCACCTCACGCACTGCAATGTACAACAGTGCGTGATCCTTGAGCCCCTGCTCCCACGTGATTCCTTGCAATCTGTTTATTAAGTATCTAAAACAACATTGACAAAATGAACGTTATGATAAGACAAGATAATGACACTACTCCCCAGGAGAAGACGAGCTGCGTTTCATTTGCCTTTGACCAGTATGTGTATCATACTAAAACCATAATATACAATGGTGACCAAGAGCCCCACTGATCCTAGCCCTGCCATGAAAAGGGTCTTGCTTCCTATTGCTTTTGGGGCATCTGCATCCAGGGACTTAGGTGTGGATCCAGGATGAGAGCAACCGCGTGGCACTGAAAAACTGAGGATATGCAGGGAATGGCTCAAAACCTGTGCATGGACACGCCACAGTTGCATAGCATGAGGTGCACACATGCAACGTGACAAATCAGAACTGATGTACAACTAACAATGATGCAAGTGCATCATTATGCTTTACCTGGTAACGTCTGCGCCTCAAGCTCATATTCCACCCCATCATTGAAAGGAAATGCCAGTGTACCATCACCCCTGGTGTTGATTGGACCATTATTGATGAGTTTTGCCTTAAGAGGCGGCTTATGCATTCCCAGCGCCCTATCAAGCAATTCCAAGCTAATCCTGCCAGCCCACTTCTTCATTGAAAGCCTATAATCATCGTACTTGCTCTTGACCATGAAGACCACAACTCCTACAGGACACTTTGCACAATGGTCATTTGTCCCCACAACCCGTGCCACCATGTTGCATCAGGCTGATGACCGATGAACATGTTTTGCATTTCTGACTATACACCTTAGCTTAGCTCAGGCAGCAGCCATATTTTGTGAATCTGATTGTTTAGAAAATCAGTGAACAGTTGTTGTTGACGATGAGGCAACAGGCACATTGGCATAAGCATTTGTGGCAGGACTGAGTGCAAACAACCTCATGCAAAAATGGCGGGATGGGGGATTTTGACTAGGTGAACAGTGTGGACAGTGCGACACAGGTCTTAGCGAGGTCAAAGAGCTGAAAGAACCTCGCCTGCGTCAGCATCTTTTGCTGCGTCTTGCAACCTTGCAGTCTGTCCAATTGGCACACCATACTGTTGCAAAGCACTATGACTTGCACTGCTCAAATCCTGAAGACTCGTGAAACCGTCTGCATACATCTTGTTAACATCAGCCTTGTTTCCCCAGTGGTCTTCCGGCGAAAGCTTGTTCAAGGTGTCTTTCAACTCTGCCGCCGACTTCATCACACTTTACTCTGTACTGCCTGACCTCGCGGGTTGGTTTGAAGGCTCTCCGCTGAACCCCACGTGATTTGGCAACCGCCCTAGGCGTTTCCGCGGCGCTCAGGCTGTGCATACAGACGGTACTGTAGGGACATGCTATAGGGACACGCTGCTGCACGGTGCTTGAATACCACTCTTTAGTGAAAAGTCGTCTGATCACTTGCCGTCCAGGTTCAACACTGTTGTTTTCATCGGCGCGACGTCATTCTGCTCGCCTAGCTGCTTTTGGGTCGCAACGGCTGCAAATTGCTCTGCAAGGGCCGCTCTGCACAGCCTGATCAAGACCGTGCATCGAACAACTGACACACCCAAGAACAGGCTGGCATAGGTCTTTCGCATAAGGGCAAGCTTGCGTTCGGCCAATGTATGCCGTGTCTGTTTGCAAAGCAAAGCGCCTCGTGTGATCTGCAAAGACATGCATACTTGCTCTGGCTACAGCTTGTCACATTAAGTCCTCTATTTCTGCAGTCAGATGAGCACTTCAGGAATGTGCAGTACCAGCAGCTAAAGATCAAGTACCCTTGCCTGGTGACGGCAGCTGCCAAGCTAGGGGAGAAGACCTCCCTAGCGGCTCTAGCTGAGGGTATGCACTGTGACTGTTGTAAGTTGCGCCTCGCCATCAGCCATTGCATGCAAATCACCTCAGCTGGCTCCTTGTGCTCTGCAGCTGCACCCCCACCAATACAGCTTGGGCTGTATCTCCACACAGGTGTGCTTCTACTCCGGTCACTTCTTGTCTTAGAAAAAGCTGCACCGTTACTCTGAGCTCAGCTGATCATAGTGCATAGTGAAGCTTGACAACAAGCCGGAGGTATTATGATAGGGATGAAGGTTTGAGTAATGGCATTGACTTCATTCTGCCTCCATCTGGTACCAAAAGCCTGCCTGTATTGTTGTCACTTATGATTGCCATCATCTGTTATAGAATTCCCACTGGTCCTATAATTTATTGATATTTAAAAATAGTTGTGGCGTCCATTTTCCTGTCCTGGCGAGGCATATGACTGCTGTAATTTAGAATCACTGAACTGCATGCTAGTACTGGCTTTATGCGTGTGACGAATGCAGTAATGTAGACTTGACCATCCATTGCCACCATACTGCTCATCTGCAAAAGCAAGACCGGTACAATGGATCAAAACCTTGCAAGTCCTTGCAAAATGGCAACACCTGTGGACATCTGCTGTTCATACATGTGTATAGTAACCCAACACCAATGCACAGCAACACTGCTTTTGGCAAAATGCATTCCCCACTGTTCAGTGTTGCTCTGCCAAAGAGACTCACAGCATGCATTGTGTCCCTGCAATTGCACCTGTGGACATCTGCTGTTCATGCAAGTAAATCTGCATAGGTTTACTTGCTTTGACAAAAGCCTGCTGTCAGCCTGCTTTGCACAGCAGCACCGAGCAATGGGGATGCATTTTGCCCAAACCACTGCTGCAGTGCACTGGTGCTGGGTCACTTCACACCTGTATGAACAGCAAATCTACATAGGTCTATTTGCACTGGCAAATGCCTGCTGTCAGCCTGCTTTGCAGAGCAGCACTGAGCAGTTGAGATGCTTTTTGACCAAATCAGTGCTGCAGTGCACTGGTGTTGGGTCACTGCACAGCTGTCTGCACAGCAGATCATCCATAGATGTAACTGCAGTGACACACTGCCTGTTGTGAGCCTGTTGTGTAGATCAACACCGAACGCTGAGGACTGCATTTTGTCTGGAACAGTGCTATAGTGCATTTGTGGTGGGTCACTGCACACCTGTGTTTAGAGTTGTACTTCATAGGCGTAACTGCAGTGACACAGTGCCTGCTGTGAGCCTGTTTCGCAGAGCAGCACTGAGCAGTTCAGGATGCTTTTTGCCCAAACCAGTGCTGCAGTGCACTGGTGTTGGGTCACTGCACACCTGTATGAACAGCAAATCTCCCTAGGTGCAACTGCACTGACACAGGTTTTGCAGTGACCCAGGTCCCTTCCCAAAAAATAGTCTGTTCGTTGGTGCCTAAAGCTAGAAGCAGCTGTGCAGTTTGCCAATGCTGCAATTGGTGGTACACATCATATTCATCAATAAAACAAGCTTTCTATGAAGGCTGGAACAACGTTGATCAATCTGATGAGATTGTTGACAGTGAATCTGACGAAATTATTGACAATGAACGGAGTTGCCCTGTTTGCTGAGGCGGAGTGCTTGCAAGGTACGGTCTATTGCAGTACACAAACAAGCAAATACTAGTCATCATTATCAGCAACAGTCCTCAGTGGCGAATGCAGACGAGCAATCAGGTCAAAAATCAGCACGACTAGAGAACTTGCAGCACATGGCTAGCGCTCGTGAAAGGCAAGCTTGGTAGGTCTAATCAGGATCAAAGAGGCTAGGCGCAAACCATCAGCGCATCATAGTAGTCGACACCAGCCGGGAACATGTCAACTATGTCAGCTGACATGTCCTCCTGGGTGGATCTGTGACCCAGTACTTTGTCCTCACTGCATCAGAGTTGTCCACATCCAGTCTTGGTCCACCAAACCAGGACTGTGCTGAGATCAGCCACACAACCAGAGATGCCAGCAGAATAGCGACCACCGCAGCAGAAGCAAAATTGAAATTTTGGGAGGTGAAAGGGTATACTAAAGGAAACATAAAGAGCACTGATGAGAAAATCAGCCAGAGGAAGGCTGTAAGGCTGATTGGGGTGCTCCACCTGCACAACAGACACCTTGTACTCAGGTACGTAATGGATAACTAGTGGTGCATGTTTTGAAGCATTCCTCTGGTGCCTGATTGCATGCATGGCTGTTTGACAATGCAGTCATCACAGGCATGCCCATCACCACGATATCTTAAAGCGACGCGAGTAGTGCATGGCCGCAAAACCACTTGTTGATCTGCACACCTTGCACTGAGACACAAGCATATCCAAAAACATGCAAGCAGGTCTGCATGCATGAGCCTTGCTGTTTTCCATCTGAGACTACATATGTGTCTATGTACGCCAGACATGTCTAGCGGAGCGGGGCATGTAGCAAGGGTGAAAGGCCCTGTTGTACGATGCAGCAAGGGTGAAAGGCCTTGGCTCAAGGGATGCTGCTTTGAGTCTCTTTTAAGCCAAGGCATGTCACCCTTGCTGCATTGTACAAGTCTGTCTATGCAGGTATTCTCGGAGAGAGGCATACCTTCCAAGAGCAAAGGGTCCAGGCTCAAAATATTTTTGGGTGTACACAAGGCGCATGCCAATGGGAAGCCCATAGGCCAAAGACAGACCAACAGTGCTTATTGAGATGCAAGCAGCAAATGCTGTTCCTGCCAATATAGATAAGTCCATGAAGAATGCCCCCAAAGTCATGCCCCACACTGCATGTTTGACAAAGATCTGGAACAGCAGTCCCTGGCCCCTGACAATATTTTGTCTGCCTCATCAGCAACATCCTTGACATCCTTGGAAGCTGTGGGTGCTGTTGACATGCCTGCTCTGCCATTTTGTGAAGCTCCGCGTACATTTCTGTTGTCTCACGAAGTGTTAAGCCCATGCCATTGTTGGAAAAATTGCTTGCTTCTGCAATGCTGAACCCCGTCGAACAGGTTGCGTGCCAAGTGTATCTCTGTGCCAGGCCATTTACATGAGTCAGATCAATGCTATCTGCTGTTCCAGAGATTTCCTCAAATCATATTCTTGTTCAACCGGGTCGTGTGCCCAGCATGTCCTCCAATGGTGTACTCCATGCACTCCAGGAACTCCTTCACGTGATGTTCCTGTTCTTGTCCTTCAGCTTGCGCAGCACTTGCTGTGAAGACGCACGAGACAGGGGGTGACACTGCACATTCTCCAGCTGGCCCCCTTCCTTGCCATGACCTGCAGCAACATTTCTGTATGTCAAACCTGCCAGTGAATTGGCTGCATTTGCAGACAGTGCGGGTGTACATCTCTTTGAGCACAATCAACTGGCAAAAAGAGACAGCACAAGAACACAACACGCCATAGCATGGAGCTTGCGCATGAGGAAGAGCTGGCTCACTGCATAAGATGTCCAGACCGCCAACTGGCACACTGCCAAAGAAGGGCTTGTCTGGGGTCAGTTACACAGTGCCTGCTGTGAGCATGTTTTGCAGAGCAGCACTGAACAGTGGGGAATGCATTGTGCCCTGACTTGTGCTGCACTGCATTGCTGTTGCATCACCGCACACCTGTATGAAGAGTAGAATCTCCATAGGTGTGCCCTGACCAGTGCTTTCATATGCATTGGGCTCATATGTGTGTCCCCACGAGTACAAAAGAGCACTGCTTATTGCTGAGGGCGAGGACGGGGGCTGTCGCAGGAATATGGCCGCGAGGACACCAGATTCCTCCTATAGGATAATAAGTGGCATGCACGTCCTCGCCCGTCTGTGAGCTTTGTGCGCGCTGCTGATGCGCCCGGAGGCCCGGAAGCAGCACCGCTCGCTCCCCCTGACGTCCAGGGGTTGAGACACGGGCGATGCAGGCCGCCACGCGCGTCCCCAGCCGGCTGGCAAGCAAGCAGCGTGTCAGCTGGCATCGAGGGGTGCCAAACCACGAGCGCCCTCTCGCTTCAGCAGCAGATGCCCAGCCTGCGCAGCTCGCAGATGAGCTGGAGCAAGCTGCTGGCCCGCCTGCATCAGCAGATCAGCCTGAGCTGGTTGACAAACACCATCCTGCAGCAAGCAGAAAACGCACCAGGCCTACCAGGCCGGTTGGGGTTGAGCAGATGACTGATTCGGACTCAGAGCATGAAGGTGGAATGCAGGAGGCTGATGTAGCACCAGCAACCACTGACAGCACAGCCACTCAAGACAACAGATCTGCACCAGCTGCTAGCTGTGATCATCAAGCTGCACCAAACTTAGTGGATACTGATACTGATGAGAAAGACTGCCTGGCAGCAATTCATGGCAGGAGCGGCCAGCCATCCAGTCATGGAGCAGCAGAGGTCAGCACTTCAGGCCTGCCTGACAGCAGCGCTACAGGGCAGGCAGCAGGAGCGCAACAGCAACAGGGCAGAAGGCGCCTCAGAACTGCTGGTGGCAAGGCTGTTGGAGGCCAAAGGCGGCAGGGCATGGCAGTACAGGCAAGAAAGCAGTTGGCAGAGGTGACAGTGTAGCAGCCGGGCAGCTCAACAACAAGAGAAGATCCCCTTTCAGCTTTGATCACACGCCCGCAGACAGTGATGTGGGAGACAGTGAGTCAAATCATGCTGCTCCAACACGGACTGCTAGGCAAGCGGATGCATGCAACAAACTTCCTCAGCATCATTTCTGCTCATTGCAATAGGCCTTCTGTATCCTTGTTGGTCAAGACTTACTTACTGTATTCATGCTGCCAGGTTGAATGCTGCGCACAAGAAGCAAATTGCAGACAACAGCAGGGCTGCCAGGAGGAAGAGCACTATTCACCAGTATGACATGTACCTCAAGAGACTTGAGGTGACCTTTCATGTTGCCTATTGTTGCAATGCTCCAAGCAAGCCTGAAACATGAATGCACACATCTCTTGGGTTGCAATGCACATATCTAAGTTTCAATGCCCCAAGCATTTTGAGAATGCACATACCTCATGGCCATGTCATGCTGGTGACCTTTTGGCATGTGATGATGTAGTGGTTCTTGAAATACCATGGAGGTGAGGAACTTGGAAAGGCAGCTGGCACTCCAAGAGACAAACCATACTCTGATGACCTGTTGCAGCCTGAAGCGCCATTGGCCACTCTGTTTCTGGAGTGGGTTGGTGAGAACTTTCCAGGGTGGTCAACCAAAACTAACAAGCTGGTGAGATGCCAGCATGCATTTCAATGAAAGGTGCTCAATGCAAAATACAGCTTTCTGAGACAGCTTTCTGCATGATACATGCTTTCATGAGCGCTGAGCGCTCCATTCTTTGCAAAGGGTTTCTATACTCGAGACTGCTCATGCGGCATTGTCATCATTGTATGGGCAGCAGCTGATCAGGAAAGGAGGGTCACAGGTCAGGCACTCATGTACAGCTTTGCTTGCACAGGCTTTGCATAGGGTTTGCACACAAATATCACCTACTATAACAGCTTAGGGTGCTGACATACCAATGAGTTTTATGCAGTCGCGTAAGCTTATGGACAACTCAGCACGTCACACCGTATATAAAACTATCAAAAATCGGCTGGCTGCTAAGGGAGAGAGGCCTGATGCATCTGAGGATCCACTCAAAAACACTGCTGGGGAGGTCATGACATCTCATGACATACTGAGAGTTTGTCAGCATTTAATGAACTCAAACAACACAGCTGCTGACAGAATTTTGTCTCTCCACAATTGGCTGCTGAGCACATGTGGTAGATCTGATGATGGGAGGCTGGTCTTCCAGGCTGACTTCTGTCCTCCAAAACTGATCAAGAGCCTAGGTGGGCATGCTCAGAGGCCACCATGCATCCACAATTTGGCACACATTTTCAATTTATGTTATCCACAGCATGCCAATCTATATGGCACCTGCAACTCTCAGTGCTTTGCAATGTGATTAGCTTCCACATGGTCTGCTGCATTATTTGATTGTGTATGATTGCATTTTTTGGAATTGATCCCATATCCTTCTGGCATTACTTCTTGGTCCATGCAGTTTCTTGACACCAAGTCTTGTAATCCTGATCTGTGATTGTCATCTTGCTTGCAGGTCCTGCTCCTTGCTGGCTCATGTCTGCTGTGGTCAAAGGTGGAAAGGCGCAGAAGAATGGTAAAAAGGGCTTCCTTAGCGGAGTCAGGCATGAAAATGCATACAAGGACTGTCACGCAGCATTGGGAAGGTGGCTTGTGCGGCGCTATACTGTAGAATAGGTAAAGTCAGTGACTTCTCAGCAATGCAATGCACTATCTGGCATGTGTCACCTTGCCCAGCAGCTGTGCTAGGTTGCTTCGTTAGACTGCTGTATTGCACTGTCACAACATCATTTGTTGCATCATTATATGTATCACGTGTTGAACAGACTCTGTGGTGCAACGCTGCTTGTATTTGCATGAGCTAGCAGCCATGATGCCAAAGGCCATATATCCTGCACCTCACAGCTGGCTCCTTGTCCTGATCCTAAAGATGCAGAGGCCTGGAATAAACAGCCCATGTGGCCAGCTGCCCTTGGCTCAGCCTCCAACCTCTCCTATGACCAGCAGTACAAAGCTCTCATTGAGATCATGAAGAAACTCGGCATTTCTACTGTGAAGGTGACACACACATGGAGGGTTGCTGGGGCACAAGCAATGGATGCAGCTGGAGTTGACGACTCAGTAAGTTTCTGGCACAAACTTGCTTGTGGACCTTTAGATGATTGTAATGATTCCAACGTGCTAGGAATGATTTGGAAACAAACCTCATTGACTTTGTTTTGCATTCCAGTTCTTATTGCATTTGCTTTGAAACACATACATTCCAGCTGACTGTGAACACCTATGCATTATTGGCATATGATAGGTGGTACTTTGCTGTCTCCTAATGTTAGGCTGCCATAACATTGTTTCTTTCACGTTTCGGGTCATTCGCCGTTCAGGAAAGTGGCTGTATGACTCCCTGAGCAGGAGCTACCTTGAGTTCTTCAAGGCTGATGGCCTCCTTGGTGCTGGAGGCTGGCCAGGTGCTGCCACAAATGAGCTGCACATGTTCTGGCATGAGCGCTTCATGATTCCCACACCCCCAGAGCTGATAGTTTTGTTGTTCCCTTTTCTGCCCAATCTGGAGCAGGCTATCAAAGAGCTTGGAGCTGCTGCGAGCCTGTCCATGCATGCTGCACCATTGATCCTGAGTACTTGGCTAGGTTGGTCATCCAGGATGCTGCAGGAGGCATGTCTCGGGTGCATCCTCACCACGACGTTCATGTGCTACTCAACACATCATCTGTATTGAGGTCAATACTTCCTGTTATGCTGAATCCGTGGCTGCTGATCACCATGATTGATAGCAGTGTTATGTTGCAAACCCTATGCCAGTCATTATGTCCAGACGTCAAATGTTGCTTACACCTGCTCACCAGGTACAATTGCACAGACACATGCTCAGCTCCTTTTTTGGTGACACTTGCTATTTGATGATTTGCAGTTGAGTAAGACACTGCAATCAAGTACGTTACCAGTGCACTTCACCCCCATCCAGTGTTCAAGACTGAGATTATGTTGATTCAACTGCCACCTGGAGGCCTGCCAGGATAGTGTATGGTCCTCACACGAATACTGCGACAGGTGCCTTGCAGCAGGTGTGTGTGCGCCGCTATCCTGCGCTATGGGTGAAGTCCCCAAGGCAGGTCTGCAGCTTTGCCTCCCAAAACTACGCCCGTTTGCTGGAACTCGCTCGCAAAAGCAGACTCCGACTGTCCGGAACTCCTACCAAAAGTTGCCGTGACAATATCTAAAGCCGTTGCTGTTGCTGACGCGTGAAGATCCCACTACCTGGCAGGTCTATAGCCCTGTCGGCGCCAATACTGCGGAGGCTGCTGAGCTGCTGTGCTTCAACGTTGCAGAAGGACCTCGTGAACACGTTTGCGCAAAAAAAAGACTGTTTAAACAGAGTACGTCGCAGTATTAATTAATTCAATATGATTAGTAATTGTTAATTAGTAATTACCGATTCTGCGGAGCCGTCCAGATCCGCAAAACCATTGTTAATTGCGGATTAGTACTTCTGATCGGCATGGATTGTTACTTTAATTAATACACAATTGTGACCTGTATTCTGCGGCAGTTCTGCGACGGATTCTGCGGGCCGAGCCCGTTAGGTCAGGTGCATCATGAACGAC
>JAABUV010008002.1_pt1 | contig 10854 bp, 5 predicted proteins | sample 5559971 | NCBI WGS metagenome assembly JAABUV01 (sample SAMN10711881, study PRJNA513362) | rock metagenome | isolation source: Antarctica rocks | place: Antarctica: Victoria Land, Knobhead nord | collected 2015-12-19
TCCAGTGGACCTTGTGACCGCATCCGGCTCAGGATTGGATCCGCACATCACGCCGGCAGCCGCCTCTTACCAAGTCAAGCGAGTGGCAGAGGAACGGCACTTGCCGGTTTCGGAGGTCCAGAAAATCGTGGACGAGCACATCACGCCCCGGCAGTTCGGACTCTTGGGTGAACCTCGGGTGAATGTTCTCAGGCTGAACATGGCCCTGGATCAACAGCCGGGCCCCACGCACTGAACCGCAAACGGGAAAGAGTCCACGCGGATCCGCTCCTCCGCCAAGACAATAGGGAGCGAGATAAAGGACAGATCTTTACGGACTTTTTACAGGTTGGTGATTTCGAATTCTAGGGGACAGTACGGAATTTACGCCCGTCGACAAGGACCCACAAACCGCATGAAAGTTCCTGACCTTCTGTTCGGCAAACCTTTAGCGAGCAGCGATGCCGAACATCAGCACATTGGGGTGGCCGCCGGCATTCCCATCTTCGGGCTGGACGGACTGACAAGCGCGGCATACGGGCCGGAACAGGCAATGTCTCTCCTGATCCCCCTTGGGTTGCTGGGCGTACAGCAACATCTGATGCCGATCTTCACGGCCATCCTGATCCTGCTCACAATCCTGTATTTCAGCTATCGCCAGACAATTGAGGCCTACCCAAACGGGGGCGGATCGTTCACCGTCGCGAGCGAGAACTTGGGCGACAACGCGGGCCTGCTGGCGGCTGCGGCATTGATGATCGATTACATCCTCACGGCTGCTGTCGGGATTTCGGCCGGTGTCACGGCGCTGGTCAGCGCGGTGCCTTCGCTTCACCCTCACCAGCTTTCCCTTTGCCTGCTGATCCTGGCGATCATCGTGGTCGTCAATCTGCGGGGCATTAAGGAATCGGGCTTCGTCTTCATGTTGCCCACCTTCCTATTCGTCGGCACGCTGCTTGCGACCGTGGTGGTCGGCATTCTGCACTCGGTAGCGGCGCATGGACATCCGGTGGCCGTATATGCACCACCCCCGCCGATTCCGGCCACGATGAAGTACCTCACAGTTTGGCTACTGCTCAAAGCCTTCGCGAGCGGCTGCGCAGCCATGACCGGCGTGGAAGCCGTCTCGAACGGCGTCACCGCTTTCAAGGAACCGAAATCCAGAAATGCAACGCGGGCGCTCACCGTCATCATTGCGATACTGATCGTTCTCTTGGCGGGACTGTCGTATGTGGCGAAGGCGTACGGAGTCACCGCCATGGACTCCAACAATCCGGCTTACCAGAGCGTCCTGTCGATCCAGGTCGCGGCGGTCTTCGGGCGTGGGTTCTTCTACTACTTCACCATGGGCAGCGTGCTCGCGGCCCTGAGCTTCAGCGCGAACACGGCCTTTGCCGATTTCCCGCGTATGGCACGGGCCATCGCTCTCAAGAACTACCTGCCGCACGTCTTTCTGCTACGGGGGCGCAGGCTGCTGTTCTCGCACGGCATCTACGCTCTGACCGGCTTCACCGCGCTGCTGCTTATCATTTTTGGCGGTGTCACGGATCGTCTCATCCCGCTCTATGCCATCGGAGCCTTCTTGGCCTTCACGCTGAGCCAGGCAGGGATGGTGAAGCATTGGTTGAAATGCAGGGACGAAAAACACCGCGGCGTAAAGATGTTCCTCAACGGCTTGGGCGCGGGCGCAACTGGCATCACGCTGGTGGTCGTGCTCGTGGCGAAGTTCACCACCGGTGCATGGATTACGGCCATCCTGGTGCCGCTCATCATCGCCGTCATGTACGGCATCAAGCGTCACTACACGCGAGTGGCGCTCGAAACCGCGGATCCAAGCCGCATCCGCCTTACGGGACTCGAGCAGCCGCTGGTCGTCATCCCAGTAGCGCGCTGGGACAAGATCAGTGAAAAGGCCGTGCGCTTCGGATTGCTGATGAGCAAAGACATCAAGGTCGTCAACGTGCAGAACGACGGTGACCTTGGCTTTGGTCATATCTGGGAAGAGATGGTGCTGGACCCCATCCGCGAGAGCGGCATGCCGGTGCCAGAGCTTGTGACAGTAGAGAGCACCTTTCGAACGATTCTCTCGCCTCTGATGGACTACATCTTGAAGCTGGAAGACGAGAATCCAGGCCGCAAGATTGCGGTCCTCCTCCCCGAACTCGTGGTGCGCCACTGGTGGGAGAACCTCCTGCACAACCAGCGGGTTCAGGTGCTCAAACTTTTGTTACTGCTCAGAGGTAACCAGCGGATCGTCGTGGTGAACATACCTTGGTATTTGTGAGCTTCGCCTCGAGCTGAGAAGGTCCGTGACTCGAATCTTGTGGGTCCCTGCTGTTGAGGCTTGCCGCGTGTCTCTTTCGAAGGAACTGTGGCAGGCCGGAAGATTGCCGGCCGCTCCGAGAAGCGCATGACTATCGTCAATCCAAGGCGACCCGCGGGATGGAGTGAGCTCTATGAGCTTCAGCTCATTGCGGCTCTCTTGTTGCTGTGTTTTATACCTGTTGGACGTCTGGTAACTGGAGAGTGGGGATCGCGGATGCTGATTCCCTTTGCGTCCTTTTATGGAGTGCTCTATCGTCCGTTTTCTGACGGGACGCCAACTACATCAATGCGACGATCGGTTTTGCCAGGCTGGCAGGAGAGACGCATATCTCGTCGCCTAGCTTGCAGCGCATGTTCGGCCCGAAGGGCAATCCGAGCGCGCAGAACCTGTTCGGCGTGATTGCGGCCCTGCAAAAAGCCGAGGGCGTCAGCGGTCGAACTGCAGATGCACGCACAGTGAGTACAGCACCTGCAGTTATGAATTTGCCGCGCCCCATGTCGACAGAACTGAAACAAGCGATAACGAGCCTTCCAAATTAAGCAACCTAGATAAATTGCCCAGATCGTAGCGGTTTAGCTTAGAAGCCTCTTCGATGCCTTCGCTGTGGTCCCCCCTCTCTGTTTACGCTGCTCACCTCTACGGACCTTCGTTAGGGGGTCAACTCGATGGCGGTGGCAGCGCTGAGAGCATGGATGGCCTGCCAGGTGGTGGTATAGGCGTTGAGGGCTGCGGTGGTGGTGGCGCGGGCTTCGCGGAGGGCGTCCAGGTAGTCGATGAGGGCGAGGCCGCCGTGGTCGTATGCGAAGCGCGAGATGGTGAGGACGTCGGCGGATTCGTCGAGATAATGCTGCCCGAAGCGGTCGGAGAGGGCAAGGGCACGGGTATAGCCGATCCAGGCCTGGTCGACGTCGGAGGTGACCTGGTTGCGGGCGGCGACCACGGAGAGGCGGGCGGAGTCGGCCTGGAGACGGGCGGTCTCCTTATTGCCCTGGTTGCGATCGAAGATGCGGATGGGGATATTGACGTAAAACCCGAACGAGTTGTAATAGCCGGACTTGTCGAACTCGCCCTCGAGGGTGGGGTCAGCGGTGCCGTTGGCGATGGCGAGACGTGCGTTGGCCTCGGCGGCAGTAACGGCCGCGCGGGCGGCGGCGTAGTCGGGGCGTCGGGTGAGGGCTCCCTGAATGAGCTCCTGCTCGGTCTGCGGAAGGATGGGAGGGATGATGTCGCCGGAGACGTCGAAGCCGGGCTTGGGGGTGTCGTTGCCGATAAAGCTCTGGAGCTGATCAGAGGCCTGAAGGAGGTTGATCTCGGCGTTGGCCTGGTCGGACTCGAAGTTGCCGAGCTGGAGATCGAGCCGCTCGAAGTCGAGCTTGCCGATGTCGCCTGCCTTGTAGCGGTCGTTGGCGACCTCGATCTCGTGGCGGAAGTCTTTGAGGTTGGCGTCGGCAAGGTCGAGGGAGGCCTTGGCGAAGAGCATGCGGACAAACGCGAGCTTGATCTGAAGAACGGTCTGGCGAATGGTGTCGTCTAGCTGGGCCTGAGTCTGAGCGGTGGTGGCGCGGGCGGTCTGGAGGCGGTATCCGCGCTTGTTGCCGCGTTCGAACAGGCGTGAGAACTGGAAGGCGTAGGCGTCTGGGTTGCCTTTGGAGCCGTCTGGTGGCAGGGTGACGTTGGTGCCGTTGACGCCGAAGAAGGGGTTGGTGCGGACGCCGGCCTGAAGCTCCTGGCCGCGGACGGCGCGGAGGTTTTGTTCGGCGGCGAGGATGGTGGGATTTTGGGTGCGGGCGAGGTCGATGACTTGCTGAAGGGTGAGGGCGCCGGGTTTGGAGTTAGGCGGCTTGCGGAGGTCGGGGCTGGGTGAGGGGGTGTAGCCGGAACCTTGTGTTTGCTGGGCCGGGGTTTGGGAAGGGGCTCCCAAGGTTGCGGGAAGCGCAGGTGCGGGGGCAGCGGGGGCTGCGGGGATGCTTTGGTTGGTGCCGGTGGGAGCCTGAGCTTGCGAGGCTGCGGAGGTTGGGGTGCTAACGGCACCGGGAGGCGCTTGGGCGTGGGCGAGGGAGGCCACGACCAGGAGGAGTGTTATGGCAGGGCAGAGCTGGTGCCAAGGCGGGATATGGGCGAGACGGGTCAATTTTCGAACTCCGTAGCCGGGGCGGAGAAGACGTCATCGGGACGAGCGACCCAGACGTAGAGGGTGGGGAGGATGAAGACGCCAATAAGGAGGGCGCCGATGAGGCCGCCGACGATGACGATGGCGAAGGGACGCTGTGAGTCTGAGCCGATGCCGTGCGAGAGGGCGGCTGGGAGCAGGCCGAGGGTAGCGACGATCATGGTCATCATGATGGGGCGGAGGCGGAGGACGGCCCCTTCGAGCGCGGCTTCGGCGATAGGGAGGCCGCGGGCGCGCATCTGGTTGATGCACTCGAGCATGATGATGCCAGTCTGGACGGAGACGCCGAAGAGAGCGAGGAAGCCGACGCCGGAGGAGACGGAGAAGTGGTTGCCGGTGAGATAGAGCGCGACGAGGCCGCCGACGGGAGCGATGGCGACATTGGCGAGAACGAGCAATGCCCACTTGAAGGAGTTGAACATGCCGTAGAGGATCATAAAGATGATGAGGATGGTGATGGGGCAGACTATGGCGAGGCGGCGCGAGGAGCGCTTCTGGCTCTCGTACTCGCCGGCCCAGTCGAGTCGATAGCCGGGCGGCAGCGAGACTTGCTTGTTGACCTTGTCGATGGCTTCCTGGACGGTGGTGCCGAGGTCACGGTTGCGGACGGAGTATTTGATGGCGACGTAGCGGACGCCGTTTTCGCGGCCGATGGATTCGGCGCCGTCGGTGACCTGGAGCTTCGTGAGCTGGCTGATCGAGACGCGTTCGCCGGAAGGAGCGACGAGGCGGATGTTGCTGATTGCCTCGGGCGTGGCACGGAACTGCTGGGAGTAGCGAACAGTGACGTCGTAGCGGGCTTCGCCGTCGAGGACTTTGGTGACCGCAGAGCCGCCAACGGCGGACTCGATGGCGTCCTGGAGGTCGGCGACGTTGATGCCGAAGCGGGCGGCGGCGGTGCGATCAACGGTGTAATTGAGGTTGGGCTGGCCGATGACGCGGAACAGCCCGAGGTCGGCGACGCCGCGGATGCCGCTCATGGTCTGGACGATCTGGTCGCCCGTTTGCTCGAGGAGCTTGAGGTCGGTGCCGTAAAGCTTGACGGCAAGTTCGCCTTTGACGCCACTGACGGCCTCTTCGACGTTGTCGGAGATGGGCTGTGAGAAGTTCCAGACGGCGCCGGGAATCTTGACGAGCTCGCGATCCATGGCGCTGATCAGCTCTTCCTTGTTTTGGTCGAAGACGGGGCGCCAGTCCTTTTTGGGTTTGAGGTCGACGAAAAACTCGGTGTTGAAAAAGCCAGTGGTGTCGGTGCCATCGTCGGGCCGCCCGATCTGGCTGACGACCTGGGTGACCTCAGGGAAGGAGGAGAGGATGACGCGGGCGCGGTTGGCGACGTTGCGGCTTTCTGTGGGGCCAGTAGAGGGAGCGAGCGAGCCGCGGACCCAGATGGCGCCTTCATCGAGGTGCGGGAGGAACTCTGAGCCGATAGCGCCGCTGAAGAGGAGGAAGCCGCCGAGCGCGAGCATGAGGGCAACGCCGGCAAGCGGGACGATCTTGCGCTGGATGGCCCATGAGGCGTCTTTGCGATAGCGCGCGGTGAGCCAGCGAAGGATCGGGTTTTCCCACTCTGTGGCACCCTTTGGAAAAAGGAAGCTCGCAAGCACGGGGGCGACGAGCATGGAGAAGACGAGGGAACCGAGAAGGGCGAAGGCGACGGTCCAGGCCATGGGCTTGAAGAGGCGGCCTTCGACGGACTGAAGCGTAAAGATGGGGAGGTAAGCCGTGATGATGATGGTGATGGCGTAGAAGACGGGCCGCTGGACCTCGTGTGCGGCGTGGCGGATCTGCTCCTTGACGGGGGTGTTGGGATCGCGGCCGTGGCTGAGGCGGCGAACGATGTTTTCGACCATGACGACAGCGCCTTCGACGACCATGCCGAAGTCGAGCGCGCCGAGCGATAGAAGGTTGGCCGGGATGTGGGAAAGGTCGAGACAGATGGACGCGAAGAGGAGGGCGAAGGGGATGGTGATAGCGACGATGAGAGCGCCGCGGATATTGCCGAGAAAGAGGAAGAGGATGAGGGCAACGAGGATGATGCCCTCGGTGAGGTTGTGGAGGACGGTGTGCGTGGTGAGTTCGAGGAGAGTGCTGCGGTCTAGAAAGGGGACGACGGTGACGCCCTTGGGGAGGATGCGCTCGTTGAGCTCCTTCATCTTGGCGTGAATGCCTTCGAGCACCTTGTCGGAGTCTTCGCCTTTCTGCAGGAGGACGACGCCCTCGACTACATCATCATCGTCGACGAGTTTGCCGTCGTGGCGGCGATACGTTTTACCAATCTGGCCGAGGCGGATCTTTGGACCCTGGATGACGGTGGCGACATCGGAGATCTTGAGCGCGGTGCCGTTCTGCGCTTTGAGGACGGTGTTCTCGATGTCGTGTGTGCTGGTGAAGAGGCCGACCTCGCGAACGTTGACCTGCTGGGCACCCTGTTCGATGAAGCTTCCGCCGGCGTTGACGTTGTTCTGGGCGAGTTGCTGCTTGACCTGCGCGACGGTGAGGCCGTAGGAGATGAGCCTTTTGGGGTCCAGAATGACCTGGTACTCGCGGGTGATGCCGCCGAAGGAAGAGACGTCGACGACGCCGGGCACGGAGCGGAACTGCTTTTCAAGCGTCCAGTCCTCGATGCTCTTAAGTGCCATAGTGTCGTACTGCGGGTTGGAGCTGCGGAGGTTGTACCAGAAGATCTGCCCGACGGGACTCCAGTCGGTACCGATCTGGGGTTGGAGGCCGTTGGGGAGCGTGACCTGGGAGAGGCGCTCGAGGACCTTTTCGCGGTTCCAGTCGTTGACACTCCGATCGTCGAAGATCATGGTGACGCTCGAGAGGCCGGCGAGGGATGTGGAGCGGAGGTGGGTCATGTGGGGGATGCCGGCCATGCCGATCTCGAGAGGGATGGTGACCTGCTGCTCGACCTCTTCTGCGGCGCGGCCGGGCCACTGAGTGATGACGGTGACGTAGTTGTTGGCGACGTCGGGGTAGGCCTCGACGGGGAGGTTGTGGAAGGAGATGGCTCCCCAACCGAAGAGCAGAACGGCGACGATGAGGATGATGAAGCGGTTATTAAGGGCGAAGTCGACGAGCGCGCGAATCATTACTGGGCCGCCGTGTTCTGCAGCTCCAGCGCATTCGCGACGACCTGCTGTCCGGAGCCCAGACCGGAGAGGATTTCTACGTAGTTTCCGTCCAGGAGGGAGCCAGCTTTGACCTCCGTGCGGCGAAAGTTGCCGGCTGTGTTCGAGGGCTGAAAGACGAACTCACGATCGTGGAGATGGAGGACGGCGTTTGCGGGCAGGGCGACCCTTGGGTCGGCCCGGGTACCGCGAAAGGTCGCGGTGGCGAAGAGACCGATGCGCAGTGTGTTATCGGGGTTGGGGACCTGGATGCGGACCTTGGCGGTGCGAATAGTGGGATCGAGGACGGCGCCGATGTCGGAGATGGTGCCTGTACGGACCCTGTCGGGAAAGGCGTTGAGGCGGATCTGCGCCTGCTCGCCAACGTGGACGGAAGCGAGGTCGTTCTCGTAGACATCACAGACCACCCAGACGTGGGTCAGATCGGCGATGAGGAAGGATCCAGCGGCACCGGCGTAGGTGATGCCGGCGACGCCTGCTGCGGCGGTGTTCTGGCTGACGATGACGCCGTTTGCAGGGGAGTATACGTGGAGGACGTCTCCCGGGTGGTTCTTATCGACGCCGAGGATGCGGAGCTGCTGCTCGGAGGCCGTGAGTGCGGCGCGTGCGTCATCCTCGCCATTCTGGGCGATTTCAAACTGGCTCTGGGCGATGGCGCCCTTGTCGTAGAGGAGCTTGTCGCGATTGACGACGACGGCGGTCAGGTGCTCGTCGGCGACCGCCTTGAGATAGCTGCCGAATGCCTGGCTGACATCCGGGGACTGGACGTCCATGATGAGCTGGCCCTTGTGGACGAGATCTCCCAAGCCGACATGCAGGGCGACCACCCGGCCATTGGCAAGGGGAACGACGGGTATCTCCCGGGAAGGGTCGGGCTGAACGGTGCCGGTGACGTTGAGGGTGCTGAAGGACTGCCGAGTTACCGCTGCCACGAGCGGAAAGCGTTGCGGATCGTCGATGTGGACGGTGTCGCTGGTGCCGCCTGCGACGACAACAGGGCTGGAGGGCGGGGCCTCGTCGGCCTCGCGATTGGCCTCCTTGTGGCTACAGCCTGTCAGAAAGGAGGTGAAACAGAGGAGACAGATTCCCAGATATTGAACAGTGCGGCGCCGCTTATGATGCATTGTTTGTCACCCGCCTTTCCGCGGCCAGCATCGGATTCGAAGCCAAGCCCGCTCTACTGCCTGCTGTGGTGATCGGCGCGCTAATCGACTGGGCGGTCGTTGTCTGCGCAGCTGCCGATCCGGCGCAGGCGAAGAGCAAGACGCGGAGCACACCTGAACTGATAGAGGTCATGCCAGATCTCAATGGATTAAAGCAGGGGAGATTTGAGGAAGAGAAGAGAGGACGCCGGAAAGGCGAACTCAGCCCACGTGGCTAGAGGGTAGCGAAGGTGGACGGACCGCGTATGCCGAGGGATCGAGCGTAACCCGCTAAGACCCTGGCTGCAAAGCTGAAAGGCCAGATTCGAGCAGAGATGATGCCGAGAAGGGCGAAAGCTGACAATGCCAGAGCCATGAACGGGACAGCACCTAGCAAAGAGACAGACGTAGCTTGGACCGGGTGAAGCGGGCTTGACTCATGGCGATGCATGTCGTGCTGAACTTCCGCAGGCAAGTTCATCGCCATCAGATCGTCAGTCATGGAGATCGCCGGGAACAGCAGAACTACCAGCAGAGTGACTGCAATCACCGTGGTCAGGTCAAATCCCGAACCCCTTCTCCGCAAGGACCGTATGCACCCCGTGACGAGAAACACGGAGAGAGAAAGCCAAACGAGATTGAGAAACATCTCCATTGCCGAGCAGTATAGAACAGCGAGGGCGCAAAGAGATGAACCGGTGTTCGTTCTAAAATGTGCTTAGAGACGAGCTTCGAGTCACCCGCCACCTAAGCAAGTGAAACTTGGAGAAACGAATATATTCTACCATGCACTGAGGACGATTATGCGAAATCTGTGGTTCTGCTTGCTCGGATGCACATTGATCGCACCAGCACGCGCCCAAACTTATCCGGCAGAGGTCGCGGTCAACGTAACTTTCAGAGATACCGCGCACGATGGCCAGAACTTGAACTTGCCGAAACTGTTCTTCAAGAACACGCCGTTAGATGTAATTCGATTCGATACTCTACCGATTGCTCCACTTCACGTCGTCTTCGTTCTCGACAGTGATACTCACCAGAGAACTCTTATGAAGACATCGCTGGATTACGCCGCAAGCCTTGCAGCGGCCATCCACAGTTCGCAGCCAAGGTTTACCGTCGTTGCGGCTGGCAGGCAGCCTAAAGTTCTCGCTGAAGCCGATACATCGTCGCAGATTCAAGCTGCAATTCGGGGGCTGGATCCTGGTTCAGAAGACTACGGTGGTTTGCCGGGAAGTCTATACGCCGGAGTCTTGCATGGCATCTCCCTCCTGGAGAATTCATCGGGCCTTCGAACTATCGTGATCGTGGCGGATAACGACGACGATGTGACATCGGCAGCATTGGATAAGTTACGGAGACAAATGGCCGCGAACCACATCCGCTGCTTCAGCGTATTGCTGGCAAACCGCGATTTCTCAGGATCGAAAGTTCGGGCCCGAGCTGGAAACGACCTCGAGAAACTCTCCACCTCTTCTGGCGGCCTTCAGTTCTGGACAGACTGGCAAAATCGGCAAAAGGACTACAAAGCCATTGATAAAGCCGCTCAGAAAATTGATCGAGGAAGCCTGATAACGTTCCGATTGCCTGGAGCTTTTCGATCAAAGCCGGGCTTCTATACGTTCGAAGCACAACCGGCGGACGGGGGAAAGACCGTAAAAACTAACCCGATTCTGATTGGCTCATTATCCGGGCATTAGACCCTGTCCTCGTCGATGCGAAAGAGGGTACGGTCCACTCGGTGGTGACGACAGCTGCCAACGTGTCGGACTCACGCGTACTGCCCGAGTTGTTACATGGCGAGGAGCGCAAGGTGTGGGGCGATGGTGGCTACCAGGGCCAGACGAAGGCGATCAGGGAGGCCGCTCCCAAGGCGCAGGACATGACCTGTAGGAGGACAAGATACAAGACCGGCGTGGACGACTTACAACGGGCAAAGAACCGAAGTAAGTCGAGCGTGCGGGCGAAGGTAGAACATATGCTCGCCGGAGCAAAAATAGGCCACAGAGCGCCGCGTGAGCGGCGGTTTGCGGCGGGGTAAAAGTAGTCCACCGCCGGATCTTGGTTTTGTGAGCCGTTGCGTTGCAGGCATGGTTCATGGGA
>JAABUV010008003.1_pt1 | contig 10853 bp, 9 predicted proteins | sample 5559971 | NCBI WGS metagenome assembly JAABUV01 (sample SAMN10711881, study PRJNA513362) | rock metagenome | isolation source: Antarctica rocks | place: Antarctica: Victoria Land, Knobhead nord | collected 2015-12-19
TCGATGAGATGCTGTTCCATGCCCGCGCCTCCATAGTGCCTCGCAACACCATGATGGCCCGGGTAGGCCACGGGGCCAACCAGCCCCGTGGCCACTTACCCCGCCAAAACTTTGTCCCTAGACCCTAATATAACGGACGTTATGGAGTGGCCCACCGATGCTACTCATTGCAGCGTTCTAGCAAAGGCTCGATATTTTCAGTATTTCCTAATGAAGAATTAACAGAAGGAGTGAAGCCCTTATTAGTGAAAATTCCCAAGCGATAACCCTCACTCAATAGCTTTGGCTGAGCAAAAGTGTGCTCGGAACGCATAAGTCTTATTCGATTGCCGAACCGCTGGTAGGTATCGATCTTGAAATACCCATGTTCGCCGTCCCCGGTCAGGGAGCCTAAAGTCAGAGCAATGATGTCATTTTCCACCCTGGCCGCACTGATTTCCATCCACTCCAAGGGTTCATGGCGCTCGTCTGTTACAAAGAAACTACGCTTCTCTAGCGTGACAGTGCCAATCATGGCGCTTGGATCAATACTCAACCGGAAATTGACTTGTGAGGGTGGCCGATAGCAGTCCGGCGCCCAAACGCCTCGTAAGCCAAAGGCTGTCAAGGCAGGCAACACCTTATTAGCAGGATCGTCCGCTGCATAGGTGGAAGAGGACAAAAGCAGTAACAGGCATAACCATCCCAGTCGATGCCGCGTAGTCGTTTTCAAGAATATTGTCGTCATCATGCGACTGCCAGACTAGCGTTGCACGTAGCGACCTACTAGTCGCATCTCATGCTGCACCGCACCATCGCCGAATGGCAGTTATGACAACCAGTGGGGTGGAGGTGGTCAGCGCTTCGGCGCGAGCGCTACTCCCGCGCCGACCAGCACGCCGCCGCCGGCACGGTTGAACCCGCGCCGCACGGAAGGGCGGCGAACCAGGGAGGACACGCGCCCAGCCAGTGCCCTAGAGCTTATCGAGGCGAACCTTTGTCCCGCAGCCTCTTACAATAGCGACGCAATGACCCCGTTCCGGCGAGCTGCCCTCCGCTACCTTGCGGCTCATAGCAGCGATGTTGGGTCAGACTCCTTTACGACTGCGTGGAGCTGTCCGTGCTGCCCGACGACGACTGACCTTCTGCGCCGCCGGCCGGGTCCAGGAACGATGGTAAGTTTAGCGGCTTACACTTACCCTGGACTGGGCGCGCGCTCGTGGGCCTGACCTGGCTCATGCTCGGCGAGACTGTCAGCGGCGCCTGTCACCGAGCATGAACCAGACGCCACAAATAGACCCAGCGAATGTAAGCCAGGCAAGGCCCGTAATACGCGTGCCCAGCCGCAGGTAAGTGCAAGACGTCCTATCTAGCCGACCACGATCTTCCGGCCCCCGGTGCCGCTCCGGGCCGCAAGCTGCTGCAAGGCGCTCGCGAAGGTGTGGTCGGTGTGCCGGAGGCCGCGCGTCCGGATACGCACCGGCCTGTCCCCTGGTTCAGCCTCCACTGCCGCCAGCAATTGCGGCAGGCGCAGGAACGTGGCGGTGCCGGAAAGCCGCAGCTCGGTCCCGCCGCTCGTTTCGGCGCGCCGCAGGCGGAAGCCCAGGCTGCGTGCCTGCCGGACCGACTCGGCAACCGACAACGCCAGTCCAGTCAGCACGCCTGTCAGCAGGTCCACGGCAACCACGCCGGCGCAGGTTGCCCCCCAGATCGCCACCGGCATCCACCCGTGCGCATGCAGCAGCTCGCGCGCATGGCGCAGGCTGACGAGGCGCCATCCCGTCACCACCAGCACGCCGGCCAGCGCTGCGGTGGGCACTGCCCGCAACACGCCAGGCGCCGCCGCGACGAAGGCCAGGATCAGCACGCCATGCAGCACCGCCGCCAGGCGCGTCTGCGCCCCGGCCTGCACGTTGGCGGAACTGCGCACGATGACGCCGGTGACCGGCAAGCCGCCCAGGAGGCCGGACACCCCGTTCCCGACGCCTTGTGCCACCAGCTCGCGGTCGTAGTCGGTGCGGACCCGGTCCTGCATGCGGTCCACCGCAGAAGCCGACAGCAGGCTCTCCGCGCTGGCGATGAAGGCCAGCGCCACGGCCGTCATCATCAGGCCAGGCTGCAGCAGGGCGCCGAATGCCCCGGCGTCCGGCAGCGACATGCCCTCCCACATCCGGTCCGGCACGTTGACGTGCAGGACAGGCAGCGACAGGGCGGCGGTGGCCGCCGAGGCGGTGACCACTCCGATGAGGGCGCCTGGGACCAGGCGCAGCGCATCCGGCCGCCACCGCTCCCATGCCAACATGCCAGCGATGGTGATCAGCCCGATGAGCAGCGCTGCCTCCCCGCCCACGCCGTCCAACGGGAGCAGCCCCAGGAAGGCGGAGGGTGCGGCAAGCAAGTTGTCCAGCCCGCTCGCCATCGGCTTGCGGTCGAGCAGCACGTGCAACTGCCCGGCCACGATCAGGATGCCGATGCCAGCCAGCATGCCGTGCACCACGGCTGGCGAGATGGCCCGGAACCACCGGCCCAGCTTCAACAGGCCGGCGGCGCATTGCAGCAGACCAGCCAGCACCAGGACCGGTCCCAGCGCCCCGATGCCGTGCGCCTCGATCAGGTCGAACACCATGACGACGAGCCCGGCCGCCGGGCCGCTGACCTGCAGCGGCGAGCCGGACAGCAGCCCGACCACGATGCCGCCGACGATGCCGGCGATCAGCCCCCGCTCGGGCGGAACGCCCGAAGCGATGGCGATGCCCATGCAGAGCGGCACGGCTACCAGGAAGACGACGAACGACGCGGAGACGTCGCGTGCAAGCTGTGTCGGCATCATGTCACTCTGCCGCCGTCGGCAGGGCGTGCTTGGCGGACCCGTTGCGCGGCGAAACCGCGGCGACCGGCGGCGCGTCGTCGTCCGGCATCGGCACGAAGTGCCCCAGCTCGCCGTCATAGGCCAGCACCTGTCCGTGCTCGAGCTCGAACATCCAGCCGTGCAGCGTCAGCGTGCCCGCCGCCAGCGCCGCAGCCACGGAGGGATGGGTGCGCAGGTGGTTGATCTGGACGACGACGTTCTCCAGCGCCAGGGCGCGGTGACGGTCCGCATCGGACGCGCCGGCCGGGCAGGTCTTCGCCACCACCTGCTCGGCCGCGTGGCTGTGGCGCAGCCAGGCGGCGACGTTGGGCATCGCCTCCAGGGACTGCGGCTTCAGCAATGCTCCCATGGCGCCGCAATCGGAGTGGCCGCACACCACGATGTCGCGGACGCCGAGCGCCACGACGGCGTATTCGATGGCAGAGGAGACGCCGCCGTTCATCTGCGCGAAGGGCGGCACGATATTGCCGGCGTTGCGGCAGACGAACAGCTCGCCGGGCTGGCTTTGGGTGATCATCTCCGGGATCACCCTGCTGTCGGCGCAGGAGATCATCAGCGCCCTCGGCTTCTGCCCGTCATGAACCAGACGCCGGTATAGCGCACGGTCATGCGGGAATACCTCGCCGCTGAATTTTGAGATGCCTTTCGCCATTTCGCGAAAACTGGACGAAACGGCAGAAAAATCTTGGGGTGCAGACACAATCATGGGCTCCTTGCATTGGGTTGCAACGGCCGTATGCGCGCACAGGGGATCTGAACCACAATTTCAAACATACAGATCACCGTACAACGCACACGGTGATCCGACATCGCTAGGTTGGCCGGCACATTTGCCGACGTCCTGCCAGAGGGGCCCGGATCATTATGATTGAAATGAGCCTAACGGGTTTATGCCGCATCGCACAAGACATAAACCAGCAAACCTCCAGATTGTTTCGAGCTAGGCAAAAAGCAGAGTTGCAGCCTTAGATGCGGCGAACCGGCGCAGCCGTCCGCAGCGATGGAAGGACGCCGTGGCCGAGCTGGTCGAGCTGTAGGCGGGCTACCAGGACTGGCTCGACAGCCTGCCCGAGACTCTCCGGGAGGGTGCCACCGCCGAGGCGCTGACGGTGGTATGCGGCCTCGACCTGTCCGAGCTGGAGGGCGTGGAGCCGCCGCGCGGATTCGGGCGCGACTAGCGGGCGCGGGCGCCCGACCCTGCCGGCGCGTGGACAGGGCTATGCTGCACCGCAGCAACGCAGAGTCCACATTATGGAAAGCGGCGGGAAGTCCTGCCAAAGTACTCTGGTAGTCGCGGCGGCACCGCGGCGAGCTGGGTGGCGCCGGGACTTGGCGAAGGGCAGTATTCGGGCCTCGACGGACTTGGTTGATCAAGCACGATGACTTAGCAATTTCATTGCATTTTCAGTGTTAAAGGCAATCCAGGGCGGCAAGCGGGTTTGCTTGAAAGCACGCTGGCGCAGACTCCTTGTAGATGTGCCTCCAGCCTGTTTAGTTGGACGCGCACCGAGGCGCAGAAGCGAAAAACTACCTATGTCTGAGAACAAAGTGTCAGCCGCATGACGTCGGATGCAAAGACGGCCGGAACATACGCCGTTCTGTTTCGCACCCATCTCTGGGACGACTACGTGGAGCGGCAATATCAACGCCTTCGCGCCCAGGTCGGTCGCGGCGACCTGTTCATCCTGGTTGATGAAACCAACGGGCCCGTCTCCATCCCGCATTCGAACGTCGTGCCCCACACCCAGGCCTCCGTGCTGGACCTGGGGCTTAGCGGCGCCGGGCATGGCAACATGCTGTGGTTCAACGGCGACTATCCGCTATACTACTTCTACGAGCAGCACGGCAGCTATGACTACTACGTCATGACCGAGTATGACGTCGGCGTTCATCGTCCCCTGGACGACATCGTGGACCGGATGGCGCACGACGGCACCGACCTGGTCGGCCTGCCCAATGAGGAGGAGGTCGCAGGATGGCCGCTGACCCACACCTGCCTCGACGCCTATGCCGAGGATGAGATCAAGAAGTGCCTGATCTGCATCTCGATGTTCTCCAACCGTGCCGTCAGCCACCTGTTTGACCGCCGTCTGGAGATGTCGAAACTGGAGAAGGCCGGCCTGATGCAGCATTGGCCCTACTGCGAGGCGTTCATCCCCACTGAAACCGCCCTCGCCGGCTTCAGGATGGCGAGCCTGGCAGAGTTCGGGCCGGTGGACCGCTACGACTGGTCACCGGCGGTGATCGAGGCGGAGCTGCCACACCTCGCTGGGCAGGCGTTCGTCCATCCCGTGCTGGATGCGCACAGGTTCGTTCAGCACACGATGAAGAACCTATGGCCGCCGGAGGCATTCTTCACCACGCAGAACCTGGTGGCGCGCAACCTGCGTCGGGCGCCGATCAGCGTATATGGACCGCCGCTGGCGCAGGCACTTTACAAGCGTGCCGGCGCCCCGCTTCGGAAGTTACTGTCCATGCTGAAGCTGAGCTAGCAAGCATAACCGCGCTGGGCAGTACACGCCGGAGGCGGAGCGCCAGGTTGATGATCTCCGCCGCTTCTATGAGGAGCGGGATAGGGTTGAGGTCGCCCGGAATTTGGATCTTGCCCTTGGCGATGCAGAGAGCAGGATAGCTGCGCAACCCGAGGATAGATTGCGCGCCCCTCGCCTCTACCCTGTCCTTGCACGACAAGGTTGGGCATGGATCAAGGCAGGCCGCTACTGGGTTGCCTACAGTACAACCTGGCCCCCGGTGATCGTCGGCGTGTTTGACGAAAGCTCTGACATTCCTGGCCGCGCTTAGGTGGTGGCCTAGCCTAAGCGATCCAGCCTATGATGATGTGAGTAAATGCGCCAAAACTCGCAAACTCAAAGGGTGACTGGATGCACGTCGTGGCGGTACTGAACCAGAAAGGAGGGGCGGGCAAGACCACCATTGCCACCCACTTGGCTCGCGCGTTGCAGCTCAGCGGCGCCAGTGTGCTGCTGGTGGACTCCGATCCGCAGGGGAGCGCTCGCGATTGGGCAGCCGTGAGGGACGAACAGCCAGTGACGGTTGTAGGCATTGACCGACCGACTATCGAGCGTGACCTCAAGAATATTGCCCGCAAGGACTTCGTGGTAATTGATGGAGCGCCGCAGGCCGCTGATTTGGCCGTGTCTGCAATAAAGGCTGCTTCCTTCGTCCTGATCCCGGTGCAGCCCTCTCCCTATGGTATCTGGGCTACGGCTGACTTGGTGGAGTTGGTGAAGCAGCGCATCGAAGTTACCGATGGCAAGCTGCGGGCTGCTTTCGTGGTATCGCGTGCCATCAAGGGTACGCGAATCGGCGCCGAAATCATGCAGGCACTGACCGGCTACGGACTGCCGATCCTGACCACAAGGGTGACCCAACGTGTCAGCTACCCAGGTACTGCTGCTCTTGGAACAACCGTACTCGATACCGAACCGGATGGTGAGGCTGCCCGTGAAATACGGGCGCTGGCCGATGAAGTCATACGGTCACTCGCTTGAGCATAAGAGGACTTAAGTAGATGAGTGTAGGCAGGGGGGGTACCTTGAGTGCCGGCCGACCAAGCAAGTCAAGGAAGACGACCACCTTGTCCAGCATGGCTGACAAGGGTCCAACCGTGCGGGTCAACTTTGATCTGGAGCGGGATGAGCACGTCAAGCTGAAGGTACTCGCCGCACAGCAAGGCCGCACAGTTGCTGACATCATGCGGGAGTTGGTATCTCAGTACATGAGTAAATGAGCATTTGATTATATAAGTGGAAAATCAGATGCTCGCGCATCACGCCGGTGTATGATGTCAGGTCATTACGAGCCGATTCTGCCCAACAGTCTCGACCTAACCATCACGGTCATGTCATGGTGCTAGAAGCCCCGCATGGTGCGGGGCAGAGCGTCCAGGGAGACCACAGACGCCCAGCAGCTAGAAACGCCAAAGGCCCGCCTTTAGAGGGCGGGCCCGGGACATACCGACCGAAGCCGGAACTCTACGCGACCTGACAATCAGTAGAGTCCCTCAATCGGCCGACTTTTGCAAGCTCTGTCTTGCCACGGTTTTGCACGTCCTGGCGCCAGCCCTCCCAGCACCTTGGCCCCACCGAGGAAGGGACTGCTTTGCCCGACGTACAGCCTGCCATGCCCAGCACCGGACGCCTTGGCGCCCGCGTGCGCCCGAGTGCTCCCGACTCCCACCATCCCCGCCCATGGCGGCGGGGCAGCGTGTTCGGCGACGGCCCGCGCCGGCCGCTATCGGCCGACGAGCGCCGCATCTGGCTGGCCCGCGCCGAGCTGGAGCGCAAGGCCAGGCGGCTGACCGCGCTGCACGTCGATGTCGCCGGTGCCTTGCTGAAGCGGCTGGGCGTGGAGGGGCAGTGCGACCCTGCGCACGCCACCTTGGCGGAAGATGCCGGCTGCGACCCGAGCACCGTGCTGCGGGCACTGGCTGCGCTGCGGGCGGTGGGGCTGGTGACGTGGGAGCGGCGGCTGGTGCGCCGTCCCTGGCCTGTGGGCGGGCGGGGCGCGACGCGGGCGGAGCAGACCAGCAACGCCTATGAGCTGCTGTTGCCGGACCGGCCGGTTGCCCCGCGCGAGGAACGCCGGTGCAGCGCCGTGCGTCGTCGTCCGGACTGTGACCGGCAAGATGCCGGAGAAACTCCTTCTCAGTTTATTCTAAGAGGGTTTCCAGAGGTGACTGAGACCGAACTACAACGGCTCAAAGCCATCCAGACAGCCCGATGGGCACAGCTTAATGCAGAGTGGCACGCCAAGCGGGCCGAGCGGTGGCACGGGAGGGGCTGACAGACCCCACAAACCCCCTCTCACGGCTAAGCTGGTGCCACGGTGCTCGGAGCCGTCAAGGACGCACGCCTTGCGTGCGCCGCTACGCGGTGGCCTACGGCCATCCTTGACCGCCCCTGCGCGCCGTAGCCGCTTGGAGACGTCAGGATGAAGGGCGTCCCGACCTTTCAACCCTGGCCTCCGGCCAGGGTCGAACAAAGGGCTGACAAGGAAGAAAGTAGCTGCGAGTCAGCCCAGCAACCTTGCTTTGCAGGACAGAAACACACAACATTCAAATAATTTGTATTACTAGGGATCGGAGCCATGCGCGTAACCACGGCGGAGTTCATCAGGGGCTACGGAACGCTGGCCGACAAAGCACTGACGGAGCCGGTCACCATCACCAAGAACGGCCGGGACCGCTTGGTGCTGGTGTCAGCCGACGAGTATGCGCGGCTGAAGCGACGCGACCGGCGCGCGATCCTGCCGGAGGAACTGACGGAGGAGGAGATCACGGCCATTGCCACGGCCGAGATGGACCCCAAGCACGAGCACCTGAACGAAGAAGTCCGCGGCTGGCAGCCCTGAGTTGACGAGCTGGCCCGAGCCGGAACCCGGCTTGGTTATCCGCTACGCCTACCTGTGGCGACGCGAACAAGAAGCCGGACGGGAGGAGGGGGTGAAGGACCGGCCATGCGCCATCGTGCTTGCGTTAGCGGGCAAGGAGGATGACCGGCCGCGGGTGGTCGTACTTCCGGTCACGCATACGCCGCCACAGTCACCGACCGAGGGAGTCGAGCTACCGACGGCGGCGAAGCGGCGGCTTGGGCTGGACGAGGAACGGTCCTGGGTGGTCACCAGCGAGGCCAATGTCTTCCTATGGCCCGGCCCCGACCTTCGCTTCCTGCCCGGGCAGGGACCTGAGAGCGCGGCCTATGGCGTGCTGCCGCCGGACGTGTTCCGGGTGGTGCGGGATCGTTTCCTTGCCGGGCTACAGGCACGACGAGCGGCGACCGTGCCGCGCACAGAATAGGCCCAGTGACTGCGAAGGTGTGCGTTTGGCCTGTAGATCGGCGTGGAAGATTGACCCCCTGAGAGGGTGATCGGCGTCCAAAACTGACCCCCTGATTTGTGGCAACACGCCACCCGGCGTTTTGGGTGGTGGGGGGAGATGCTTGTTGTGGAGACAATTGCTCGGATTAGGCGGGCGCACTTTGTTCAGGGCAAGACGATCAAGGCGATTTCCCGGGAGCTTGGGATTGCGCGCAACACCATTCGCCGGATCCTGCGCTCGGGTGAGACGAGTTCTGCCTACCAGCGTGACGTGCAGCCGCGGCCGAAACTGGGCCAATGGACGGAGGAGCTTGATCGCCGCCTGATTGCCAATGATCGGCTGTCGCGGCGGGAGCGGCTGGGCCTGATCCGGATCTTCGAGGATCTTCGCGGCGCGGGATATCAGGGCGGCTACGACGCGGTGCGTCGCTACGACCAGGCGCGCCGGCGCAAGCAGGGCAAGGGTTTGAGCGACGCCTTCGTGCCGCTCGGCTTTGCGCCGGGCGAGGCGTATCAGTTCGACTGGTCGCACGAGATCGTCGTGCTGCGCGGCGTCACCACGCCCATCAAAGTGGCGCAGGTCCGGCTGTGCCACAGCCGGATGCTGTTCGTGCGGGCCTACCCGCGCGAGACGCAGGAGATGGTGTTCGACGCGCACGACAAGGCATTCGCGTTCTTTCGTGGCACGTGCCAGCGCGGCATCTACGACAACATGCGCACGGCGGTGGACGCGGTGTTCGTCGGCCGCGAGCGGATGTTCAACCGCCGTTTCCTGCAGATGTGCAGCCACTACCTGGTCGAGCCGACCGCGTGCACGCCGGCGTCGGGCTGGGAGAAAGGCCAGGTCGAGAACCAGGTCAACGTCGTGCGCGAGCGGTTCTTCAAGCCGCGGCTGCGGTTTGCCTGCTTTGCCGAGATGAATGCCTGGCTGCTGGAGCGGTGCGTCACCTACGCCAAAGGACATCCGCATCCGGAACGCCGCGACAGCACGGTGTGGGAGATGTTCGAGGCCGAGCGGCCGAGCCTGGTGCCCTATGCCGGGCCGTTTGACGGCTTCCACGCCAAGGCGGCGTCGGTGTCCAAGACCTGCCTCGTGCAGTTCGACAAGAACAAGTATTCGGTGATGTCGCAAGCGGTCGGCCGCCCGGTCGAGGTGCACGCTTACGCGGACCGGATCAGGGTGCGCCAGGATGGTGGGGTCATCGCCGACCATGAGCGGTGTTTCGGCCGCGATCAGACCCTCTACGACCCGTGGCACTATGTCCCCGTGCTGGCGCGCAAGCCTGGCGCGATGCGCAACGGGGCGCCGTTCAAGGACTGGGTCCTGCCCGGTGCGCTGGGACGGGTGCGCCAGAAGCTGAGGTCTGTCCCGGACGGCGACCGGCAGATGGTCAAGATCCTGTCCGCTGTGCTGACCGACGGCATTCCGTCCGTGGAAGCGGCCTGCGCGGAAGCACTCGAGGCGGGGCTGTGCAGCAGCGACGTCGTGCTGAACGCCCTGTCGCGCCAGCGTCAGCCGACACCGCCGCCCCTGATCCCTGTGCCGGCCGCGCTGGTCCTGCACCAGCAACCGGTTGCGGACTGCGCCCGCTACGACACCCTGAGGAGACCGCACAATGGAACGCCATGAGATCATGGAGATGATGGCCGAGCTCAAACTGCTCGGCATGCGCCTGGCGTTCGACGAGGTGCTGGCCAACGGGGTCAAGCGCCAGCACCCGGCCCAGCAGATCATCGGCGACCTGCTGGCGTCCGAGCTCGCGGAGAAGCACGCGCGGTCCATTCGCTACCAGGTCGGCGCCGCCAAGCTGCCCCTGGCCAAGGAGCTTGCCGATTTCGACTTCACCGGCAGTCCGATCAACGAGGGCTTGGTGCGCGAGTTGGCGGTCGGCACCTTTCTCAGCCAGCAGCGCAACACGGTGCTGGTTGGCGGCACGGGCACCGGCAAAAGCCACTTCGCCGTTGCCATCGCCCGCAACTGCATCCGCGCCGGCGCCCGGTGCCGGTTCTACACCGTGGTGGACCTGGTCAACCGGCTGGAAGCGGAAAGCAAGGCGGGGCGGGCGGGGAAAATCGCCGACGCGCTGACCCGGCTCGACCTCGTGGTGCTTGACGAGCTGGGCTACCTGCCCTTTGCCCAATCCGGCGGGCAGCTGCTGTTCCACCT
>JAABUV010008004.1_pt1 | contig 10851 bp, 8 predicted proteins | sample 5559971 | NCBI WGS metagenome assembly JAABUV01 (sample SAMN10711881, study PRJNA513362) | rock metagenome | isolation source: Antarctica rocks | place: Antarctica: Victoria Land, Knobhead nord | collected 2015-12-19
TCTTGGTAAGAGGATGCCCTATTCAACGGTCAACTGTCAAAAAGACGGGTGACGGACTACTAGTAGTCCGTCAAGGCTGAAATAGATGGTTCGCGCGTGTCTACTGGGACCGCCGCCGTCCCGGTGGTTTGTGGTAGCGCCAGCACAGCGCGGGTTCACCGAGAGGGCCGCCCGGCAACGGTGGCCGCCGGGACGGCAGCGGTCCCAGTAGACAACCGTCAAGACGACGCTTGACGGACTACTAGCGTGGTACATCATGAATCACGACGGTGGTGGTTAAACCGCACGATGTGTTCTGAGGCTGTCGCCCAAGGAGCGACAGGACGACGGTCCACGCACGGGCGACGAGTTTGACGTTCGGACTCACTCTGCCTGCTGTCGGCGCACAGACCGGCTGCGTGGCCGACACCATGCGCCCCGCCCTATCGTCCACCGCAATGACGGCTTTTACATAGCCGGGCATGGCGATACGCCGCCGCAGCTTGCCGCTGCGAGCGTCCAGCACGCTGATTCTCCCCGACACGACCGTTACGACGCCATTCGCGGTTATAACGTTCACGTTCGCGATGTACAGCCGTCCGCGCCGCCTGTCCAGGGCGATGCTGTCCGGGTCCCACCCCACATTGATGGCCTGGATGAGGCGCCCGTCCCGCGCGCCAAGGGTGTGTACCGTTTCAAAACCGCTCGATTGTGGCAACGAGGAGGTAACGACAAAGACCCGTTCCGTCGCCTCGTCGACGGTAAGGGCGTCGGGACGCTTACCGTCGTGGAGAGGGATTGTGCGCACCAGGGCGCCGCTACGGGCGTCGAGCATCGCGATCCCCCTCGGGGCGGGAATAAAAACGCGCCCGCTCCGCTCGTCTACCGCGATCGGGCCGCCTACGGCAACGGTCCGCACGACGCGCCCGCTCCCACTATCGAGCACCTGCGTCTCGGGGGCCTGGCCCTGGCCGTCCCTACTTATGAAGGCGCGGCCAGTCCGCCCGTCGACCGCGACCCAGCGCGGCCAATCGCCCTGATTGCCGCCGAGGGTAGCGGTGGACAGGACGCGCCCGCTACGCGTGTCGAGGATAGCGAAGCCGCCGATGCCGTCATGGTCGCCACCGACGACTATCGCGCGCCCAGCCACGGCGTCTACCGCCAGGGCAGCCGGGCCGGTCACGATCGGGCCGAGGCTGACCATGCGCAGGAGCAGCCCGCTCCGCGCGTCGAGCACCCGCGTCTTGCCATCGACGCCAACGGCGAGGACGCGCCCGGCCCGTTCGTCTACGCCCATGTCCACGGGAGCGTTATTGTCGGCGCTGCCCCCCGCCGGCACGGTGCGGACTAGCGCGCCCGACCGCGTATCGAACGTACTGATATAACCGTCCGAGATGCCGAACATGCCGGCACCGTTGGTGACGATGAAGGCGCGCCCGGCCTCCGTGTCTACGACCGCCTCGCGCGGCATCCCCTGAATCGTCGTGACAACCGTACCTACGCCTGTAGCGGCGTGACGCATGGCCGCCGCGCCGCCCAGCATCGTCAGTGCGATTAGCCCCGCGCCGACGTAACGATAAGCCATCATTCGGACACTCTTGGCATAACGACGACCTCACTGACCGTATACGCGCGCCCGTCGGCTGTAGCCACGAGCTTGTCTTCGACATCGTCGGCGCGCAGCACGACCGCGATGACAACCCCCGTGGAGCGCTCGACTGGCCCGTCCACGCCGAGCAGGTAGACGTCGATGGGCATGCCGTCGTCCGACACGGTGCCGGGCACGTAGCCGTAGTTGACGGGGTATACGATGTCGGGATGTCGCGGGTGGCGGCTGCCCAACGGCCGGTCGATCACGACATCGACCGTCTGGCCGAGGTGCGCCGTCAGATCTGGCCGCATGGCGCCCTTACCATGTTTACCCATACAGTATCATCGTCCGACCACCGCCAGGATGCGCTCGACCAGCGTTTCCCATGGACGCGGCTCAAGCACCGGCAGCCTGTAGCGGCGCGCCTCGTCGGCCAGCCATTGACCGTAGAGCCACGCCGCGTGTGTCTGCACGAGTTGCTCGGCTTTCTCGCGATCATGAAAGCCGCGTCCGCGTTTGTGCATGTTGGCAAAGACAAAGTTTTCGTCCGGCTCATGTATAAACACGGCACGTACGGAGTTCCCAACATCGAGGCCGGCGAAGACTCGCTGCGCCGCCATCGCGGGCAGCAGCCCGTCGTCCTCCAGCACTATCGGCGCATTGGTTACGACGTGGTTGGCGACGACGATCTCCAGGGCGTGCGAAACGGATTGTCCAGTGGCGATAAAGCCATCGCGCAACTTCTCTGGCGTCAAACGCCACACGTCGGGCGTAGCGACGAAGAAGTGCAGCCCAGGATGTGTAGCAGGGCTAGTCTCGCGTTCCAGTACCAGTCGGAAGTCGTCGGCCTGTGCCCAGGAGATTCCCAGGCTACGTGCCAGGTGTTGCGCCGCGATCGTCTTGCCGACACCCGACGGACCACCGATCAGCAGCACCTTCCAATCTCGTCGCGTTCCATCTATTGCGTTATCCATCGCCGCCCTGCGTCCAATCCCTACATGGTCTTGACCACCGCCGCTATCCGCGCCTGCGACGACATGCCGGCTAGATAGTCAGCGGACTGACGCCGGCGCTCCCAGTAAAGACGCCAGCGCATCCACGCTGTCACGCTCTTTGTCACGGCACGTCGCGGCCCCACGCGGCCGTCCACAGGCGGTACCAATCTTCACGGGACAAGGTTATATGGGTCGCGCCTGCGGCCTCGCGGATGTGCGCGGGGTTGGCGCTGCCGATCAGTGGGATGATCCCCGTCGGATGGGCCAACAGCCAGGCCAGCGCGATTTGCGCGGGTGTGGCGTCGTAGCGCTCGGCCTGCGCCGCCAACTCGGCGCGCAGCCCTTTCGGCTGTGAGGTATCGCCGGAAGAGTCGTCTTGTCCCGCCAATACACCGTTACCGAGCGGGCTCCAGGCCAGCGGCGTCATGCCCAAGGCCATGCACTGGTCGAGCGTGCCGTCGCCGCCATCCCAGCCCTCGTAGAGGGGGGCGAGGCGGGTCAGGCTGATCTCGATCTGGTTACTACGGATCGGCGCGTCGAGGTAGCGTTGCAGGGCGCGGACCTGCTCGGGGTAGTAGTTGCTGACGCCGACCGCGCGGATGAGGCCGCGCCGAAGTAAGTCGTTGAGCGCGCCGGCCGTTTCGGCGGGGTGGGTCAACGGGTCGGGGCGGTGCAGCTGGTAGAGGTCGATGTAGTCGATGCTCATGCGGCGCAGTGAGCGCTCGACGCACTCCGTGAGGTAGGGGGCGCTGAGGTTGTAGTGACCCTGACCGAGGACGATGCCGCCCTTGGTGGCGATGACGATGTGTTCGCGCGCGCCTGGCACGGCGGCCAGGCAGTCCTTGAACACCTCCTCGCATGTGCCAGCGCCATAGATGTCGGCGTGGTCGTAGAGGGTGATGCCGGCGTCGAGCGCCGCTTCGAAGGCGGTGATCGCCCGCTTTCGCTGTGCGGGACCCAGCTCGGCCGGGTTCCACGTCCCCGTCAGCCCCATGCAGCCCAGCGCGACGCGCGACACGCGCGGTCCATCGCGCCCGATCGCCTGCTGTGGTAGCAAAGCCTCAACGTCCTCAGCCATGTTCAATACATCCTTATCTGTTAGGGCTATAACACGATCTAACAGCAGCCCGCTGTCTGTAGACAAAGCGCTCTCCTATCTTGAACAGATAGGCGCCCTGACCAAAGGCGGCAACACCTTTCTCCGCAGCCTCTGCCATCGTAGCGCCAATAACAATCCCGCCCTCTTTACTGATAACGATATATTGGCCCCAATGCGTGTTCTCGAACGGTTTGCCGTACTGATCGTACAAGCAGTCCATCTCGGTTAGCCGCCCTTTGTCTGTTTCCGTCGTCATGTGCACACCTCGCTCATTGACTATGCATACATGGTAACACGACATGCAGAGCCCGTCTGCCAAGCGCCAGGCCGATGACGTCCGTCAGTCTGTTAAAATGGTCGTAGTCGATGTTAATAGCGAGGCCACGACGGAGAAAGTACCTGCGCGCGGGCCGGGCAGGGACCGGGGGCCACTGACTGCAAGCCCCCGGCGGCGGACGCGCGGCGAAGTTCACTCCTGAGACGGCGGCTGAACGACGTGTAGCTATGCATGGCTACGTTGAGTAGGCCGTCGCGGCGCCCAGCCGTTATCGGGCAACGAGCGGATCGTCTTATCATGAGACGATTCACAAGGGGTGGTACCACGGAGGCCAGCTTCGTCCCGGACGAAGGTGGCCTTTTTGTTTTTTCATTGGGTATGGCAAGCCCGCGTCAGCAATATGGCGTCATGGTTGTAGGGGCGTATCGCCATACGCCTGGCGGTCGCACGCAGGCGGATCATGTGCGCCTCGCGATATAAGCCTACGGGCTGCAAGCGCTGGGCGTATGGCGATACGCCCCTACACCGCCAGGGTACTGCCATGCGACTTTAGTCGCGAATTCAGCGGGTTCAAGGAGGTAGTTATGAGTGATATCGTCGAGCGGCTGGCCGAGCTGGGCCGCGCCGCCGAGGCCGCGCTGGCGGAGGCGTCCGACGCGGCCGCGCTGGAGGGGTGGCGCGTGCGCTACCTCGGCCGCAACGGCGCGCTGGGCGCTTTGATGGAACAGATGGGCGCGTTGCCCAAAGAAGAGCGTCCCGCCGCCGGGCGTGAGGCCAACCGCGTCAAAAATCTGTTGGAAAGCGGCTACGGCGCACGCGCCCAGGAACTGCAGCAGGCGCGGCTGCTGGGAGACCTCGCCGCCGAGCGCATCGACGTGACCATGCCGGGACGCACACCGGCGGTCGGCTACCCGCACCCCTTGCGCGAGACGCTGGAAGAGATCATACGTGTCTTCGCCGACATGGGCTTCACCGCCGTGGAGGGTCCCGAGGTCGAGTGGGAGCGCTACAACTTCGAGCTGCTCAACATCCCCGCCGACCACCCCGCGCGTGACACCATGGACACCTTGTACGTCGACCAAAAGCTGGGCATCCTGCTGCGCACGCACACCTCGCCGATGCAGGCGCGCACCATGCTGGCCCAGGAGCCGCCCGTACGCATCATCGTGCCCGGTCAGTGCTACCGGCGCGAAAACGAGGACGCCACGCACCTGGTCGACTTCTCGCAGGTCGAGGGCCTCGCCGTCGACACGGACATCACTTTCGCCGACCTCAAGGGCACGCTGGCCCTGTTCGCGCGGCGCATGTTCGACGCGCGTGCGCGCTTCCGCCCGCACCACTTCCAGTTCACAGAGCCAAGCGCCGAGATGGATGTGACCTGCCCCGTCTGCGGCGGCAAGGGCTGCCGTGTCTGCAAGTTCGAGGGCTGGGTCGAGTTGCTGGGCTGCGGCATGGTGCACCCGCGCGTGCTGCGCATGGTCGGCTATGACCCCGCCGTCTACTCGGGCTTCGCCTTTGGTATGGGTATCGAGCGCGCCGCTTTCTTCAAGTACGGCGTGCCCGACCTGCGCCTCTTCTACGGCAATGACCTACGTTTCCTGGAGCAAGCGCGATTGGAGGGAGCGCGATGAAAGTATCGTTGAACTGGCTGCGCGACTACGTCGATATCGACCTCGCGCCGGAGGAACTCGCCGCGCGGCTGACTATCACGGGGACCAAGGTGGAGGGCGTGGAGTACATCGGCGCGCAGTGGCGCGGCATCCTGGTCGGGCGCATCGCGCGCCTTGACCCCCACCCCGACCCCGAGGTGAGCCTGCAACTCGCCACGGTCGCGCTCGGCCCCAAAGGCGAGCAGACCGTCGTAACCGGCGCGCAGAACATCTCAGTGGGCGATAAAGTGCCCTACGCCGGGCTCGGCGTGACGCTGCCCAACGGCGTCACGCTCAAGCCGCGCAAGTTGCGCGGCGTTATGTCCGAAGGTATGGTGCTGGCCGACGACGAACTGGGGCTCGGTGACGACCACAGCGGCATCCGCATCCTGCCGCCCGACGCGCCCGAGGGACGCGCGCTCTCCGAGTTGCTGGGCGACGTCATCTTCGATCTGGAGATCACCTCGAACCGGCCCGACTGCCTCTCCGTGGTCGGCGTCGCGCGCGAGATCGCCGCGATCACCGGCAAGACGCTGCGCCTGCCGGGCGTGCAGATTGTCGAGGGCGAGGAGCGCGCCGACGACCTGCTGCGCGTCTCCGTCGAGGACCCCGCGCTGTGCCCGCGCTTCACCGCGCGTGTGATCACGGGGATCACGATCGGTCCCTCGCCGGAGCGTCTGGTCACGCGCCTACAGGCGTCCGGCGTGCGCTCAATCAACAACGTCGTAGACATCACCAACTATGTGATGCTGGAGTACGGCCAGCCCATGCACGCCTACGACCTGGCGACGCTGCCCGGCGGCGCCCTGGGCGTGCGCCACGCGCATGTGGGCGAGACGGTGGAGACGCTCGACGGCCAGACGCGCCACTTGACCCCCGAAATGCTGGTTATTATCGACGGCGAGGACCGCGCCATCGGCATCGCCGGCGTGATGGGCGGCGCCGAAACCGAGATCGGTGAGGGCACGACGGCGGTGGCGCTGGAATTGGCCAACTGGAACGGACCCAACATCCGGCGTACCTCGACGGCGTTGGGCCTGCGCACCGAGGCGTCGGGCCGCTTCGAGAAGGGGTTGCCGCCGTACCTGACCGCCGTGGCGGCCGAGCGCGCCGCCGCATTGATGGAAGAACTGGCGGGCGGCGTGGTCGCGCGGGGGTTGATCGACGTGTGCGCGATGGAACAACAGCCGCGTGTCATCGTCCTGCCGGTGTCGGAGCCGCGCCGCCTGCTGGGCATGGACATCACCGTGGCCCAGATCGTAGAGAGCCTGGAGCCGCTGGGCTTCGATGTCCGTCTCCCGGAAGCGGACGCCTCCGACGATGTGCAAGAGTTGGAGGTAGCGGTCCCGTTGTGGCGCGAAGACGTGGAGGAGGCGGCGGACATCGTTGAGGAGATCGCACGTATGGTCGGCTACGACACGGTCCCCGAAACGCTGTTGCGCGGCGGGGTGCCGGCGCGCGGTCCCGCGGGCGCGTTCTACTGGTGGCGACAACTGCGCCCGTTCCTGCTGTCATGCGGGCTGACCGAAGCCTACACCCACCCATTGACGGGCGAGGCCGCGCTGGAACGCCTGCGCGCGCCGGGCGTCGAGGGCGCGATCGAGTTTGGCCCGCTTTCCGAGGACGAGATTGCCGCGCTCGCGCCCAACGCTGCGGCCGTGAACGCGGCCGGGGCGACCTACGGTCCGATGCGGCTGGAGAACCCGTTGTCACCCGAGCGCGCCGTGCTGCGTCCGACCCTGATGGCGGGGCTGCTCGACGCGGTCAGCCTCAACCTGCGCCACGGCCGCGAGAGCGTGCGCCTGTTCGAGTTGGGCCGTGCCTATTACCCGCGCGTCTTCGCGGCGCCTGACACATCGGTACAGCCCGCGCTGGAGCGGCGCACGCTGGGCGTCGCGCTGGCGGGGCTGCGCGCGGAGCGTACCTGGGACGGCCCGCACGCGGAGCTCGACTTCTACGACCTCAAAGGCATCGCCGAGGAGTTGATGGCCTACTGTGGGATCGCGGGCTACGTCGTCGAACCGGAGGGCCATCCCGTGCTGCACCCCGGCCGCGCCGCGCGGCTGCGCCTGACCGACCGGCGCGGCCGGCCTTCGACCGAATTGGCCGTGCTCGGCGAGGTCCACCCCGAGATAGCGGTGCGCTTCGACCTGCGCGCGCGCACGCTGCTGCTCGAACTCGACGTCGACGCGCTGGCCGCGGCCGCCACGGCGACGCGTACATATGAAGAGGTGTCGCGCTACCCAGCCATCGCGCGCGACCTTGCCGTGGTCGTTTCAATGGACACGCCGGCCGGCGACGTATTGCGCGCGGTGCGGCAGGGCGGCGGCAAGCTGTTGCGCTCGGCGGACGTCTTCGACGTCTACACTGGTGAGCAGGTCGAGGCTGGACAGAAGAGCATCGCGCTCTCGCTGGTGTTCCAGGCGCCCGATCACACGCTGAGCGAGCGCGATATCGACGGCGTCTTCGGTAACATCCAGCGTCGCCTGTGCGACACCGTCGGCGCCACGTTCCGGGGCTAAATACATACCTGTTCATGCGCGCTCGCGTTACCCCCTGGGACCGCCGGCGTCTCGCCGGCAAACGTTTGCCGGCGAGACGCCGGCGGTCCCAGGGGGCGCTACTTCAACGAAACGCGTCTGATTTCGCGATACATCCTGGGAACGTGCTGGGAACGTGCTCGCGGCAGGAGGTGTCCCGTGATCGGCGCTCCTTTGCGAGTGTGCGCGGTCCTACTCATCTCGTGGCTCGTGCGCCGTATACCGTCCCGTGAGTATTTCTACGGATGATTTTACGGCGGCGCACGCCTATAGTGGATACAGCCTGCTCTTAGCAAGGCAATCAAGTGCGCAGAGTCGCACGCTGATGGGCCAGCCGCTAATTTGTGTGTGGCGTGCGTTATTATCTATGACGCGCGACTATACGCAGTCCGCTCTCCGGTGTATCGTTACGATCCCTACGACAATTGGCTCATAGGGCAGGAGCGATAGCTCTAGCAGGAGAACTGATCTCATGCTTGTCCAGGACGAGGGCTCGGGCGGGAACGCCGCCTTCCAACCGGTCCGTCTGGCCGCGACGCCGGATGCGGCGCACACGGCGCCGGGCGGGCGCGGCGTCATTATGGTGAGCGTGCGTAACGCCAGCAGTATCGTCGATCGCTATCGCATCGCGGTCGACGGCGTTCCCGACGAGTGGTACAACCTGGACAAGCGCCTCATCGCGCTCTTTCCCGGCGCCGAGGAGCGCGTCACACTGACTCTTCACCCTCCCAGCGGGAGCGCCACCGCGGCCGGCGACTACGCCGTGACCGTGCGGGCGGTGTCCGAGGATGATCCGGCGGTCCGAGGCGTGGTCGTCGTGCCGTTGGCGGTGGACGCGATCGGCGCGCTGACCATGGACGTGCTGCCATACCAGTGCGAAGGACGCGCCGGCGCCTTCCGCGTCGTGGTGATCAATACCTCGAACGCCGCCGCCACGATCGACCTGACGATGCGCGATGACCAGGAAGGGTTGCGCTTCCGTCCAGAGCCGGAAGGGCCGCTGACCGTCCCGGCCGGGGGTGAGAGCGCCGTCACGGTAGCCGTTGTCCCGACGGCGCGGGAAACCATCGGCGTGCCACACCCCTACCAAATCGAGTTTCGCGGTATCAGGGTAGCCGAGGACGGCGGGGACGGCGCGCCCGATCCGTTGCTGATGCGGCCGGCCGCCTTCACGTTCGTGCCGCGCTACACCGCGCTGTCCCTGCCGCGCTGGATACGCCGCCTGCCCACCTGGGCGTTGCGGCTACTGGCTCTGCTGCTCCTGCTGCTCCTGTTGGGCACGGGCGCCGGCTTGGGGCAGGTCCTGGGCAAGCCGCCGGCCTCACACGCCGCGGCGCCTATACAGACGCGACGGCCCACAGGCCCCCTGCCCCAGATCAAGCAATTAACCGTCCAGGTAGGGCCACGCGGAGTACTCCTGGCGCGGTGGGCCGTCGCGGGAACGACAGATGTGCGCCTCAACGGGCGCGCGGTGGCGCCATCCGGCCAACAGGCAGCAGCACGTCACGACGCTCATCACCCTTGTCCTCGTCGCCAGGGGCGCGAGTGGGACGGTCACACAAATGTTACGCGTCGCGCCCAGGCCCGTCGCCGTCGCCCTGCCCGCGTCGGCGCTCAGCCTGCCCGTGATCCACTTCACCGCGCGGACCGACCCACGTACGCACAAGGTCGCGCTTGCCTGGAGCGTCACGGGGGCGCAGGCGACGCTGCTCAACAACACGCCGGTCACGGCCACGGCGCATAAGATCATCACGCCGGGACAAACGACCTATGCGCTACGGGCAAGCAATGGACTCGGAACGGTAACGATGAGCATCGTGCTCCGCCGAATCGTCGTACGGATGCCGGCGATTGATCGCTTCGACGTCGCCCGTCAACGCGCGGGCCAGCCCTATCGGCTAATCTGGCGCACGCGTGACGCGGCCACGGTGACGCTCAATGGTCAGCGAATCGGGACCAGTGGCGACCTGATCTTGCGGTCCCCCGTGCGGAGCATGGTCTATCACCTCGTGGCCGGCAACGCCGATGGGCAGACGACGGCCCTTATGCGGATCGACGTCCGCCCGGCGCTGGCGCCGCCCGCGCGCGCTGTCGTGCTCGTGACGCCGCGGATCCTGGCCTTCGCGCTCCGTCCGCGCAAAGACAAGGGCAAGACCATCGTCACCTGGCGCGTCCGTGACGCCGCGCGCGTCTGGTTACAGGGTACGGTCGTACCCGGCACGGGTGAGATGACGCTGCCGCCGGGGACGAGTGAGTTGCGTCTGCGGGCCATCACCGATGTGGGCCTGGAAGATCGTGTGCTACGCATCGCCCAACCCAGTCCCATACCCGTCCCGACACGCGCGCCCACCATCGCGCCAACGGCAACCGCCATGCCTACCCTCGCGTCCACAGCGACCGCGCGACCCGCGCCGACGGCGACGGCCATGCCCACCCCTACGGCCACGGCGACCTCGCGGCCCCGGCTGACCGCGACGGCCACGCCTGTGGCGACCGCGACTCGCCTGGCAACCCCCACCAGCACAGCTGTACCAGCCGCGACCGCTACGCGCCAGCCGACGGCCACGCCCGTGGCGACCGCGACGCCGACACACGGTATCTTCTCAAAAAGCCGGGGCAACAGGGGCGGTGTGCCAGGATGCCCCCAGCATGAGGATCGCGGCGCGCGGCGCGATGAGGCTGGCGAGACTCGGCAACTGGCACGCGCCGGAGACGCGGTCA
>JAABUV010008005.1_pt1 | contig 10847 bp, 12 predicted proteins | sample 5559971 | NCBI WGS metagenome assembly JAABUV01 (sample SAMN10711881, study PRJNA513362) | rock metagenome | isolation source: Antarctica rocks | place: Antarctica: Victoria Land, Knobhead nord | collected 2015-12-19
TGTTTACAGCAGCGCTCCCCGCTTGCTCATTCAGCAACGGTTATGCTCTCCGGCCACAAACACTTTTGAGAAGCTTGCCTGGCGCGCAGCTGCCGCACCTGCTCTTCTATGGACCGCCCGGCACCGGAAAGACGTCGACTGCGCTGGCGATCGCGCGACAGCTCTTCGGGCGCGCACCTGCTGCATTCTGTGATGGTCCGCTGTGGCGTCGGCACCAGAGCCTGCGAGCCAGCTTGAACACAGTGTGTGTGTGTGTCTCTGTTCATATCACGCTACATGGCAAGTCATCGCCTGTTAACGCTGTGTCAGCGAGGCGGGCAGGGCAAGTTGCCGCTGGCCGAGCAGGCCTGGGCGAGGCCTGTTGTGTGCTCGGGCCGCGAGCATGCTACCAGCCTACCAGGCTGTCATGTTGGCAGCTGGCAAGCACTGCGTATGGATGGATGAGCACCAGGCTGCCTTTGTCCTTGCGGCTCTGACGCTGTGCTGCCAGCCCTGTGCCTGGCAAGGGACCCGACCTGCGCAAACGCACATTTGTTGGACCGTGAAGCATGCGCCGCTGCCAGCGCTCGCTGAGCTCCACTGTGTGATGCTCCACTGCGCTGACCGCGCGGCCACGCCGCGCAGGCCGGAGCTGGCCAAGGCAATGGAACACCACAGAGTGGAGCTCGGCGGAGCATTGGCAGTGGCAGACGCGCAGGGAGTTCCATTGCGCTGGGCACGTGGCCGCGCCGCGCAGGCCGGAGCTGGCCAAGTCAATGGAACACTATGAGCATTGGCAGTAGCGGACGCGCAAGGAGTTTTCGTTGCACTGAGCATGCAGACGCGCCGCGCAGGCCGGAGCTGGCCAAGGCGCGCGTCAAGGAGCTGAACGCGAGCGACGAGCGCGGCATCAGCGTCGTGCGCGACAAGATCAAGGCGTTCGCGGCGACCTCGGTCGGCCAGCCCGCGCCGGGCTACCCCTGCCCGCCGTACAAGCTCCTGATCCTGGACGAGGCTGACGCGATGACGACCGTGCGCCGCCCGCGCGCGCCCGTCCCTTGCACACACGGCTTCACGAGGACGTCACGCGAGGCTGGATGCAGCTGCACTGTGTGACGCAGCTCGCCATGAATGCCTGGTATTCCGTGCACACGCCTCGTGGGGCGGAGCGGCGCTCGGCCGTCGCGCCCGTGCAGCTGCTGCACGTCGGGCCGGCTTTGGCTGGGTACAGAGGCGCGCCTCGGCGCTGTCGCTGGGTCTCCGGGCCTGCCTCCCTCCGCTGCATCCTTGCGTGGCCTCTCCTGCGCAGGCTGGCTGCCGCGCGCAGGACGCGCAGAACGCGCTGCGGCGCGCGATGGAGGCGCACAGCAAGGTCACGCCTGCTCAGGCTCGGGCGTGCGCGCAGGACGCGCAGAACGCGCTGCGGCGCACGATGGAGGCGCACAGCACGGTGACGCCTTGACAGGCTTGGGCCGCGCGCGCAGGACGCGCAAAACGCGCTGCGGCGCACGATGGAGGCGCACAGCAAGGTCACGCGCTTCATCTTCATCTGCAACTATGTCTCGCGCATCATCGAGCCGCTGGCCTCGCGCTGCGCCAAGTTCCGCTTCAAGCCGCTGCATGGCGGCATCATGTCCGCGCGCATAACGCACATCTGCGCGGGTGCGGCCGGCCCTCGGCGGGGCTCAGCGCGCGCGCTCCTGCTTGGCGAGGGTCTGACTCCGCCCATGGGTAGCATGCAATGCGCCGCACTGCGTATCTTGTGCTTGCGGGCACACTCTCCGAGCCTGTCCCCTGCCGCCAGCCCGCTGTGGCAGTCTGGTGTCCGGTTGATTGAGGCTCACTACGCCAAGCTGTGCCTGTGGCTGCGCTGTCAAGGCGCGGCTTTGACAATGGATTCCGTACCCTCGTCAGGCACCTGCTCATGCGCACAGTGCATGCGCATGCTGCACCTAGCAGCGGGGCCCGCTCGCGCGCCGAGGCGGGCGGCCCCTGACGTGCGCCCCGCCGCCGGCCATGCGCAGCGGAGGGCGTGAGCCTGGGCGAGGGCGCGATGGAGACGCTGGGCGCGGTGTCGGGCGGCGACCTGCGCAAGGCGATCACCACGCTGCAGTCGGCCGTGCGGCTCAAGGCGCGCGGCTGCTTGCTCGGCCATGTGCGCGCTGTGCGGGCTTGCCGCACCGCTCTGGGCCAGCTCTCACTGGTTGTCCACATGAGTGCAAGTCCCGTTCATATCCCAAGATTTGCCCCCGTCATGAGCCGTGTCGGCACGCTCGCCACACAAACGGACTCTACCGTGCTTGCGCTGCCATCTGCTGCTGCCGATGTCGCACCGACCAGCGCCGCGTGCTGCGTGCAGGGCCCGGCGGTGGAGGCGGGCACGTTGACTGATGTGGCAAGCGCACGGCGATTACAAGGTATATGTAGGGTCATATGGATAGGGCAGGGTAGGGTCACAGGGAAAGGCTGACCCGCGCCGCGCGCTGCGCGCAGGGCCCGGAGGTGGAGGCGGGCACGCTGACGGACGTGGCGGGCGACAGGCGGTCATGGGGTATAGGTAGGGTCATATGGTAGGGTCACAAAGATGCGCTGAGACGCGGCGCGCGCGGCGCGCAGGGCCCGGAGGTGGAGGCGGGCACGCTAACGGACGTGGCGGGCGCGGTGCCGGCGGCTGTGACCGCGCGCCTGCTGGACGCGTGCCGCAGCGGCAAGTTCGCGACCGCGCAGGCGGCCGTGGTGGACACCATCGCCGACGGCTGGGGGGTGCGCGCGGGCGGCCCTACCGCATGACCCCTGGCCTGCAACCAGGCAGGTAGCCAGCAGCCCAGGCGCTGGGAGCAGTGCCGGCATGGTGCTGGTGGCGCGCTGAGTGGGCGACAGTCCTGCGGAAGGCAAGGGGGCGCACGGACGAGCGCTCGCCGGGGGTTGCAGTGGCACGCATGCGGCAGGGTTGTGCGCTGACCTGCATGCTGGGTTGGTGCACAGGCATGCATGCATGCCCAGGCTCTTGCGCGCATGCCGTGGGGCCTCGTGCGGGCGCGGCGACGGTTGGGGCTCGAGAGAGCAGCGCGGTGCCGGCCGTGTGGAGACACATGCGATCCGACCTGCTGGAATGTGTCAGATAGGGTAGCAGGGGTTGTGTTACACATGTCAGACGCGCCCGCGCGCGCCTGACCTGGGGGCGCGGCCCGCAGGCGCAGCAGGTGCTGCTGGAGCTGCAGGCGGCGGTGATGGCCGCCGGCGGGCTGGCCGACCGTCAGCGCGGCGCGATTTGCACCGCGCTGGCGGTCGCTGACAAGGACCTGGTGGACGGCGCCGACGAGCACCTGCAGCTGCTGAGCGTCGCCGCGGCCCTGCAGCGCACGCTGTGCAGCGCATAGCCGGCCGCCGTGTAGGATATCTTTTGGCTTTGTATACGTAAGGTCGGATGAGCGCCTGCAGCTGCTGAACGTCGGCGCGGCGCTGTAGTGCACGCTGTGCAGGGCGTAGCTGGCCGCCGCGTGGGTACCTTGTACCTCTGTGTCCGCGAGGGTGGACGGCGGCTTTGCTTGCCATTGGGAGGCTGCATTAGCCTGACACCCGAGCAACCTGGTGCCTGCATTGAGTGCATGCGGCTGCAAAGACAGACGAGCGTCGTGTACTTCGGCAATGCCGATGCAAGAATAGCAACCAGCTCACTGCACAAAACCTCATGAAAACGCTGATAATGCGTACAGTTCAGGCCATCCGCTTGCCAGAGGCCCATGCGGCATGAGTCATGCAGCAGCTTGCGCCACAATACAATATCACTTCTGCTCGGCGACCGGCGCGCCGCCCGCCAGGGCGGCGCGCTCCGCGGCGGCCGCCGTCTCAAATGGCGCGCGCTCGGCGGCCGGCAGCCCGCGCCAGCGCTCCGCCAGCGCCTTCATGACCTGCCGCATGGCACCGCACGCCCGTCAGACGCCCTGCGTGCTGCGCAGCGCGCCACCATAGCAGCCAGGCGCAGATTACTCAGCGCCTTCTGCATACGGCGAAGCGCGCGGAAAGCAGCAGCCAGGCGCACTTCAACCGGCGACTCCGCATGCCTGTGCAGCCATGTGGGCGGCCGGCAGGCCGTGCACGGGCGTCAGGCCGCACCAGCGCTCTGCCCCCAGACGGCATGCTTGTGCCCAGAGCCCACGCGCTCCAGTGCAGTGGCAACGCGAGGCCCACAGGGCAAGGACAAGCAGTCCAGACGAACCTGCCAGGCACCAGGCTGCAGGCCCGAGAGACAGCACTGCATAAGATTTCTGAGATAGCACCATAAAAGTACTAGGACTGTTGCCACACACAGGGCAGCAGCCATGTGCGGCGACGGCCACTCCGCGACGGGCGGTCGGCAGCGCGCACCTCCGGCGGCCGCAGGTCTGGCGCCTCGGCGCGCAGGCGGGGCCGCGCGTCGGCGCAGAAGCGCAGGTACGCCGACAGCGGCCGCTTGCCCGCGCCTGCGCCCGCGTCGGCCGCCCTGCTGGCGCCCCCGCGCGCGGGCTTCGCGGGCTTGGCAGCCGCCCTCTTTGCAACTTTCCGGGCAGCGCCCTTGGCCGCGGCTCCGCCAGCCCTGGCGCCTCTGCCAGCGGCAGCCGGTGTCTTACGCTCCGCCCCGCCCGCCGCTGGCGCGTCGGCGCCCGCGCGCGCGCCGCCCGCACTCTCGCCCCCGCCCTCCCCGCCCGCCTTGCCGCGCTTGCGCGCGCGCGGCGCCTGCGACACGGCTCCGGCGACTCGCCCGCCCGCCGCCTCGCCGCCGGCGTCAGCCGTCGCCTGTTCCGGCGCCTGTTTTGTCGACCCCGTGCGCGCGCGGCGGGACCGAGCGCTCGGCGGGCGCTTGGCGCGCTCGCGCAGCAGCTCCAGCGCGGCCTCCAGGCCGACGTCCTCGGGCGCCGTCCCCTGCGGACGCGTGGGAGCCTCACCCCCGCGCCCTGAAGCCCCCTGGTGCGCACTTGAGCATTGTCGCACTTGTTGCATTGCTGCGTGAGCGCCATCCAGCAGCGCCACAGCCCGCACGCTGCCCACCCACGAAATAGTGGACATCAGAATCATATATAACCAAGGATTGAATTAATTGCATTGCTGCATGCCAGGCAGCGGGGCGCACGTCAGGCAGGGACGCCAGGCAGTCGCCGTGGCGCACGTACGGCCCGTAGCGCCCGACCGCCACCGCCACAGGCGCGCCATCGCCCGGGTGCGCGCCCAGCTCCTGCCGGGGCCACGGCGGCAGGCGTCGTGCACAGGCTGCCCCACAGCAGGCAGCGGGCGGGCGCCCGCGGCCGGCCAGGGGCGGCTCATGCGCGATGTCCAGGCCTCGAGCGGGCACATGAAAGCGCGGCCACGGCGCCGGCGACGCTGCAAGCTCGACCAGCACTGTTTCATAACATTTGACAGTGTGGGCCGGTTTTACACAGTCCCAAGCATTGCACGGTACCACTGCAACCAATGCTTACATACATCACACGATGTACGTCCGCAGCCGCAACTGAATGAATGAATGAATGAAAGCATCACCGGGAGCCATAACCCGATGACCCCTCAGCTATTTGGATATGGCCTGTTTCAGCCAACTGGGGGCTGTTTAGGCTGGTTGGGCAGGGATGGGACAGCCCGCGCCTTTGGGAAGTGCAGGAGCGCGATCGCTGCCTCGAGGGTGACCGCCGCGGCGTCCGTGCCCGGCCGCAGCGCGGCGCGCCGCAGCCCCGCGCCGCCCGCCGCCTTCTTCTTCCTCTTCTTGCGGCCGCCGCCTGCTGCGCCCTCGTCCTGGGGCGCCCCCCTCGCCCCTCACAGAGCCTCACCATCCCTCGTCGGCGCTGTGGCACAGTGGCAGCGCTGCCGTCACAGGCAACGGTGCGAGCCTCAATGATTTTCATTGTCCAGAGTGTCCGTTACATGCCATTTCATGCCAGGCATGTCGGGGAGTGTCCTTGCCAGGCATTGTCAGGGGCTGTTCTGCGGCTGGAGATCACCTCTACACCAGGCGCAGGCGCGGCCGCGGGCGCCTCGGCGCCGCCCAGCTGCACGTATGCACCGTAGGGCCCGCGGCGCAGGGTCACGGGCGCGCCGGTCGCTGGGTCCGCGCCGAGCAGGCGCACCGCCGCTGCGCAGCAAGAGGACACGAGGTGTGATGGGCGAAGCCCGCGACCCCCAAGACAGAGTCTGTTCTACGGAATCCATATACAAATAATTTTTGGAGGAAAAGAGCCCCTATCTTCTGCTTGGCTCGTGCATTGAGCCCACATCAACAGGGTCGTTAGGCACCCCAACTTGACCCACACACAAGGTCAATTACGTTTGCGCGTGATGGTGTGTCAGGCTGATGCAGGGGAGACTGACAGATGTGGCTCTGAGTCCGATGGACACACAGTGTGGCAGGGAGTGCCCGGGGTAGCCGAGGCATCACAGACCCCGACATGCAATATGCAACCCCCCGCGCACCGCTGGTATCAGGAGCGGCGCCCTCCTCCGGCAGCGCCAGGGGCCGCGTGAAGCCGCAGGCCGGGTAGCCGCTGCAGCCTATGAAGCCGCCGCCGACGCGCGACAGCTTGACGCCCAGCCGGCCGCCGCACGCGGGGCATGCGCGCGCGGCTTCCTCATCCTGGCCCTCCTGCGCGGATCCGGCTTCACGGCTAAACCTCCGCGGGCCGTGCTCCATGACCAACCCTGCGCGACCCTGGCTTCATGGCTAAACCTGCAGTGATCTGGCTTCATGGCCAATCCTGCGCGGAAATAGCTTCATGGCCGACCCTGTGCGGATATAGCTTCATGGCCAATCCTACGCGGGTGCGGCTTCATGGCCATTCTGCACGGCAGCGGCTTCAGGCGGCCTTAGCCGAACTGGCTCTGTGCGCACATGCTCGGTTCTCCTTTCGGAGGGATTGCTGCCCACCACCAGCCCTGCTTCAACATGACCTCCCCTGTCTGCATACCAGACAGTACAGTCCTCTGCTGCGTGCCAAACAGCAAGGACAGAATAGTCGGCGACCTGTGACACACCGCAAACACTCCATGCCCTACCTACTGAACCTGTCTGCCACTGCCTGAGAGTGTGGCATGACACTTACCTTGACCATACTGCGACGGGCACGCCTTCGGCGAGGACAAGTGGGCGCCCTCTAATACCACCGCCTAGAATGCACGTTCAGCTGACCGACACTTGTATGTAGCGGGCATGCCTGCGGCGGGAAGAAGCGCGCGCCCAGCCGCGCGTCCAGCACGTCGATGACGTCCGTCATGCTGACGCCGGCCACCTGCGCCAGGTTGTCCCGGAACGGGCCCCAGAAGGCCTGCAGAACGTCGCCCCACCGCTCGCTGCCGCCTGCGCGCGCGCGGCCGCGCTCGGCGCCCCGCGCGGCGGCGCTCGCGGCGAGGGCAGCGTGCTCGCTGCCTGCCGCGCGCACGACCACAGACCCCACCCCCCAGGCTCTGCGGCGTCCATCCTCACCAGCCTGCTGAGCTGTCAGGCCCCAGCCAGCGCTCCCCTGCTGCGCTTCATCCCCCGTCACAAGCAAGTGGCCATCAGGGTGTGCCAAACACCACAACTTACACGGCTGTGCCGCATTATACCTGGCTGTGCAGCGCTGGCTGGACGCACCCACGACCGTCCAGTTTATACAGGCTGCGCGGCGCCGGCCGCGCGCACCCGAGACCGCGTCCAGCGACGCCTCCAGCGCCGCGGTGAAGCCGTAGTCCACGTACCGGCCAAAGAAGGCGCCCAGGAAGGCCGCCAGCAGGCGCCCGCGCGGCGTCGCCTCCAGCGACCCGCCGCGCTTCGCCACGTACCCGCGCCTCTGCGCATAAGGCGCGCCGATCGGCTGAGGGCATTTCCAGGCGGTGCTGCCTCCAGCGGCCCGGCGCGCTTGGCCACGCACCCTCGCTTCTGCACAACCTGCATCTTCTGCAACCACCTCAGGCATGTCAGATTTGACACAGCCCTAAACGTGATGCACTGCCAGATCCAAATTTGAGCAAAGCTGCCTCTGGGTGAACGCCCCACTCCCCAGTTTGTGCACGCACGCGTCTGCCTTCCCCTGCACTAGTTGCACTGGCCGCGAGCCTTGCTGGCTGTGCACTGATGCTTGAGCAGGACAAGATAGACATGTGTAAAGCAGTCGCAACAGTGCGCACTAGAGTTGTACGATATAGTAAAGCATACGCCACAATGCATTGCACAACGTTAACACGACGCAATCATTTATCATTGCGCAATACAACCGCAACTGAACTGCCCAAGCTGCCTGGGCACGCAGCTAGCTCCCGCGCTGCCGTCAGAGCAGCTGAGCGCCTCAGGAAGGCGCCTCGCTGCGCACTCACTCTTCACCCCTAACCTATGGCGCGTTATGCAAGGTGCGGGATGATAACAGCGGAGCGATGTTGCGCCTCTGCCAACCTGATCCTAGGCGGTCCTGGGCTGAGTCTTCAAAACTCTGGACCGTGAGAGCGGTAGAGGTTCGACTCCTCCTGGTCGGCGGCTGAGGTCACCAACAGTGAACCTGGTTTACTTTTTGCTCAGCCCGCTGCGCTGCACAGCCAGGAGGCCTGCCAGGAATGCGAGCACAGCGACAGAATGCGACATCCTGAGGTTGCTGCGCCATAAGAGCGGCGCTCCCCACACAGCGCTGCGGTCTGTCACCCTCCAGCATGGCTCTGGCAACAACGCGGGGGCGCCTGCAGCACACTGAGCGGGACGCATACGTGGACGGCGGCTGCCACCTCCAGGGGGACTCCGGCAACAGTGGTCACCCCTTTTTGGGTCCGCGCCTGCAGCACGCTGAGCGTGGACGCATACGTGGACGGCCGCCCAATGCCCCGCTCCTCCAGCGCGCGCACCAGGCCGGCCTCGCTGAAGCGCGCCGGCGGCCGCGTGAAGTGCTGCTCTGCGCCCGCGCGCAGCAGCTCCAGCCGCTCGCCCTTCTGCACGCGCGCGCGCCGGGCCTGATGGCTCCTTGCCTGTGCGACGCCCTGCTGCCGGGCGCAGTCGCCCCGCCCGCCGCGCAGCTGCCAGCGGCGAGAACAGGCAGACACATGCAAGGCCCCTGCCACAGCCAAGGCCTCCCACGGCTCTGCACGCTGCCCACCTTCAGTGCCGGCAGCGTGGCGCCCTCGCCCTCGCCGCCCTCGCCGCCGCCGTCGGCCCAATCAGCGCCGCCGTCCCCGTCGACCCCGTCTGCGCTGCCGCCGCCGTCGGCCCCGTCCGCCGCACCGTCGCCCGCGTCCCGCGCAGCGCCGCTGCGAAAGTGCGCCGCCGCGTACGCTGCCAGGAAGCCCGGGAAGTTGACAACGCTCGCGCTGGCACGCAGCACCGGACCGGCCGCGCGCGCGCTCGCAACCGCCGCCATGTCCACGCTCGTCTGCGTCGCGCTCCGAGAGCGGTCAGTAGAGAGTCAGTACAACCTCACTTCAATCTGCTTGCAATTTTATATGAATGTAGTACAATTTAAGCTCAGCGCAGCAGCCGCGGCGCCGGCATGCTGCCGGCGCCCGCCTCACCTGCACAAGGCTACCGAAAAAGCTGGCACCTGGCCACCCTGGCGCAGGCACCCAGCGCCAGGCGCCGCCCGACGACCACCGGCGTGCTTGAGACAGGGCCACATGCAAGTGCATGCTGGCGCGCAAGGCCAGCGGCGCTCGCCCGCCCCCCGAGGACACGCGCACAGGTCACGTGCGGCGGCGTGGCGGCGCGCGCCTGCGCGATGCGCGCGTCGGCCATCTGCGACGCAGCCGCGCGCCGCCAGACAAGCTCATACAGGCGCGCGAGCGGGCTGCGCGGCGGCAGCGCGGCGGCCAGCTCCGCCGGCAGCCGCGCGGGCCACGTTGGCCGCACGGCCTCGTGCGCCTCCTGCGCATTCTTCGCCTTGCTCCTGCGGCGCGGCCGCAGCACATTGCGGCTAGGCTGTCCGTTTCTGTGCGCTGACATGCACGCACTCCATAAACAGACCCAGCCTGCTGGCATATTATCGAGGAGCACATTTGCCTGTAGCAAGTTGATAATGCGCACCCCACATTGTGATCACAAGCTCAGCAAGCATACATGAATGCAACACACCGTTCCAAGATCTCAGTAGACTAGCGCAAGGCGGGCAGGACTGATGAGGTCGCGCATTCTACCTTATGCATGGAAAAAGCAGACTGAAACAAGCAATGAGGGGCAGCCTAGTCGCACAGCACTTCTTGGCGTCTAAGGCGCATAAGCTAGCACCAAGGTCGCACAGCGCGCACGCAGCTCACGAGGAGGCGGCGAGCGCACTTGTACATGCGCGGGCTGGCGGGTACATACTCCGGGCCAAAGGCGGCCGCCACGGCGTCCCGCATCTGAGCCAGTGCCTCCTCGGACACTTGCACGCCGTCCGTGCGCATGTACGTGATCAGGCCCTCGCCTGCGCCCATGCAATCGTTAAACCTCTGCCAGATCTTAAAATTTTAACTTCTATGAAAGATAGAACGATACAAAATTTGTGCACCGGCCGCCACGAGCCCAGCACGATCGGCCTGAGCTGGAGAGCGCGCGCTGTCTCGCTCCGCTAGGAGCGCGGCGCAGACGCTGGACGCGCAAGCGCCACAGCTTGCCTGGCGGCGCTGCCTGAATGCCGAGCCTGCCACGGCCCTGACGCCTGATCCTGCTCAGGACGGCAAACCTCTCCCCGGGATGCACCGTCAGCCGGACAGCCACAAGGCACCCCCCAGGATCAGGTGCGAGGACAGCCAGCAGCCAATACCCACCCTGCCGTGGGCGGCACGCGCAGCACAGCGCGCGGAAGGCGCAGGCTCGCGGCAAGCGCGTTCGCACCGCCGGCCTCCTCGACGTCCTCGTACAGCTGCTGCGCGAGCGCCATGGTCCCCTCCTTCCCCTCCCTCGGATCCCCCGG
>JAABUV010008007.1_pt1 | contig 10845 bp, 12 predicted proteins | sample 5559971 | NCBI WGS metagenome assembly JAABUV01 (sample SAMN10711881, study PRJNA513362) | rock metagenome | isolation source: Antarctica rocks | place: Antarctica: Victoria Land, Knobhead nord | collected 2015-12-19
AACTCATACCATTGGAGACGACAAGGACGCTCTTCCGCGGGCAAGATGGCTCAGTGCATGTGCCTTGTGCCCTGTTTGCGACTGCACGTGCTTTCGCGATGACGATCCGCGGTTGATCGAGCTTCAAGATCCTCGAGTGGACCGGACTCCGAAGCCGAAACGCCGAGGTATATCCGGGCCTTGCGCACCACGACCCAAGAAGGAAGGAACGACAAATGATTTGTATATTCGACACATTTGGTGTTCGTACTGTTGACGACTTAACCTTGCAGCACTTGGCGACAGCATGTTCACAGCGGACAGGTCTCGCAAGCCTTGAGCTGCTACAGCAAGAAACATACCAGACGCTCGCACATGGCGGGAATGACTACATCACACATGTAAATGAGATGTGAAGGCGTCGGCATCTACTAAGCCACAGCAAGACGACTAAGAGATCGGTACGACCCGACGCATTTGCACCACGATCAGGCACCAAACATGCCTCCAGGCGACCTCACAACCTTCGACGCCGTCTACGCGCACCTCACCACCGCCTACCCCTACCCAGTCCTCCCCTTCCCGTCCCCCAACCCTCACTCCAAAACCCTCAGCCACACCATCGCCTCCCTCTCCGTCCATCCCACCCTCGAAGCACTCCTCCACATCCTCAACGCCGACCTCGCGAGCGCGCATTTCCTGTGCCGACACATGCAAAACGAGCCCGCGTGGGAAGGCATGTACATCCATGGCTTCCTCCACCGCGTCGAAGGCGACTACCGGAACGCTGATGCGTGGTATGGCAATGTGGCGGAGAGCGAGTGCTTTCGGCGGGCTTGGCCTGGGCAGGAAGGGTTGGAGGATGCGAAGGCTTTCATCAGGAGAGTGGAGAGGTTGCGGAAGCAGAAAATTGGGGATATGAAGGACTTGGAGGTGGAGAGTAAGCAGGAGGTAGATGCGTTGGTAGGGTGGTGTAAGGAGAAGTTTGGGACGGGGAGGATTGAAGATGCGACGCAGGTTTGGGTGGAGCCGAGCGAGGAGCACAGGAAGATCGCATCCAAGATGCTTGTGGGTGGTGAAGGGTGGCGACAATTCTAGAGATTGCATCATAGCAATTCGAAGTCACTTTCTCCCCAGACTATCGAATGTGGTCTTGAGGACAAGTACGGGAAGACAAAACTCTCTCAATTGCACGGGTAAGCGTATATTGTGCGCTGCACAGCTCAAGCACGGGCCATACTAACCGCCAAGACCGTGGAAAGATGCAATAAGGTTTCTCAGCATCGCGTAGCTCACCACAGTGCACAGTACGATACAGCGGCTCGATTTGGGAGTATGACCAAGAGATCCCAGTATGCCGCACTCCATAAAGAGGCGATCCTCCTTGTCTACGATTCTCTTCCTACAACTATTACCTTAACATTTAGTGAGCGTGAACTTTCCGGACACCTCAAGCCAACGCTGTACAAGCGAGATACCTACCATCAAGATGTTGCCGACGCAGCCAAAACATGAAGCACGGGAGCTTACAGCCAAAGCGCAGGCGAGAGCAACTCGCGAAAGAATCTCCGAACTCGAGGTCATCATCAGGACCGAAGTCAACGAGATGAGAGCGGCTTGTGGCGAAGCAGCGCATCTTATGCCGCCGGGACTCAAGGTCACGGTCGAAGTTGAGCAGGGTCCCGGCTCGGAACGACCATCTCGCGCTGCGGTGACTCGCGAGATGAGCAGCAAGCCGGCCGAGACCTTGCGGAGAAAGAGGCCCGCGGCTAACGAGCCCGGTAAGTATCCCGGCCCTGCAACGCTGACTCGTGCTGCGGTAGCGGGCGACGCGGTCGGCAATCCTGTCGACCTGACTGAGAACGACGCGCCTGAGCCAAAGCGTCGTCGAACCCGGCAGCACCCGCCCACGCCTTTTGTGCAGTATCAAGCGCCTGCGGCAGCGCCTGCCAATACGCCTGCGGCCTTCTTCTCCACTGCACAGACATGGCCGCAGGCAGGTCCAGCGGCTCATACAGGGGCGTATGGGCGATTTCAGGGCGCGGAGATACCGGTATCCCTGTCTGAGACGGCACCAGGCATGATGGCAACTGCAGCGATGCCCGCTATGAGGCGGCGAGCACCGCTCCCCCAAGCATCTGCGTGGTCGTCCGGAGGTTCGGCGGCTCCTGCAGGAGCTTACGGGCGATTCGGTATCGTGGAGACACAGCAGACCGCTGCTCCGTTCCCTGGCCTGGTGGCGCGGCAGCCGCCATTCATGGCATACCCGCCTCCGCCATCCCCTCAACGCTGCGCGTATAATGTGCAGCGGCAGAGGGCTCTGAGGACCCAGCCGACGGGGACGTATCCTCGTCAGCGAAGCATGTCCTCGTTCGGGTACCAGCAGTCGCAGCGGGTTTCTGCGCCCTTCCCGTCTTTCTCTCACGCACCTTCAGGGCCGTACGAGGACCTGGTGGGCACTACGGGAGCGTTCGGGCAATTTCATATCACAGAGATGCCGGCTTCACCTTTTGCTTTTGGGCCGTCACAGCAGCCCCCGCTCGTAGGGCCTCTGCCGCCGTCTCCGCAGTACTACGATTTCGGCGCGCAGCTGCAGAACTTTCCGCGTGCGCAACCCTTACGAGCGTACCACGGAGATCAGATGCAGCAGCCGTTCACGCCGCCTCTGCCGCTGTCTTCGCAGTACGCTGGCTACGACATGCAGCCACAATTCTCTCCGGGTGCCTCGTTTCCGCCGATGGGCTTCGCAGAGTCGATCAGTTTTCCTCCCGCGCAAGCTCAGTCCCAAGGACGTCCGGATCGTAGGGGATCACAACAGGGCGCTGGGTCGGCGGAGTGGTATCAGTACGTCCCGGAGAATCTGCAGGATGCTGGAAGTGGTGGGAGGAATACTGGACGCGCGCCGGGGGTATGGAGGAGTGATGCGGAGAACGGCTCGCGAGGTCAGAGCGGGGCGAATGAGCGCTCTGGGTCGAGATATGGGCTGTAGGCGTGTCCAGCTCGTGGTGTTGGGAGCGATGCGTTGAGGGCACCGCACTCATTGATGGCGTTCACACTGATGCCTCACCAGCTTCATGAGCTAAATTTCGGTCGCGAAAGAAGCCACAAAGGCGGACGTGCCATTCTCGGGACCAAGTCCGAAGCTCAGCACTGCCGGCGAGGTCGCGCTGAACATCAGTGAAGATTCTGGCGTCTCTGGACCCCGGAGCACACCGCGCCAGTCCGCCGATACACCTGCCATGGACCACTGCGCAATGCTATCAGCGTCTACAGTCTCAAATGGAACATCGTGCTGGTAAGAAGATAGAAGCCGAGGCAGCCAAATACGGAGACCACGCGAGCACATCCGAGGTCTATAGCAGAGCATCGAATTCTCATGCGGCCACACGGAGGAGTATTTTTATCCTGCTCCATCCTGGCCAGACTCGTGGCGCCTTTGACATCGTCCAGCCATAGAGACAATCAAGGTTGCCTCAGCTGTAGGGTAGAGCCATAGGCTATGGCGTGGTCCACCGTCTCCAGCGAAGAGTCTCTACTGGCCGCAGCAGAGACAGCCACGCAGGGGTATCTTGGCACGACCTGCTGTCCGGACCAGGTGCTCCATCTGTCAACCTATTATCACAAAGGACTCGCAACATGCCCACATCTATGCTTTGGTGCTGGCGCATAGCAACAGTCCGATACTGCAAACCGGAGAAGAAAGGCGGTGGTGCTGCGCGGCCTTCCAGGCTCGAGGTGAAGCTTGAGCGGCCGGCCCTCGGAGGAAAGCCACATTGCTCGGCGCGGGTCCGACACTGGACCGTGACACGCGGATTGTGATTGAAACGCTAGGAGCTGGAGACGGAGCGGCAGGATTACGGCGGACTGGCTTTTGATGACTACTGCGCGCTCGTGAAGCTGTCCGAACAAGTCTGTAATGTGGCAGTGGATCAATAGGATCGGTTTGATTGATGAAGGTGCGACCTGTACAACCACCACTCCACTTCACAGCTCTCTGTCAGACCTTGACGTCTGTCCACCTTTGCTCCACCGTACGCTCTCATACCTGATCCGTAACCTTCATTCCAACAAAGCCATGGATCTGAGCGAGTACCACCGCAGTGACCAAGTGGGAGCACAACTGCAACCGCTGAAGGGCCACGCTCGGCATGTGAAGGCTACCGAAGGATAGTCGTGGGGCGCGGTAGAGCGATGCTGTATTCGCAGAGCTCGTATAATGTTGATGACGAGTAGTGTCATCATGCAGCCGCTTTCAAACGCAGGTCACTAATTGTCGTCAATGCGGCATGTCAAGGAGAAGTGCAGACGGAGCTGGAGCGAATGTCGATGGAGTCTTCAGAGGCGGACGAGTTGCGAAGCAAGGTCTGCGAGGTGCGTGGTGAAATAGCATATCGCAGACAGAAGTAGAGCCGACATGATTCATGTTTCGACTAGCTCTGTCCCGATATGCCTCTCTGCGTTACCCAGTCAAGAGTTGCTCGTTTTGGCCTTGATAGCATTAACCCCCCTCGGATCAAGCACAATCGGCGCCTCCACAACTCCCATCGTACTCCACCTCCCCCTCTCATTCTTAATAACCTCCACAAGCGACAGCGTCCACGTCCACCCGCCCTGCCTGCTCGCCGACATAATCGCGCCGAAATCCGCCGACGTGGCACTATCGCGCGCCGCGTCGCAACTCCCCGTCAGCGAGCACCGCCAGCGCTCCGAATCCGATAAGTTGAGGCCGAAGAGCGTGGAGGCTAGTACGACGAGCTGGTCGCGCATCTGCTCGAGGGAGTGCGAGGGCGAGATGTAGGCTACTGTGCCGTGCTGGGCGAGGATGTCTGGGTGCTGGAGGTCGGGAAGCTTGTATAGGTGGCATGGCCGGAGGAGGTGCAGTTCCACGTTGACAGAGAAGGGGTGCGGGAACTCGCGAGGGCGGTTGGAGGCGGCGATTTGCGGGAGTAAGGCGAATTGGCCTATACTGACTCTCTTTGGGTGCATGGCTTGAGTCTCGGTGAAGCTGGGATTGCTACCAATAGTTGGGCTGGCTACCGCGAGGCCTGATGATGGCTTGACCGCGCTGGCCGGTGGCTGATGCTTTGCCAGAGCCTTCTTCGGATTATATGTCACCGGCTTCGGTGGCACAGGCGGCGGATTGGAGGGTCTGAGCTTAGCAGCGGCATCGAAAGCTTCCTCCTCATAGCTGGGCATCGTAGAATATATGCGATTATGGTGTGGTGATGCGGAAGTGGCTGAGCGATCGCGATGTGCAGTAATCAATGAGCCAAACGCAGCTCGGCGCTGCATGTAATCACGCCGCCTCCTTTCGAGTGACGGAGCGATATTGACCGCGGCATAGTGGCGATTCTATGATGTCGTTCTTCCGGTGCTTCAGCGCATAGGATACTTTCGGTATGCAGGACTGGTCATGCGACCTCGGCTCAAGGTCATTAACGGAGGCTCAAGGATACACAGCGACGGTGACCAAGGCTCAGCTCTGCCGCCCTCGAGCCCTGCCCCTTCCACGCCCCGCTTGCCCACCTCTCTGCATCACGGGACTGCTGCCCACAAACGACCTCTCCAGTATCGAGCTCGACAAGTGCAGGCTTCCTCGACTCCTAGGTAGAGCATCCGCAGCACCGACCTGTGCCCGCATTCGTTCCTGTAAGCCTCCGACGACCGGACCGTGCCCCTGGAACGGCCTACTAGCTCCCATCCCCAGCGCTGCTTGTGTCGAACGCTCCACTCGGGCGGATCGTCGTACACTCTGTCTAGCAAAGGAGTCCTGGAGCTCACTGTCCGAGTCGCTGTCTTCCACTTCAGTGTCGGTGTGCTGGTAGCTGCCTGCTTCCGGTATAGAGTCGTCGAGGTCGCGCTCAATTCCCAACTCCTCCTGATCCTGCGCGGCACCTATCAGCTCCGCCTCTTCAAACTCAACCGCTTGCTGCACCTCGGCTTCCTCCTCTTGCAGCTCGCTCTGCTGCTGATCAACCAACAGACTACTGCCTTCCACCATGCTCTCCTCGTTGAAGCTCATCTCCGCTGTCTGCTCTGGCGCATCCGGGATCTCATCATCCAGATTCCGCTCCCCACCTTCCCCATCCGCCTCTTCAGCCGCCTGGCCAGCCCGCTCCTGAACCTCCAGAGCCTGCTGCCTTGCCTGCATGTCCCGCAGCCCTGCCTCCTGCCGCGCCTGCTCCTCTGCCTCCAGTCGCTCTGCTTCCTCTTCATGCGTAGCCTGGAGCGTCTTGAGCACACCGTGCGGGCGAATCCAGTACGCGCCAAAGTTGCGTATGGCGGCTTTGCGAGCGGCGATTGCTGCCTCGTCCGCAGTCAGGAAAGCGAGTGGTGAGCGCGTGTTGTGGAGCTTGCGGTCTTCATCGCGGCGTTGCTGGAGTTGGCGGACGTGCTGGGGGTTGTGGGTGGCATTCGCAGTTGCGGTGGGTGGGGGAGGGGAGTCCGGGCGTGGACGGAAGGCGGTGGGGAGGATGGGGCTGGAGTCGAAGGTGGGTGGGATGAGAGGTAGGGAGAGCATTGTGGTTGCAGTGTAATTCTGATAGCACTGGCGGACTGTTTGGTGTGTAATGGAGCCGTAAGGTGTAAGAGAGTGGACTGGAAAGCTGAGAGACGAACTCAGGTAAACAAAGCTGTCTGATGTTGAAATTGGATCATCAGAACCTACCTACGGGTACGCTCAATCAGCAGCACTTATAGCGTCTAGGTATCGTTACCGTATACTCCGGGCGCATTTATGCTTGCGTTGTTGTCACATCGATGTCCTCAATCATGGCCAAGTTATCGATACCAATGAGCACACCCGTAGTGCTGTTGCAGTCAATTTGCCTTAGGCTCATCTCATCCCCGAGCCCCACCAATCTCGCCGCAGTGCACGGCCCCAGCGGACTAGTATAAATTCTTTTCAAATTCGCCCGTCCATCTACTTTCTTCTTTCATACTTACCTTGTTGCGAAGCGGCTGCTCACGCATAGCTTGCTTCTGATGGAGCCTCCTGCATTGCACAGCGCGGCGAGGAGCCATCACCAGTCTCCTCCGGGGGCCTGGGCGGCGCAATTTTTGATGGTTCCCAATACACTTTCATCAGAGCGCTTCAGCCTATGGGCTGGAGGTTGGAGAAGGTACTTACTGTCTCGTGCTGCCGGTACGACACCTTCTCGCCACGATCAGCTGTACGTCGACTAGCTGTGACTCCCATCAGCATCTCGCGGCGACTACGATATGAGAGTGGTAGGCTAGCCGTCCATCGCGAGGTTCTCATAAGCATGACCACTCATCCCCATAGACAGCGATACACTAGAGACCGGCTGGCAAGACTGACGCTGGGTGCCGTGAATGCGACGCGTGGAGATGATGCAGCGACCACCTTGACAAGGCAACTATCCGGCCACGACACTCTCGATTGAGTGCACTCGAAGTCATCGAAGGGTCTAGTAGGGACACCACGAAGGACGAAATCACCTTGATGTGACGCGAGGGATGATCGAGGCTCCCGAGCGGGGGAATGGTAACGTATACGTAACTCTCAGCGTGTCTGACACACTCATCCGCGACTGCTCTGAAACGTCCTTGGGTTTACTGCTGTCGTTGCTTTCTGCTCTCGCTCTGCGGAACGCGGGAAACTTGTGATCCGGGTGCGTGATCGACGTCAATCATCGTCGCACCGTCGCATCGGCCGAGAGACATGCTGTATATTCCTTGTGGTGCCAGTAAATAGCCGTGGGCGGCCACGAGAAGCAGTCGGGAGTAACTCCGTCGAACAGTCACACGTTCACATTGGGTGTCAAGTACATGTACTATAGGCTGCCCTTGAGTGTCTTCGTGTTGTTTGTGTACCTTACTTCTGAGGTACAGGTACATGTATGGATGTACTTTGAGTCATGGTACGGCACGCGGGGGCTTCGGGAGGAACGGAGGAAGTCCACCCTTCCCTTTGCCACGCCGCCCCGAATCCTGGGAAGACCAGGAACAACAGGAGACGTATGACCTTCCTTCGAGGCCGTGTCCATTGGAAGGATTCCTACGGCTATGACTCCGTCTCGTTATCTCGCAACTTGCAGTGAATCTCTGCACGATCTCCCTTCCTTGGCCGTGCGGTAGCTCGGCGCCCGCGGATTCCGAGCCGTAGCGCCTCATTGACGAGTGCATACATCGCCCAAGTACATGTATCTCTTTTGGCTACTTATTCGGATTGGATCTTTCATTCGCTCTTTTACAACTTCATCTTGGAGCATGCCGAGTGAGGCAGATCAAACTCGATACTGACCGACGATGAACGACGCCGAGAAAGCGCTTGCTGTACCGCCGCCGGCTGCAGCGATTGCGCCTGTCAAGGCCGAGACCGAGCTCGAGAAGCCAACATCAAACGATGCAGCCTCGTCGGAGGCAGCAGATGATAAGCCAGAGAAGGAGAAAGCAAGCCTCAAGGATTTCTTCGTATGTTGAACGAAACGACTGTTCAAGCCCTAAAGCTGATCATACACAGCGAATCTTCACATATGCGGACCGCCTCGACATACTCCTCTACTCAATCGGACTCGGTGGCGGTGTGGCCGTCGGTGCTGCTCTACCGTTGATGACCCTGGTCTTTGGCTCTTCAACAGCTGCCTTCAACAACGTCGCGACCGGCCAGAATAATGCCCAGCAATTTACTGCTCGCATCAACCACCTCGTTCTCTACTTCGTGTACCTGTTCATCGCCCGCTTCGTCATTGGCTACATCGCGACACTCTGCATATGTATTGCGGCTACCAGAACGACGCGCGCCTTGCGAAAGGCCTTCCTCGATAGTTTGCTGAGGCAGGAAGTCTGGTACTTTGACAGAGAGGGCAATGGATCACCTGCGACGCAAGTCACAACGAGTACGTGGTTATCCGCCAATAGACGATGCGTCATTGCTGACAAGATGTTGCAGACGGTAACCGTGTCAATCAAGGCATCGCCGAGAAGCTGTACACACTCGTCCAGGGTATCTCGCTATTCTTCTCGGCGTACGCCGTCGCACTTGCGATTCAGTGGAAGCTGGCTTTGATTGTGATGAGCATCGTGCCGGCCATTTTCGGGGTGGTAGGAGCATGCATCTCCGTTCTCGTACCTATAGAGGCCCGGACGGTAAGTACGCAAGCTGGCCAACACAAGAAGATGTCGCTGACGACGTCGTCTAGACACGAATCTATTCTCGAGCAGCAGTTCTTGCTCAAGACGCATTGAGCTCTATCAAAACCATCCATGCGTTTGGAGCGCAGAGTAAGATCGTCAAAAAATACGATGAGTTCTTGGAAGAAGCCCATCAAGAATCGAAGAAATTGTCCGTCTTCTTCGGTATTCTCTTCTCCGGCCAGACATTCTTTGTCATGTCCGGAACCGCGCTGGCCTTTTGGCAGGGCTACCGCATGTTCCGAAGCGGCGAAATTGCGAGCGTGGGGACAGTATTCGTAAGCCTGCCGAGCATTACCCCTTACATGCGACACTGGATGGCTAACACTCTTTCGCTCTGGACAGACCGTGGTTCTCAGCGTCACCCTGGGTTCGACTTCCATCATGCTGATCTTCCCGAATATCCAAGCCATCACCAACGCTACATCCGCGGCCAACGAGCTGTTTTCCGTGATTGACAAACCTTCCGAGCTCGACCCACTCTCCCCCGAAGGCACTCGCCCAGCCTCATGCAGCGGCGATGTACAGATCAAGAACCTGCGCTTCGCATATCCGAGTCGACCCACGGCGCAGGTGCTTCAAGGTCTGACACTCTCGATTCCCGCCGGCAAGACGACCGCTCTTGTCGGACCTTCGGGCTGCGGCAAATCGACTTTGATTGGCTTACTGGAAAGATGGTATCAGCCTGCTTCCGGAGAGATTCTTCTTGATGGTCACGATGTCGCCGGGTACAACACGAATTGGCTGCGGAGCAATATTCGTCTTGTGCAGCAAGAACCTGTACTTTTCCAGGGCACTATCTTCCAGAATGTCGCTAAGGGCTTCGTTGGCGAGCAACAGAAGCTTCCTGAGGATGCTCAGATGAAGTTGGTTCAAGAGGCTTGCAAGTCCAGCAACGCGCATGACTTTATCATGAAGCTACCGGACGCATACAAGACTCAAGTCGGAGAGCGCGCTAGTATGTTGAGCGGTGGTCAGCGGCAGCGAGTTGCCATCGCCAGGAGCATCATCTCGGACCCAACGGTCCTGCTGCTCGACGAGGCAACGAGTGCGCTTGACCCGCGTGCGGAGAGAGTGGTGCAGGATGCTCTCCACCGCGTCTCGGCCAACAAGACGACTCTCATCATCGCGCACAAGCTCGCCACAGTCATGACAGCGGACAACATCGCCGTTATGACGAACGGGAAAGTCGTCGAGCAAGGGACGCACAGCGAGCTTCTCGCGCGCGAAGGTCTGTATGCGGCCATGGTTCTCGCGCAAGATCTAGGCGGAGAACGCGGAGAGGCCAAATTCCGAGACGGGCCTGGAGACGACGACGACGAGATGGACGACATCGACCGGCCCATGACCCTGCAACGCACCAAGTCCGAAGCCGCAGCCAAAGAGGTGGCGCGCGAAGTCGAGTACCTCTCGGCCGGCAAAGTCGCATACTCGCTCACGAAATGCGTCTGGATCCTGCTTAAAGAACACCCGGATCTCTACTTCTGGTACTTGGTCACCGCGTTCGGAGGCATTATCGGCGGTGGCACGTACCCAGCGCAAGCCATCGTCTTCTCCCACCTCATCAACGTCTTCATTCTACCGGGCTCGGAAGGCCAAAGCCAGGCGAATTTCTGGGCTCTCATGTTCTTCGTTCTCGCTTTGGCCAATTTGGTCGGTTACTTCGCACTAGGCTGGGCCTGCAATACCATCGGTCAAGCGATCACGCAC
>JAABUV010008009.1_pt1 | contig 10842 bp, 9 predicted proteins | sample 5559971 | NCBI WGS metagenome assembly JAABUV01 (sample SAMN10711881, study PRJNA513362) | rock metagenome | isolation source: Antarctica rocks | place: Antarctica: Victoria Land, Knobhead nord | collected 2015-12-19
TGGGCTTTGCAGCACTATCAGGTATAGGTGGGATGTCTTCGGTAGAGCTGGTGTGAGGAACAAGCAGGTAGCCCCTCCCGGGTAGCTCAGACAGATGAGCGACATCTGTTGCAATGTCTGCGCCATGGGAAAGCAGGTATTCTTGTAGAATTGAAGTCTATACAACCAGGGTCAATTATGTCACGAAATTGAAAGCCTTTAGAGCATCTACCTTTTTCTCTCCAAAGCCATGCACGAGGAATAATTTATCAGAGAATAAACCGCCTTTTAGAAACTCTTTAGGTAGGAGAGGCTTTGCATCTACTTCAGCAACGCTGCCGTTCGACGGCCGTGGCCTGGCTTTTCCCTGGACTACGTCGGCAACGTTAACACTGATAACTTGTTCAAACAACCGTACAGGAGCCCGGAACATACCTTCCGCCTTGACATCTACAGCGTCGTCTGCAGAATCATTCTGCTTATCATCCCATTCGCTGGACTTGCTCTGCTTTACTCGTACCTCACCGCCAACGATATCGGTCCATAGCCCAACGCTTTGGTTGCTCAGCTTTGCACTTGCGGTCCTTCGCAACTGCCGTGGGTTACTGGTCGCAACTTCGGCATCTCTTGCTCTTTTGCCCAACGATGATGTTGATCCGCTTCTGCGTATCCAGGCACTTCGCCCCCGCTCGTCCTCCGGTAATAATAGGTTATATAAATCCTCGTCGAGTATCATCCCTCTTTCGAGACTTTGTTCCAGCCATTCAATGGCAACAATCTTGACTCCCCAGTGCCCCGCATAGACATATTTATTTCCGGTTGGTACCTTGGCGACGAGGTGGGTGACATCTTTCGTCAGGTTTCCTCTATATTCGCCTCCATTTGCGTTGATCAGGACTTCGAGCTCTTTCCGGTAAGCCACTATAACCTTAAAGTCAGCGTTCCAAGTCGTAATCCACAGTCGGATAGCAACGTACAGTCGTCAAAGCCGGTGACACAGATCCTAAGGTCTGTAAACGTCGGCAACTGGTACTTGATCTCAAGTGCCTCCACTTCAGTCTCGCCTCCCTCCAGCCAAGATTTGCGGACAGCTTCTATCCAGGTTGGTAGTAGACATTTGACATCGGGCCTCTCTTTGGCCACAAACTTGTATTTTGGTGTGTCTGTGCCCCCCACGAGTAGATGCGTCACGTCAGAAGTCAGGTCAAGTTTGTGAATAGCGCCCATCTGCGAGGCGATTGCTGCGATTTCTGACTGCTCTCAAGGTTTACGAATGTCAGCCAACTCCGCGCAAGCCAGACAGTCCACATGGCACTCCACCGTAGTCCAATGGGGCCACTCACACGCTCTTCGGGGAGAATGGACGTGCAGCAGAGCACCACACCCAGGAGCGGGGACTGGGCCCTAGCTACCACGGCATTAGTATCAAGAAGAGTGTAGAAGAGAGTAATTAGATGGGCCTGGACTCACCGTGCTCCCCATTGTCAGCCATATGTCTGGCATGTGTTTATGCTTGCGACGACGCGGTGGTGGAATACATCATTGTGGGGAAGCGCCTTGTCGCGTTCGAGGCTTTTACGCTAAAGACTATATCACGTGACCTTATCCTAATCGATTTATCCTCCGTACTCTCTCCAAGATCAGGATCCAATGAGTACACAAGTCAAGACATAACAACACCTACCCTTTTTCCATTGCTCAGTTCGCTCAAGGTACTGTTCTGTACCTTGCCCGTTCTCGGACGTCACATGTGATTGGTTTGGTGGCAGTTCGGCACAAGTGGCACAACAGGCGGAATAGAATAGTCGATTCCTTGATTCCTTCTCTCTCGTGCATGTTCTGCCAGGAGATCCCGGATCAATTTCAACGTACTTGGTCTAAGATACTAGAGAATTGGAGAATGATACTTGGCGGAGCCTCTAGAACTTGAAGCTGCCGCGGGCCGAGTAGCGGTTGACGATTGACCTCATGCACCAGACCCTCTCACCCTCTTAGAATCCACTACAGAGTACGGAGCGTACGTAGTACATACTCCCGACGCGTGTACCTCGTAGTAGGTAAAGTACCGCGATGCAATCATGCTGCTTGACGGCTCATGCGGAGGAAGCGTGCGTTGTTTCTTTGCCTTCAAATAATCCAACCATTCAAAACAGCTTTGTCCTTTGCACACATTGTTTCATGCTCAACCACAGACCGCTGAGAGTGACTTGTGCCTTGGAATAACCAGCACGCGCCTCTAAGGTAGCATGACGATCGAGTACCTTAAACCATCCCGCACATCCGTGAGAGACAAAGCATTCAAGATATCCCAAAGATATAATCCTCTGCATATCAACCCAACCTGTCTTAGCGATCAAGACTGGAAAACTTATCAAAAGCCAGCTGGGCCAAGGCGTGTACTCCATATTCTACCTCGGGATCATCCCTCAGACAGCTCAAATCCAATCCACACCCGTCCTAGAAATCTTCCGTGCAGATTGTCCCTTCCAAGTTGACACCCCTTACATACTACACACTGTAAGTCGCCGAAATCGCTCTTTCTGTTAGATCTTGATCTGTACGCTTGCCCTGCTTGCATTCCGCCCCCGTGGGCCCTAAGTACCTATTTGGTTTCTTGTGTACTACCGAGCTTCGATATCAGAGCGCCCCGTCTAGCGATTCCATCTTCTCTGACCATGGCCGTGTGCTTACCTCCAAACACGGATGTAGCTGATTATTTAGAGATCAAATCTCGCACAGGTCGATTGTTCTACCTTCCAACAAATCACTTCGTCCTTCCACTTCTCCCGTCTGGCTTCTTTCAACCCAGAACCTGCCGCCCTCATACGTTCCGCATTACCCGAGTACGACCAGATAGCTCCACGAGCTCTCGATTACGTTTACCTACAAGGAGAAGACTTATAACCGAAAAGCTGGCGAATTCCAGGGAGAACGCAAAACGTCTCTACCGCTTCGTCACCTCCTCACATTCTGCCACGCCGGCCGATCCTCCCACAGACCCTACGAGAGCCGCCAATCCTCCAGAGCCGCGGCGTACCGCTGGGATGGCGGTTGGGGAAGGAGTTAGGAATGGACATGCTGGGGGTAATTCTATACCAAGCGGACCAATTAGCGGTATGGTGCATAGGCCATCATTGGTGGGCAACCCCCGGCCGGCATCGATAGCAAGTAGTACGAGCATTTCGGGTATCGGAGGTGTCAGTGGGGAGGAGAAGACCCTCGCATCCGGGAATGGCGTATCTCTATCCATAGCTCTGGCCGAGCCAGTTCTCTTTCTCCAAGGCTTTGACCAGACCGATTTGGGAGATCGAACAACAACCATGTTAAGAGGCAACCTGCATCTACGGGTATCCAAAAGTGCCAAGATCAAAAGTATATCGTTGAATTTCCGCGGCCGGGCAGAAACCGAATGGCCCGAAGGCATCCCTCCCAAAAAGACAGAGTTCAAAGACAAGGAAAGTATTATGAATCATACGTGGCCATTCTTCAATGCACAGTTCCAATCAGCGGAGCATGGGTCTGGAGCTGATTCGGTGCAACCTCTGAAAGGTCCTTCGTCTACCACTAGAGAGCTTGGAGTCACTGGGTCTACAACCTCCGTCGTCGATCAATTGCAAAGATCCTCGGTTAGTGGCCAACTAACTGCAAAAGAAGCCAAGCTTCTCTCACTACAAGTCAATCAGTCTCGTAGTTTCGGCAAAGGGGAATCGGCGAATGGAGGATCTACTGTGGCTCAAAAGGGATATCGCACGTTTACACCTGGACATTACGTCTACAATTTCGAGCTTCCAATTGACTCACGGCTTCCGGAGACAATCGATGTTGAATTGGGCAATGTCAAATACTTCCTGGAAGCTACTGTGGAACGTGCTGGAGCCTTCCGGGCCAATCTTCTGGGCTCGAAAGAGGTTACTCTTATCCGTGCGCCATCAGAAGGTTCTCTGGAGCAGGTAGAGCCTATTGCCATTTCCAGAAATTGGGAAGACCAGCTGCATTACGACATTGTCATTTCCGGCAAATCCTTTCCTCTTGGCGCACAAGTCCCAATAGCCTTCAAGCTCACTCCGCTAGCTAAGGTTCAATGTCATCGAATCAAAGTTTTCGTGACGGAGAATATCCAATACTATACAGGCAACAAGCGTGTTCATCGACTGGAACCGACACGGAAAATTCAACTCTTTGAGAAGAGAGCAGACGGACCAAGCACGAGCGCCTACCCCGGTAGCTCCATGCGGATTACGTCGGGAGGTGGAGTATCCTATGATGGCCGAGCGGCCGCAGCAGCAGGGGATGAGAATGTTCCTCGAGACACAGGCAACCTCCTAGGTAATTTGGACGGTGAGCACAATATCGGCCCGACAGAGATGGAATTCAGTGTGCAATTGCCAAGCTGTCATTCAATGAAGGAGAGGGATAAGAGTCACAAAATCCATTTTGATACCACCTATCACGCCATTCAGGTGCATCATTGGATCAAGGTATGTTCTTGATGTCGTAATTGCTCGCTGCGCAATGCTGACGTTGCTTAAAGATCGTAATGAGACTCTCGAAACCAGACACCGCTGATCCATCCAAACGTCGACATTTCGAAATTTCTATTGATTCACCATTTCACATCTTATCGTGTCGTGCAACCCAAGCAAATACTGCTCTTCCAGCCTACACGTCCCCTGAATCTTCCACTCTCCTGACCGAGCACTATGAATGCGGTTGCCCTGGGGCTTTGAGGCGCCGGAACTCTCCTTCATCACTGCTACCGACACTAAACGATATTCAAACCGGAAATGATTCATCTTCCTCCAGCCTCAACATCATCTCACAACCTCCACCTCTTCCTTCCGCCGGTTTAACTCGACCACAAGCTGCCCATTTGCACAACCCTAACTCGGGCGACAGTAGACCAATGCATCTACTCCGCCAACCATCTTTCAACCCTCCCGCATTCGAAGACGAAGAACCTCCACCTCCAATGCTGACTCCACCACCACAATACGACAGCATTGTGGCTGGTGATCCGAGCCGTGGGTATGCCGATTATTTTGCGAGATTCACAGATGCCTATGGCGATGACGAAGATGATGGCATGACGAGGTCACGAATGCAGCTCCCTCTTACCCCTGGCGGGAGGGTTAGCAGGAGTATGGATGAGAGGAGGACTTGGCTGCCCCCCAGTCAGGCGGTCGCTCAATGACCTGGGATGAACATTGATGACCATTGATGATTCTGCGTTTTGCATCGACGGCTGAGGATTCTAGGGTGGATGGTCGTAAGCGGGATGCGTTGGTTGATTACATCTGGGATATCAAATGGGCTTGGCTTTGAAAAAGTATCTGATTGATACTATGTGCCTGTCTTGAATTTGTACATATAAATGCAGTTTACAGATTATTCTTCAGAACCAGCGTTTGTGTGAAGATTTCAACAACGTTTGACGTTAAAGCTTGTCTGCCTAACTGGCTTTTAGAACTTTGGAACGATGTACCATGAATGGCCTCTGCAGACGTCTCAGGGATTGGTTGAATTACTCTACCAAGTGATGACTGTCGATGTGCGTTTAAATCGCATGACAATTGCTTGCTGAGATGGTCTACCTCTTGTATTGATGTATTCTATATCTTTTTTACAAAATATATCCGAGATTCCTCCATCTACTCCAACTCACACCAATTCTAAACGTAAAAATCCCTTCTCACAATTTATTTCCCTACCTTTCCCTTCTCTTCTCCTGTCCCTACTCTAACCCATATCCCACCATGAGCTCCTCCGCCTCGCCTCAATTGAACTCTGGCCCCAATCCTTACCCCGCATCCGCAACAGCTCTCCCCTCCACCACCGAACCCTCTGAAACTCCCTCCAACCTCCAACCCCCCACTACAACCACATCCTCCGCCCCCCGCACCCTCCACATCGGCACCCGCGCCTCCGCCCTCGCCCTCGCCCAAACAACGCTCTTTACCACCCTCCTCTACTCCTCCTCCCCCCACACCCCCTACGCCATCCACCCCACCACCACCACAGGCGACCAGATCCAAACCACCCCCCTACACACCCTCGCCCAAACCGGCAAATCCCTCTGGACCGAAGAATTGGAGGTCCTCCTTCTGCGCGGCGACATCGACTGCATCGTGCACAGCTTAAAAGACGTGCCTACAAAACTGCCCAAGGGCTGCAAAGTCTCTGCCGTCGGCCCGCGAGGCAGCCCCGGCGATGTCGTCGTTATGCGCGCTGGACGTCCGGGCGGAGCCACAACAGTAGCGGAGCTCCCCCCCGGCAGCGTCGTCGGCACCTCGAGTGTGCGCCGCGCAGCCATGATCCGCCGGCGCTACCCCTCCCTCGTTCTCGCCGACGTCCGTGGCAATATCGGCACCCGGCTGCGCAAACTCGACGACCCAGCTCTGAACTTCGACTGCCTGATCCTGGCCGGCGCGGGCGTGATGCGCCTGGGCTTACAAGAGCGGATCTCGAGCTGGATCGGACGGGCAGAAGGCATGATGCGCGCGGTGGGGCAAGGGGCGGTGGGGGTGGAGGTGCGGGAGGAGGATGAGTGGGTGGAGGGGTTAATGGCGGGGCAGGGGGTAAGGGTGAGGCGGGTGGGGTGGGAGTGTGTGGCTGAGCGGAGCTTGCTCAGGACGGTGGAGGGCGGGTGCAGCGTCCCGGTGGGTGTGGAGACGGAGTGGGAGGATCTTCCTGCTCCTGATCCCACCAGCGCAGAACATCAACATCAAAATCAAAACCCGCAAACCCGAAACCACGAGGACCCAGGCCCCGGCCTCCTCCACCTCCGCGCCACCGTCGTCTCCCTTGACGGCACCGCCTGCGTCGAGGCGGAGCGGAGTCAGCACGTTGGTAGTGATGAGGAGGCTGAGGAGTGCGGGTGGGAGGTTGCGAGGCTGTTGGTTGAGAAGGGGGCGGGGGAGATTCTCTCGGAGATTGGGCTGAATCGGGGGATGATTGAGGGGATGGATGGGGCGTGAGTGGGTGCGGAGACCGGTGAAGAGGGAGGGGATTGGGGGGGGTGCTGGGTTAGGAAGATTCCGAACTGTGTGTATATATATATCCCCCTTCATAGTCAAGATCCATAGAACCAACTACTTCCCTGCTTTGGACGTAAGGGTGGAAAAGGGGCGGGCGAGGTTCTGAGGAGGACTGTCACGAGCGCAAAAGGGGAAGGGGGGGCGGCAATTGAGGGGAAACCGGCGGGGCTGGAGTGAGAAATGGTGGTGGAGAAGGGAGGGGGGTTGGGTGGAAAGGAAGGGAAGGGAAGGAAAGAATGGGAAGCAGGTTAGGTAGGTTGTATCCCAGCGTGGCACCAAGGCTTCATTGGGTTCCCCCGTCTCTTCCAATCTGCATCTTCACACATCCTCCTCTGAATGAACTTGTGTCTACGCACGACATACACGTACCACAAGACAGCAAAACCCTGCATGTGTTCTGGCAATGACTTGAATGGTCAACATCCTGCATCTTGATTGAGCAATCTTCCGCTACTTAGTAAGCCCTCCAAGGAGCATAAGTGTCAGCGGATGCCGCGATTCTCTGCCGACGTTAAATCCGATGCTAAACCCATTTTGGGCGTAGAAAATCTTCTTAGAAATTGACGTTGCGCGGAGAGCTGTTCTTTTCGTGAGCGCACACTGGCACTGTATTCGACGTCACCCCTGAGAGCGGTTGGGTCTCTCAATCTACACACCATGATGTGGAGACCGGTAAGTGAAGCTTCCTCTGCTGATCCCCTCGTCGGCTCTGACTCTCGAAGGTTTGGAGATGCATCATCAACCGGTCTCCGTGCCCTCCCGCGACTCGATCAGTCTCTACATACGCACAATCTCGTTCGCTGAGCTCAACAACTCACGCTCGAGCCGATACTATTTCGGAGCGGAAGGACCTTTCGTCTACTTTATTGACTTCTAAGAAGGCAACGCCGCAGACCTTGACAGAAAAGATAGTCCAACGCTACGCCGTCGGTCTCCCCGAAGGGAAGCTCGTCCAGAGCGGCGACTACATCTCTCTAGCACCAGAATATTGCATGACCCACGACAATTCATGGCCAATCATACTTCGCTACATGTCTATGGGAGCCACTCAGATTCACCGCCCGCAGCAGCTTGTTATGGCCCTTGACCACGATGTTCAGAACATCAGCGAGTCCAACCTCAAAAAATATCGGCAGATTGAGGCATTCGCTAAGCAGCACGGGATCCACTTCTATCCCGCTGGACGGGGCATCGGGCACCAGATCATGGTGGAAGAAGGCTATGCCTGGCCGAATACCCTGGCGGTGGCTTCGGACAGCCATGCGAATATGTATGGTGGGGTGGCCTGCCTATCGACAGCCCTGGTCCGTTCCGATGCCTCAAGCATTTTTGCCACTGGTCGCACATGGTGGAAAATCCCCCCTATCGCTAAAATGACACTCACCGGTTCGCTACCTCCTGGCGCAACGGGGAAGGATGTGATTGTGGCGCTGTGTGGGTTGCTTAACCAAGACCAAGTGCTGAACCATGCCATCGAATTTACAGGCTCCGACGAAGCGATGCAAAGCCTCACGATCGATGACCGGTTAACTATTGCTAATATGACAACAGAGTGGGGTAGTAATACCGCTCTATTCCCGATGGACGCGGTTTTGCGCCGTTGGCTCGAGGAGAAGATTGCGCGAGCCGCACAGAATCCGGAACTTCCGAGCACAACCGGAAGATTATCTAAACAGAGACTCGAGGCGTCCTTTAGCAACATACTACGCGCCGATCCTGGAGCTCGCTATGCGAAGCGGTTCTATCTAAATCTTTCGACGGTAGCCCCCTATGTGTCCGGCCCCAATTCGGTCAAGGTCGCGACGCCCCTCCACGAGCTCCCCACCATCTCAATCGACAAGGCTTACCTCGTGTCGTGCACCAATTCGCGCGCCTCCGACCTAGCGGCGGCCGCCCAAGTGTTTCGGCGCGCCGCGGATAAAGGTCAGACTCCCCGCGTTGCTGAGGGAGTCCAGCTCTATATGGCGGCGGCTTCACAGGTGGAGCAGTGGGAAGCTGAAACGCGCGGAGATTGGCAGACCCTGCTTGCGGCCGGTGCACAGCCGCTGCCCGCTGGCTGTGCCACCTGCATTGGATTGGGAGTGGGGCTCCTTGAGGAGGGCGAGGTTGGCATCAGTGCCAGCAATCGCAATTTCAAAGGCCGCATGGGCTCGGTCGATGCTCATGCCTATCTCGCCAGTCCGGCAGTGGTGGCCGCTAGTGCTTTGCATGGCCGGATCACTAGTCACTGTGAAAACCCCTACAGTTGGATGGGCGTCGAGTGTGGTGAAGGCGACGGTACCGCCGAACAGGATCATCGTGCCCCGATGGAGACCACACTAGACGGCTTCGCCAGCCAGCTGGATGGTCTGATTGAGACTGCTGAGCACGAGACCGAGGCGAATCCCTCCACATCAGTATATGTGCACCCCGACTTTCCTGAGCGCATCACTGGCGAGATTCTCTTTTGTGATGCGGACGCAATTAACACGGACGGGATCTACCCTGGACGGCTAACATATCAGGATAACACAACAACAAAGCAGATGGCCGAAGCATGCATGCAGAACTACGATCCCACGTTCACGTCGACGGCTACAGCAGGAGATATTCTAGTTTCGGGTTTCGGCTTTGGCTGCGGCAGCAGTCGCGAGCAAGCCGCTACGGCGATCGCGGCCTGTGCCATCCCGCTGGTAGTGGCTGGCAGTTTCAGTAGTATCTTCGCCCGGAACAGTATCAACAATGCGCTGCCGACGCTGGAGCTACCTGAACTTGTCAAACGGCTACGTACACGCTTTCCAGAGTCTTTACCCACGCGGCGCACCGGCTGGTCGTTAACTTGGGATGTGCGGCGGAACATGGTCGAAATCAACGAAGGACCCGATCAGCCTGAGTGGAACATGAAAGTCGGCGAGCTGTCCCCCAATATCCAGGAGATCATTGCGGCAGGAGGGATCGGACCATGGGTGAAGTCGCAAATCAATAGCACTTCGTAAAGCAAGGCCTTGGGAACGTGACTTCCTCGTGCCAGGCACTCCCCTATCCCTCGTGCTCCCCCGGTGCTTCCTTATTACGCCCCCTTGCTCCCTCGCTACTCCCTTTCAAGCGGCCCTGTGTCACGGCCGTGCTTCGAACAAGCAATCATTGTACTAATCACTGCATTGCGCAATCATGGAGCAATGGAGCAATAAAGGAAGCGTTGAACGGGCTGCGAGCAGAGCCAAATCCTTGCGCTCTGATTGGTTGATCTCCCAGGCCTGGGCAGGTGAAATCGCAGGGCGGCGCTAACCCGATCGGGCTAGCCCCCGCACAAATCATGTATGCAGATAAGGTATCTGCTGCAGAGCCGCATAGCTTCCTTCTGCAGTTTTGATAGTGTTATTCAATACATTCTATGCTGCTCCTGACAGTCAACCGCCTAAGCAGAGGTTAAAAACCAAGCCTTTATTTCAACCCCGAATCCTCAAGGGATACCAGCAACAGGTAAGTAAGCTCTCCACCATTCCTTCTATTCATGTAGTCTGACTTTAAAATCTCAGGTCTTTAGGGTTATAGCAACCAGGTCTAATTTAAAAAAAGCTGCGAAAGATGGACCGTGCAGTCTCTTTCATGACTAAGCCGTAGAACATCGAAAAGGTAGCCCAGAAATTCACTTACCCGACAGCTAAACTTGGCAAACCTGTAATCTACCTCGCCGAGTCAACAGAACTCAAGAATGTTGGATTCTACTTCGACCTTAGCGACATAACCAAGATGATACCCGACACCACACCAGGTGCAGCTAAAGGCGCTATTAGGAAAGAAAATGCTTTCAAATGGCAAGCTGCAACTGCAAGCGAGGCGGAACGGA
>JAABUV010008010.1_pt1 | contig 10841 bp, 8 predicted proteins | sample 5559971 | NCBI WGS metagenome assembly JAABUV01 (sample SAMN10711881, study PRJNA513362) | rock metagenome | isolation source: Antarctica rocks | place: Antarctica: Victoria Land, Knobhead nord | collected 2015-12-19
TCCGCCGCTGCGCTGCGGTCAGACCCAATCTCTGCGCCAGCAGGTGAGCGAGCATTGCGCCGACCTGGCGCGGGGCGCCCTCGCGTCCCAGTGACGCTCCGGCACCGACCGCCACGACCTGCAGCAGAGCATCGGCGGTGATCAGCAGCGGCGGGAATGTGCCCTCACCTTGGGCCAGGACCTGCTCGACCGAGGGAAACCGGTCTGGCCCACCGTCGCAGTGCCCACCAGCCCAGGCCGACGATCACACCGCCGACCGCCAGGGCCAGCACCCGGCGGGCGGCCGTGGCCCGCTGGACACCGGTGAGGAAAGTTTCCTCTGTGTAGCCGAAAGCAAGGTGCTGCACCAGGTGCAGCAGCAACGACAAGCAGATGCCGCCGATCCCCGCCGCGACCCCGGTCGCCGTTGCCGCCACCACCACCAACCGCCAGGTCATTGCCGGCGCGGACGGCCGGTCGGCACCTGTCATGGGCATACCCAAGCGAACACTGCGCGGATCCTTTGAAGTGGTGCGCCACCGAAACCACTGGTGTACTCGCGATGTGTGGCGCGTTCACACCCACAGATTGGCCCAGCCCTCACGCCGGCGCTGGGTCAACTGCAGGACACCTACGGCCACGACCGACACTCCGGCGACCACCACCCCCGGGTGGGCTTCGACGTCCAAACCCTGCCCTGAAGAAGTTCCGGCAGGCGGTGATGGTGACGCTCACCGTTGCGCCGGGGCCTTGGGTAGTGTGCAGCAACCTCATCAGGTCCTGCTCGGGCGGGCCGCCGGACAAAGCCAGAAAGATCCCTTCACCGAAACACACGAGCTCCACCTCGAGGTTCTCCTGCGCGGCGGCAATCAGATTTCCTGCAGAGCGCAGCACTTTGCCTCACCGGTCTGGACCGCGAAGACTGCGCGAACGAGCATCTGCCATGTTCCCCCGTCATCGGTGCTGTTCCCAGGCCGTCGTCAGGATCGATGTGATCGCCGATACAAGGCTCCCGTGGTCTCCAGTATCTACCGGACAGGGTCAGGTCAGGATTACCTCGCGGCTCCGCTACGCAGTGAAGATCCGAGAAAGGGCCCGCGAAACAGCGGCGCGACGACGCACACTGTCGGTTCGTACACTGGCGATTGCGTGAGTCCGGGTGTCGTACCCGGTCGTTGCGTGGGCTGCGTTTCCGCAGGATGCTGCTGGGATGAGTAGCCCATTGAGCGCTGCGCCTGTGCCCAGCTCCGCTCCGCAACAGCTCGGCGCGGGAGCCGGCGTCAACCCTGCCCCGGGTCCGAATGATCCCCCGCCGGACAGTGATCAGCGACCACCCATCATCGCCTGGCACCAGATCCGGCCCGGCGACGAGCCGCCGGCCCGGAACCAGCGCTACCGCCGCGTCGCCGCCCGAACCCTGTCCAAAGCCTGGGGCGACTCACTGTTCGGCCTGAGCTCGCAGGCGGCGTTTTGGTGTGCGCTGTCCACCGCGCCGATGCTGCTGGCCCTGCTCGGACTCACCGGACTGATCGCGCCGCTGTTCGGACCGGCGACGCTGACCGACGTGCACACCGGAATCGGCCGTTTCCTGCACGGAGTGTTCAACCCCGAAGTCGCCAACAACCTCGTCGGCGACACCGTCAACACCATCCTCAACGCCCCCCGGGGCGACGTCGTCTCCGTTGGCCTGATCGTCAGCCTCTGGGCGGGTTCCTCCGCCATCTCCGCCCTGATCGAGGCGATCACCATCGCCTACCGACAACACGAATACCGCCACCCCGCAGTGGAACGCCTCTTCGCGCTGGGCATCTACCTGATCGCCTTGCTGTTCGGCATCCTGCTGCTGCCCATCCTGGCCATCGGCCCGGACCTGCTGATCAAATGGTCCCCGCCCCGCTGGCACGACACCGTCAGCACCGTCGTGTCCATCAGCTACTACCCGATCACCGCGGTCCTGCTGATCCTGCTCCTGGCCACCCTGTACAAAACGGCGCCGAAACGACGACACCCCTGGCGCCGCGGCCTACCCGGAGCGCTACTGGCCGCCGTCGTGTTCCTTCTGGCCAGCTTCGGGCTCCGCCTGTACCTGTCCTACGTCTACTCCCACGGCCTGACCTACGGCGCCCTGGCAACCCCGATCACCTTCCTGCTGTTCTACTACTTCGCCTCCATGGCCATCATCCTGGGCGCCCAATTCAACAACGCCCTACTCGAGCACTACCCACTCCAACCCACTATGACGCCGACCGGGTCGACCTCCTGATCCAACCTCGATCAGCCGGCCTTGGGTGCCAAAGCCAGCCGAAGGTCGCGGGGCGGCTCGTCGTCATCGATCCGGAACAAGACCGGGTACTCGCCGGCTAAAAAGGCCACGAAGGGCCACGAACACTGATCACCTGGCGGCTGCAACCTGCGGCGGCGTTGTCGACGTCCTACGGTGGCCAGCAAGAGCCAAGGAGACCGCCCGTGCGCACTCGATCACCGATCCGTTTCCAAATAGCGTTGACCGCGGTCGTGCTAACGCTGGTTACCGGGTGCGCCGCTCCCACGGCGACCGGGACAGTTCCCGCGCCCGCGAGCCCGACCCACCCGGCGGCCGGGACCTCGTCCGGGACCGCGCCCGCGAGCCCGACCTCCCCGGCGGCCGGGACCTCGTCCGGGACCGCGCCCGCGAGCCCGACCTCCCCGGCGGCGGACGAAGGACCAACCTCGAGCTGTGACGGCGTTCCAGCGCCGACGTCGTGGCAACTGCTCCCACCATCGGCGACGGTGATGGCAGCGGTGATGTGCATCGACACGCAGAAGTACGTTGCTGGGCAGGGTATGTGGACCTACCGTCAGGTGCTGCCGTTCCCGGCAGCGCAAATCCCGGCTCTCGTCGCCGGTCTGACCGAGCTTGACAAGGCACGCGGCGACGGCCCCTGCACTGCCAATCTCATCTTCGTCCCATCGTTCCTGGTCACGCTTGCCGACGGCACAAGACTCCGTCCGCGCGTACCCAGCGACGGCTGCCATCCACGTCAAGAAGCACTCACCGCGCTGAACACCGGAACCATGGCTCCAATCTCCGAGTCGAGAACCAAGCAGGTGCTCGAGGAGGTGCAAACGATCACCAATTGCGGCGACGGCGCCAAGAGCCCTGCGATATGGATCAGCGCATCGAATGGGCAGGCCGGGAAAGGCGGCCCACCGACCCTGCCATCCTCGGGTTCGGTCAGCGTCTGCTACTACCGGACAACCGGCGATCAGCAAGGTGAACTGACCCGAGCGGGAACTGTGCCGGTGCAGCAGCTCAGGACGCTGTGGACAAAATTACCGGCCGGAACATCCTCGGCGTGCCCACCGACGTCCGACATCATGAACAGCCCTGCGGTCGACTGGTTGATGTTCCTGCCGACTCCGCGGCCGCCTTATCGGCTCGGCGACTCCGGCGCATCGCCGATCGCCCTCATGGAACTGGGCGGCTGCCGCCGGCTATTTGGGCTCGACGCCGGACTGGCCGGGGACGTACCGGCCACGCTTGCCGCTCAACTGGCGGCTCTGGCCGACCAGCCTGTGCACTGATTCCGCACCTCAGTACTCAGCCACCCCCAGCCGGCAGCCAGCAGCAGTACCCGAAAATGGGAGTGACCGGGTGCCTTGGCCACGGCAAGCGGAACCCCCTGCGATGACGATCTTGACCGTCCCCGTGGGGGGAGAGACCAGATCGTCACCGTAGAAGGTTCGGCTAACGGTGCCGGCCATAGCGGGGAGACGAAGGCTGCGGGGCGCCCCCGACCACATCCAGATCGCCGAGTAGGGCGTTGACGCCGTCCCGGACGCTGGGAAGTCTGGACTATGCGCCGTTGCGGCCGGCTGCATCGGCAGGCCTTGCGACCTGACGAGGTCACCGAACGTGGCGCAGACCCATCAACCACCGAACGCGAGGCAGGATGAGGTCATGTCCTTGCCAGGTGGCGCCGCCGACAAAGTGGGCAACCGGTATGAGCGCCGCTGGTCGGTTTACTCACTGCTGGACGTACTGACCGGCCGCGCGGCGAGCATCCGGATCGAGGTTCCCGGGCCGGCCGGGCATGGGTTTGAGTTTCGGGTCATCGACGGGGCCGGCGCCCTGTGGGTGCAGGCCAAACAAGGCGGCCCCACATGGACACTCAAGCAGCTCTCTCGGGAAGGCATCCTCGACGACTTCCTCTCGAAGCTCCAGGACGGCGATCGATGCCGCTTCGTCGCGACAGGTCATGCCAGCGAACTCGATGCCCTGAGCCGTCGTGCCCGCGAGGCCGAATCCTGGTCCGAGTACGACACTGTCTTCCTTGCGGCCGCCGAGCATCGGGGCAAATTCATGTACCTGGAACAACAATGGCAGGTCACCGGCGAGGACCTGTATGACGTACTGCAGCGGGTCCACGTTCACGCGATCGACGAGGAGTCCCTCCGCCGCTGGATCCAAGACCGCATCGAGGCGCTGTTCGACGGCGACTCCAAGACGATCGCTGATGTCCTCGCGCAGCTGGCTGACGACTCCCTCCACCAGGAGCTCACCGCAGCCGAAATCGGCGCACACCTGGGATCGCGCGACCTGCCGCCACGGGATTTGTCCACCTACGCCGACAGTGCTGGTTTGCTCGAAGAGCAGTCCCACAGTTTCCTGGCCCAGGAGGAGCGCACCCAGATACTTGGTCGCGCGCTGCCACGCGCTGAAGCGACGAAGGTCATCCAGCAGCTCGACGCCGGCAGCCACGTGCTCGTCAGTGGCGCCGCCGGACAAGGCAAGACCGCGGTCCTGGCTCAGGTCGTGCGTGAGGCGCGCAGCAAGGGGTGGCCCATACTCACGATCCGAGCAGATCGGCTGCCGGCTGGCGAGACGCCGTCCGCGCTCGGACAGGCAATGGGCCTACCGGCCTCCCCACCCGACCTTCTCGCCGCTCTCGCGGGACGCGACACCGCGCTACTTGTGATTGACCAACTCGACGCCGTCAGCATCGCCTCCGGGCGTCACACCGCACGCTTCGACGTGATCGCCGATGTCGTCGCCCGCGCAGAGAGCCACCCGGGCCTGCGCGTCGTGATTGCCTGTCGCCAGTTCGACCTCGATAACGACGCGCGGCTGCGCACGTTGAGCTCCTCCGACCGGACCGCGGTCGTCACGGTCGAAGACTTGCCGGAAGAGACAGTTGCGGCTGTGCTCGCCGAGGTCGGGGTGGTCTTTGACGCGCTGCAGCCCGGCCTCCGTGGGCTGCTGCGTACGCCGCTGCATCTGTCGATCTACGCCCAGCTGGCCCAGGCCCAGCAATCTGATCTGGACACGGTCGCGAACCTCACCGATCTTTACGACCGCTACTGGGAGCACAAGCGCCAAGACTGCCGCGAACGCCGACAAGGTTCTGACCAATGGATCGAGGTCGTCGATCGCGTTTGCGACGTCGGCAGCCAGCGGCAGGAGCTATCCATTCCCTCTGTCCTGCTCGACGAGCTCGACCAGCAGGCGGCGTCGATGGCGTCCGAGGCGGTCCTGAACCGGTACAACGGCAGGACTGGGTTCTTTCATGAAACGTTCTTCGACTACTGCTTTGCGCGACGATTTCTGACCCGCGGCCACACCCTCGAGCAACTGCTGCTGACCAGCGCCGAGCAAGAATTGTTTCGGCGCAGTCAGGTCCGCCAGATACTCGCCTACGAACGCGATCACGACACCACCCGCTATCTGAGCGATCTGCGGTGGTTGCTCACCGACAGCCGAGTGCGGATGCATCTCGTCGCGGTCGTCCTCGGCGGCTTCCAGAGCCTGGCCGATCCCACCGCCGAGGAATGGGCGATCCTCGAAACGGTCGCCACCGATCCAAGCCATCGCGGATCTGAGCGAGCGTGGATAGTACTGCGGACGAACGCGGCATGGTTCTCGCTCGCCGACCAAACAGGATTCTGGCAGCGGTCCCTCAACACGCCCGAGGTCGTAGACCGCACAGTGCGGACGATGACGGGCACTGTCGCTGCCCAGCCCGACCGGGTCGTCGAACTGCTCCGCCCCTACTTGGGGCGCTCAGCTGACTGGAACACGCGCGTCGGCGCCCTCCTAAACCTCGGCGATTTATCCCACGCGCGGGCCGCTGTCGATCTGCTCATCGAGCTGATCCCGCACCTACCTGATCAATCGCTTGCCCATGCCCTGCACCGGCTCAAGCAAGCACAACCAGGCTGGGTCATTGAAATCGCCGCAGCAATACTCGCATCCGCGGTCCAGACCGCGGACCCGACGCAGGGATACAGCCCGTTCGACCCACCGCCACAGAGCTTCGGCCACAACGAACTCGGACTGCAAGCACTCGACGAGGCCGGCCACACCGCACCCCGCCCCTACGTCGACCACATTCTGCCCGTGCTACTCCACACGATGCAGCGATACCAACGCACCGGCACCCACTCCAGTGCAGTGAGCGACTCCGTCTGGGGAAGCCACATGTGGGGCCTTGACTCCGACCTGGCCGATGTACTGCTGCGCCGCATGGCCACGGCGCTCCAGGCCCTGACCGTCGAGGACGTCGCCACGGCGACCGACGTCTTCACCCGCCTCGCGGCACGCCCGTTCGAGACGGCACACTTCCTGCTGGCAAAGGGATACGGCGCCGCGCCAGGCGTTTTCGCCGACACCGCTGTCGACTGGCTGATCGCCACACCAGACGCCCTGCAGCTCGGTTACTCCACCTCGCCTTCATGGGTCAGCCGCGAACTCATCGCCGCCGCCAGCCAACAATGCACCGACGAGCGATACGCCGCCATTGTCGAGCGATTGATGTACTACACGACCGCCTGGGAACGACGCCCAGACATGCTGAAGCGGCGCGGCTATACCGAGCAATGCCTACTCAACGGGCTCGCGCCAGCGCGACGACCCGAAGTCGTGCACCGTCGCCTCGAGGAGCTAAGACGGAAGTTCGGTACCGACGACTGCACACCACCGACACCCTCGATCGTCGTCGGATTCGTCGGATCTCCCATCCCGTCTGCCGCCGCCCTCCACATGACCGATGCGCAGTGGCTCTCAGCGATCGACCGCTACCGCACCGACGACGAGCGCGATGGCCAATTCACCGGCGGCGCCTATCAGCTGGCTGGGACCCTCGAAGAGCAGACCAAGTCAGACCCCCACCGATTCGCCCGCCTCGCTCTGCACGTTCCGACCGGCGCCAATCCCGCCTATCTCGCGGCAATTCTGCGCGGCTTGGGAGCAGCGCCGCTGGACCCGGACACCGTGCTGAAACTGAGCCATATCGTCCGCGACCACCCCGATGGCGATCTGAACTTGTGGCTGTTGCGGCTGATCGAATCCAATGCCGGCCAACCGCTGCACGAAGAAGTGCTCACCCTTGTTTGCCTGATCGCGGCTACTAGGGACGACCCCGTTGTCAACAGCGGAGACGATGAATTCGCCGCGAGCGATCGCTCCAACATCGAGACCGCCGGGCTGGCATCGGTGCGCGGCACAGCGGCCCGCACCCTCGCCGAACTCCTGCGCCGCGACCCGACCCTTCGCGTCCGCCTCGAATCCGCATTTGAGTCCCTCGCGACCGACCGAGTACCGGCCGTCCGGATCGAAGCGATCCGCGCCTTCGCCGCACTTTGGCCCCTCGACCAAGAGCTCGCGCTCCGGCTTTTCAACCGCACATTGGTCAACGCGACCGGGCCTATGTTCGCTAGCAACGCGGTCTGGACCTTCCTGCTCACCGCCTTCGCAGACGCCTTCGACCAACTGATGCCCACACTCGAACGGATGCTCAACTCCGAGGACCAAGCTGCTACCGCAGCCGCGATCCGCCTCATCACCCTGGCCTCGTACCAGCGACCCGAGCTGGACTCGCGGATCGACGATTTCCTCGCGGACAAGCCCTTCGCCCGAGCGGCGGCCGTCGAGGTCTTCGCCGCCTACATCGGCTCGTCGAGCCGCCGCGATCGATCACAAGCGGTCATCGTCAACGCTTTCGACGACGAGAACGCCGCGGTGCGAAATCTTGCCGCTCGAGCGTTCTACGGCCTTCGAAACGTCACCGGCTCGCTGCACGAGTTCGAAGACCTTTTCACCCGATTTGCGGCAAGCCGCGCGCTCGGCGATAGCGGCCGTGCAGCGCTACACATTCTCAATGCGGCGACCGCCGAACTCCCGAGGACCGCGCTGTCCGTCTGCGAAGCGATTGTCGCGCATGACGCGACCCAACTAGGTGGCGTCCGAACCAGCGCTGCTGGAGACGCCTTCGAGATCACAAAAACCGTGCTACGCGTCTATGCGCAATACGCCCACTCGGATCTCCATCGACGATGCTTGAACCTCGTCGACGACATGGTGACGTTCGCCGCAGGAGGGATCGATGACGAACTGTCGAGTTTCGAACGGTGACCGCCAGTTCACGCGCATACCCGATCGTGCGCATGGCCCTTGCCGCTTTGATGCGCCGCAGTGGCTCCTTGAATTCGGCCGCCGGCCGACCAAGCCGGACAGAATCTGGCTCTTGAACCGTCGCCACGTCGTATCGCTAGCCTGGTTGCTACCTAATGGTCCATCTGGCTTTTGCGGGTGCACCGGCAGGGCACGCATATCGACGGATGCCGTGCGGGCGAACTACGTGGCTACCCCACGATGTGTCCCGGTGAGGGATGTTCCGGTCACCGATCCTCAAAGCGAGACAGTTGATCAGTGGGGGTCACACCTCGTCTGACGGGGCAGGTCGTTCGGCGAAACGGCTACGCCCGGTGCGTCAAAGAGCGAGCTTCATCCTCGGGGCCGAGGTCATCGTGAAACCGACCTTCTCGTAGATGCGCTGTCCTTCTGGGGTTGCGCTCAGGTCGACACGATCTGCCTGGTTGACCTTGGCCCAATTGATCACGTCAAGGACAAGCCTGGTCACGTACCCGCGGCCGCGGTACTACGGCGGGTGATGACGTTCGCGAGTCGCACGGTACGTCTCTTGGGCAGTGAGGGTTCGGGCCGCCGATTTCCAGGGTGCCGATCGACGTGGCGACGATTTCGCCGTTGACCTCTATCAGGGGGAACCGAGCGCTGCTCGTCTTGGTTGAACAGCTCCCGTCGTAGAATTGTGCGTAGAGCCACGATGGGGGGTCGTACTTGCGTGTCTGCCGCTGCTGACGTCGAACCTGGGGCGTCACCCTGGGAATACTGGTACAAGGCAATGTTCGAGGCCAGCCCGGTCGCGTTCGCGCTGGCCGACGAGGACGGTTTGCTGACCCTGGCCAACGAAGCCTATTGCAGGCTCGTCGGTCGCGAGCGGGAGTGGCTGATGGGTCGGTCTTCACGCGAGTTCACCCACCCCGACGACCTGGCCGGGCACGCGGCGATGGGGCAGCTGATGAACGTAGCTGCCGCGCAGGGTACCCAGTTGCGCGTCGAGAAGCGGTACATTCGCCCCGACGGGGAGCTTCGGTGGGGTTGGGTGTCGGTCGCGTTCGTCTCTGGACCGCAGGGCGAACGTTGGACCATGGCTGTCGTGTATGACACGACGGAGCGCCGCGGAGCCGAAGACACACTAATGACCGAGGCGACGACGGACGCGCTGACGGGTCTGCGTAACCGCCGTGGGTGGTTGCAGGGCGCGCAGGCACTGCTCACCGCGTGGGACCGGGTCGAGCCGGTCACCGTCGTGATCATCGACCTCGACCACTTCAAGGCGTTCAACGACACCCGCGGTCATGGGGCCGGCGACGCGCTGCTGTCCCGGTTCGGGGCCGCTCTGCGCGCCGAGCTGCGGGGACGTGACCTGGTGTCCCGTTGGGGCGGGGAGGAGTTCGCGCTCGCACTGCCCGGGCGCAACCGACGCCACGCGGCCGTCGTGCTGGCCCAGCTGGCCGAGCTCGTTCCCGACGGACAGACCTTCTCGGCCGGCTACGACTTGCTGCGCGCCGACGAGAGCGTCCTCGACTGCCTCGAGCGGGTCGACGAGCACCTGTACCGCGCCAAGAGCCTTGGCCGCAACCAGTCCGTCACCTCACCCCAGCCCTTCGGTAATTAGCACCCTTCCAGCGGATCCCGCAACTGCTCCAGTACATTTGCCGACCCTGCGAACGTCTTTCCCGCCACGCGCTGATCAGGTTCCTTCCGGAGGCTCATGGGTGTGACTTGTCGAATTATCTGGCTCACTTTGTTCACATTATATGGCCTAGTTATAGTTAGGCGCCGACGACGAGGACTTCGCGGGCAGCTTCGATGGCGTCTGGGGTGATGGTGTCAAGAATGTTGATGGTCATGATGCGGGCGACTTGGTTCATGAGGCGTTCCACGAGGCGGAAGTTGCCCCCGGTGATGCGGACGATGCTGACCACTGATTCGGCGTCGGTCTGGCGGTGGGGTTCGTAGGTCAGACCGAGTTGCTGCCAGTACTGGGACAGCACCGGGGGGATGTCTGTGGAGTCCAGTGGTCGGTAGTGATGGGCGAAGCCGACGCGGCTGTAGAGCTGCGGGTAGCGGGCCAGGCGTCGTTCGAATCCCGGCATCCCGATCAGGACGACGCCGACGTCGCCGCTGTCGAAGTAGTCGCGGACCAGTTCCAGTCCGGCGGTTTTCATCCGGTCGGCCTCGTCGATTTATGACGAACTCTTCATAAATCGACTTATCCCGACCCAGTGATTATCCCGATGGGGCTGAGGGGTGGTGGCGGGTTGTGTTGATATTTCCTGCCTTTCGGTGCTGCGCGTTGGTGGTGTTCGGGATAATCACAGGTCTTCCAGGAAGGCGAGGAGGGTGTCGGGTGGCCGGTAGCGGCCGGGTGTGGAGGTGATCGGTGTGGTGCGGGCGAGGGCGCGTTCTTTGATGGTGAGGTCGGCGTGCAGGTATGCCTGGGTTGATCGGACATCGACGT
>JAABUV010008012.1_pt1 | contig 10839 bp, 10 predicted proteins | sample 5559971 | NCBI WGS metagenome assembly JAABUV01 (sample SAMN10711881, study PRJNA513362) | rock metagenome | isolation source: Antarctica rocks | place: Antarctica: Victoria Land, Knobhead nord | collected 2015-12-19
TGGCGGCCGTCCGCGCCCAGCACCCCACCCGCTTCGCCACCGACCGCGACCCGAAAATCCTCGACCTGCCGCCGACCGCCTGGATCAACGAACCGACCAAGGAGGACCCGACCGAGACCGCAGCCTAGAAGTTAGCTCCCGATGGCCTCAACCTGCTTGACAACTTCCGGGGCCAGGGCCGGCGGCCTCACAGAAATGCATGGCGGGTCGTCCGGCCGCTGTTGGCAGCCGAGTTAGGTTGCCAGGACTGGCAGTGTGAGGTACGGGGCCTCCGATCCGCCGGTGTGGATGGTGAGCTTGCCCTGGGTCTGACCGTCGTAGAAGGCGATTTCGGGCATGATGCCCCACTGTGTTCCTGGCGCTGATCAGGAGTCGGAGCTGCTCGCCAGGATAGAAGACGAGTCCGATCGGGAGCAGGGCGATCTGGACGTCGACGAGCTCGCCGGGCTGCAGCTTGTCAACCCGGTCGAAGGTGTGCTCGGGCACTGCGTCGGTGGACAGCGTTTCGTCCAGGTTTCGCATGGACACCCGCAACCGGCTAGGTGAGCCCTTGTACTGCAGTACGGAGCCGGTGCGCTCGGTGGCGTCCTGGATCATTGCGCCCTGGTTTGGCGTGTTGAACTGTTGCAGCGGCGTCCCGTTGGCTGTCAGCTTTTGCACGAGCAGGAACAGATCCGCATCGTCTGAATCCCTGGTGTCGACCCACAAATGGGCCTTGAGGTAGCCGACCCGTGTCCTCTCCTGGTTGAAAGGACCGTGAACGACACCTGACCTGGAAGTGAGGCAGCGTCGTAGGACGCCGTCGCCGCGTCGGCAGGTGAGTGCGGGTCGAGCTCACGTGTGCGAGCGTCGAGGTAGTAAATAAGCTCTCATTAGCGTCGGGGGCTGTGTGCCGTCGCTCCATCAACCCGGCCATCGATATGGGTGATGGTGAGCATGCACGATCGTCGTTGGTGTCTGGGACCGGGGTGAGTCACGGTGAGGGTGCGGCACAAGCCGCTGAGTCCCTACCCCAGACACGAGGTGCGACATACACATGAGCGATGACGACAGGGTGTTCGTCCCGTCCTACCCCTACGAGGCGGGCCTGGCGCGCGGGGTGCTGAGCCCGTTCGAGCCGGGCACGCGGACGTTGCCGGCCGGCTACCGGATCGATCCGAGGTTCCGGCCCATTACGTCAGATATCGTTTTGGACAAGGACGTCGCGGTGCGGCTCCGGGACGGGGTGACGATCTATGTTGACGTCTTCCGCCCGGTCGGGGCTGAAAAGGTCCCGGTGATCATCGCGTGGAGCCCGTACGGCAAGAGTGAGGGCACCGCGCCCAGCGTGACCGGCATCTTCGACCTGGTTGGCCTGGACAACGGCGTCGTGTCCGGTCTGGAGAAGTTTGAGGGTCCCGACCCTGCGTACTGGTGCGCGCAGGGCTACGCGATCTGCAACGCTGATGCCCGCGGCGTCGGCGAATCCGGCGGTGACAGCGTCGTGTGGGACCGCCAGGAGGGCCAGGATTGCCATGACCTGATCGAGTGGCTGGCCGAGCAGGACTGGTGCACGGGCAAGGTTGCGATGAGCGGGACCTCTTATCTGGCGGTTTCGCAGTGGTTCACCGCAGCCGAGCGCCCTCCGCACCTGGCGGCGATCAACCCGTGGGAGGGCGTCAGCGACGTCTACCGCGATCTCGTTCTGCGCGGCGGCATGCCGGACCTCGGCTTCGCCGACATGCTGCAGCACAAGCTCGCCGGCAAGAACCGTCGCGAGGACCTGCTCTCGGAGGCAGAGCGCTACCCGCTGATGATTCCATGTGGTCGGACAAGATCCCACGGTTGGACCGGATCACCGTGCCTGCCTATGTCGTCGCGAGCTACTCCCACACCTTGCACACGGCCGGGACGTTCCGCGCCTGGCGGGGGATTGCGTCGAAGGAGAAGTGGCTGCGCATCCACGCCAGCCTGGAATGGCCCGACTACTACGACGAGGCGAACGTGGAGGACCTGCGCCGGTTCTTCGACCACTACCTCAAGGGCGAGGATAACGGCTGGGATCAGACCTCGACAGTCCGGTACGCCCTACTCGACCTCGAGGGCGGCGACCGCACCGGTCTGCCGGCGGCCCAGTTCCCGCCCGACGGCGTCGCCGACACGAAGTACTACCTCGACGGGCGCAGCCGGACATTGAGCCCCGATGCGACCCTGGGCGCGGCGACGGCATCGTACGACGCTGCGGCGCTTCCCGGGCAGGTGTCGTTCGTGGTGCGCTTCGAGCAGGAGACGACGCTGGTCGGCTATCCAAAGGCGCGTCTGTGGGTGGAGACGGGCGACGCGGACGACGCGGATCTTTTCGTCCTCGTGCAGAAGCTGACGGCCAACGGCACGCCCCTTCAGCAGTTCAACACTCCCAATCAGGGCGCGATGATCCAGGACGTGACAGAGCGCAGCGGATCGGTGCTGCGGTACAAGGGCTCACCTGGTCGCCTGCGCGTTTCCATGCGGCACCTGGACGAGACCAGATCCACCGACGCAGTGCCCGAGCACACCTTCGACCGCGTGGAGAAACTGCAGTCCGGACAGATCGTGGACGTCGAGATCGGCTTGTTCCCCATCGGCCTGGTGTTCCATCCCGGCGAGCAGCTCCGGCTCGTGATCAGCGCCAGGAATCCGCTGGGCGGGATCTTCCCCGGCAACGACTTCTACGACGGGCGGCCCGACGGGCGACTCATCATCCACACGGGCGGATCGCTGGCGTCCTACCTGAATCTGCCTGTCCTGGCCACCTGACGCGGCGCCTGCGTGGTCCCCTCGTCACCGAGTGCCGGCCGCCCGGATGATGGCGCGCCGCAGGGCTGCGGTCGCTGCGCCCAGGGGGCGGTCCGCGGGGGCGGCGAGTCCGAGTCGTCGCTGGGGTGGCGGCTGGGCCAGATCGACGGCGACGAGGTCGGGCTGGCTGCCGGTGACGTGGCCGGGTAGGAAGCCGATCCCGAGGCCGCCGCGGATCAAAGCGATCGCGCTGTCGACGTCGACGACTTCGAAGGCCACCTGCCGGGTGATGCCCTCGGACTGGAACAGTCCGTCGACCAGCGCCCGGTTACCCCACGGGGAGGGAAAATCGATGAAGTCGCGGGTGGCGATGTCGCGGTAGCGCACATCCCGGGAGTGGGCGAGCGCGTCGTCCCGGCGGCAGATCAGGACGAGGCGCATCTGCGACACCGGGGTGATCGTGACGCCGGCCGGGGGCTGATCCGGCTGCGGGACGAGCGACAGGTCGAACTCCCCGTTCAGTAGTCGTTGTAGGTGCTGGTTCTCCGGACCTGCGGAAAGCCGGAGGCGCACCGAGATCCTAGGATGCCGACGGTGGAAGCGGGTCAGAATCGCGACCATGTCGAGTTCGCCGGTGGACAGGACCGTCCCGAGGGTGACGGTGCCGCGCACTCCTCCGGCGAGTTCATCGAGGTCATCTCGGACGGCGCGGGCCTGCGCGAGCAGGTTCCTCGCCCCGTCCAGGACCAGGCGCCCGGCGTCGGTGAGTTCGACGCCTTGTGTGCCCCGGTCCAACAGGCGCTGGCCGAGCTCGCGTTCCAGCCGGTGGACGGCCGCGGACGCGGCCGATTGCACGATCCCGGCCCGATGCGCTCCCAGGGTGAAGCTCCGTTCCTCCGCCACCGCGAGGAAATATTTGAGGTCCCGAAGCTCCACCAGCCTCCTGCCATCGATGATGGTGATGCCCAGTATGCAGAACGATTGTTGGTATCGCGGACCCGATGGGGGGCACGGTGTCGGTGCACAACAAGAAAACCATCTCCCGGGGGAACGTTCATGTCCGCACCGACCAGGAGCGGCCCGCGTCGTTGGCACGAGCAACGCTGGCTGTTCGACAGCAGCATCGCCTCGCTGGGCATCGAGTTCGACCAGAACCGACTGCACTACTCCCTCGGCCCGGTACGCGACGAGACGTCCGGCGCCGACATCGCCATACTGCAAGCGTCCGTCAGTAAACTCGCCGATCTAACCCCCGTCGCGTCGGCCCACGCCGCGCGGCACGAGCGGCTCGCCCAACGCCTGGAGGACCGCGGCCACCCGACGACCGCCGGGGTGCACTGGTTCGCGGCAGCGCAGCTGTGGCTGCTGAGCTGCTGCTGAGCTGCTACCCGATCTGGGAAACCACCCAGGAACTGGTCGAGCTGCACCAGCGGACCGAAGCGGCTTACCTGCGCTGGGCCGCGGTGGCGGATCACCGGGTCGAGGCTGTCGACGTGCCGTTCGCCGGCGGCGCCCTGCCTGCGTACCTGCACCTGCCGCGGGGCTTCGACGGAACACCGGTGCCGGTGGTGGTGGCCAGCGACGGCATGGACGGCGGGAAGGAATCACTGGTCAACCGGGTCGGCGACGAGTACCTCCAGAACGGCCTCGCGGTGCTCGCGATCGACGGGCCCGGCCAATCGGAGGCCGCCGTCCGCGGCCTGTACACGTCCCCGGAGAGCTGGGTCCAGGCCGGAACAGCGATCCTGGCATGGATCAACGGCCGTCCGGAACTGGACCCCGACCGGATCGTGGCCACCGGTGTCAGCTTCGGGTCGTACTTCATGTCGCTGGTGGCCGCGACCCACCCAGAGTTCAAGGGCTGCGCGGTGGCGCTGCAGTGCTTCGAACCCGGCGGCCACGCGATCTTCGAGCAGCAGGCGCCGAGCTACAAGGCACGGCACATGTGGATGGCCGGGCTCGAACGCGACGAGGACGCCTTCGACCGCATGGTCACCGGCTACGACCTGCGCGGCCCCATCGCCGGGATGACCGTCCCGTGGAAGGTGTTCGGCGGCGAGGCCGACGAGGTGTGCGACAAGGCGTGGGTATACGAGCTGGCCGACCTGAGTCCGGCACCGGCCTCCTCCCTGCTCTACGAGGGCGCCACACATGCCCTCGGCGGGTCGCCGGCCGCTGTTGTGGGCCCGTACTTCCGCACCGAGATCGCCGACTGGCTCGCCGATCGAGTGAACGGCGTACCCGCGGACAGTGCGCACGAACGGGTCACCCGCGACGGCCGCGTCGAGCCCGCCCGATGACCACAACAACTCCGCTGTGTCTGCCAGAGGAAAGGACAGCCCCATGGTGAACTCCGGCAGTCCGGTCATGCTCCCGCCCGAGCGCGGACAACTGATCGCCGGCGGGGCGGTACACGCTCGACTGCTGGTCGCGCACGACCACCCCTCCTACGCGTCGACGTTCGAGATGACTGTCGCCCCCGGCTTCGACGTCGGGGGCGCACGTCCACGGCAACGGAGAGGAGATGTTCTACGTCATCGACGGTGAACTCGACGTCCTGTGCTTCGAACCCGCCGACCGCTCCCTCCCGGACTGGCACGCCTGGACCTCCCCCTCCGGACAGAAGTTCCTGCACGGGCTGCCCGGCTCCTTCCTGTACGTCCCGCCCGGCGTGCCGCATGCCTTCGCCAACCGCACCGACCGCCCCGTCACGCTGTTCTTCCAGTCCTCGGTCGCCGGCGGACACGAGAACTACTTCACCGAGCTCGGCGCTCTGCTGAGCGACAGTCACGGCCACCCCGACCCCGCCGCGATCAAACAGCTCGAAGCGTCGTACGGGACCGAACAGCTCACCGCGATGCGACCCGGGGGGCAGCCCCGGCCATGACCACCCACTCAGACGCCGGCATCGCGGCGCATCCAGCCGACGGCCTGACCGGACCCGGTGCAGATCGCTGCCACGCCGTATCGCAGACACCCAGTGGACCCGTCCGCCAGCGCGGGACCAGCCCTCATTCATCCACTGATCGGCAGACGGGGCAGCAGATATTCAGCCACGGTTCGGCTTTGGGACAACGCGTGGGGGAGTTCATCGGAATTCCTGGACTACGACGACGTCGAGATTAGACGAGTCCTGTGTAGCACCAACGCGATCTAGTCATCGAACGCACGCTACCGGTGGGCGATCAAGGCCCGCGGTCACTTTCCCACCGAGCAGGCCGCGCTCAAGTGTCTGTACCTGGTCAGCAGATCGCCTGACCCGACCGGGACCGGCCAGGCCCGCTGGGCCGTACGCTGGAAGCCAGCATTGAAGCATTCTCGCTCACCTTCGGCGACCGATTCCCGGCCGCCGAAACGTACTAACCAAGATCGCCGGAAACACCGTTTGAGGTACAGACCTCCCGTCCGCGGATTGAGGTTAAGGGGCCTGCTATGCCGGTCCACTTCCTTGAGCGTCCGTGCGAGAGAGGTGATCTGTCGGGTTCCGACTGCCACACGATCGTCGCCGGGTCATCGGCCGGGGGTGATCAGTTGGCTCTCGTAGGCCATGACAACGAGCTGTACGCGGTCGCGGGCGGAGAATTTGGTGAGAATCCGGGAGACGTGCGATTTCACCGTCAGCGGGCTCAGGAACAGTTGTCCTGCGATTTCAGCGTTGGTCATTCCTGTTGCCACGAGGGTGAGGACCTCCTTTTCGCGGTCGGAGATATCGGCAGGTAGGGGAGTCGGCTGGGTGGCCGATGTCGGTGCTTTTCGGGTGTAGGCAGCGATGAGTCGGCGGGTGATGGTCGGGGCCAGCAGTGCATCCCCGCCGGCGACGACCTGGATACCGTTGATCAGGTCGGCCGGTTCCATGCCCTTGAGAAGGAACCCGCTCGCCCCGGCCTGCAGCGCGCCGAAGACATTCTCATCGTGATCGAAGGTGGTCAGTACCAGCACCTTGGTCTGGGCGAGCTTGGGTAGGGAGGTGACCTGCCGGGTCGCGGCCAGTCCGTCGACTCCGGGCATCTGAATGTCCATCAGGATCACGTCGGGCCGGCTGGCACAGGCCATGTCGACGGCTTCCTGGCCGTTGGTGGCCTCCCCGACCACCCGGATGCTTTCTTCGGCGTCGAGCAGCGCGTGGAAACCAGCCCGCACCAGGGATTGATCATCAGCCAGCAGCACCTTGATGGGCTTCACCCGTCGACCCGCGTGGGGATGACCGCGTGGACGCGCCACCCGTGACCTGCTGTCGGACCGGCCGTGAGGTAGCCCCCGACGGCGGCGGCACGTTCTGCCATGCCCACCAGACCGTGCCCGCTTACTGGAGCTTCGGCTTTTGCGGCGTGCGATCCGTTGTCGAACGTGCTGATGTCCACGAAGGCGTCCCTGACCGTGACATCTATGCGCACTACCGTGCCGGTGCTGTGCCGAAGCGCATTGGTCACACTCTCTTGGACGATCCGGTAGGCGGCATGGTCGGCCGAGGGCGTGAGGGCGGGCAGGGGAGCCGGAAGGTTGAGCTCGATCTTCCACAGGTCGGACTGATTGCGGGCGACCAGTTCTGGTATTGCGGCCAGGGTCTGTCCTACCGCCGTAGTGGTCCCGTCGTTGTCCTGGTGCAGCGTGGTCAACGTTTCTCGCAGCTCGGCGAGTGCTTGAGCCGAGGCGATCTTGATGTCGGTCAATGCGTCCATGGCCTGGCCGGGATCCCGGGTGTAGAGATGGGCGGCGACACCGGCTCTGGTGTTGATCGCCACCAGAGCGTGAGCGACCGTGTCATGCACTTCCCGCGCTAGTCGTAACCTTTCAGCGTCGATCAGGCGCCGGGTTTCAGCCGTTCGTTCCAGTTGCCGGCGAGCTTGCGTCGCGACCGCGGCCTGGGTGCGCGCACGCAGGGCGTCACCCACTGCGACTGCGCCAAGGACCAGCAAAAAGTGGACGAAGAACTCGATCGGTTGCAGGTGGTGGGAGACCGCGAACAGGATGAGCACGGTGATCGGGGTGAGGGCGAGAGCCACCGCAACAGCGCGGCGGCGATCCCCCAGATAGGACACGGTCGCCACCGACACCACCACGATCGCGATGGCGGAATCCGAACATGCGAACAGTTTCAGGCACAGCAAAATCCCGGCGATGGTCCCCACCGTCGATGCCAGCGGGGCCCGGCGACGCACGGTCAGGGCCGCACCGACCACTGCGGCTCCCACCCACCCGGCCGGCTGGGCGACTCCGACGGGATCCCGTATCGCGCCCTCGACCAGCAATGCCGCAACGGCCAGTACACCGACAGTGCCATCGACACGCATCATCGTGTTCGACCATGGAGCCCCGGATGCGGCAGCAAACCACCACGACGCAGCAGCACGACCGCGACCCACGGCCCGCATGGTGCGCAGTGGGGCAGACCGTGACATGAACTCCACGCTAGTGCCCGGTAGGCGTTCGGCGCTTGGGCCTATAGGACCAATTCCGGTGCGTCCGCAAGGATCAATTATCGGCTGCTGTTGCATCGTCTCGGCCGATGCCCCACCGGCCGGCTCCTCCATAGCCTTTGATGCAGCGCCGCAGCGCATCCAGTGCCCAACAACCTTTCCAGCGTCCCGCAACCGTCGGGAGGGGTACGGGTGCTCGAGCAGAAAATTGAGGACTCCCGATGGACAAGATATTCGCCTGGATCGCCCGGCACCGACGGTTGGTCATGCTGGGCTGGCTCGTTATCACGGTGGTGGGAGTACTGATCGCGCCTTCGGTCTCCGGTCGGCTGCACAGCGGCACGACTGTCAGCAGCGCCGGCTACACAGCCAACAGCGCCGCGTTGAGAAAGTTCGGTGGCATCGCGGCCAATGCCAGTGTGGTGGTGCTGGACCTACCCGCTGGGCAGACGGTCAGCACCGCAGGCATGAAGCAGCGTCTGGCTGCGGTGGACCGGGCGGTGCCGCTTTCCACGGGTGTCCGCGCTATCTCCTTTGCCTCGACGGGGTCGCCCGCGCTGGTCGGAAGGGGAGGCACGTCAACGATCCTGTTGGTCTACCCGCCGCTCCAGGGTGTCGTCGACCAGCCGGTGCTCGACACCTACGGCGCGGCGGCCGCCGCGGCGATACCTGGAGTCGCCGTGCACACCACCGGCCTGGAGCAGCTCAGCGGCGGCGCCAGTTCCGGTGGTTCCAGCGTGCTGCTGGAAACTTTGATCGGAGCGCTCGCCGCCCTGGTCATCCTGGCGTGGGTCTTCGGCTCGGTCATCGCGCTGATTCCGCTGCTGACCGCGTTTGTGTCGATCCTGACCATGCAACTTGCCGTGTGGGCGCTGACCTACACCACCAGCATGTCGTTCAATCCCGCGGTGCAGTTCATCGTGGTGATACTCGGGCTTGGTCTGTCCATCGACTACGGCCTGCTGATCGTCACCCGCTGGCGAGAAGAGCGCCGCTTAGGGGCCGACAACGCCACCGCCGTCGCCCTGGCCTGTCGCCATGCCGGCCATGCCGTGGCGGTCAGCGGTTTCACCGCAGCGATCGGGCTGCTGGCGATGGCCATCATCCCGGTTTCCACGATCCGCGGCTTCGGTATCAGCGGCTTGTTCATTCCCTCGATCGCGGCGTTGGTGTCCCTGACCCTGCTCCCGGCCGTTCTTCGGAGCGTCGGACCGAAACTGGACTGGCCACGATTCCGACTCCACCGCCCAGAAGGTGACCGCTGGGACCGTTGGGCTCAGCTCGTCGTGCAGCGGAAGGTCCTGGCCACCGCGGCGGGGATCCTGGTGCTGGGCGTGCTGGGCAGCTTCGCCCTCCAGCTCAACGTCGCCCAACCGACGGCCTCGTCACTGGCCGCTACAGGTGCCGCCCGTGAGGGTCTCAACCAATTGCACACCGATGGATTCGGCGACGGCACTATGACCACCATGGCGATCCTGACCCCACCCGAGGCCGACCCGGGTGCGGTTGCCGCCAGGATCAGCCAGGTGAGCGGAATTCGCGGCGAGGCCGTCACCTCCGGTGCGCAGTGGCAGGCAGCCGACGGCACCCGGGTCGTCATGGTGCTGCCCCAGAACCAGACCGGCGCCTCCGGAAACGGCGCAGTCCTGACCGACGTCCGCGCCGCTGCACCTTCGGCCGACTCGGTTGCCGGTGTCCAGGTCGAGCAGGTCGACATCGCCGCCATCACCTACCAATGGTTTCCGCTGATGCTGGCAATTGTCGCGCTGATCACCTTTTTGTTCCTGGCCAGGGCCCTGCGCTCGATGGTCCTGCCACTCAAAGCCGTCATTCTCAACCTGCTGTCGGTTGCTGCGACCTACGGTGTTGTCGTCCTGGTGTGGCAAAAGGGGCTCGGCTCCCAGGCGATCTGGGGCCTTCCCAGCACCGGAGCCATCGGAAGTTTGACCCCGGTCCTGCTGTTCGGGTTCCTGTTCGGGCTCTCGATGGACTACGAAGTCTTCATCCTGACCCGCATGCGCGAGGCCTACGACCGTACCGGCGACACCAGCAGAGCTGTCGTGGAAGGTATCGGCCGCACCGGACGGCTGGTCACCAGCGCCGCCCTGATCCTGTTCTGCGCCTTGATCTCCCTCTCCTCGGCGCCCGACCCCACCGTCAAGATCATCGCCACCGGTCTGGCCGCCGGCATCCTGATCGACGCCACCATCGTCCGCTCCCTGCTGGCCCCCGCGGTCGTGGCGCTGCTGGGCAAAGCCAACTGGTGGACGCCGACCTGGTTCCGCCGGCATTCCAGGATCACGCCCACGGCAGACGGACCTAAACAAGTACCAGCAGTACCCGCAGCGTAGGCAGGCCGCGGTCCTGACCGGGTGGGCACCACCCACCCGGCCAGGCGGGCGGGGGCGCGGCCCGACGGCCGCCGAATGCCGAGATGACCAGCAGCAGGGAGATGGCGACCGGAATCCGCGCCGACGGGATGAAGAACGCGGCGAAGCCGAGGTTCCGCAGAGAAACCGACGTGCCCCGCGGCTACGGAACTCTTAGGACTCGTGCTGAAATAACATCGTTTTCTGGGGTTGGGTCGGCTACGGTTCTGCTATGGCGGAGCTGGTGGACTCGGTGGCGCGACGGTATGCGGTGCTGCGTCCGCATCTGAACGAGTTTC